>WNEX01001564.1_pt1 | contig 10728 bp, 8 predicted proteins | sample 5399841 | NCBI WGS metagenome assembly WNEX01 (sample SAMN13153337, study PRJNA577476) | soil metagenome | isolation source: 40 cm grassland meadow soil 2 days after 1st rain plot 5 | place: USA:California | collected 2015-09-18 | reverse complement strand
GCCGTGCCATCCGCAAGAGCCACTTCAACTTCGACTCCGGCGAGCTCTGCAACCATTGCGGCGACCGCCACACCAGGCCGTCGCGCGACGCCAGAGACGACCGCGACTGCGACTCCGTCAGCAACAGCACGCGTGACGGCGACCCCGGGTGAAACGGTAACAGCCACTCCGCGTCCGACATTGATGCCACGACCAAACGCAAGATCGACATCGTCGCAATCAGCATCACCCAGCGCAACCGCTAGTCCCGCGCCATCGGCGGCAGCGAGTCCAACTTCCGCACGATCGCCGGTGGAAAGATCGCGTTCGAGGCTGAAGCCAAGTTCGACAGCTATAGAATCCGCATCGCCGAATCCGAGTGCAACGCCGATACCACGGGCAGAGCGGCCGCGGCCGACCGTCGAGCCATCCGCATCGCCTTCGCCAAATTCGTCGGCGTCCCCGGCTCGAAATTCGTCAATTGCACCGACTGACCTTTCTCGAAGAGAGCGCCGCGAGATGAAGAAAGAGGAGCGCCAAACGAGCAAGGAGGACCGACGAAAAGAAAAGCGGCGCGGCGACGAAACAGTTGCTGACGAAAGCAACAGCACGCCGACAATTACTCCGACGCCAGGGGAGCGATAGCTTTTAACTGCGCACTGCGGCGGCATTTTGCTCGGCCAGTTCGCGCGCGTAGGTCAGTGTGTCGATCGCATCGAGATAAGCGGCTAGCAAGCATTCATTCGACAAAATACGGGTCAGCTCACTATTTGCGCTTTCTATTGACGGAAGCTTGGTTTGGCGAGGCGGAGTTCAAGCGGCGGCGCAAGCGCGACCTGGAGGAAGAGCGCCTCGTGGAGCGTTCTTCATTTTCCTGGTGGCATCGAAAAGCGTCGGCACAAAATCGTTACATCTCCAGACTGGACGGGAACCACGTTTGCGGGACGTGGGGAAATGCTGACGCCAGGCAGCGTGGGAACCCCAGGGCAGCGCGCAATGATTTCGAGTGTTGGCGTTGATCCAGCAGGCACCGTGAGGCGCAACAGCGCGCCGGCGTCTGATGGTGCCCAGTACCGCAGAGCCCACTCCTGCGTACGCAACCTGTAGCGCGTCGTGTCGACCGCACGACCATCGATGGCTGCACTGATCACCGAGGCACCGGTCACCCGTATCCCTAGCATAGTCGCGTCGGCCGCCGCTTGCACACGCAGCGAGAGTTGCCGCCCATCGCTTGTCATCGAATCCGACAAGATATCGATGGCCGGCCGCGGCAGCGGAAGAGACGACACGCGCCTCGCGACAATAGCTGTGGGATACAGGAACATATGTGCAATCCACTCTGGTCCCTGCGTAAACAGACCTAAGGAAGTCCGAGTCCACGCGTCAGCGCGGGCTGTGGACGCTCGACTTGCCAGCCAAGCATCCAAGCTGTCCGCATCGATGGCGTAGATCAGCATGGAGGGCACCGGGTGCACATCGCTTGCGCGCACGGTCAGCGCACCGATCCCAACGAGGACCAGCGCAGCCGCGGTGCAAATGAGCGGCGTGGACCAGCGCGCGCCATCGCATAGGATCTCGAGTAACGGCATAAGTAGCCACGCGATTAGCGCGATGATCGCTGCTGTTATGATTCCGCCTGCCGCAGTAACTCCAAGGAAAACAGCGCCGATCAAATATGCAATTGGAATAAGCAGCCCGGCTGTCACGAGCGCCGCGATACACATCGCTATACCTTTCGTTGTCAGAAGCCCGCGGCCGTCTGGGAATAATGCTGCGAGCGCGACGACCAGCGTAGGCCAGGTAAAGAGATAGCTCGAACCCGGTACAATCGCCGCAGTTGCTAATGAGAGCAGCGTCCAAGCTAACAACGCTCCAGCATGGAGTCCATTCACGCTGCCTCGGCGGCGTAGGACGACATACGAGGCTGTAGAAATCACCAGGGACAACAGCGCGACGGCTGCCCAGTAGAGCGGACTCCATGCGGGAGCGCCGCCCCAGGGAAGCGTGGCGTGTAGAAGTGAAAGGATTAACCCTGCGAGATACGCGGCCGCGGCGGACAAAACGACTGCTCCAACCGTAGCCGTAGCGCTTAATAGGGCGTCACGGCCAAATCGTGTGGTTTCACGGCGAGAGCGGACGATTACTACAAGTGTGAGCGCAGCCGCCAGCAGGGCCAAGGGGATCGCCCACTTTTCAGAGTAAACGACGAGTCCAACCCCAGGGAAGTCGAAGAAGACTGCGTCTCCTGTTCGCCGGCGCGGCAACGGTCCGTTGGCGAAAGCGCGCGCTAGCGCCAGCGCTTGCTGGCCGTGATGCTGCAAGCTTCCCACATTAAGATGAGCCACATCATCATGCGACGTGTGATAACGATCGGCGCCATCACCAAAAGCAAAGTTTAAAGCAGGCGTGCCAAGTAGCCCTAGCTCCGACAGGTCCGTGTCGTTCGGCATCGTGCGGTAGATCGTAGTGAACAAGGAACCTGCTGTAACACCGGGGACGGTTCGCAATACGCGTGTGGTGTCGAGATTGCTCGGGCCAGTCTCGAACATTAAGGAGCGACCACTCGTCCCTCGCGCCTCAAAGTTGAGCACCATTGCAGCGTCTTTCGCCCATGGATGTTCGCGCACAAAGGCCGCTGCGCCGAGCATGTCCGATTCCTCACCGTCGGTGAACAGCACGATTACATCGTGCATAAGCGGCGCTCCGGCGCGCAATGCCCGAATGGTCTCGAGAATGGCGGCGATGCCGGCGCTGTCATCTGCGGCACCCGGTCCGGCTTCGACGCTGTCGTAATGAGCCACAAGAAGGACCGCTGGGCCGCCCTTCTGGCTGCCGGGCATTCGCGCGAGAATGTTCTGCACTCTTCCGGCGTCGGCATAGCGTGTGCCAACGCCCGTTGCATTCTGGATTTGCGGGCCGAGCCCCAAGTTGCTGAGCTGCGCGACCAAGTAGTCGCGCACGCGATCATGCTCCGCACTCCCAATTGGATGTGGCCGCTGGGCGATCGCGAGCACATGCTTCATTGCTCGCTCTGCTGAAAACGAAGTCAGTTGAGCGCTCGCCGCAAGAGCGACGGGTGGACAACTCACACGTTCTATAAGCACGAAGCACAGCGCGACAAACAAAAGCGCAATCACTACCCGATCAATCATTCGACGTTTCACAGAAAATTTCTCGGAGGGAACTCTAAGGAGTGCTTCCGATCAGCTTCCGACCTAACCGTGCTCATTAAAGCTTAGTGAAACCGGCGACGCCTTTCGACGCAAATTGTGCGGCGTGATCGCCAGCCTGGGGAATCCGATCGGGCAACTAGGGGTCAGTCCCCCACTTTTTTGCACTTTTTCATTGACCCCGCTGCGTTGGTCTCAACGAGGATTCTGGGCGTGCCACGGCAGTTCAGAATCGAAGACGGACTGGGCTTGCCCTAATTTGACCCCATCTCTTCCTCGGATACTTGCTTTTGATCCGAAGCTATTTTGGACGCACATAACTGGGTCGTAGGCTCGGCTGGAATGTTCTGATTGAAAGCTGTGATCAATATCGAAGCAAACCTCAACCGCGTGAGAGATGAGATTGCTCAAGCGGCGAAAGTGTCCGGAAGAAACGTGACCGACGTTGAGCTCGTTGCTGTGACCAAGACCCACCCCGCGGAGGTTGTCCGCGAAGCAATCGGTGCCGGTCAGCTTCTTTTCGGCGAAAGCAAAGTGCAGGAAGCTCGTGCTAAAATCCCGTTGTTACCGTCACACCTTCGCTGGCATTTCATCGGTCACCTTCAGAAGAACAAGATCCGTCATGCTCTCCCTTTGTTTGAAATGATTCATAGCGTCGATAGTCTCGGTCTCGCCCAGGCGATTGACCGCATCGCCCAGGAGGATGGATTACATCTGCGCATCTTGTTGGAAGTGAATGTCGCGGGCGAAGGAAGCAAATTTGGATTCAAAACCACAACACTGCGAGCCGAGCTGGAATCGCTTCTGATGCTCTCGCGACTGTCCATCGAAGGTTTGATGTGTATTCCGCCCCTTGCTGAAGAGCCGGAGGCTTCGCGGAGGTATTTCGTGGAACTTCGTGAGCTGCGTGATGCGATCGAAAAAGAATTCCAAGTAAAGTTGCCGCAACTTTCGATGGGAATGACAAATGATTACAGCGTTGCAGTGGAAGAAGGCGCGACGCTTGTCCGGGTCGGCACCGCCATTTTCGGTGAACGAAAGCATCGGAACATGGACTTGTAGTCTGTGCGCCCAGCGGACATTCTGTCCGCCGAAGTTCGGAACAGCGGGTTACAAACCCGCTGGACGCACAGGCTAAAAAGCCTGTGTTCCCGTGACATCCTGCTAAGATTGCAGTCGCATGCCTTTGGCACCGGCAAACATTCAGCAAATCGGTAATGAGTTGGCGATTCAATGGAACGACGGCAGCGAGTCGTATCTCAATCTTGAGCTACTCCGCCGCGCGTGTCCTTGCGCAGCTTGCGGCGGCGAGCCGGATGTGCTCGGAAATGTTTTGCGGCCAGAGGTCAGTTATACGGACGCGAGCTTCCAGCTCGACGGTTTCGGGGTCATTGGCGGGTATGCCCTGCAACCGCACTGGCATGATGGCCACAACACCGGGATTTACAGTTTCCAATATCTGCGGCGGCTGTCTTCGAGCACGACACCGACATGAATCTCATGCGAAAATTCCAAGGATTCACAGCAATTCACCGTCATCCTGAGCGAAGCGTAGCGAAACCGAAGGATCTCGTCGCGAAAGCTTCAAAGAAACATGGCGGGATAGCCTGAAAGCAGAAGGTCGCGGGTCGCGCCATAGCCCGCTTACCTATAACTCCGACGTGCAGCCTTCACGTTGAGCCGCGCTCAAGCGAAGGCTGGAATCGTCACGCGCAGGAGCGATGTGCCTTTTTCCCGCGGATAGATCGATCGATGTTTTACCGAAGCCGGCACGAGAAAGAAATCACCCGGTGTGAACTCAATACCGCCGTACTGCAGCTCGCCGGTTAAGCACAAAACAATCGCAAATTGTCCAAGCGGGGCAATGTCGCGAGGAGACACGAGGTTCCATTTCTGCACTTCGAAAAAACGTTGATGCCGCGCCAGTAATTCACCCCTTGGTGTAATCGGCTTCGGCCCCACGTCATTGAAATCGATGCATTGCAATGCCTGATCGAGATGAAGTTTTCGCGGCTTACCCTGCTCGTCGACTCGATCCCAATCGAAAACGCGATAGGTGGTGTCGCTATTTTGCTGGACCTCGACCAAGACGTTCCCGGCGCCAATGGCGTGAAACCGTCCCGAAGGCACAAACATGGCAGCACCGCTCTTCATTCGGATCGCGTGAACACAATCGGCGACGGTTCCGGAATGAATGGCCTCCTCGAATTGATCGCGCGTCATCGATTTCCGGAGACCGACGAAAACTTTGGCATTCGGTTCCGCCGCCACGACGTACCAAAATTCGCTCTTGGCTTCGCCGCCTAACGATTCTGCGATTTCTTGCGGCGGGTGGACTTGCAGTGACAACTTCTCCTGCGCATCAAGCAGTTTGATCAAAAGCGGAAAACGGGGCGTATCGGGAACCTTGCCAAACAGCTCTTCGCGAAAGGTGACCCAAAGGTCGTGAAGCGATCGACCCGAGAGCGGACCATCACGCACGATACTCTGGGCCTCCGGTCGATCGACGATCTCCCACGATTCACCGATTCGTTTGTTCGCAGGCAATCTCTTGCCAAACAAGGCGGCAAGCTTTTGACCACCCCAAATCATTTCCTGGAAAATCGGTTCGAACACGACCGGTGAATCCGAGTCCGCCATCACCCCTACATCAAACAGCAAACGCCAAACATCAACCATCCGTTCCAACCCGGACTCGCTTTTGGGAAAATCGGCTCAACGAGCAAAGGCGAATTGGGGCCAAACATTCGCCTTACCTTAAACCTCAAGCATCTTAGATTATTGAACCTATAATAGAGTAAATTGTCGAACACGACTGCGCACTTAACATTCCTCATTGAAAGCATTTCTTCGATACTGGCTGCCGATTATAATCTGGTTGGCCCTCATTTTCGTTGGCTCGACTGATTTGCTGTCGGCCGAGCATACGTCACGTATTATCGGGCCTCTGTTACACTGGCTTTTTCCGACAATTTCGCCCTTCACGATTTTGCGGGTGCAATTTTTTATGCGCAAGCTGGCGCATGTATCGGAATATGCGGTCCTGGCCGTGCTGCTGTATCGCGCGGTTGTCCACACCGCGTTGAAAGGACGCAGGGCGCTTTCCGCCGGCCTGGTGCTTCTGCTCTGCGCGGCCTACGCAGCAACCGATGAATTTCATCAGGCTTTCCTTCCATCCCGAACGGCCTCGCTGCGCGATGTAATGATCGACATCTGCGGGGCAACACTGGCGGTAATCGTGTATTGGTCGATCGCCACCCGTCGCATAATGCCAAGCCGCTCCTGATTTCGGCATCAGGGGAAGAATCACTCTCATGCAGTCCCAGGTAGTGCATTCCAGAAATATTGGCACGTGCCGGTTTGTGGGTAAAGGAACGAGCAGAATGAACGAGGAGATTAAGCGACCAGAGGCGACCGAGCCGCGTTGGCCGCGCTGGGATTATAAAACGGTCTGGACCAATCTTTCCGATACTCCAACCCAGGCCAAGATGGTCATCGCAGGCTCCGAAGATGAAGAGATGGTCAACACCGGCCGAGCTAGAGGAATATCTGAAGCGGGCCGGCTTTGGACAGATCGAGACGAGTGAGAACAAGGAGTTCGTCTGGGTGTGGGGGATAAAACCCGCTTAATTTCAGATTGCAGATTGCAGATTTAAGACTTAAAGAATGCGCACTTGCGCGCGACGACTTCAAACCGCCAATTTGAAATCGTAATCTTAAAGCGCGGGAGAGCCGCAACGGGGCCTGTAGCTCAGTTGGTTAGAGCATGCGCTTGATAAGCGCAGGGTCACTGGTTCGAGCCCAGTCAGGCCCATTCCCGAAAGTGGAGGCGCCTCAGTGCCGCGGCGATCCTGAGCATCTCAGATCTGCGATTTCACAAAATCGGCACACAATTGCAACCGAATCGTCACGCCAGTGGTTTAATCGATTGCCATGGACATTGACGCTCTGCATTCTGCACTTCTTTCAATCACTGTGGTTTCTGAAAAAGTTCGCGCCGCGCGAGAAATGCTCTTGGCCACGGGAAATGCGCCGGCTCGCCTGGGAAAGTTCCTTTGCGAAGTAGAAACCGATCTTCAATTGCTAAAGCCACGCTCGGCGGCGAATTGGTATTCAGTCTCTGTCCCCACTGCTGGCCGCCGGAGCTGGTCGCGACCGATCTCGACGGCGAGCTTAATTGTCCGGTCCGCGGACAAGTTTCGCACGAGCAAGCAGCGTGAGCTGCGTGTAGGCGCGCTCTGGGTAACGGAGCGCACTGAAACGATCTCCTCTCTTCCTCGATCGAGGAGAGGACTAAGGTGAGGAGTCGAAAAGATGAAATCCCGTTTTTGGAATGAGCCGCCCCCCGAAGAAGAAATCCCTAATCTTTATCCTCTCCCTTTGGCAAAGGGAGAGGCAAACGCATCGTGTCGCTAATGCTAAGCAGCTACTCTCTCTGCTGAGTCATCGCAGTGGCTTGAAAGCGCGAGTAGATCGCAAAAGCGGTTGTCGAAAGAAGATCGCTCACTAAGGTTTGCGCTCTGTGTACGCCGGTCGGCTTCTCTTTCTTTTTTCTGCGTGCTTCACCTTGACCACCTCAGGTCTTTCGCGCGAACCGGACGCCGAGATCAAGAAGCTATCCTTCAAACATACTACGTTGCAAAACGGTCTGGAAATTTACTCGATTGAAGATCATTCCAGTCCAACCGTCGCCGTTCAGGTTTGGTATCACGTCGGTTCCAAGGATGACCCCAATCGGCGCAGCGGGTTCGCGCATTTGTTCGAACACATAATGTTTAAAGGCAACGAGCACCTCACTCCGGAAACTTTTGAGGAGTTGACCGAAAACGTTGGTGGAGAGAACAACGCCTTTACTGCGCCGGACGTGACCGTTTACCACGAGGTTGTGCCCTCCAACTACCTCGAGCCGATCCTTTGGGCGGAAGCGGAACGGATGTCTTCACTGGCTCTCAATGATGCGAACTTCAATTCGGAGCGAGACGTGGTGAAAGAAGAATATCGCCAACGCATCCTGGCAAATCCGTATGGCGAATTCTCGTTAGCGATCGATCAGAAATCCTTTGCCGCTCATCCTTATAAACGACCGAGCATCGGCAATATTGCAGAGCTCGATGCCGCGCAGCTGCCCGAGGTAAAAGCATTTCACTCGACGTTCTATCGGCCGGACAATGCAACGTTAATTGTAGTTGGTGATTTTAAGGCGACCGACCTGGAAACCTGGACAAAAAAATACTTCGGCCCGATCACCAGGCCGGCAGCGAAAATTCCGCGCGTCACTGTTGCGGAACCGCCGCGCAAGGAAGATGCGAGCGAGGTTTTGTCCAGTGCTAAGGCCCCATTGCCCGCGTTCGCCGTGACTTATCTGGCGCCATCGGTTCGCAGTGAAGATGCAGCAGCATTGGACTTGGCCGATGAAATTCTATCGGGCGGCCAATCGTCGCGCCTTTACCAGTCGCTCGTTTATGAACAACAAGTTGCGCAGCGTGCCTCTTTTAGTGCCGATCTTCGCGAGGATCTGGGCCTGTTAACATTTCGCGTCATTGTGGCCAGCGGCAAATCGTTGCCGGAGGCCGAGAAGTCGTTGAACGATCAGATTGAGAAAATCCTGAAGAACGGCGTGAGCGAAGCGGAATTGGATAAAGCAAAGAACCGGTTTCTAACGGGAAAGCTGATGGAGCGAGAGACTAACAACGGCAAAGCAAGTGCGTTGGGAGAAGCGGCGGTGATCTACCGTGACCCTAACCACATCAATACCGACTTGGCGAAGTATCGCGCAGTGACCGTGAGCCAAATTAAAGATGTATTGAACAAATATATTACCGGCAAAAAGAAGGTCTTGATCGAGTATTTGCCTGACGCAAAAAGAGAAGCAGCAAAACCGCAGGAGGCGGACAAGCCGTGAGGAACGGAGCGGTTCATCTATTGCTGGCGCTGTTTTGCTTTGCTCTAGGGCAATACTGCTTCGCCATCGGCGGTGTCGATACCGCCCCACCACCGGCTGCGCCGCATCCGGTCAGTTTCACTCATCCCCAGGAAACGAAACTTGCTAATGGCCTGCGACTCATTGTGGCGGAACGGCCAAGCTTGCCTTTGCTGGCGATAGAATTAATTATCCGAAGCGGATCGGAAGCAGATGCCAATGATCTTGCGGGAACTGCCAGCTTGACCGGTTCCTTACTCACCAAGGGCACCGAAAAGATGTCGGCGCCAGAAATTGCCAATTCAATTGAATCGTTAGGTGGCACAATCTTCTCGTCCGCAGCCTCCGATAACTCGAGTGCGGGGGTTCTGGTCATGTCAAATAAGGCTGAACCGGCTTTGACTATTCTGGCGGATGTAGTTTTGCGGCCTACTTTCAAACAGGAAGAGATTGATCGATTAAGAAAGCAGTCACTTGATGGATTGCGTGTCGCCTTGCAACAACCAGGCTCAGTCGCGTCCTATGTTATCGGACGTGTTGTTTACGGAGATGGTGAGTATGGTCACGCCGCCGGAGGCACATTGGAGACGTTGCCGGCCATTCAACGAGCGGATATCGTAAAATTCTACCAGACCTATTACCGGCCGGATAACGCGGCCCTGATCTTCTCGGGTAACGTTACTTTTGAACAAGCGAAAGAGTACTCCCAAAGGTTTTTCGGAGATTGGAAGCCACATCAAGCGACGGTTAGCCCGATTAGCGCTGCGACAGGGGTTTGGAAACCAACTCGCATAGTCCTTGATATGCCAGAAGCCGGTCAGGCTTCCGTCAGCGTAACCAAGCCCGCGATCAAGCGTGATTCGCCGGACTATTATTCAGGACTGGTTGCAAATGCGGCGCTGGGCAATGGTTTTGGTTCACGATTAAATCGGGAGATTCGGATCAAACGCGGTCTTAGTTATGGAGCCAGGAGCTCGCTCGATATCCGTCGCGATGCAGGGGCATTTACCGCATCCGCTCAAACTAAGAACGAATCGGCCGCTGAAGTCGCATCATTATTGCAAGTCGAGCTGAAACGGATGAAAACAGATCCCGTTCAGGGAGACGAGCTAAAGTCGCGCCAGGCGTTGCTCGCCGGCAACTACGCGCGAAGCCTGGAAACTGATCTGGGATTCGCGAGTCAGATTGCTGGTTTGGCAGTCTTCAATTTGCCGCTTGAGACCCTGGACAAGTTTATCCCCTCGGTCAACGCCGTCACGACAAAGGATGTAACAGCGTTCGCGGACAAGTATCTCGAGACACCTTCCAGTTTTGTTATTGTGGGCAAGGCTTCGGCTTTTCTTGAAACTTTGAAGAAGAGCTTTTCCGAGGCCAGAGTAATTCCTCAATCGAATCTGGACTTGAACCGGGCAGATTTAGTAAAGCAAAAATAGGAGAGCGCGCCTCTCTCCGAGGTGTACGCCCTACGAAGCCGGAGGCACGTATCTAAGTTCGGCGTGGCGAACATTAACTTATTTACCAGATTCGAACCCGGTTTTCCGGCGCGACAAACATTTTATCGTTCGACTGTACCTTGAATGCGTCATACCAGCTGTCGATATTCCGGGTCGGACCAATCACCCGGAATTGACGAGGCGAATGTGGATCGCTCGCCACTTG
>WNEX01001560.1_pt1 | contig 10736 bp, 10 predicted proteins | sample 5399841 | NCBI WGS metagenome assembly WNEX01 (sample SAMN13153337, study PRJNA577476) | soil metagenome | isolation source: 40 cm grassland meadow soil 2 days after 1st rain plot 5 | place: USA:California | collected 2015-09-18 | reverse complement strand
AATAACTCGTCTTCAGCCGCTTCTTGATGCGCTCCGGATCAACGTCAATCCCCAGAAATGCTGCCCCATTCATCGTGGCCGCCAGCGGCTGCGCTCCGCCCATTCCGCCCATGCCGCCGCTCACCACCAGCTTGCCCTTCAAATCGCCGCCAAAATGCTTTTTCGCTGCAGCCCCAAACGTTTCGTACGTTCCTTGCAAAATCCCCTGAGTGCCGATGTAAATCCAGCTTCCCGCCGTCATCTGCCCGTACATCATCAAACCCGCGCGGTCGAGTTCATGAAAATTGTCCCAGTTGCTCCAATGGCCCACCAGGTTGGAATTGCACAGCAGCACGCGCGGGGCGTACTCATGCGTGCGAAACACCGCCACCGGCTTCCCCGATTGGACCAGCAGCGTCTCATCCGCTTCCAGCGCCTTCAGCGAACGCACAATCGCGTGAAAACATTCCCAATTCCGCGCTGCTTTCCCCGTCCCGCCATAAACCACCAACTCTTCCGGCTTCTCCGCCACTTCGGGATCCAAATTGTTCAGCAGCATGCGCAGCGCCGCTTCCTGCTGCCATCCTTTGCAGGAAATCTGCGTCCCGCGCGGCGCGCGATACGGCCCCTTAGACAATCCCGCTTCCGCCGTCTCCGATATCGTTGCTTTCATGAATTTCTTTCTCCGCCGCCCATACTAGCGCACAGCCATATCATTTGCACCCGGGCTTCCGCCTTCTGTAGACGTCGTGGCTTAGCCACGCGATGTATCTTCGCGATTATTTCCTTTTTGTCCTCGCACCAATGCACAACCTGCAACGGCGCCCCCGGTTTGCAGTAGAATTCTGTCGTCATGAAGCGTAGGAAGTCCAAACCAAAACGCGAGCCCGCCGCGCCGCCCGTCGAGAATCCCGTGCAGTCCGCGCAGCGCGACGCTGAGCCAATACAACAAGTTCCCGTCCACACGGAAGCCGAGAGCGCTACGAGTCCTGTGGTTCCCCCCGTGGATACGGTCGCTGAAGCCGGCAGCTCTGACATTTCCATCGAGTTGCAGCAGGAAATCGAAAATTTCACCAACTCTTTCCATGTGCAAAGGCACACGGGAACGCCTCCCGTTTCTGTCAATACTCCCGCGGGTGGGTCCGCTTCAGCCGCGCCGCCTTCCGCTGCCGACCGTCGCGCGAATCCTCGCTATGCCTTCGCCGCCACCGCCGAAGTCGTTGCTGCTGACTCCAGCGCAAAAGCCAAAACGCAGGTGCGCGACTTGAGCCAACAGGGCTGCTATCTCGATACGGAGACTCCGCTCCTTCTGGGAACCCCCGCCAACGTGCGTATGACCAAGGGCGCCAAATCGCTCGAAGTGCAGGGCCGCGTCGTCTACGTACAGCCAGGCAAGGGCATGGGCCTGATGTTCACCGCGGTCCACCCGGAGCACGGCGGAACTCTTGACACCTGGATCGCCGAGTCTCGCGAAACTTCCTGGCTCGCCAACAACCGCCGCCGCAGCCAGCGCGTTTTGATGAAAGTCCCCGTGCGCGTCGGCCTGCGTTCCGGCAACGCGGCGCTTTCCCAAGAAGACACGCACACGCTGGCGGTTAGCGCTCACGGCGCGCTCATTGCCCTTTCCGCACCGCTTTACCGCGGCCAGCGCCTCACGCTCTCAAACCCCCAGACCAAAGATTCGCTCGAGTGCGTCGTCGCGCACATTGACAAGTTTCCCGACGAGCAAGTCAAGGTCGGCGTCGAGTTCCTGCTCCCGAATCCCACCTTCTGGCACGTGGCCTTCCCGCCCAAAGACTGGTCCCCTCGCCACCCCCACGCCAAGTCCCGCCCGAAGTGACGATTTAAGACGCATCTGAGTCCTGAATCTCCTCCGCGAGCCCTTATCGGCACCCGACCATCCCGAAAGGCCTGGCCTCTCCAACTTTTCCACAGATTTCCACAGGCACTACTCTCGTATATCCCTTGACACGTATATGCTCTGTGGAGTATATAAGGAGCATGGAATCCGCGTTCGAAATCATTGCCGAACCGAACCGCCGCGCGATCTTGAGCCTCCTGGTCTTGTCTCAACAGTCGGTGGGAGAGATCGAGCGTCAACTCCGTATGCCGCAGCCGACCGTTTCAAAGCACCTGCGAGTGCTGCGAGAGGCCGGTTTCGTGGAATCTACGGTGGACGCACAGCGCCGTCTCTACCGCCTGAAACCTGAACCGCTTCAGGAGGTGGATGACTGGCTGGCGCAGTTCCGCCGGTTCTGGTCCGCTCACGTAGATGCTCTCGAACGCCACCTCGACCGCATGGATCCATCTATGGATCGAGCCATGGATCGGGCAACGCTTGCGAAACGGAAGACAAGGAGAAAGACGACGCGGCTCAAACCGCGAACTTGACACAGGAGCAACCAAATGAAAATAAAGCTGACCAGCGTGTACGTCGACGACCAGGAAAAAGCCCTGCGCTTCTATACCGAAGTGCTGGGCTTTGCCAAGAAGGCCGATTTCAGTCAGGGCCCATTTCGCTGGCTGACCGTGGCCTCGCCCGAGGAGCCAAACGGCACTCAGCTGCAGCTGGCGCTGAACAACAACCCCGCGGCCAAAGCCTATCAGCAGGCCCTGTTCCAGCAAGGCCAGCCCGCGGCCATGTTCTACACCGACGACGTGCAAGCCGATTACGAGCGTATGAAAGCGGGCGGCGCCGAGTTCACCATGCCACCAAAGGACGTGACGGCCTCCAAGATCGCCATGCTGAAGGACACCTGCGGTAATCTCATTCAGGTCACGCAGCTGATGAGCTGGTAGGGCGAGGAGAAGATTAAGATGGCCGATCGCGAGCAGTACGCCCCGGGTCCGGCTTACGGGGCGCAGGTACGAAAGGACGGAGAGAAGTGGACGCTCATTCTCGTCAGAGAAATGCGCCACGCGCCGGAAAAAGTCTGGCAAGCGCTAACCGACCCGGCGCATCTGCGCGAGTGGGCGCCTTTCGACGCCGATGGGAACCTGGGTACGGTTGGAACCACGGTGAAGCTGACCACCATGGGAGCGCCCGCGCTGCACGTTACCGAAACAAGGGTAACGCGCGCCGACGCTCCAAACGAGCTGGAGTACAACTGGGGTGGCTTCGACATGCGATGGCAGCTTGAGCCTCTTGGTAGGGGCACGCGCACGCGCCTCACGCTATGGACCAACATCGGTCACCGCTTCATCTCCATGGGTGCTGCCGGGTGGCACATTTGTCTCGATGTTCTGGATCACTTGCTCAGCGGAACCCCCATCGGCCGGATGGTTGGCCCTGAGGCGATGAAGTTCGGCGGCTGGCAGCGGCTGAACGCGGAGTACGCCAAGCAGTTCAGTATTGAAACGCCCAACTTGCCGCCGCCGGCGGCTCAAAAATCGTGCATCGAGGAGGATCTATGACCAAGAGAAGTAAAATCATCTATTGGATTGCTACTCTCTGGCTTGCACTAGGAATGCTATCAACTGGAGCATTACAGTTATTCAAAGCGAAAGCGGAAGGAGCCTTGGCGCCGCCGGGGGTATTTGGTATTACCCATTTGGGCTATCCCGTCTATTTTCTAACAATACTAGGCGTTTGGAAAATTTTGGGAGTTACAGCATTGCTTATTCCTAAATTCCCTTTACTAAAGGAATGGGCTTATGCAGGCTTTTTCTTTGCCATGTCGGGAGCGGTATTTTCACATATCGCATCGGGTGATTCCATGAAGGAAAATGTTCCCGCGTTGTTACTTCTAATCTTGACTGTAATATCGTGGCATTTCAGACCTGCGGACAGAAGAATTGTTTCGGTTAATCAATACAGTCACGAACAAGGGTTCGGACCGCCGAAGACCGCAACCGAGAAGCCTGGCAACCATGCTGCGATTGGCGCATAGAGCCTCATTCTGAGCTTAAAATATGAGCAAGAGTAATAGGAGCAACAAGGATCTCTCGCGAGAACAACGTGAAGAACTACTTGGAGCACTTCGCTGGATTCACATTGTCTTTGGCATTCCGATAAACGGCTATATTTATAGTCCGTTTGACCCAATCCCAAACTACGCCCGCCCTACTAGGTTTGTGGTCGTTCCGGTAATGGTCCTTTCGGGATTGTGGATGTCGAAAGGCCATGTCGTTCGACGCCTTTTTTCGAAGAGATCGGCCTAAGTCACCCAATAAAACTCTCGCATGAAAATGGGGCAAGAATTGGAGGGGTAAGAATCCAATGAACCCATCGGAACGGATTGACCAGCTGATCGCAGGACTCACAGACTGGCGTGGCAAAACGCTCGCCGGCATCCGCAAGAACATCCTGGAGGTTGACCGGGAGATCATCGAGGAATGGAAGTGGATGGGAAGCCCGGTGTGGTCTCGCGACGGAATGATCGCGGTCGGCAACGCCCACAAAGATAAAGTAAAGCTTACCTTTTCCCACGGGGCGAGCCTCGCGGATCCTGACAAGCTCTTCAATGCGGGCCTCGGAGGCAACCAGTGGCGAGCGATTGATTTGTTCGAGGGCGATAAGATTAATGAGCGTGCTCTAAAAAATCTCGTCCGCGCCGCCATTGATTACAATCAGATCAAATTGAAGAGGAGAGCGCCTGCCGGCTCTCGAGCGAAAGCACATAAAAGCAAAAAGTGACAGCTTTTTCTTGGATTTGCCCGGAACTTACCAGAGGGGAACAGTTTTGCGGTTTACGGGCTTGCCGAACGATCCACTCGCGACGCTCTGCTGTTTATGGCGTGTCAGTGTTTTCGCTTACCGGTCAACCACGTGGGTCTCCCCTCCCCTGGAGTGAAAGTAATACTTAAACTCACGACCCTTGTCCCCCGAATCTGCGCACGGGCGCAGCGAAACGAAGGATCTCCCCTGCGACAGCGGTTCATTGCACCACTCGCATCCGTGCGCTACAGTGAACCTCAGGCCACGGACTCGACCATGAGCTACGGCACGCTTCCCTCACGCTTCCTGAACGCCATGGAAAACCTGCCGAACCCGCGCGCGCAAATGATGCGCCGCGACGGCAGGTGGGAACCCGTCTCCTCGCAGGAATTTCTCCGTCGCGTAGCAGGCCTTTCTTCCGCATTTGTGGAGTTGGGCGTAAAGCCGGGCGATCGCGTCGGCCTGTTCTCCGCGAACCGCCCCGAATGGCACACCGCTGACTTTGCCATCACGGGTGCGGGCGCGATTAACGTCCCAGTCTATTTCCACGAATCGCCCGACCGCATGACGTACATCCTGAAACATTGCGGCGCGAGAGTAGTTTTCGTTACGGGCAAACCGCAACTCGAGAAGCTGCTTTCCGTGCGCGCCCATCTTCTCGAACTCGAGAACATTGTTGTAGCCGACGCCGGCGCGGATCTTCCCAGCGAATGCCTGCGCTACGAAACACTCATTGCCAGCGCTGGAGCCCCGGAGATTTCTTCCTACCGCCTGCGCGCTTCTCAAGTTCTGCCCGGCCAGCTTGCCTCCCTCATCTACACCTCCGGCACCACCGGCGAGCCGAAGGGCGTGATGCTCACGCACACCAACCTTTGTTCCAACGTGACCGACGTGGGCCACGATTTTCGCCTCAACCCCGTCGAAGATGTCGCGCTTTCGTTCTTGCCCCTTTCCCATGTTTATGGGCGCATCGTCGATTACATCCACATTTTTCAGGGTTGCCCCATCGCGTACGTTCCATCCATTGATGAGGTGCCTCAGGCGTTGCTGGAGGTTCAGCCGACCGTGGTTGCGGCGGTGCCACGCTTCTTTGAAAAGATTTACACCCGCCTGGCCGAAAAAGGCTCGAAAGCCACAGGTCTCAAACGCATGATTTTCGACTGGGCCTTGAAGGTTGCCAATCAGTCGGTCCACTGGAAGGCCGGCGGTGGCCGCGTAAACATTTTGGTCAAGCTACAGTGGCTGCTGGCCGATCCGCTCGTCTACAAAAAGGTTCGCGCGGGATTAGGGGGACGCCTCCGCATCGTCAGTTCCGGTGGCGCGCCGCTTTCCAAAGAGCTGGCGGAATTCTTCTGGGCCGTGGGCGTGCCCATTTACCAGGGCTATGGATTGACGGAGACTTCCCCGATTGTTTCTACCAATTATCCTGTCAATCGCGTGGGGAGTTCGGGGAAACCCATCGCCAATGTGCTAGTGCGAGTCGCGGAAGACGGAGAAATCCTGGTCAAGGGACCCTGCGTCATGCAGGGCTATTACAAAAATCCTGAAGCTACCCGCGAGGTGCTGACGGAGGACGGATGGTTTCGGACCGGGGATATCGGGCATCTCGATGCCGAAGGGTATCTTTACATCACCGACCGGAAGAAAGACTTGATCAAGACGGCTGGCGGAAAATTTGTCGCGCCTCAGCCGATTGAGAACGTTTTGAAAACGAGTCCGTACATCCTCAACGCGATGGTCGTCGGCGATAAGCGCAAATTCATCGCCGCGCTGATCGTGCCCAATCCCGCGACCGTGGCCGCGCGGCTCGCCGACGAGGGCTTAAAATTTTCTTCCAATTCCGAGCTCGCCGCTCATCCGCGCACGCATGCTCTGATCGAAGACGAAATCAAGCGCCTTACCCCGCACCTCGCGCAGTACGAAACCATCAAGCGCTTCGCGCTTCTCCCCGAAGATTTTACCTTCGACAGCGGCACGCTCACCTTCACTTTGAAGCTCAAGCGCCGCGTCGTGGAAGAAAAATACCGCATAGTCATTGAGTCCCTTTACGCCGACGTCGCCGAGCCCCGCCCCATCTTCCAGGAATGAGCGTAGACGGTCGTGCGAGCACGGACCCGGCGTGAAACGGATGTTTTTTGGCGTGCAGTTGGAGTCGTTCTCTAAGCAGTGCTGAAAAAATGCCACTGTTGTCATTCCGCGACGCGAGGAACCTGCTTTCCGGAAATACCTAGAAAACAGATTCCTGTCACGCAGCTTCACGGAGGAGAGAATCTCGAAGCTTTGTAAAAAACTTCAGATTGGTTTTCCGTCGGGGCCGAGGAAGCGGAGCTCGCCCAGATTGAGTTCATTTACGCCGGCTTCGATCTTTGAGCGATCACCGACAACCACCCAAATCAGATTATCGGGATGATCGACGATCTTCGCCGCGTTGGCCACATCGGCGGGTTTCAAGGCGCGAATCTTGGCTGCCATCGTTTCATAGTAGTCGTCGGGCAATCCGAATTGCACCAATTCGTTGATCGAATTCCCAACTTCCTGCTGGGTTTCGCGCGAGCCGGGCAGACTTAGCGTTTCGCTGTCCTGGACGACCGAGAGTTCTTCCTGCGTGAGCGGGTGATCGCCTAAGACTCCGCGCAGTTCCTTGTTGATTTCCACGAGCGACTCTTTTGTCTTATCCGTTTGAACTGGGGCAAGCGTGAGCCATGGACGCTGTCCGCGCGCTGACCACAAGAGGGTTCTGGTTCCATAAGACCAATGCTTGTCTTCCCTCAGATTGGAGTTGATTCGCGAAAGAAACAGTCCGCCGAGGGCGTCGTTCATCGCTTCGATGGCAATCTCATTAGGGTTGTTCTGCGGCGGAGCGATATTCCCCACCATGATGATGGATTGCTGCGCGCCCGGCTTGTCCATCATGTACACGATGGACTTTGGCGGCAACTGGACGGGCTTAACGTTTTTCTCGGGCGTCTGTCCCGGCTTCCAGCCTGAAAACAGCTTTTCGAGCTTGGGAGTGATTTCGCTGAGGGTCGTGTCGCCCGCAATCACGAGCGTGGCGTGATTCGGCTTGAACCAGGCTTGATGGAATTTCGCGAGATCTTCACGCGTCATTTTTTCGACGCTGGCGATGGTGCCGGAACCCGTGAGCGGGTTGCCGTAGGCGTGGCCCGGGCCGTACAAAAGTCCCGGGAAAACGCGCAAGCCCATTTGAATTGGCGTGGTCTGCTCGCGCTGAATGGCGGCGATTTGCAGTTTCTGCTGCTTCTTGAAATCGTCTTCCGGGAAGAGGGGATTCAGGATGAGGTCGGAATACAATTCGAGAGAAGAATCCAATTTCGATTTCAAAGACGACAGCCGCACGACAGACAGGTCGAGATTCGAGTAGGCGGCGATCTGTGCGCCAAGCAATGCCTCCTCGTCGCTGATTTGCAGGGCGTTTCTTGTTTTTGTGCCGCCACTGAGAAGCGACGTGGCCATGGTCGAGGTTCCCGGCTGGCCGGCGGGATCGGCGGCGTAACCGGCATCGAGGTCAAGCCAGAAAGAAACAAGCGGCACTTCGTGGCGTTCCGCGAGAATGACTTTCAAGCCGTTTGAGAGTGTGGCCCTCTCCAGTTTTGGCAGCTTGAGAGCTGGAGGAGTTCCAATGGTTGGAGGTTTCGTGCGGTCCGCACCCGCGGCAGCCGTTTTGTAATCGGGGAAGGGATGCACTTCGAGAATGTAAACGGCATCGGTGAGCCAGCGATTCGCGGCAGCTTTCAAATCTTCGGCTGTGGCCTCCTGCACGCGTTTGAGAGAAACCTTGTAGTGCGCGGGCTCGCCGTGGAAAACCTGGTTCCGCGCGAGCTGGTCGGATTTTCCGCCGAAGCCGCCGATGCGCTCAATACCGCGGATGAAGTTGGCCTGATACTGCGCTTTCACGCGAGCGAGCTCTTCAGCCGTGGGCCCGTCCTTGAGGAATCTCGCCAACTCCTCTTCCAATTCTTTTTCGACCTGGGCCAAATCACCTCCGGGCTTCGCCGTCGCCTGGATGCGGAACTGGCCGGCGATTTCTCTTAGGTCCACGAAGGCATTGGCGTTCGTAGCAATCTGGTCGTCGTAGACGAGGCGCTTGTAGAAACGCGAGCTTTTCCCTGAGCTGAGAACGTCGCTCACGAGATCGAGGTAATCTCCGTCGGGAGTCCCGTCTGGCGGCACGTTCCAGACCTTGTAAATGCGTGCTTGCGGAACCCGGTCTTGCACCACTCCCCTGTGCGTTCCGGTCATTTTGGCGATCCAGGCTTCCTGGTGCCCGACCGGCGGCCCGGGGGGAATATTGCCGAAATATTTTTCAACTTTTTCTTTGGCGGTCTTGAAGTCGATATCTCCGGCGAGACAAATCACGACGTTCGATGGACCGTAATACGTCTTGAACCATTCCTTCACATCGTCCATCGATGCGGCATTGAGGTCCGCCATATCGCCGATGACCGTCCATGAATAGGGATGCCCCGCGGGATAAGTATTTTGCGTGATGAGCTGGAAAGAGACGGCGTAAGGCTGGTTTTCTCCTTGGCGCTTTTCGTTTTGCACTACGCCACGCTGCAAATCGAGGGTTTTTTGATCGAGCTGGCCGAGCAGGAAGCCCATGCGGTCGGATTCCATCCAGAGCGTGTAATCGAGCGCGGAAGTCGGCACGTTTTCGAAGTAGTTGGTGCGGTCATTGTTGGTGGTGCCGTTGAGGTCGGTGGCGCCGATTTTTTCCATGGCGTCAATGTAGCGGCCCTTGGCATGTTCGCTGCCGCCGAACATCAAATGCTCGAAGAGGTGCGCGAATCCGGTTTTGCCGGGCCTTTCGTTTTTTGAGCCGACGTGATACCAGAGATTCACCGCGACAATGGGAGCCTTGTGGTCTTCGTGGACGATGACCGTCAGCCCATTGTCGAGCGTGAATTCTTTGAAAGGAATGTCAACGTCCTGCGCGAAAAGGCCGCACGCTGCAAGCGCGCAAACGAAAATCAGCACAACTGCTCGAAACCGCATCGGTAAACCTCCCATTGAATGGCATGGTGCGAACGCTGATTATAGTGACCCTGAGCGGTCTTGGCTAGATTGCCGGTTGTGGTTTCTCGCTCGGGAATTTGTCCCCGCGGCTGGCAGGGGCTAAAATCCAGTTGAGGTTCGTTATGGCAGACAATTTAGTGATTGCCGGGCGCGCGTTTCAGTCGCGGCTTATCGTGGGGACAGGGAAGTACCGCAGCTTTCAGGAAATGGCGCGGGCGCATGCGGCTTCCGGGGCGGAGATGGTGACGGTGGCCGTGCGGCGCGTGAACCTGACGGACAAATCGAAAGAATCGCTGCTCGACTATATTGACCGCGAGAAGATTTTTATTTTGCCGAATACGGCGGCTTGCTATACGGCGGAGGAAGCGGTTCGCACGGCGCGGCTGGCGCGCGAAGTGGGGCTTTCGAACTGGATCAAGCTGGAAGTAATCGGGGATCAGCAAACGCTTTTTCCAGACACGGAGCAGCTCATCGAAGCCACACGCGTGCTCGTCAAAGAAGGATTCGTCGTCCTGCCATACACGAACGATGACCTCATCGCGGCACGCAAGCTGATTGATGCGGGAGCGGCCGCAGTGATGCCTCTTGCCGCGCCGATCGGCTCTGGCCTGGGGATTCAGAACCCCGCGAATCTACGTATTCTGCGCGACCGCATCACCGAAGTGCCGATGATCGTGGATGCAGGCGTTGGCAGCGCTTCCGACGCCGCGATCGCCATGGAACTTGGCGCGGATGGCGTCTTAATGAACACGGCCATCGCCGAGGCCGAGGATGCGGTACTCATGGCGGAAGCAATGCGCGACGCAGTGATTGCCGGGCACAAATCGTATCTTGCCGGACGCATGCCGAAGCGGCTGTATGCATCAGCTTCCAGCCCCATGAGCGGAGTAGTGCGCTGAAGAGACGAATGCAACAAGGCATGACTTCTCCCGCAGAAGTTCGGCGTAATTTATTTCTCTCCGAGTATGTTATGTCTTTTGATAAGCTAAGCGAGATGTCGAGCTACCCTGGGATCGATCCCTTTGTGCGCGAGCTCGCTGTCACTGAACCAACAGAATTCGGT
>WNEX01001555.1_pt1 | contig 10754 bp, 7 predicted proteins | sample 5399841 | NCBI WGS metagenome assembly WNEX01 (sample SAMN13153337, study PRJNA577476) | soil metagenome | isolation source: 40 cm grassland meadow soil 2 days after 1st rain plot 5 | place: USA:California | collected 2015-09-18 | reverse complement strand
CCGATTCGTGGTCGTGCCGTCGCCCACCTGGCCGTTGCCGTTCAGGCCCCAGCAGTACACCACCCCGCTCGTCGTCACGCCGCAGGTGTGACCGGTACCCGCGCTCGCCGCGGCAAATGACAGGCCCCCCGCGACCAACGTCGGGATGTGCCGCTCGGTAGTCGTGCCGTCGCCCAGCTCACCCCGGCCGTTGAAGCCCCAGCAGAGCGGCGTGCCTGTCGTCGTGACGCCGCAGGTGTAACCGAAACCTGCGCTCAGCGCGACGAACGAGAGGCCCGCGCCGACTGGTGTAGGAACCAGCCGACTGGTAGTTGTGCCGTCCCCCAGCTCGCCGCTAGCGTTGAACCCCCAGCAGTACGCAGCGCTGGTCTGAGTCACGCCGCAGGTGTGAGCTTCACCCGCGCTCAGCGCGGCGAACGTCAGGCTACCGGCGACCAGCGTGGGGACGAGCCGCTGCGTGGTTGTGCCGTCGCCCAGGCCGCCGGCGCCGTTGAAGCCCCAGCAGTACGCCGCGCCGCTCGGCGTCACGCCGCAGGTGTGCTGGCCACCCGCGCTCAGCGCGGCGAACGTCACGCCCCCGGCGACCGGTGTGGGCACGAGCCGGTCCGTGGTCGTGCCATCGCCCAGCTGGCCGTTGCCGTTGTGGCCCCAGCAGTAGGCCGCGCCGCTCGTGGTCACGCCGCAGGTGTGCCCGCCGGCTCCGTTGTTACCTGCGCTCAGCGCGGCGAACGTCACGCCCCCGGCGACCGGTGTGGGGGAGAACCGATCGGTCGTCGTGCCGTCGCCCAGCTGACCGCCGCTGTTGAAGCCCCAGCAGTACGCCGCGCCGGTCGGGGTCAGGCCGCAGGTGGCACCGTCACCCGCGCTCAGCGCGGCGAACGTCAGGCCTCCGGCCACCGCGGTGGGGACGTACCGATCGGGGGCCGTGCCGTCGCCCAGCTGGCCTCTGTTGTTGCCCCAGCAGAACGCTTGGCCCGCCGCCGTGAGAGCGCACGAATGGAAGCCACCGGCCTCCACCTGTGCGGAGACTCCCGTCAGAGAGACTCCCGCAGCCATGAACTCCACTGTACCGGGGGACGCGGCGGCCGTCGCCGTGAGCCTATTTCCCGCCGCCACGGTCGTTGACCCAAGCACCCATGGCGCGGACGCGCACCCGGCGGATCCCGTGCGCACGACGGTGCTCGGGCCGCCACCCACGGTCCCGCCGCCGGCTGCGACGGTGAATCGCACGGGCTCATCGACCAGCGGTCGCGGGTCGGAATGATGGCTGAACGTCAGGCACACCTGCGGATCGATGGGCAGCTTCGTGTTGATCAGGCCCATCTGGTTGTCGGTGCTCGCCACCTTGGTCAACGTTGCCGTGCGCGCCCAGCCGATGCGACTGAAGGCGTTGGTCCTGCCGCCGGCGCCCAGGTCCACAGCGTGCAACGCGCCCGGGCTGATGAAGCGCCCGAGGCCCGCCACCAGGGCGCGCCAGCCAGCGCTGGCCAAGCCGCGCAGGCCGCCCGCCCGGATCGCCCCGATCACCGGCGTGGGCCCGAAGGTGGCACAGTTGAGGAAGGACGCGACCGTTTCATCGAGCGGGACCGCCGGTCCCGTGGGCGCGCCTTCCACCTCTGCGCGGCGATACAGCTGGAACGGCGGTCCCGCCGCCTGGCCCACGAGGGCGGGGAGGTCGAAGCACACCCCGGCGGTGACCGGTTGGCTGAAGTCGCCGAAGGCGTGCAGGTCCGGATCAGTGCGGAACCGATAGCACCCCTCATGCTCCAGCAACCCGCTCTGGAGACAACTGGTCTCGGTCGTCCCGTCGTTCACCGCCAGCCGCTCGACGATCACGACCACCTGGGTGATCCCCGCGCTGACTGCGTTTGCCGGGAGCCAATTGTCCGGGAACGACGCGCCGGCGAACCCGGTGTTCGTCGTCACAACGGTGGCCACGTTGGGTACGACCCGCTCGACGTGATCGCTTCGACTGGTCGACCCGAATGCCCCGTCCTCGATGCGTACGTTGATCGGAAGCGTGCGGCCGTCCTGGAAGGCCACCACGTCACCGGTCCGCACATTTTTCATCCCCCCGCTCACCGGATCGAGATCGAGGAAGCCGAGGGGGGTACCCCGCGGAGCGCCGCGTACGATCATTCGGTAGAACTTGTCATCCCGGAGACGCGACGCCTTTGTGTCCCAATTGCGATGGTACTGCTCGCCGTCCAGCGGCAACGTCGCCGGTCCGAACACGGGATCGCCGGCGACGCAGTCGGTGGTGGGCACCAGCCGCGGATCGGCGCCCAGCTCGCACACCTCGACGATGGGCGCCAGCTGGGCGTTGAACTTGCCGCCGTCGAAGTTGGGGCTGCCGCTCGGATCGGGAACCAGCGGTGGCAGGAAAAAGAAATCGGCGTTCCCGCCCGTGTGCGCGCCGTCCGAAATCAGGAACGCCGGCCGCCCGCTCGCCGGAGCGAGCGGTAGCTCCCGGTCCCGGCAGGCGACGGACAGGACGGACGCGACTGCGACCACCAAGGGAAGGCGCTTCATTATCGAGGCTCCAGGGAGGGACGGCGCCGCGCGTGAACAGCCGTGATGAGCGGTGCAAAACGCGCACCCCGGGCATCCCGCCCTACGTGCGGGGTTCAGAGCCTTTCTGGGGAGCTCCGCCGGAACTTGTCACGTAACTGCCACAATCATCGTGCACCGATGAGCGCCTTGAACCTCGTGTCGTCCTGCAAGGCGCGCCACCACCAGTGCACGTTCTTCCGGAACCCCTCGCGGTGGCGTGGATTCGCGACCAGGTACTCACCCAGCACGCGGAGCGCGTCGTCCTTGTCGCCGATCATGGTGTAGACCGCCGCCTGGTAGCCGAGCACGTCGCGCTCCGGGTCGACCGTCGCATCCCCCCGCGAACGCTCCAGCACGCGGTGGGCGCTGTCCCTGAGTCCCGCACGTCCCACCACTGCCGCCGCCCACACCTGCGCGTACAGCCGCTGCAGCGGGCGGTCGCGCTCTGGGATCAGCCGTGTGTATTCGTCCACCAGCCGCCACGCCTCGCCGACGTCGGGGTCACGCGCGTTCGTGGACAGCAGCATGAGCTGGCACTCGACGAACCGGGAATCCGCAGGAAACCGGCGGTAGCCCTTCTGACACCAGTCGAGGGCCGGTTGGAACAGCTCTAAGTCGTAGGAGGTCAGGAACAGGCGGTTCAGGATGGCGTCGGCACCCGCTAGAAAGGCGTCGGCCTCGTAGGCGGTCCGGGCAGCACGGTTCGACTCTAGGAGGTCGCGCGCGTCCCAATAGAGGCGGGACAATACCGTCCATGCGCCGACCTGCCTCGGGTTGAGTCTGGTCGCATCCTCCAAGTCCTTCCTCGCTGCCGCAAGCAGCCGCTCAGCCGCGGCGACGTCGGGCTCGAGCCCACGTGCGTAGCGCCAGAAGCGGAGCGTTCCTCGGATCTCGAGCGCGTCCGGACTCTGCGGGTTCATCTGCACCGCCCGCTCGGCGTGCCGCAGGCCGACCTGGAACGCCCGGTCGATGGCGCGCGGGTCGCGCTCCGCGCGCGACTGCTGGTAGGCCACCCGAGCGCGCAGCACCACCGGCTCGATCCAGGCGCCATCGATCTGCTCCGCGGCCGCCAGCAGCGAGTCGGCACGGCCGTACAGCCGGGCCGCCGCAGGCAGATCGGTCCCGACGACCGCTCCCGCGTCCTTCTGCGCCTTCTCGGCCTGCTGCACCAGAGCCCACGCGGCGGGATTGCTCGTGCCGGCCCGCTCTTCCCGCAACCTCACTTCCTCGCCGAGCCGCTCGCGGAGGAAGTCCGCCACCTTGACGGCGAGCGTGTCGCGGATCTTCAGGAAATCGCCTCTGGTCTGCTCGAAGCTCGCCCGGCGGAAGTCCGCGCCGCTCCCGCCCTCGATGAGCCGCACCGAAACGCGGTAGCGGTCGCCTACGTGTTCGACGTCGCCTTGCACCAGCGTACCCGCACCGAGCGCGCGCCCGATCGAGTCGCGCGGAATCTCCGGGTTGCGGTAGGGCGCGACGCCGTTCTTCGAGACGACGTCGAGCCCCGCCACGCGCGACAGCTCGCCGATCAAGGCTTCGGTGAGACCGTCAGCGAGGTACGCGAGGTTTTTCTCGGGCGATAAGTCTTCGAAGTAGAGCACGGCGACGTGACGGGGATCGAGGGCGCCCGCGCTGCCCAGACCGGGAGTGGCGTGGCGGCGGGCGAAGAGCGCCACCGCGGTGGCGACGAGCGCCACTGCTCCCGCCGCGGGCACCGCACGCCGCCAGAACGGGCGATGCGCTCGGGCTCCCGCCAGGGTCGCCCGCCGCACCGCGCCGGTCGCGGCCGACCGCGTATTGAGCGCCTCGGCGAACAACGCCGTCGTCGGGTAGCGGTCGGCGGGCAGCTTAGCAAGCGCGCGCAGGATCGCGGCCTCCACGGCGTCGGGAATCGTGCTCCGCACGATCGACGGCGGCGACACCATGTCCAGCGATTGACGCGCGAGCACCGCCTGCGCGGTCGGCCCGGTGAACGGCGGCTCGCCCACCAACATCTCGTACACGACGCACGCGAGACTGTACTGATCGCTCCGGCCGTCGATCTCCTCCGAGCCGGTCGCCTGCTCGGGGCTCATGTAAGCCGGCGTCCCGATGATCGTGCCGGTTTCGGTCAGGTGGCGCCCGGCGCCGGCCGCGCTCACGGCGCGCGCGATCCCGAAATCCGCCACCACCGCCGTGCCGCCCGACAGCATGATGTTCTCGGGTTTGATGTCGCGGTGCACGACCCCGCGGCTGTGGGCGTACGCCAGCGCGCCCGCCACTTCGGTCGCGATCCGGAGCGCGTCGTCCTGGGGCAGCTGTTTCTCGCGCGTCAGGCGGTCGCGGAGGGATTCCCCTTCCACGTATGGCATGACGTAATAGAGGAAGCCCGTCGCGGACCCCGAGTCGTACAGGGGCAGGATGTGGGGGTGCTGCAGCCGGGCCGCGGTCTCGATCTCGCGCAGGAACCGCTCGGCGCCGAGCGCCGCCGTGAGGTCCGCGTGCAGGACCTTGATCGCGACCGGCCGATGGTGCTTCAGGTCCTCCGCGAGGAACACCGTCGCCATGCCCCCGCGACCCAGCTCCCGCTCGACCGCGTAGCGGTCGGCGACGGCCTCACGCAGGGAGTCGAGCAGGTCGGGCACGGGACGTGGAGGCCTAGCTTACAGCACGCCCCAGCCCCCCGCCAGCGTCTCATGCGGCCGCCGCTCTTGTCCTGCCGCGGCTCGTTCCCTATTTGTAGCGGTCGCATGACCCATCCCGTGCCGAGCATCAGCCGGCTCTTCGCCGCGGCGTTTCTGGCCATCGCCGTCGCCGGTCTGGCCGACCGTATCGCCATCTGGCGGAGCGCACGACGCACGCAGGCCGACATGATCGAGCTCAGCCAGCGCCTCGAGCAGCTGGCCCGTGCCTCGCCCTCCCCCGCCCTCCAGCCCCAGATCGCCGCCATGCGGGAGCTCGCCGCCGAAGTCGGCGACGACGCGATACAGGCGGCGGTACAGACGACGGTGATCTTCGTGATCGTGCTCGTGGCGCTCGGCGTCGGGCTCTGGTACAACCGGCGGCGACTCGCCACCCCGTTCGCCCACGTCGTCGGGGCGCTCCAGCGCGTGGCCGCGGGCCGCTACGACGAGCGACTCGACGAGGACCAGCCCGAGGAGTTCGGCACGATCGCACGCGGCGTGAATCAAATGGCGGCGGCCCTCGCCTGGCGGGAGCGAATGCAGGATCAGACCGGGCGCCTGCTCGCGGCCCTGAACGCGCCATCGCGCGAAGCGACCGCCGGTGGGAGCTTTGGTCCGGCGCTCGACGTCATCGCGGCCGCGACGGGCGCGCCCGCGTTGGCGCTCTATCAGCCGCAGTACGACACCAACGAATGGGGGCCCACGGCGGTACGCCGCGCCACCGCCCGACCGTTGTCCCGCGACGTCGTGCGCCAACTGGTAGGTGACGCGGTCACCGTCATCTACTACGCGAGCGCCGCGGCCGGGCCCGTGCGGGCGCAGCTGCAGCTCACCACCGCGGACGACGATTCCACCGGGGGCCTCGCGCTCGCGCCCCTGCGCTCCCGGGATCGGCTGGTGGGACTGCTGGTGGCGACCGTGACGGGGGAGCTCTCGGCCGACGCGCGCGTCGCGCTCGAGCACGCGGCGCCGAACCTGGCCATCGCGTGCGAGCGCGACTCCGCGCACCAGCACACCCGCCGCCTGGCGGTGGAAGTGCGCCACGCCGCGCAGCGGCTCGAGTCGCAAAACGCCGAGCTCGAGGAGCAGCACCGAGAGTTGACGCGCCTCAACGCCGAGCTCGACCAGGCGGGCAAGCTCAAAGACCAGTTTCTCGCGAACGTGTCACACGAGCTGCGCACGCCGCTCAACAGCGTGATCGGATTCAGCGACCTGCTCTTGACGATGGCGACGCCCGAGAGCCCGCTCAGCGAGACCCAGCGGGACTACCTCGAGACGATCGCGCGCAACGGCCGCCACCTGCTCGAGCTCATCAACGAGCTGCTCGACCTGTCGAAGATCGCCGCGGGCCGGATGGAGCTGCGCCTCGAGCCGCTGGAGCTGGGCGCGCTGCTCCAGGAGGCCGCCGACAGCGTCCGCGCACAGGTCGAAGCCCGGCGGCACACGCTCGTGATCGAGCCGTTGCACGACCACCTCGTGGTCACGGCCGACCGGGGGCGCCTCCGCCAGGTGCTCCTCAACCTCCTCTCCAACGCCATCAAGTTCTCGACCGACGGCGGCCGCGTCGGGCTCAGCGCGTGTCTCGAGGACGCGGGGCGGGTGCGGATCGCCGTGAGCGACACCGGTATCGGGATCGCCCCGGCCGACCAGCGAAAGTTGTTTCAGGAGTTCGTGCAGCTCGACGCGAGTGCGAGTCGCCGGTACGAAGGAACGGGCCTGGGCCTCGCGCTCTCCAAGCGCCTCGTGGAGCTGCACGGCGGCACCATCGGCGTGGACTCGGAGCTCGGCAAGGGCAGCACCTTCTGGTTCACCCTGCGGCGGGCCGAGAGCCGGCCGGAGCATGCGTGATGGCAACGATCGTGGTGGTGGAAGATCAGCCCGATAACCTGAAGCTCATCACGGCGCTGCTGACCCTGAAGGGCCATCGCGTCGTTGGGCTGACGTCGGGTGAGCCGCTGGTGGCCACGCTACTGGCCGAGCAGCCACCCCCCGCCCTGGTCCTGCTCGACATCCAGCTGCCGGGGCGCGATGGCTACAGCGTGCTGCGCGATGTCAAAGGGATCGGCGGCGAACACCCCTGGAAGGTCGTCGCCCTCACCGCCCACGCGATGCCGGGCGACCGCGAGAAAACTCTGGCGGCCGGGTTCGACGGTTACCTCTCCAAGCCCATCGACGTGCGCTCCTTCCCGGAGGAAGTCGCCCGCTACCTGTCCGCGGTGCGCTAGACCGCTTTTTTCAGCTTGATCGAACCGTTCACGGTCTCGAGGTGGACCTTGCGCCCGCCCCGGCCGAGCGTCCCGTTGACATGACGCCCTGCGAACTTGCCGTTCACCGGGAGCTGGTAGTCGGTGGTGATGGAGCCGTTCACCGTCGACGCCTCCACGTTGGCGTCGAGATGCGCCGGGAGCTCGGCGGTGAGCGACCCGTTGATCGTACTGGCAGTGACTCCGCCGGTGTCCCCGAACGCCTCCATGCGAACGCGCACGTCGCCGTTCACCAGCTCGACTTTGACCGGGCCCCTTGCCGTGACCACATCCACGTCGCCACTCACCGCGTGGACGACCAGGGGGCCACGCGCCCCCGCCACGTGCACGTCGCCGACGGTGGTCGTCGCGTCCAGGCCCGCACTGCGCGGCAGCCGCACGGTGAAGTCCACGGCCACGTCGTTATGGCGTCCCCCTCGCATCCGAATGTCATGATGGCCAGGGCCGCAGTCGCTGTCGCTTCCCCACATCGCGCATACGGTAACGCCGCCCTCGACAGGCACGGCGACGAGGCGGACGCTCGCGCTGTCCGAAGAGCGGTATGTCTTCACGGCAGAGATCTGCAACGAATCTCCCCTCGACGGCTCGACCGTCACCGAGCCCCGGGTGTTCCGGATCCACAGCCATTGGTTCGCCCCGAGCTTGGCCCGGTACGTCCATGGCGCCCCCGCCAGGCGACCGGGTCCGCCGTCATCCCGAGCGAACTCGCTGCGCAAGTCGCGCAGGGCCATTGGAAGATCGTGGACCACCCCGGTGCGCACGCGGCCCACGGCATAGTGCACGAACAACCCGATCGCGAGCACCGCGCAGAACAGCGCCGCCCCGCGAATGATCTCTTTGCGCCAGGTGTCCCAGAACGCGCTCACGGCCCCTCCCTGCTGCGGATAGGCTCCATACTCGCAGGTCGTACGGCGGTTCGCGAGGTGGGGTTTCGAGTGCGCGCCGCCAGTAGGCGGCGCCGCGTGATGCGGATAAGGGGGGCCGAAGCCCCCCTCGAAGCGTTCAGGAAACCGCGTGGAATCTGGACGGATGTGCTTCGGTACACCGCACGGTCGGCCGGCTCAAGACGCGCCCCTGTGTGGCCGCGGCTCTCGTACTCCCGCTCTGTGACTCGACCGTTACGGGATCGAGTACCCCCCCGTACCACACGCCGTCGAGCGCATCGCCGGTAGGGGTCGCGGCAGTGGTCCCGGTCGTCCTTTGCCGACTGGGTCCCAACGAAGACACCGCGATCTGAGCGGCGTAGCCATAGCCGGTGGTGAGAAGAATGCCGAGCAGCAAAGCGTAGACGCGCATTGAGTGCCTCCCGGACTGCTGGTCTTACCGCACGCTTTCGAACTGTAAGACGTACGGAGGCCCCAATTGGTTGCACCAAAGATGTCAGGGGGTTGTCAGCCAGCGGTGGACCGTGCTCGGCTAGGTCTCCGACCACGCAACTTCGAAATCCTCGCCGCACCGCCGGCAGGTCATGCGGCGGGGCCGTCCGGCGAGCGCCTGCCGCTCCCGGCAGCTCGGGCAGACGGCGTAGCGATCGTCGCAGCCCCGGGGGAGGTGCACGGCGTCGTCTGGCCGGGGCACAACGGTCCACCTTCGGGGCGGCCGCTCGATGACCTGCAGGAAGGCCGACGGGATTTCCAGGAGGCGACCACCGACCTCGAGAACCGCCTGGAGCGGATCGAGTCGGTTGATACGGTACCAAGCCCCGCGGCGGAGCCTGACGTTCAAGTCGGCCTGCAAGCGAGCCCACATCCCAGCCATCGCGCTACCTCGATACGTCTCGCCCCTCATGTTTTGCGGAGGCGGCGCCTCGCCGTCAAGCCCCCAGGGGTGTCGCGCGCGCGTCACACGCTGACACACCCCTGACCCTACCGGCGCAACCTTTGGAGGGGTCTGAACGTTCTTACTTACCGAAGACCGGGGGACGCCGTCCCACGACTCTCCGCCCCGGATGAGGCAGCACGATGGTTGGCAGCTCTCACACCGGAGGTGGATCCGTGGTTTTCACGCTCCTCGAGTCCCAGCGAAAGACCAGCAGCAGGCGATTGCTCGGCGTCGGTGTCGCGTCGTTCGCCATCCATACCGCGATCATCGCGGGGATCGTCTACGCCACGCTGCAGGCAGCGCCGCGCGACGACCGCGTCAGAATCGATACGACGGTAGTGCTGCTTGCGCCCCAGGAGCGGCAGAAGCCGGCCGAGCCAGCGCCGGTGCTCGTCGACGCGCTCAAGGGATTTCAGACCGTCGTCGTACCCGCACAGATACCAACCGTCATTCCTCCCGTGGACCTACAACAGCGCTTCGATCCCAAGGATTACACTGGGACGGGCGTCGAAGGGGGTCGGGCGAGCGGCGTGCCGACTGACGGGAGTGAGGTGTACGCGGAGGCGATCGTGGAAGAGAAGCCGGCGCTGCTTTCGGCCCCGCCGCCGGTTTACCCGGCGCTCTTGAGACAGGCTCGGATTCAGGGTCGGGTGATGGTGCGGGCTATTATCGACACGACGGGGCGCGTCGAGCCCACCTCCGTCAGGATAATCGCGAGCCCCAGCGCGGCGTTCGACCAACCCACCAAGGACTGGGTCCTGAAGGCCCTGTTCCGTCCAGCCCGGTTGCACGGTCAGGCCGTGCGCGTGTACATCAACCTGCCGGTCGATTACTCGGTCACGCCGGCGTCTGGGTCGCCATAGTGGAGTCGCTTTCGTGGCTCCTTGGCACCTATCCCACTATGTTTTGCATACACGACGCCCGGCGTCAGGGCCCCGCGGAGGTGGACCTGTGGTTCTCACGCTCCTCGAATCCAGGTGGAAGACCGGTTTCGCGTCGCTCGCGATCCATTCTGCGATGATCGCCGGGGTCGTGTACGCGACGCCCCACGCCGCCCCGCGCGACGACCAGGTCAGGATGGGCACGACGGTGGTACTGCTCGCGCCTCAGGAGCAGGAGACGGCGGCCGCACCGCCGCCGGCGCAGCTTGCCGACGCGCTCCAAGGGTTTCAGACCGTCGCCGTATCGGCGCAGATCCCTGTCGACATGCCTCCGGTGGACCTCCAGCAGCATTTCGATCCCAAGGATTACTCCGGTAGTGGCGTCGAAGGCAGCTGGGCCAGCGGCATTGTGGTGAGCGGGAATGAAGTGTATGCGGAGGCGCTGGTGGAGGAGAGGCCCGCACTGCTGTCTGCCCCGGCCCCGGTCTATCCCGCGCTGTTGAGACAGGCGGGGATTCAGGGCCGGGTGATCCTGCCGGCCGTCATCGATACGACGGGGCGGGTTGAGCCCGCGT
>WNEX01001543.1_pt1 | contig 10799 bp, 6 predicted proteins | sample 5399841 | NCBI WGS metagenome assembly WNEX01 (sample SAMN13153337, study PRJNA577476) | soil metagenome | isolation source: 40 cm grassland meadow soil 2 days after 1st rain plot 5 | place: USA:California | collected 2015-09-18 | reverse complement strand
ACCAACGGAACGTCAACTTCGAATCGCATTCTCTTCATGGCTGCAGTTTCGGACGGTCAGATTGCCCTGTGTGACAGGAACTGCCACAAGTCCATCGAGCATGGCCTAACAATGACAGGGGCCATTCCAAACTACCTTGTTCCCATGCGCAATCGATACGGGATCATCGGACCCATTGACCCTAACCGCATCACGCCTGGGGCTCTAGAGGCGAGCATCGCCTCTAATCCTTTGGTGGCTACGTCGACGGAGAAGAAGCCCGTGTATTGCGTAATCACCAATTCTACTTACGACGGGCTGTGCTACAACGTCAAACGGCTCACCGAACTACTTGACCCGACGGTCGATCGCATTCATTTTGACGAAGCATGGTATGCCTATGCGCGGTTCAATCCTATATATCGGGAACGTTTTGGCATGCATGGAAGTCCCGCAGACCACAAGGGCCCAACGATTTTCACCACGCACTCTACTCATAAGTTGTTAGCAGCTCTCTCGCAGGCTTCGCTCCTGCACGTACGCGATGGGCGCAATCCCATTGATCATCCCCGCTTCAACGAATCATTCATGATGCATAGCTCAACGTCCCCACTCTATCCGATCATCGCCTCAAATGACGTCACAGCCGCGATGATGGATGGCCCCGGGGGTATTGCCCTCACAACAGAATCCATCCAAGAAGCAGTTGCATTTCGTCAGACGATTGGTCGAATCCGTAAAGACTTTGCGGCAAAGAAAGAGTGGTTCTTCGGAACCTGGAATGCTGATGAGGTCGTCGATACGAAGACTGGCAAGCGGATCTCTTTCGAGTTAGCCCCTCCGCAACTCCTGACAACGGAACCGAATTGTTGGGTGCTTCATCCGGGTGACAGTTGGCATGGATTCGAAGGGCTGGAGGATGGCTACTGCATGCTCGATCCAATTAAGGTATCGGTGGTGACTCCCGGGGTCGCGCTCGATGGCTCCTTGAAAGAACCAGGAATCCCGGCAAGCTTGCTTACTTCTTACCTCGGCAGACGCGGAATCCAAGTCGAGAAGACTACCGACTTCACCATCCTCTTTCTATTCTCAATCGGAATCACCAAGGGGAAATGGGGTACGTTGGTCAATGCTTTCCTCGATTTCAAACGCGACTACGATCTGAATGCACCACTCGCACAAGTCTTGCCCGCCTTGGTCCCCGCCAACCCTGAGCGCTACAGCAACCTCGGCCTGCGCGATCTTGCTGATGTGATGTTTGCTCAACTTCAGGAATCGAGGCAGACACACTGGCTTGCTGAAGCATTTTCAACCTTGCCAAAACCTCTAATGACACCTCGTCAAGCGTATCGTCAGCTTGTCTTGAATGAAGTCGAGAAAGTACCTTTGGACGGCTTGGCAGACCGCGTGGTCGCCACCGGAGTTGTCCCCTATCCTCCGGGCATTCCCATGCTCATGCCTGGTGAAAGTGCAGGAGCAGCTGATGGTCCATATCTCAGCTATCTGCGTGCCCTCCAGTCGTGGGATAAGCGCTTCCCCGGCTTCGGCCATGATACGCATGGCGTCGAGAACATTGGTGGTACGTATTACATCTACTGCTTGAAACAGGCTGAGCACGGGGTTCGCCTCTCAGATACAGCTATTGAGGTGATAGTGAGCGATGAGCACACCTGCCTTAGTGCGTGATAAAGTGACGAGCGCGCAAAAGAAAGCGCTCGGACTTGCAGCGTGCACGGCTCTCATCATGGGCAATATGGTGGGGTCGGGATTCTACGTGTCGCCTGCATCGCTGGCACCGTATGGTCTGCTGGCTATTGTGAGCTGGATCGTCATGGGTGTCGGGGCTGTCTGCCTGGGGTTGGTGTTCGCACGGCTCGCGCACTCCTATCCTGCGACGGGCGGCCCATACGCATACACCCGCGCTGCCTATGGCGACTTCGCGGGGTTTCTGGTTGCGTGGGGTTATTGGATCTCAATCTGGGCCTCACTCCCGGCGATTGCGGTCGCCTTTACTGGCTACCTCGCACAACTTGTGCCGGCGCTGAAGGAGAGTCGTCCTGTAATCGTGATGGTGACGATAGGCGTGATTTGGTTGGTTGTGCTGATTAACCTGCGCGGTGTTCGTGAAGCAGGCCTCTTCCAGTCGATTACAACTTTCACCAAGCTGATACCCTTTTTCGCGATTGCAACACTCGGACTCCTGTGGGTGCGGCCTCACAATCTTGCCGCGTTCAACCCTAGTGGGAAGCCGTTGTTCGAAGCCAGCGCCGCGGTGGCACCCCTCATCATGTTTGCTTATCTTGGCTTAGAGTCTGCCACAGTGCCGGCGGGCGATGTCCGAGATGCACAACGAACGATCCCGAGGGCGACCCTGCTTGGTATCTCTGCGGCGGCGTTGCTCTACGTGCTCGGCACCGTGACGGTGATGGGAGTGATTCCGCGTGAACAGCTCGCACACTCATCCTCACCCTTTGCCGATGCCTCCTCCGCCATGTGGGGCCATTGGGCCGGGGGCTTAATTGCCGTCGGCGCATTGATCTCTTCGCTCGGTGCGCTTAACGGCTGGACGCTGCTTATGGGGCAAGTTCCCATGGCAGCGGCACAGGATGGACTACTGCCAATTTGGTTCGGAAGGCGCTCAGAACGTGGCGTGCCGGCAATCGCCATCCTGATCTCCGCCAGCCTGGCTACAGCTCTTCTTCTGGTCGAAGCCTCGGGCGGGAGTGGTTTCGTGGCTTTCTACAACTTCATTGTGAACCTGGCCACGATGGCAGCGGTAATACCCTATGCCTTCTGCGCGTTGGCTGGGGTAATGCTTCGACGTACGGACGTCGTGCCTACCGGAGGGACAAGGTCACCATTCAAGCTCGTAGAGATTGTCGCCTTTGCCTTCGCCATCTGGACCATTTATGGCTGTGGCGCGGAGGCCGTGTTGTATGGGCTTCTCCTCCTGCTGCTGGGTATCCCGCTCTACGTATGGATGCGAAGTCGAGGGGCCGAACTGCGAGCACCGATTGCTCGACAGGCTCAGCACGGTGGAACTGACTTCGCTCAAGCTTTACCCACAGGCATACCTGCGCCGAACCCACGCTAACGTTCACTCGGCAGCAAAGGCTGGCTTTTAAGCACCAAAGTAAGAGCAGGCTTGAGGACGATGCCTACGAGTGGTGCCGAGGTAATAATGTATTGCTCAGAAGTCCGATGGATCGGACTTTCTACCAATACATCGCCTGTGCGAAGCAGCGCCACGTCGCCGGAGACTTCGAGGACCGGTCCCTCTGGCGTTTCCTTCGGCGTCAGTACCAGCTTCTTGATTCGCTTCTGAATTTCCTGCCGTGCGAATTCAGGGTCGCTCGTCAGCGCATCGCAGAGGTCCTGACACTCTTGTCGTAAGAATTCTGCGATCTGCTCGTACGTGAATTTTGGCAGTTTCGACGCTGGCTTGGCGATCAGTAGCCGGTCGATTTCCGCCATGCGAGATTCCACCTTGGAAAGCTGCGCCGAAAGGACCGACAAACCTCGTATGTTGATCCCTCCTTGAGCGCACAAGAGATGATGCTTGCTCAATTGCTCACGAATGCTACAGATTACTCGAGAGTTTTCTGGCTCGCAGAGCGGACAAGCATGTCCCTTTTGTCACGGGTAGCCGCTCTCTGGTGCGCAGGTTCCCTTAAGACCTGAGAAGTCATACTGTGATCGACTTGTTTTGCCGCTCGCCGCTCCATCTTCTCGCCTACCGGCGGGAAATCACGAGGGAGTTCGTCTCTGGCGTGTACCGTCGTCATAAAATCCATCCAGACTGGCAGAGCAGCCATTGCTCCAGTTTCTGTGTTGCCTAAAGATTTTTTCTGGTCAAATCCGATCCAAACGCCACAGGTCATGGAAGGTGAAAAACCTATGAACCAGGCATCTGTGAAATCATTAGTGGTACCAGTCTTGCCCGCCACGGGGAATTTCATGCGACTCGCTGCGATTGCGGTCCCGTGCAATACCACGTCCCGAAGCATGGATGTCATGATACGAGCAGTATGTTTGCTTATAACATCCTGAACAGGAGGATTATTCTGCTCCAACACTCGCCCGTCATAGTCCGTTACCTTCACGATGTAGCTAGGAATGACGCGTATACCGTCATTAGGAAAAACAGTAAAAGCGGAGGTATGTTCCAGTAAAGTCAACTCCACTGCTCCCAATGCGACGGGCAGTAAAGCGGGTATGTGTACGCTGATACCGAAGCGGTGGGCGTAACCGACAACGGTTTGCATGCCTAAATGCGCTGCCAACTCCAGGGCGGGAACGTTCCTCGACTCAGCCAATGCATGTCGTAGATTGATGGTACCCTCGAACTTCCCGTCGTAATTGTGGGGGCTGTAAGGACCGGAAGCGGTCATGAATGTGACTGGGACATCGAGTATGGTATCCTCCGGCGTGGCTCCTTGGTCAATGGCCGCTGTGTAAACGTATGGCTTGAACGAAGACCCCACTTGGCGCAGCGCTTGCGTCGCGCGGTTAAATTTAGATTGGTTGAAATCACGACCTCCTACCAGGGCCTTGACCTGCCCACTCGCGCTGTCAATCGCCAACAACGCGCCCTGCACTCCGGAGTCCTCTTCCAAGCGGACACGCGCTGTTGAATCTGCACCGAAAGATATGACTTTTATATAGGCGATGTCTCCTGCGGATAGCAGTTGAGGTAGAACCCGTTTCGTCCAGGCAATATCGTTGGCACCAATGTTGGCCCTGTACCGTCCAAACCTCAACGACGCCGTTGACGGAGAAACCGACATTACCACAGCATGGAGGTAGGTTCCTGGCTCGATTGTCTGTCCCCATTCGGGCATGCTGTAGCTATCCAAGCTTGCGTCTACATCTTTCACATTTTGCAAGCGGACTCGCCATCCGTGACGGCGATCGTACGCAGCGAGGCCATCTATCACTGCACTGTTGCCCGCTTTTTGCACGTCCATATTGAGAGTCGTGTAAACTTTCAACCCGGCTTCGTGAACTTGGTCGTTGCCGTATTTTTTCTCCAAGTATTGCCGAATCTCTTCGACAAAGTAGGGTGCGAGGGAATTCGGATTGTCTTGGATGTGAAGTCGTATTGGTTTCTGTTTGGCCGCAGCCGCGTCGGCTATGCTGATCTTGCCGGCTGCCAACATGGAATTGATAACCACATTGCGTCGCCGTAACGCTCGTTCCGGACTCTTGATAGGAGAGTAGTTGTTCGGGGCCTTGGGTAGGGCGGCGAGCAGAGCGGCTTCTTCCAGTGTGACCTCTCTCGCATGTTTGCCGAAGTAGAACTCTGCACCAGCTGCAAAACCATAAACACCATGGCCAAGATAGATTTGGTTAGCATAGAGGGTGAAAATCTGAGATTTGGTGAAATGCCGTTCGATCTGTACGGCCAGCATTATCTCGTGGAGCTTGCGACTGTAGGTGCGCACTGGAGACAGAAATAAATTACGCGCGAGTTGCATCGTCAAGGTGGACGCGCCTTGAACGTTCCCTCCGGATATGACATCGCGGTAGGCAGCGATCACCGTCCGCCAAACTTCGAATCCCGGGTGTTTCTCGAAGTCTTTGTCTTCGATTGAAAGGACTGCATCGTACAAGACCTTAGGATAATCCTCGTACCGCGCGATCGCCCTACGTTGCAGGGCGAATGACCCAAAGACGCGGCCTTCATCGTCATATAGGACCGTAGTGGAAATCGGACGATAGCGCTCGAGTTTCTGGGCCTGTGGAAGATTGACGAAATATACACACGCCAAGCCTGCCACCCCTCCTATCGTCGCTGAGGCAACGACCAACAAAACCAAAACGCCCCACCGGGGCAAGATTCGTTTGTCAGTATGTTGGAGCTTGCGCACGACTTGGTCCCCCTGCACTCCCGCTCTGTCTTTGGCGAGGCATGATCTGAAGGTTCTGAGCGAACAGTGCACTGATGCTACGTTTACGTTCGAAAGGAAAATACTGCCACTTGTGACAGTTGAGGCCACCAATTGGGGCGGGCATATAAAGGCAATAAGAGGACAAGGATAGTCGGCTTCCAGCGCCAGACGCCGATATCCAGAAGGCAGCCGATGGCGCCATTCGAATCCTGGGCACGAAAGAAACTGTCTTCGGACGGTGCCTCTCCGCCGCAGAACATGCCTGTCTATGTCCGGAACTAACTTGCGGGAAGTTGCAATTGCAAGGGGATTGGCCGCTGCAGGGCTTGAAGCCCGGCACTCAGGCGAATCACCGGGCCATCACGGTTGGATGAACTGGACTAGATAATCGTACTGAGCCTAAAGATACAAGGTTTGACACGAAATGTTACTACAATCATCACATTCCGCATGCAGCAACTGCTCGGATCGGTCCTACAGGGAGCTTCTGTCGCCTCCTTGGAATACCCTGCCGAAGGGACCGCTGGCGTTCAGAACCGCACTCCGACCGTAATAGGTATTACCTGAGTGGCAACAAATTTGTTTCGAGCATAGTGATATCGAGATTCAACGTAGAACTTATATGGAGAATCAGGGAACCTGACGGTGAACCCTATACCTACATTCCCGCCCGGTGCCGTTGAACTGGACCCTGCGAGCGTCTGGTTGCTTGTTACAGTACCTGAAGTGCAGTTAAATCCCCACCACGACCACGCCGGAGTACACATTACAGAACTCCCCACTGTTACGTGCTGCGATAGACTTGCATCACGGTAATACAACCCGCCTCCAGCAATGAAATAGGTTCCGAACCCCTTACCCTCAAATTGCAATCGATAGTTCGCGGTCAGGGCCACGAGATTACCATGCCCATTGATGTTGTTGTTTTGCAATGCTGTCCGGATCGGCGTGAGTGCTCCATTCGTAGCCGACAGTCTGTTCCACATGACCTCACCAATGACGGAGTGGTGCTTGCCGAAGTTGTACCCAGCACCATACACAAAGCCCCACGTAGGGGTCGCGTATTTCGCAGTCGGGTTCAGAGGCGCACCTATGGTGAATGCGGCATTGCTGTTAAGTTTGCTAAAAGTCGGGGGCTCATAATTCTGTGCATGAAGAGGAAGAACGCAGATGAAACTCCAAATAATGGCGCCTGCAGCGTGCGTTATATCTTTCTTCATGGGATAGCTCCCTGTCCCGTTTATCGTGCTAGCCACAGTGGGACAACTGGCAGAAATATCAGTTCTCGGGGACGCGACGATGGAGGCTTCGGCGAGGGAAGATCACCATGAAGTGTGCAGACGCTAGAATGGGGTACTTTGAGCAAACTGACAACTGCCATCAACCGAGTGTAAACATTAGCTCACTCAGGTTGCGGGCTTGCAGTGCCGTTTTGTTGCAGGTATAAAGAAGGGGTCGTCTTTGTAGTTCAACGTAAGCCCATAACCCGTGAGTTCCGGATATGCCCGTCACACGGCCAAATAATGTCTAACGGTACTCCACTGGAGTGCGACCGATGGCCCAAGCTACTGACAATCGAACAATCGTGCCACGTAGCGTCGGAAGATATCTTGCCCAAGTTGCCATTGTGTCTGCCGCGCAGTTTGGGGCAGGCAGACTGGGCGATGTGCTCCAGACCATCAACAATGGTGGTATCGGGCCTGTGTGGCCCGCGTCAGGGATTGCTCTCGGCGCACTGCTCCTCTGGGGCTATTCAGTTTGGCCCGGAATCGCAGCTGGGGCTTTTCTCCTTGCCTCCCTCAGTCCGCTTCCTCACCGGGCTGCTGCCGTTTACGCCGCTGGAACCACTCTGGCAGCATTGCTCGCAGCGTTCCTGCTCCGTCGCATTGCTAAATTTGACCATTCTCTGTCCCACTTGCGTGATGCGCTCGGACTCGTTGTGTTGGGCGCCTTCGGCAGCAGTGTGGTGAGCGCCTCAATCGGAGTCTCCGCTCTGTACGCAGCCCACATACGTGGCTGGTCAGGATTCGGCTCAGCTTGGCTGATTTACTGGCTTGGAGACAGCACGGGCGTGTTGCTAATAACGCCCGTCATGTTGACGTTCCCTGATTTGCTGAGAATTCGTTCTTGGTTTCGTATTCCGGAATTTGTTGCGGGCTTATTCCTGCTCACGGTCGTGTGCTTCATCATCTTTGGCGATCTGCCCCTAATTCCAATCCGATTGCACATTTTGGCGTTCGCAGTCCTGCCATTCGTAATTGGGGCGGCGATCCGTTTTGGGGTGAGCGGAGCGGGCTTGGCAACTCTTTTGATTGCATTGATAGCCACGATAGAGACCGCATTTGGCTCCGGGCCTTTCGCGACCAACACCCCACTGATGAACGCTGTTCTGTTGGATGTGTTCTTTGGAGTGGTTTCGGTAACGGGTCTGACATTGGCAGCCGTTTGCGAAGAAAGGGAACGAGCCGAGCGCGAACGAGAGCAGCTTGCCCGCGAGCAAGCGGCTATGGAAGCGCGGCTTCGACTGGCAACCATTGTGGAATCGTCTGACGATGCGATCATTTCCAAGGATCTGGATGGAGTTATCGTGAGTTGGAACGCAGCTGCGCAGCATATTTTCGCGTTCACTGAAGCGGAAGCGGTTGGACAGCCGATTACAATTCTTATCCCGCCCGAGCTATGGGATGAGGAGAACAAGATTCTTCAAAGGCTGAGGGCCGGCGGGCGCATCGAACACCTTGAAACGATTCGAGTTGCGAAGACAGGGAAGAGAGTGGATGTCTCCCTGACTATTTCCCCGATTAAGGATGCAGCTGGCAGGGTGGTGGGCGCTTCCAAAATCGCCCGTGATATCACCGAGCGAAGACGGGCTGACGAGGCACTGCGAAAGAGCGAAGAACGGTTTTCAGCTGGCGACGCAGGCGGGAAGGATGTTCGCCTACGAGTGGGACGCTACCACCGACGTCGTCGGCCGCTCGGCAGAATCCGCCCAGATCCTTGGGATCAATGAGGCGGCTCACATTACGGGTGAGCAAGTACTGACCATGGTTCACCCACACGACCGAGAAAGACTTATGGTTGCGATTGCCGCTCTTAGTCCTGAGGAGCCGTACCTTCAAATTAGCTATCGCATGGTACGCCCTGACGGTACTGTGATTTGGGTGGAGAGGAACAGTCGCGCTCACTTCGAAGAGCAAGGGAGGATGCTGCGGATCATAGGCATGGTGGCGGACATCACGGAGCGCAAGCGCGTTGAGGAGGCGCTGAAGAAGTCAGAGGAGAAGTTTTCCAAGGCGTTTCGAGAGAGTCCGATGGCTCTCACGCTAACTAGCGCGAAAGACCATCGCTATCTTGATGTCAACGAGACTTTTGAGCAGCTAACCGGTTGGCTTCGTGACGAGGTGATTGGACGGACTCCGTTCGACATTGGGATCTGGGTAGATCCAAGCCAGAGGGTGGAGTTTGTAAAGCAACTTCTGTCCGGAGATGTCATTCGCAACCTGGAGGTTCGCTACCGCTGCAAGGACGGAACCGAGAGATTTGGCCTCGGCTCAGCGGAGCTCATCGAGATCGCCAATGAACCGTACATCCTTTCCGTTATCGCAGACATCTCTGACCGCAAGCGGGCGGAAAAGGCGCTCTCAGGCATGAGCCGAAAGTTGATTGAAGCACAAGAGCAGGAACGTACCCGGATCGCGAGAGACCTGCACGACGACGTTGCCCAACGACTCGCACTTTTGGCAATCGAACTCGAACGAGTCCAACAAAATCTCCCCGATTCGGTTTCTGAACTCTGCACCCGCATAGACACAATACGAAAGCAGAGCGCACAGATATCGATCGATGTCCAAACGATGTCGCACGAGTTGCACTCTTCCAAACTGGACTATCTGGGCATAGTTGCGGCTATGAAAGGGTTCTGCAAAGAGTTTGGCGAGCAGCAGAAAGTGGAAATTGACTTCAGAAGCCACGATTTGCCAACTCCGTTGTCGCCGGAGATTTCGCTTTGCCTCTTCCGAGTTCTACAGGAAGCCCTGCACAATGCCGCGAAGCATAGTGGGGTAGCGCACTTCGAAGTGCAACTGTGGGGAACTTCGGATGAGATTCATCTCGCAGTCAATGATCTCGGAGGGGGCTTTGACACGGAAACGGCAATGCATGGTAGCGGGCTTGGCCTAACGAGCATGCAGGAGCGGCTGAGATTCGTGAATGGAGAACTTTCCATCAACTCGCAGCTGGAGCGTGGCACTACTGTCCATGCTCGCATCCCTTTCAGTTCAAGCAGCGATTCCGCACGGGCGGCGGGATGAAAACAGCGACTTCGCCGCCAAGTTCGCCAAGGATCACTTCACTTCGACGATGGATTATGCGCTTGTTTCTTGCTGCTTGCAGCGCGCGCGGTGGCAACGTGAGTCATCACTGCTAAAGAAGCTAAGGAGTGCCGTGACGACTTTAGAATTTGCAGCTAAGTTTGCCATATTCATATTCGTGGTCACAAGCATGCTCAGCGTGGGACTCCGATTGTCGCTGTCCCAAATTCTTGAGCCCCTGCACTCAACCCGGTTAACGCTCTCGGCTCTGGCTGCAAATTTTGTGCTGGTGCCAACGCTTGCGTATTTCATTACCAGAGTGATTGCACTCGCTCAGCCGCTAGCTGCTGGAATCCTGTTGCTGGGCACAGCTGCGGGGGCACCGTTCTTGCCGAAGCTTGCCGAGTTCGCCAGAGGCAATCTCGCCTTTGCGGTTGGGCTGATGGTTTTGCTCATGACCGTCACGATTGTGTATATGCCAATCGTTTTGCCGATTTTACTTCCCGCAGCACACGTGGGTGCGTGGCCCATCGCCAAACCTTTAGTCACTGTGATGCTCATGCCTTTGTCGCTTGGGTTGCTCGTCAGGGCTCGTAAAGAAGCTTCCGCAAGTTACCTT
>WNEX01001541.1_pt1 | contig 10811 bp, 10 predicted proteins | sample 5399841 | NCBI WGS metagenome assembly WNEX01 (sample SAMN13153337, study PRJNA577476) | soil metagenome | isolation source: 40 cm grassland meadow soil 2 days after 1st rain plot 5 | place: USA:California | collected 2015-09-18 | reverse complement strand
AGGCAAATTGAAACCCATAGTGGACCGTGTATTTCCGCTCGCGGAAGCCGCCGCCGCTCACGACTATCTCGAATCCGGTTCGCAATTTGGCAAAGTCGTCCTGTCCTTGTAAGACTTTTTCCTCAGAAAAAACTCTTAGTACCATTGACAGGATTTACCCGATCTTATAATTTCAGCGCCCATCCACCGTCGAAGTGACGGCCCCCAGCCCTGCCATCCCTCGGTGCCCAGCGAGAGACTCCCCTTCTGAAATCGGAGGACCATGGGATGTGTTCCAAGAGAACAATGCTCTATGTGTGTCTAATCGCCGGACTGGCAATGGCCTTAGCCGTTGCTGGTCCGTCCTTAGGGCAGAACTCCAGCACTGCCACTGAGGCTCCATCCGGGTACGACAATCAACCAAACGGCCTTACCGACCAGGCCACTTTCAGCATGGATCGTGGCAAGTTTGAAGAAGTCGAGGCTATCGGCGACGGCCTCGGCCCTATCTTCAACGCGCAGTCCTGCCGCGAATGCCACCAAAACCCTGTCACTGGTTCGAGCAGCCAGGTCAAAGAGTTCCGGGCGGGTCATCATGACTCCACGGGAAAATTCGTGGGTGCCACGGCATTTCTGGCGGACAATACGGTGACGATTCCCAATCGTTCGTTGATCAATCAGCGGGCAATCTGTCCCGCGGTGGACACCATCACCGTCAACGGCGTACAGCAAACATTCAACTTCCCGCAAACCCAGGGCCAGGAGCGCATCACCACGGCGGAAACGATCCTTGCGCTTCGCATGTCCTCGAACACGTTGGGCGACGGGTTCATCGAATCCGTGTCCGACCAGACGCTCCTCAATCTTGCATCCGCACAGTGTGCCAATACTGGGGGCGCCATTTGCGGCGAGGCGGTGAAAGTGGCTGTATTGGAAGCCAGCGGCGCGCTCGCCGTCGGCCGCTTTGGATGGAAGGACCAGCACGCCTCGCTGCTTTCGTTCTCAAGCGACGCGTACCTAAACGAGATGGGCATCAGCAATCGCTTGCCGCCCAACAACGTCGACGTTACGCGGTTGTGCGACGTCGTCCCGGACCCCAACGACAATACGCCTGACTCCGAAGGCTTGAACGACGTAGACCATTTCGCGCGATTCATACGCGCAACCAAAGTGCCGCCGCGCGACACGGCGCTGGCCGCTTCGTCGGATGGAGTGGCTGGCGCGACCCTGTTCCACAACGTCGGCTGCGACATTTGCCATGTTTCCTCGTTGACCACGGCGCCCGCAGGCGCCTCTGTTGCTGCGGGCGCGTTCACTGTTCCGGCTTCGTTGGGCAATAAAATCTTCCACCCGTACAGTGACTTCCTGCTGCATAACGTTGGCACCGGCGATGGCATCGTGCAAACCGGCGGCCAGGAAACCGCGAATAAAATGCGCACGCCGCCTCTCTGGGGTGTTCGTACGCGTACGGAGCTTCTCCACGATGGCCGCAGCGTGAGGTTTTACGATGCGATTCAACAACATCGCGGCGAAGCGCAACCCGTAACCAACAATTTCAACAGTCTGAGCACAACCCAGCAGAACCAGCTCATCACTTTCCTGCGCTCTTTATAATTTCTCTCATACCGCGCCAGCGGGGTGTTGAGCCCTCGCTGGCGCTTTTGCTTTTAATTTGAAAGTTATTCAGAAATGGGCCATTGCCATGTCTTCGATCTTTGCTCCCACTGCTATCTCGGCTGGTGTTTGTATTCGAAAGGGCGCTATTGACAGTTTTTCTCAAATCTTATACTTTACTTTGCATCCACCTCGAAAGTGACAGCTCCCACCCTGCTATCTCTCGATGATGCCCAGCGAAAGTTCCTTTCTGAAATGCGGGCTTCGCAGTTTGTCCGCGGAAAAAGGCCTCTCCATGTATCTGGCCAACAGAATGGAGGGCGTTGTACCTGTGTCATCTGACAGAGCCACGCTCTTCTTGTGCATTTTTCAAAGGTCTTAGCCCCATGCCGGCGAGGACGCCCAGTCCCTCGCCGGAGCTTTCTTCGCCAAATTCCCGCTTCGTTCCAACAATGTCTGCTATCCTCTCGTCGCGCCCTGCGTAGAGGTGCAGGCGCAACGAGGCATGGCCAGTCTCCAAGCCCATCTCGCGGTTTGGTTTACTAAGTGGCGTGTCAAGCGCCGCCTCAAGGGTTGCCGGGACTATCGCACCGCGCGCGCGATTCTTCGGCCGCTCCCTTACAAAGCTCCGGCCTCCGTGCGCATCACTCCGGCGAACATGAACGGGATTCCAGGCGAATGGGTTGAATCGCCAAATTCCACAGCGCCGTCCTGCTTTATTTGCACGGGGGCGGCTACTTCGGCTGTTCCGCGGAGACGCACCGTCCCATCACGGTCTGGTTTGCACTGCGCGGTTTCCGCGTTTTCTCCCCGAACTATCGCCTCGCTCCCGAAAATCCCTTTCCAGCCGCGGTGGACGACGCCGTAGCGACGTATCGTGGCCTTCTGGCGAACGGCCAATCGGCGCAGCGCCTCGTCGTCGCCGGTGACTCCGCGGGAGGTGGGCTCGCGCTTTCGCTGATGCTCGCGCTTCGCGCCGCGGGCACTCCGCTTCCCGCTGCAGCGGCGCTGTTTTCTCCCTGGACCGACCTCGCTGCCACCGGGGAATCCATCCGCACGAACGCCGCTCGCTGCGCCATGTTCAACGGCGAGGACATTGGTCCGAGCGCGCGCTATTATCTCGGAACCGCCGATCCTCGCAATCCGCTGGCCTCGCCTCTTTATGCGGATTTGTCCGGCCTTCCGCCGCTGCTCATTCATGTTGGAGCAGACGAAACTCTGCGAGACGACTCCACGCGCCTCGCCAAGAAAGCCCGCGCCGCAGGTGTTTCTATTGAGTTGAAAATCTGGCCCGTCGTTCCTCACGCCTGGCAGCTGGCCTTGCTAATACTCCCCGAAGCCCGCCAATCCTTGCAAGAAAGCTCTGAATTCCTGTGCAATCATGCTGCCGTGGAGAGTTCAGGTGGTAGTGGTATAGGATTAGGTCAACATGCCTGAACCCTCCGGCAACCATCACACCACGGGGGACATTTCTGTCGACGTGCTTATCGTCGGCGCGGGATTTTCCGGCATCTGCATGGGCATCAAGCTGCTCAAAGCCGGAATGAAAAATTTTCTGATTGTCGAGAAGAGCGACGACCTCGGCGGCACCTGGTACGAAAACCGTTATCCCGGCTGCGCTTGCGACGTGCCTGCTCATCTCTATTCTTTTTCGTTTGAACGGAATCCCGATTGGACCCGCATGTTCGCAGGCCAGCAGGAAATCTGGCAATACTTGAAATCCTGCGTGCAACGTTACGAGCTCGCTCCTTACATCCGTTTCGAGACGCGCTTTTGCGAAGCGGCCTGGAACGAATCCGCCGGCCATTGGCGCATTTCCACAGGCAAACGCTCGCGCGATAACGGCAATCTAGATGACGCCCTGAACATCCGCGCCCGTGTGCTCGTTTCCGGCATGGGCGCGCTCCACGTTCCGCATTATCCGGAAATTCCCGGCATCGAGCGCTTCTCCGGTCCTTCATTTCATTCTGCCACGTGGCGGTCTGATGTGGATTTGACCGGCAAAACCGTCGCCGTCATCGGCACCGGCGCCAGCGCTATTCAATTCATCCCGCACATCGCTCCGCGCGCCGGCAAGCTCTACATTTTTCAGCGCACCCCTCCGTGGATTGTTCCGCGGCTCGATTTTGGTTTCTCCGAGAAAGCACGCAAGCGATTTCGCCACCTGCCGGCCCTCACCTGGGCATTCCGCAAATTCCTTTTCTTTGCCCTCGAGTGGCGCGTCCTGAGTTTTCTTGGCGATCGTGTCGTTCGCGAACACATGGAGAGAATCGCCCGACGCCACCTGGAAAGAAGCATAAAAGACCCCGGGCTCCGTGCCGCGCTAACGCCCCGCTATCAGATTGGATGCAAGCGCATCTTGCTCTCCGACGATTTTTATCCCATATTCAAGCGCCGCAATGTCGAACTCGTCACCGAAAAGATTGCTCAAGTCCGTGAGCGCAGCGTCGTCACACAGGATGGCACGGAACTCCCCGTGGACGTCCTGATCTACGGCACGGGCTTCCGCGTCACGGAGCAATTCATCGGCATGAAGCTTTTCGGCAGGAATGGCCTCGAGATTCACGACGCCTGGCGAAACGGCTTGAGTGCGTATCTCGGCGTGACCGTCAGCGGCTTCCCTAATTTTTTTATGCTCCTCGGACCCAATACCGGCCTCGGTCACAATTCTGTCGTGCTGATGATCGAGGCGCAGGTGCGATATGTCATCAATTGCCTCAAGCTGATGCGCAAGCGAAACATTTCCGCGATGGAGGTGCGCGCCGAATCGCAAAAGCATTTCGCCGCGAACCTGCGCGACCACATGGCTCGCACCGTCTGGCAATCCGGCGGCTGCCGCAGTTGGTATCAGGATACCCACACCGGCGAAACCACCACGCTCTGGCCCGGGTCCGTCATTCAATATTTTCGCGCCACGCGTTCCGTTTCTCTCTCCGAATACGACCTCACGCCTGCTCGCCCGGAGGGCTGAAGCCCTAACACGTTGCTAAATGTGCCCCCTTAACGCTACAATCGCCCCACCAGGCGAGCCCACCAGCTGCTTTTCAAATTAGGAGGGGATATGAAAGCAAGAGCAACCGTAGTTACTCTGGCGTTGTGTTTTGTCGCAGCGGCAGTATGCTTGGCGGCGGACGGATTCACTGGAACCTGGAAGTTGAACGAAGCCAAGTCCAAGGTGGGTCCCGGAGTGCCGAAGAACGGCACCGTTGTTTACGAGGCCGCGGGCGATAGTGTGAAAATCACAGTAGAAGGCACAGACAGCGCGGGCACGGCCACCCGCAGCGAGTGGACCGGCAAGTTTGATGGCAAGGACTACGCGGTGACCGGTGATCCCACTTCAGACATGCGCTCGTATAAAAAGGTAAACGACAGCACATTGACGTTCACCGCCACGAAGGACGGTAAAGTCACTCTGACCGGGCGCGTCGTCATTTCGGCCGACGGCAAAACCCGTACGGTCAATATCACAGCGACTGATGCGAATGGAAAGAAGGCTCGCGGCACCTCGGTGTACGACAAGCAGTAGCCTCCCCCAGCCACGGGCGGCAGTCCGCAGAGTTCTGGTAGTGGGCCATCGGTGTCCTTTTGCCCACCACCAGAATTCCCAGCTTATTTGTGCGGATGCGCTGGGGTGTGCGAAAATAGAGTTGAGAAATGAGATGAAGAGGAAAGCATGAGTACCTCCCTCGGAAAACATGTCACGCTGACGAAGCCCGACGACTTCGGCAGCCTGCTCCAGGACGAAGGTATCATCTTCACGCAACTGGACAAGGCTGTGAACTGGGCGCGCAAAAGCTCCATCTGGCCGCTCGGGTTCGGTCTCGCGTGCTGCGCCATTGAAATGATGTCCATGGCTGCTGCGCGCTTCGATGTCGCCCGCTTCGGCGCCGAAGTCTTTCGTCCTTCGCCGCGGCAGGCCGATTTGATGATCGTTGCGGGCCGCCTTTCACAAAAGATGGCTCCCGTGGTTCGCCAGCTCTACGATCAAATGCCGGAACCCAAGTGGGTCATTTCCATGGGCGCCTGCGCGACTTCCGGCGGCGTTTTCAACAACTACGCTATCGTTCAAGGCTGCAATCAAGTCATTCCCGTGGACGTTTACGTCCCCGGCTGCCCGCCGCGCCCGGAAGCCCTGCTCTACGCGATTCTCCAGCTTCAGAAAAAGATTGAGAACGAAAAAGGTTCCTTTAGGCGCGCCCTGAACTTCGCTTAGTCGCACGAACTTCAGTCTGTGCCATGTGGTCCATGCCCATATCTGTCCGGCTGCCGTGGGTTTCCGCACTCATACTGCTCCTCTCGGTTTTTGCTTGCGGCTGCCATGTCATTCGTGATGCAGTCCCGCCTCCGCCGCCTGCTGCTTCGGATTGGAACTTGGTTTGGTCCGACGAATTCAGCGCTCCAGACGGTTCCGCTCCCGATTCTTCCAAGTGGACCTACGACCTCGGCGGCAAAGGTTGGGGCAACAGAGAACTCGAGTGCTACACCAACCGCTTACAGAACACGCACATTCAAGGCGGCAACCTCGTCATCACCGCGCAAAAAGAAAACTTCACCTGCTCCGATAGCGTTTCGAGCGGCTACACTTCCGCTCGCCTGAAAACGCAAGGTCTCTTCAGCCAGGCCTACGGCCGCTTTGAAGCGCGCATCAAAATCCCCGCAGGGCAGGGAATGTGGCCCGCTTTCTGGATGCTCGGCAATAACATCACTACATCTGGCTGGCCCGCTTGCGGCGAAATCGACATCATGGAAAACATCGGCAAAGAGCCCGCCACCGTCCACGGCTCGCTTCACGGCCCCAGCACAACGAGTCGCACCAGCGACGCATCGGCTCGCTTCAGCTTTCCCGCCGGCCTCAACTTTGCCGACGCTTTTCATCTCTACGCGGTCGAATGGGAGCCGGGCGTCGTCCGCTTTTATGTGGACACAAATCTATACGCTACGTTCACGCAATCCCAGTGGCCCGCGGGTGGAACCTGGGTTTTCGATCATCCGTTCTTCATCCTTTTAAATGTCGCCGTAGGCGGCAACTGGCCCGGCTCACCGGACAACACCACACAATTTCCGCAACAAATGCTCGTCGACTACGTCCGTATCTACACCAAGCAATAATTTCTCCTCATTTCTCCGTTTTCCTTCGTCGCCACGTTGTAGCGCAGGGCGTTAGCCCTTTGGCCTTCGGTGAGTTGTACCGCGGTGCATGAGCTCCGTGGCTGCTGCGTTTTCCGCCTCCTCTGTGTTAAAACTTCTTCAGGCATCCTTACCAAGGAGGGACCCGTACCATGAACACAGCGCCTGCCACCGCATCGCCCGACCCTGCGCGCCAGCTTTTGCGCCACACGCTTGCCACGGTCGCCTATCGCGGCGGAAAGGCCTTGCGCGGCGCCCCCGATCGCTTCGCCACGTTTCACATCGGCGACAAGACGCGCACGCCTGCGCAAATTCTCGCCCACCTGGGCGATCTCTTTGATTGGGCGCTCTCCATCGCGCAAGGTAAGCAAGCCTGGAAGGACTCCGCGCCGCTGCCCTGGAACGCCGAAGTCGAGCGCTTCTTCGCTACCGTCCAAAAATTCGACGATTACCTGGCTTCTTCCGAACCGCTCCACGGTTCCACGGAAGGCCTCTTCCAGGGCCCGGTCGCTGATGCGCTGAATCACATTGGGCAGATCGCCATGCTCCGGCGCCTTGCCGGCTCTCCCATCCTGGCCGAAAACTATTTCAAGGCCGACATCGTCGCTGGCCGCGTCGGCCCCGAACAATCCGCCCCCCGCCGCGAATTTGAGTAAACTTTCAATTCGCTTTTCGCGGCGAAGTTGAGTACGGCTCGTGCCTACGCAGGTTGAACCGGTGTGACTTGCATCAGAGCGATGGCCCAGTCTTCCCGTTGGCGAACGAGCACCACACTCATCCGATGGATCCAGATGCGTTCCATGCTAGCCAAAATGGCGTTCTTCCAAAGAACCATCGCAACCACCGCATCGCCCGAGTCCACAATCGTTTGTTCGAGGACATATGCCGCATTTTTCTTCGCATAAGGCGCAAACAGCGCTACAAATTCCTTTTCAATTTCCTCGCGATTCCATTGCCTTCCGTGCACATCCACAAATTGTGTGTTCGCCGCGAAGTAGGGCAGTAGATCCTCCGCCTTCTGCCACTTGAGCCCGGCCAGAAAGCTTTCGAGTGTCGGCAATGCTGAGTTGCGTGGCTGGACTCTGGCCTTCGGAACACCCGTAGTCTTCGCCAATTGCTCTCTAATCTCTGAAGGGTTTGGAGTCCTGCTCCGCAAGACTTGAGCGGCAAGCGAGCCATCCACTTGCAACATCCCAAGCAGCATATGTTCCGTTGCAATATGACCGTGACCGAGTCGTTCAGCTTCCTCAGCCGCCAGCTTCAGAACCTTTTTGGCTTCTTCAGAAAGTGGTACCTCCACAGAGGTCCCAAATCTTTCGCCTCTTGTGATGCGTTTTTCAATTTCAGCGCGAATTTTTTCTAGGCTTGAGTCCGGCCCCAGAAAACGCATCTTTAGCGAGGGATCTTCACGCAAAAGTCCCAGTAGCAGATGTTCGGTGTCAATATACCGGCTGCCGTATTCGCTGGCCTCATAGCGCGCAAAGAAAATCACGCGCCGCGCTCTCTCCGTATAACGCTCAAACATGAAACTCCTTGCACCCAGGCCTTCGGACTAACGGGGCCGTTCCCGACAACGAAACCCTTAGTGTAGTGCGGAAGAGGCAGCTCGCAATTACGCCAATCGTTTGCGGAAAACACTCGTCCCCTGCGAGTATTAAGAGGTACCAACTTGAAGGGCAATCTTACTGCGTGACCATCGCCGGCGCTTCTTCCTGTTCTTCGTGCGCCGCGCGAATAATTTGCAGCTCGACGTCTGTAGCCTGAAACGGATAGCGAAGCGTCCCAAGTACGCCACATTCCGCCACTTCTTTCGGGTCCACCGGGTCGCTCTCCTCGGTAGTCAGCACTACGCGCGGCGTTTGCCCTGGGGACTGCGGGTGGTTCAGCAATTGCTTGTAAGACCCATCCGCCAGCCTCTGGTCCGAGAAGAGCAGCGAAATGTGTTGCCGGGAAAGCACTTCTTCCGCCTGCTGAAACGTCGAAACCGATATTACATTCAGAGGCAGCTCTTCTAGGATCTTGATTAATGACCTGCGATGTTCGAAATTTCCCGATGCGACCAAAACGTCCCATTCCTTTGACATCTTTACCTCCAGACCCGAGGGCCCTAGCTAGCCAAGAGATTGATCTGTCTAAGTCGAACGCTTGCCAACAGCCACGAACCGAATTACTTGTCCTTCGCAAAGAGGGCTTTACGAAGCAGGGGCCATACTTTAGAAACCCGTTCCTTGCCGCGCAATCAGATATTTACCCGATGTTTCCCGAGTGATTCCCTTACCAGTACATCTCTTTGTAAGTCTCATTCTGTTTGCTGCTTTGTAACATTCTTTATGTTATTATCGCCGGCAAAGCTACGGTCTTAAGTCGCAAAAGCTGGGCCACGGCGCAAAGTTCTCGTTCGCCAGGCCACCGTTAATAGTGACGAAGACCGGGCATTTCGTTTCATCCGTCTTATCCGTTACGCGGGTCTCTTAAAATTTCGCATTCGGAAGAGGCACGACATGATTCTTTCCGAGCGTTTGCGTTCCATCCGTGAACAAAAGAAACTGACTCAGGGAGATATCGAGGAGCGCACCGGGCTCAAGCGTTCTTACGTCTCGCGGCTCGAGCATGGCCGCACCATTCCTTCTCTAGCGACGCTGGAAAAATTTGCCCTCGCCTTCGATGTCCCGCTCTATGTGTTCTTCTACGACGGCGAAGCGCCTCCCAAAGCTTCCTCTCTCCCCGCTGCAGTGCAGGCCTCCAACGGCCACGACCATTGGGGCCTGGACGGTGAATCGGCTCGCTATGTTCATCGGCTGAGCCTTCTTCTCCGCCGCATCACCGAAAACGACCGTAAGATGCTGATCCACTTTGCCTTGCAACTCATCCGCCAAAAAAGATCCTAATTTCTTCTCTTGGCGGTGCAACGCTTTTTGGCTCCGCGTCACTATTTCTTTGCCGGAGAATAGGATTCCGCGATCGTCCTCGCGTGGCAGGTCCTCACCGCTCCATTTCCCAGGCTGAACGCGCGGACGCTCGCCTACTCATTCACCGGCAGAAGGAGGGCTCTATGTCAGGAACATGGAAGCCTCTGGTCAATCAACCAACCTTCCCCGCAAGCACCATGCTACTTCTGACGGACGGTTCGGTGATTTGCCAAGAATCGGGTGGTAAGCGCTGGTGGCGCCTTTGGCCGGACCAGCACGGAGACTACGTCAACGGCACGTGGTCGCCGCAAGCGGATATGCTCAACTCGCGTCTCTACTATGCATCCGCCGTGCTGAACGATGGCCGCGTTTTTGTCGCCGGCGGTGAATATAGCGATGCCGGCAGCGACACGAATAAGGCCGAAATCTTCAACCCCATCCTCGACCAGTGGACGTCACTGTCCGCTCCTCCTGGATGGAACAACATTGGCGATGCTCCCTGCGTGGTTCTTCCCGACGGCCGCTTGCTTCTCGGCTCCATCTTCGACAAGCGCACCGCCATCTACGATCCCAGCACCAATACTTGGACTGCCGGTCCCAACAAAGACGACGCCAGCTCCGAGGAAACCTGGACGCTTCTTCCGGACGAAACTGTCCTGAGCGCCGAGTGCAGCGCGCATCCAAAAACCGAAAAGTACGTTGCCGCCGCCAATCAGTGGGTGAGCGCGGGCTCCACTCCGGTGGATCTCGTGCAAGCTTCCTCCATTGAAATTGGCCCCGCCCTTCTGCTTCCCGACGGCCGCGTCTTCGCCACCGGTGCCAGCGGCCACACGGCCATTTACACCCCGCCCAACATTGCCAATCAGCCGGGCACTTGGACCGCCGGCCCGGACTTCCCGCTCGACAACAACGGCAAGCTCATGGAAGCCAAAGACGCTCCCGGCTGCCTGATGCCCAACGGAAACGTCCTGTGTGTCGCAGGTCCTGCGGGGGAAGGCGGCAGCTTCCCGGGCCCCATGAAGTTCTTTGAATTCGACGGAAGCGCCCTCCAGACTGTTCCCAGTCCTCCGAACAACGGCGGCCCGCCTTACGTCGGCCGTATGCTCCTTATCCCAACAGGCGAAGTGCTGTTTGCTGCGGGTGGCAACCAGATCTTTGCTTACGATCCTTCCGGTAGCCCTG
>WNEX01001537.1_pt1 | contig 10833 bp, 8 predicted proteins | sample 5399841 | NCBI WGS metagenome assembly WNEX01 (sample SAMN13153337, study PRJNA577476) | soil metagenome | isolation source: 40 cm grassland meadow soil 2 days after 1st rain plot 5 | place: USA:California | collected 2015-09-18 | reverse complement strand
CGCCCTCACAACAGCTCACGGTCGCGGGCATCACCGGCACCAACGGCAAGACCACCTGTGCGTGGCTGCTGGCGCAGGCACTGCAGCATTGCCACCGGCCAGCCGCGTATATCGGCACGCTCGGTGTAGGCATGCCCGCGCAGCTCACTCCCACGCTGCACACCACTTCGGATGCGGTGAGCATTCACCGCCAGCTCGCGGCGCTGCGGGCCCTCGGGGCCGAATGCGTGAGCATGGAGGTGTCCTCGCACGCCCTCGACCAGGGGCGCGTCAACGGCGTGCGCTTCAACACCGCCGCCTTCACCAACCTGACCCGCGATCACCTTGATTATCACGGCACCATGGAGGCCTATGGCGCGGCCAAGGCGCGCCTGTTCGCCGCACCCGGGCTCGCCCACCGGGTCATCAATGTCGATGATCCGTTCGGGGCGCGCCTGGCCGAGGAGGGCTCCACGGCCAGCCTCACCGTCACCACGCGCGCCGCGGCGGCGCTGCCGCGCGGCGCGCGGTTCGTGCGCGCCGCACGCCTGACACCCGATCCGGGCGGACTCGTCATCGAGGTGGAGTCGAGCTTCGGGGGCGCGCAGCTGCCGCTGCGCCTGATGGGCGAGTTCAACGTCGACAACGCGCTCACGGTGCTGGCGGTGCTGCTCACCTGGAACATCCCGCTCGCCGAGGCGGCGCGCGCGCTGTCGGCGAGCCGGGCGGCGAGCGGGCGCATGGAGATGTTCGGCGGGCGCGGGCGCACGCCGCTCGCCATCGTGGACTACGCCCATACCCCCGATGCGCTCGCCAACGCGCTGCGCGCGGCGCGCCTGCACTGCCGCGGACAGCTGCGGGTGGTGTTCGGCTGTGGCGGCGAGCGCGACGCCGGCAAGCGTCCGCTCATGGGCAAGGTCGCGGCCGAGCTCGCCGACGACCTCATCGTGACCGACGACAACCCGCGCAGCGAAGATCCGGCGCGGATCGTGGCGGACATCGTCGCCGGTGTGCCGCCGCGCGCGCCGCTCGTGATCGAGCATGACCGCTCGCTCGCCATCCGCATGGCCCTGCAGCGCTCGGGCCCCGAGGACGTGGTGCTGATCGCCGGCAAGGGGCACGAGGAGTATCAGATCCACGGCGGCGTGCGGCGCGCGTTCCGCGACCAGGCCGTGGTCAGCGCCGAGCTCGCGAGGCTGCCGGCATGAAGCGCACGCTGGCGGAGTTTGCGCGCGCCTGCGGCGGCCGGCTGTCCGGGGCCGACGCCGCGTACACCGACGTGGTGAGCGACTCGCGCACGCTGGCGCCGCAACAGCTGTTCATAGCGCTGCGGGGACCGAGGTTCGACGGCCACGACTTCCTCGCTGCGGCGCTCGCCCTTGGGGCCGCCGGCGCGCTGGTCGACGCCGAGCGGCCGGTGAAACTGCCGCAGATCATCGTGCCCGATACCCAGGCGGCGCTCGAGCGCGCCGCGCGCGCCTGGCGCGCGCACTTTCGCGGCGCACTGGTGGGCGTCGCGGGCAGCAACGGCAAGACCACCGCCAAGGAAATGACGGCCGCGATCCTCGCTCAGGCCGGCAGCTGTCTTGCCACCCGCGGCAATCTCAACAACCACATCGGCGTGCCGCTGACGCTGCTGCGCCTCACGCCGGCGCATCGCTTTGCGGTGGTGGAAATGGGGGCCAACCGGGCCGGCGAAGTCGCCGCCCTGGTCGCCATCGCGCGCCCCACCATCGGCATGATCACCAATGCCGGAGCCGAGCACCTCGAGGGCTTCGGCAGCCTGGACGCGGTGGCGCGCGCCGAGGGCGAAATGGTCGCAGGCCTCACCGCCGCCGCCACCGCCGTCATCAATGCGGACGACGAGTTCGCGGGCCTGTGGCGTACGCTCACTCCGGCGCGCGTGGTCAGCTTCGGGGTGCGCGAGCCGGCGGACTTCAGCGCCACCGAGCTGCACGCCGCGGTCGGCTCCGCGGGGTTCCGCACCCACTTCCGGCTCACCTCCCCGTCAGGCAGCGCCGTGATTCAACTCGCGGTAGGCGGCGCCCACAACGTCGCCAACGCGCTCGCCGCCGCCGCCGCCGCGGCCAGCGCCGGCGCCAGCCTCGAGCACATCGCGGCGGGTCTCGCCCGGGTGCGCGCGGTGCCCGGGCGGCTGCAGTTCAAGCAGGGCGCGAGCGGCGCCTGGCTCATCGACGACTCCTACAACGCCAATCCCAGCTCGGTGCGGGCCGCCATCGAGGTGCTCGGCTCGCTCGCGGGCCGCAGGTGGCTGGTGCTGGGCGACATGGCGGAGCTCGGCGAGTTCGCTGAAAGTGCGCACAGCGAGATCGGCGAATTCGCGCGCGCACACGGCGTCGAGCGCCTGTATGCAACCGGTGCGCTCGCGGCGCGCGCGGTCGACAGCTTCGGTGCGGGCGCGCACTGGTTTGCCGACCCCGCCGCGCTCACCGCCGCGCTCAGCGCGGAGCTCGGCCGGGCGGGGCCGCAGGTGCGCCTCCTCATCAAGGGCTCGCGCATGAACCGCCTGGAGCGCGTGGTGGATGCGCTCACCGCCGACCCCTCTGCCACGGGCGGACATTGAATGCTCTACTGGATCACACAGCAGCTCCCCGCCCGCATCCCGGGTGCGCATGTGTTCGCGTACCTGACGTTCCGGGCGATCCTCGCCACCGCCTCGGCGCTCGGCCTGTCGCTGCTCGTCGGTCCGTCGCTGATCAGACACCTGGTGCGCGGTCAGATCGGGCAGGTGGTGCGCGACGACGGCCCGCCCACCCACCTGCTGAAGGCCGGCACCCCGACCATGGGCGGCACGCTGATCCTCGTGACTACGCTCGCCAGCACGCTGTTGTGGGCCGAGCTGGCCAATCGCCTCGTCTGGACGGTGCTCGGCGTCACCTTCGCCTTCGGCCTCATCGGCTTCTACGACGACTACCTGAAGCTCATGGTGCGCAACCCCAAGGGCCTGGTGCCGCGCTGGAAGTATTTCTGGCAGTCGGTGGCCGGGCTCGCCACCGCCGCGACGCTCTACTACACCGCCACCGAGCCGGCGGAGACCACGCTGTTTCTGCCGTTCTTCAAGACCTTTCACGCGCCGCTCTCGGCCTTCGGCTTCATCGTGCTCTCCTATCTGATGATCGTCGGCATGAGCAACGCCGTGAATCTCACCGACGGGCTCGACGGGCTGGCGATCATGCCGGCGGCGCTGGTGAGCTCGGCGCTCGGGATCTTCGCCTACGCCAGCGGCAACGCGGTGTTCGCCCACTACCTGCAGATTCCCGACATCCGCGGCGCGGGCGAGCTCTTGATCTTCTGCGCCTCGCTCGCGGGGGCGGGCCTGGGCTTCCTGTGGTTCAACTCCTATCCGGCCCAGGTGTTCATGGGGGACGTCGGGGCACTGGCGATCGGAGCGGCCATCGGGGTGCTGGCGGTGATCGTGCGCCAGGAGCTGGTCGTGCTGGTGATGAGCGGGGTGTTCGTGCTCGAGACCGCTTCCGTGATCCTGCAGGTCGCCTCCTTCAAGCTCACCGGCAAGCGCATCTTCAGGATGGCGCCCATCCACCACCACTTCGAGCTCAAGGGCTGGCCGGAGCCGAAGGTGATCGTGCGTTTCTGGATCATCTCGCTGCTGCTGGTGCTCGCAGGTCTGGCGACGCTGAAACTGCGATGAGCGCCGACACCACCAACGCACCGTACGCCGTGATCGTGGGCTTAGGCGCCACCGGGCTGTCGTGCGCGCGGCATCTGCGGCTGCGCGGCTGGCGCCTCGCGGTGACCGATACACGCACGGCGCCCCCGCAGCTTCCCGCCCTGCGCGCGCTCGATGCGCTCATCACGGTGCGCAGCGGCGGGCTCGATGCGGCCCTCCTCGAGGGCGCGGTGTGCGTGGTCGCATCCCCCGGGGTGTCGCTCGCCGAGCCGTTCTTTGCCGAGGCGCGCCGGCGCGGGCTCACGATCGTGGGCGACATCGAGCTGTTCGCGCGCGCGGTCGATGCGCCGGTGGTCGGGATCACCGGCACCAACGGCAAGAGCACCGTCACCACGCTCGTGGCGCGCATGGCGCAGCGCGCCGGGGTGCGCGTGCGCGCCGGCGGCAACCTGGGCGAGCCGGCGCTCGATCTGCTCACCCAGGGCACCGAGCTGTACGTGCTGGAGCTGTCGAGCTTTCAGCTCGAGACCACGGCCACACTGTACTGCCGCGCCGCGACGGTCCTGAACGTCAGCCCCGATCACCTCGACCGCTACGCGAGCGTGGCGAGCTATGCCGCCGCCAAGGCGCGTATTTTCGCCCGCTGCGACACCGCGGTGATCAATCTCGATGATCCGCTGGTGATGGCCATGCCGCGCGCGGCCTCGCGCACCCTGGGCTTTTCGCTGCGCGCCGCCATCGGCGCCGACTACGCGGTGGCCATGTACGAGCGCGAATGGTGGCTGACACGCCTTGGTGCGCCCCTCATGCCGGTGTCGGCCATGAAGATCAGGGGGCTTCACAATGCCGCCAACGCGCTCGCCGCGCTCGCCCTCGGCGAGGCGCTCTCGCTCCCGCAGCCAGCGATGCTGGCGGAGCTCGCCGCATTCGCCGGGCTCCCGCACCGCTCGCAATGGGTGGCCGACGTGCACGGCGTCACCTACATCAACGACTCCAAGGGGACCAACGTCGGCGCCACGCTCGCCGCGGTCGCCGGCATGGCGGGGCCGCTGGTGATGATTGCCGGTGGCGAGGGCAAGAACCAGGACTTCGCGCCTCTGGCGGCGGCCTTTCGCGGCAAGGTGCGCCATGCGGTGCTCATTGGCCGCGACGCCGCGCTGATCGCGCGCGCACTCGCGGGCGTGTGCACGCTCGAGACCTGCGCGACGCTCCCCGAAGCGGTGCGCTCGGCCGCGCGCGCCGCGCTTCCCGGCGACACCGTGCTGCTGTCGCCGGCGTGCGCGAGCCTGGACATGTTCCGCGACTACGGCCATCGCGGCGCGGTGTTCTGCCGAGCGGTGCAGGAGCTCGCGGCATGAGCGCGCCCACCCATGCTGCGCTGCTGGGATTCGCGCGCTCCAGCGCCAGGAGCGGCGGCGTGCACCTCGATGCGGTGACCCTGGCGCTCGTGCTCGGCATCGTGCTGCTGGGGCTCGTGATGGTGACCTCCGCCTCGGTGTCGATCGCCAGCCAGGACACCGGGCAGCCGTTCTACTACCTCGAGCGCCAGCTGCTGCTGACGCTCATCGGCGCTTGCTGTGGCGCGCTCATGTTCTCGGTCCCCACGGCGCTGCTCGAGCGCGCCGGCGTGGCGCTGCTGGCGCTCGCGATCGGCCTGTTGGCTCTGGTGCTCATTCCCGGGCTCGGGCACGCGGTCAACGGGAGCCGGCGCTGGCTGCACCTCGCCGGGGTCAACTTCCAGGTCTCGGAGCTCTCGCGGGTGCTGGTGCTGGTGTACCTCGCCAGCTACGCCGTGCGCCGCGAGACGCAGCTGCGCGAGTCCCTCGCCGGAGTTCTCAAGCCGCTGGGGCTGCTGTGCGGTGTGAGCGCCCTGCTGCTGCTCGAGCCGGACTTCGGCGCCGCCACCGTGCTGTTCGCCACCGGCTTTGCGCTGTTGTTTCTGGCCGGCGCGCGGCTGCGCTACGTGATCGCCACGACCGCGATCGCCGCGGGGGGCTTTGCGGTGCTCGCGGTGAGCGCCAGCTATCGGCTGCGCCGCCTGACCGCGTTTCTCGATCCGTGGGCGGACCCCTTCAACAGCGGCTTCCAGCTGACGCAGTCGCTGATCGCCATCGGCCGCGGCCAATGGTTGGGCGTGGGACTGGGCGACAGCGTGCAGAAGCTGTTCTATCTGCCGGAAGCGCACACCGACTTCCTGTTCGCGGTGCTGGCCGAGGAGCTGGGGCTGCTCGGGGTGACACTCACGCTCTCCCTGTTCCTGGCTCTCATCTGGCGCAGCTTCTACATCGCGCGGCTCGCCTCGCAGGCGGGCCTGAAGTTCCCCAGCCTCCTGGCGGCGGGCTTTGGCCTGTGGGTCGGCATCCAGGCCTTCATCAACGTCGGCGTCAACATGGGCGTGTTGCCGACCAAGGGCCTGACGCTGCCGCTGATGAGCTACGGCCGCTCGAGCCTGGTCGTGGGGCTCGCGTGGGTGGGACTGGTATTGCGCGTGTATCACGAGGCGCTGCGCGAGCAACGCGGCGCGGCCACCGTGCGGGGCGCGACATGAGTCGTCCGATCCTCATCATGGCCGGCGGCACCGGTGGACACGTATTCCCGGCGCTGGCGCTGGCGCGCCTGCTGCGCGAGCAGTCCCTGCCGGTCATCTGGCTCGGTACGACGCGGGGACTCGAGTCGCGCGTCATTCCGGCCGAGGGCATTCCGATCGAGCGGCTGTCGGTCGGCGGGTTGCGCGGCAAGGGCCTGCTCACCTGGCTGGCCGCGCCCTTTCGCTTAGGTGTGGCCCTCGTCCAGGCGCTGCGCGTCATGCGGCGCCACCGACCGCTGGTCGTGGTCGGTCTGGGAGGCTTCGTGACCGGTCCCGGCGGGCTCGCCGCCTGGCTCACGCGCCGGCCGCTGCTCATTCATGAGCAGAACGCCGTCGCCGGCTTCACCAACCGCGTTCTGGCGCACCTGGCGCGCCAGGTGCTGGAAGCCTTTCCGGGCAGCTTCGGACAGGGCGTGCAGGCGCGCCTCATCGGCAACCCGGTGCGGGCCGATATCAGCGCCGTGCCGCCGCCCGCGCAGCGCTTCGCCGGGCGCTCAGGTCCGGTGCGGATCCTGGTGATCGGCGGCAGCCAGGGTGCCACGCGGCTCAATGCCGTCGTGCCCTTTGCGCTGAAGCGCGTGGCGGGCTCACTCGTCTTCGACGTGCGTCATCAGGCCGGCGAGCGCTGGCTCGACGCCGGGCGCGCCAGCTATGTCCAGGCGGGGGTGCGCGCGGATGTGCGTCCGTTCATCGAGGACATGAGCGAGGCGTACGGCTGGGCGGACCTGGTGATCTGCCGCGCCGGCGCGCTCACCGTCTCCGAGCTCGCCGCGGTGGGCGTGGCCGCGATCCTCGTGCCCTTCCCGGGAAGCGTGGACGATCATCAGGCGTACAACGCGCAGTACCTGGTGCGCGAGGGCGCCGCGGTGGTGATACCCGACCGCGAGCTCACCGCCGAGCGCCTCGCCGCCGAGCTGCAGCGCCTGTGCGCCGGCCGCGGCAAGCTCCTCGCCATGGCCGAGCGGGCGCGCCTGCTCGCCAAGCCGCGCGCCGCGGATGAGCTCGCCGCCTCGTGCCTGGAGCTGGCGCGGAGGGCTGCATGAGCGGGGAGCGGCGCACGTTGCCCGAGCGCGTGAGCGTCGAGCGTCGCGTCACGCCCGACCGGCGCGACCGCATGCGCCGTATCAATACCATCCACTTCGTCGGCATCGGCGGCAGCGGCATGAGCGGCATCGCCGAGGTGCTGCTGAATCTCGGCTACCGGGTCCAGGGCTCGGACCTGCGCACCAGCACCGTGACGCAATGGCTCGCGGGGCTCGGCGCACGCGTCAGCATCGGTCACGCGGCCGCCAACATCGCCGGCGCCGATGTGGTGGTCGCCTCGGGCGCGGTGGCGCGCGACAACCCTGAGCTGCGGGCGGCGCTGGCGGCGCGCATCCCGGTGGTGGCGCGCGCCGAGATGCTCGCCGAGCTCATGCGCTTCCGCTATTCGATCGCGGTCGCCGGCACGCACGGCAAGACCACCACCACCAGTCTCATCGCCAGCATCCTCTCCGAAGGCGGCGAGGACCCCACCTACGTCATCGGCGGGCGCCTCAAGAGCGCCGCCAGCAACGCGCGCCTGGGCGCCGGGCGCTACCTGGTCGCCGAGGCCGACGAGAGCGACGCCTCGTTCACGCACCTGCAGCCCCTGATCGCGATCGTCACCAACATCGACACCGATCACTTGAGCACCCACGGCGGGGACTTCGGGCTCCTCAAGCAGAGCTTCGTCGACTTCCTGCACAACCTGCCGTTCTACGGCCTGGCGGTGCTGTGCGCGGACGACGAGCAGCTGCGCAGCATCCTGCAGGAAGTCGGCCGCCCGATCCTCTCCTACGGCCTCGAGTCGGGGGCGGACGTGCGGGGCGAGAACCTGCGCCCCGCGGGGTTGCAGACGCATTTCGACGTCAGGCGAGCCGGAGCGGCGCCGCTCGCCGTGACGGTGAATCTTGCCGGCGTGCACAACGTGCGTAACGCGCTCGCGGCGATCGCGGTCGCCACCGAGCTCGACATCGCCGATGAGGCGATCCTGCGCGCGCTCACCGCCTTCCAGGGCATCGACCGGCGGCTGCAGCACATCGGCGACGTGCTCACCGCCGTGGGCCGTGTCAGCATCGTCGATGACTACGCCCATCACCCCACCGAGGTGGCCGTGACGCTGGAAGCGGTGCGCCAGGGCTACCCCGGGCGGCGTGTGCTGCTCGCGTTTCAGCCGCACCGCTACACGCGCACCCGCGACCTGATCGATGATTTCGGCAAGGCGCTCTCGGGCGCCGACGCCCTGTGCGTGACCGAGGTCTACGCTGCAGGCGAGACCGCGATCCCCGGCGCCGACGGCCGCGCCATCTGCCGCGCGGTGCGCAGCCGCGGACAGCTCGAGCCGTTGTTCGTCGAGAAGGTCGAGGAGCTCGCCGGCTCGCTCAAGGACGTGATCCGCGATGGCGACGTCATCCTCGCCATGGGCGCGGGCAACATCAGCGCCGTGGCGCACGCGCTTCCCGGGGCGCTCGCGGCACTGCTGCCGCCGGGGAGCTCGTCGTGACGCTCGCCGTGGCCCCGGAATTCCTGGTGCGCGTGCAGCGCGATGAGCCCCTGAGCCGCCACACCTCCTGGCATGTCGGAGGACCGGCGGAGGTGTTCTTCAATCCGCGCGACCGCGCCGAGCTGGCGGCGTTCCTGCGCACGCTGCCCGCCGTTGTGCCGATCCACTTCATCGGCCTCGGCAGCAACCTGCTGGTGCGTGACGGGGGCCTGCAGGGGATCGTCATCAGCACGCACGGCCTCGATGCCCTGACGCGCGTCGACGACACCACGGTGCAGGTCGAGGCCGGCGTCGCCTGTGCACGCATCGCCCGGCAGTGCATCAAGTGGGGACTCGGGCCTGCGGAATTCTTCGCCGGCATTCCCGGAACCCTCGGCGGCGCGCTCGCGATGAACGCCGGCGCCTTTGGTGGGGAAACCTGGCGCCACGTGCTCAGCGTGGAAACCATCGACCGCGGCGGCGAGACGCACCAGCGCGCATCCGGCGAGTACCGCGTCAGCTACCGCCAGGTCATCGCGCCCGCGCCCGAGGAATGGTTCATCGCCGCGAGCTTGAGCTTCGAGCGCCGTCCGGGCGCGCACGAGGGCGAGGTGCGCGCGCTGCTCGAGCAACGCCGCGCGTCGCAGCCGATCGGGGAGTGGAGCTGCGGCTCGGTGTTCACCAACCCGCCGGGAGATCACGCCGCGCGCCTCATTGAGGGCGCGGGGCTGAAGGGATTTCGCATCGGCGATGCCTCGGTGTCGCAGAAGCATGCGAATTTCATCATCAATCACGGCCAGGCGAGCGCCGCGGACCTGGAGCGCCTGATCGCGCACGTGCGCGACACGGTCGAGCGCGTGCACGGGGTCGCGCTGCAGCCCGAGGTACGGATCGTGGGAGTGCCGTAAGCCATGCGCCTGAGCTACGAACCGCGCCAGCTGCGCCGCGCCACCGCGGCGGGGGAGTTCGGCCGCGTGGCGGTGCTGTTCGGCGGCGACTCCAGCGAGCGCGAGATCTCACTCCTCTCGGGCAACGCGGTGCTGGAGGCGCTCAAGCGCCGCGGCGTGGACGCGCACGCCTTCGATCCGCGCGATGCGCCGCTCTCGGATCTCATCGCCCGGGGCTTCGAGCGCGTGTGGATCGCGCTGCACGGTCCGGGAGGGGAGGACGGCACGCTGCAGGGCGCGCTCGAGTACCTGGGCGTCCCCTATACCGGGAGCGGGGTGATGGGCTCGGCCATCGGCATGGACAAGCTGCGCACCAAGCGCCTGGCGCGGGCGGTGGGGGTGGCGACCGCGGACTTCGTGGTGCTCTCCGGGGCGCAGGATTTCGCGGCGGCGCTCGAGCGCCTCAAGCTGCCGCTGATCGTGAAGCCCGCCACCCAGGGCTCGAGCGTCGGCATGAGCAAGGTCGAGCGCGCCGCGGATCTGCCCGCCGCCTATGCGCTCGCCGCGCGGCTCGAGACGCTGGTGTTTGCGGAGGCGTGGATCGCGGGACCTGAGTACACCGTGGCGATCCTGCAGGAGCGCGCGCTCCCCTCGATCCGCATCGAGACGCCGCGGACCTTCTACGACTACGAGGCCAAGTATTTCCGCGACGACACGCGCTACTTCTGCCCGTCCGGCCTCTCGAGGAGCGCCGAGGAGCATCTCGCCAGTCTGGCGCTCGCCGCATTCGAGGCGGCCGGCGCCTCGGGCTGGGGACGGGCGGACTTCATGATGGATGCCGCCGGAAGGCCGCTGCTGCTGGAGATCAACACCGTTCCGGGCATGACCAGCCACAGCCTGGTGCCGATGGCGGCGCGCGCCATCGAGGTCGATTTCGAGGAGCTCGTGTGGCGCGTGCTCGAGACCAGCTTCACCCGCCGGCCCGCCTCGAGTCCCGGATCCCCGGTGTAGCTCATGTTAGGCCGCCCCAAGAACCGTCGCAGACCCTCGGAAGCGCGAGCGCGGCTACCCGCGACCAACTGGCGCTCCCTCGGGCTGTGGGTGCTCGCGCTGGCGGGGATGGCGGCGGCGGGGTGCGCGGTGTCGTGGGCATTCGATCAACCCATCGAGACGGTGGCGGTGGAGGGGCGCTTCCAGCGCGTGGCGCCGATGGACGTCGAGCGGGTCG
>WNEX01001531.1_pt1 | contig 10848 bp, 7 predicted proteins | sample 5399841 | NCBI WGS metagenome assembly WNEX01 (sample SAMN13153337, study PRJNA577476) | soil metagenome | isolation source: 40 cm grassland meadow soil 2 days after 1st rain plot 5 | place: USA:California | collected 2015-09-18 | reverse complement strand
GTGACAGCCGATCGGCGATCATCGCGGCGCCTTCCGACAGGCGCGAGAAGGCGAGCAGCAGATTGTCGAGCGCCACGCCCAACCCTTCGTCCCACACTGCGTCCGTGAGGAACCCGTCGGAGAGGCGCAGCACCGGCGCCGAACCCGGCTCGCCGTCGAGCCGTCGCGCCAGTCGCGTGAACACGTCGTCCGCGGCGCGGCGCGCCGCCGCCAGCGCGTCCACCAGGCTCTGCTGCGTCAGCTCGCGGCTCGCGGCGGACAAGAGGTCGTCGCGGCGGAACAGCACCGAGCGCAGCGTGGGGAGGAGCCCGCGACCGTTCTTCTCGAGCCGGGACAGGAGGCGTTGCACACCGAGCATGCTGACCTGGGCGCCGAGATGCATCGCGGCCACGTCCTCGAGATGGTGGGCCTCGTCCAGGACCAGTCGGCGATACGGCGGCAGCACGGCGGCTTCCTGCCAGTTGTCCGACGCCATGCGCACGGCGAGGTCGGATGCGAGCAGGTGATGGTTCACGACCACGACGTCCGCCTCTGCCGCGCGCCGTCGCGCCTGGAACAGGAAGCAGCGGTCGAAGTGGGGGCACTTGAGCCGGGTGCACAGATCCGACTCCGCCGCCACCGCGTCCCACACCTCGCCGCTCGGCTCGTCGGTGAGATCGGCGAGCGAGCCGTCGCTCGTCCGGGCGGCCCACGCCGCGAGGCCGTCGAGCTCCGCCCGGCGCTCGTCCTCGAACAGCGAGTCCCCCTGCTCCCGGGCCTGGTCGAGGCGCGACAGGCAGATGTAGTTCCGCCACCCTTTGAGCAGCGCGAACGTCGGCGAATGGTCGCCCGTGCCGAGCGCGCGCGCGAGGATCGGGAGATCCTTGCCGACGAGCTGCTCCTGCAGATTGATCGTGTTGGTCGAGACGACGGTCCGTTCCCCGTTCTCGCGGGCCCACACCAGCGCCGGCACGAGATAGGCGAACGACTTCCCCACCCCGGTCCCGGCTTCGAGCATGCCGACGCCGCCGTCGTTGTAGAGGTCGGAGACGTAGGCCGCCATGTCGCGCTGGCTGGGGCGATCTTCGAAGCTGCCGAGCGCTCGCGCGACCGGACCGCTCGGCGAGAGGAGCGCGGCGACGTCGATCGGGTCGATCCGCGTGGTGGCGCGCGGCCGCGGGCACTCGACCACCACGTAGCAGTCGGTCACCTCGTTGTCCACGATCGCGAAGCCGACGCCACCGTCGTGCAGCCGTGCCGCGACACTCAAATCCGCGCCCGACGGCTCGAGCACGCCACTCGGGTGGTTGTGCAGCAACAGCTCGCCGCGGACCGCGATTCCCGGAAGGGCGAGCACGGCGTCCACCGTCCCGCGCGCCACGACCCGGGCGTCGACGATCAGCCCGTTCGCGTCGAGGCAGGCGACGAACGACACCTCCCGCCCGCGAGCGGCCGCGATCTCGGCGCGCAACAGCTCGCGGACCTCGGGGGCCAGGCGCTCGACGCTCACGTCTTCAGCTCGCGCTTCTTGGCCGCCGGGAAGAGCACGTTGTTGAGGATCAGCCGGTAGCCGGGGGAATGGGGATGCAGCGACAGGTCGGTCGGTGGATCGCCGATCTGGTGCTGCTGGTCCTCCGGGTCGTGACCTCCGAAGAACGTCCAGGTCCCCTTCCCATGGTTGCCGTTGATGTACTTCACCCAGGGAGCGCCCTCTTCGTCCCCGAGCACCACGTCACTGGGCTTCAAGCGGCTGCGCAGGAACGACGTCGTCAGCCCGTAGAAATCGGGGATCACCTGGCGGTGATTCTGCACCAGCAGCGTCGGCACGGGATCGATCTTGGCGCTGAAGTTGAAGAGCTTGAAGGCGCCGAGCGGCTGGCGGCGTGGCCCGGCGTTGACCTGGTGCCCGTCGATGTCCGAGAAGCTCGCGATCTGCGGGTTGGGCTCCACGTGCGCGCCCGTAAAGGCGAGGGCCTTCGACCAGTCGAGCTTCGCGTCCGCCTGCGGATCCATCGGGGTGCCGTCGGCGAAGGCGGCGGCGATGTCCGTGCGCTCCGCGGCCAGGGCCAGATCGAGCGTTTCGGTGGCGGTGCACATCGCGAACAGGAATCCGCCGTTCGTCACGTAGTCCCGAATCTTCCGGGCCACCGCCTTCTTCAGGTCGGGGACGGTGACGAAGCCCAGCCGCTTGGCCGCGTCGGTGTTGAATCGCACCATCTCGGCGAGCCACGGCGCGCCCGCATAAATAACGTAGAACTTGGAATACTGCCCGGTGAAGTCTTCGTGGTGCAGGTGCAGCCAGTCGTAGCCCACGAGCTTCCCGCCGATCACCTCGAAGTCCCACACCTTGTCGAATTGAATCCCGGCGTACTGCAGCGCCATCGTGACGGCGTCGTCCCACGGCGGCGCGTTGGGCGGCACATACACGGCGACCTTGGGCGCCTTTTCGAGCGGCACGGCGTCCATGTTGCTCGCCTCGATCTCTCCGCGGATGGCCGTGACTTGGGCCTCGTCCACGGGCTCGACGCTCACCCCCGCGAGCGCCGCGTCGCGCCGGATGGCGGGCCCGTCCGGCAGCAGGAACGATCCGCCGCGATAGTTCAGGAGCCACTCGGCCTTGATCCCCGCCTGCACGACGCGATAGGTGACGCCGTATGCCTTGAGGTGATCGCCCTGAGCGTCGTCCATGGGGAGGAGCAATGACGGAACGGCGGACAGGCGGACAGGCTGACGGAGACCCAGCAAGCCGGCCCCGACCGCCCACACAAACTCTCTCCGCTTCATGACCGCGGAATCGCCCCCTTCGCCCGTTCCAGCTCGCGTCGCGCCTCGGGCACCACCGCGCTCCCGGGATAGGTGAGAATCAGGTGCTCGAGATGTCGGATCGCCTCCGCCGTCTGCGCCCGGCGTTCGAGCAGCCGGGCCCACTCGAGCTCGGCAGCGGGCGCGGCCGCGCCCTGCCCCCCGGTGCTGACCACTTCGTCGAACAGCGCGAGCGCGGTGCCCTGTTGCAGGGTGTCGAGCCGGGCCGCCACGCGTCCGGCCAGGAGCAGGAGGTCCGGCCGCCCCCCCCCGCCCCCGCCCCCACTTTCCCCCGTTGCCAGGCGGGCAGCCGCAAGCCGCAAGGCCGCGACGGCGCGGAGCGAGTCACCCTGGGCGAGCAACGACAGCGCGCTGCCGAGCTCGGGGAACGAGTCGTCCGGCACCCGCTGCAGCAAGGCGACCATCGTCGTGCGGTCGACGGCGTCGCGTTGGTCTCCGGCGTACGGCCCCGCGGCGAGAAACAACCGCTGGGCCTCTCTCAACCTCCCGCGATACAGGGCGATCCACCCCTGCAGCGCGAGTGCCTCGACGCTCGAGTCGCGCGCCAGCTCCGTGTCGGCGCGGTCCAACTCGCCGGCCGCAATTCGGGCGCGCACCAGCCGGAGGCGTAGGCTGGCGCGGTCGTCGGGGGACAGCCGGGCATTGGTCGCGAGCTGCTGCGCTGCCTCGTTGCGCTGTCCCCCCTCGATCAGGGCCTCGACCACGGCGCGCTGCGCCAGCCGTTGGGCGTCAGGAGGTGCATTCGAGTCCTGCGCGACCCGTTCGAGCACGGCGCGCGCGGCGACCCGATCGCCTGCCTCGATGAAAGCGCGCGCCGCGTCGGTGCGCGCCCGGGCGGCCGCCCCTCCCACCTCGGGCGCCAGGTCAGCGTAGCGCGCGAGCGCGAGCGCGCGCGCGCGCCGGGCGTCGGGCGTCCTGCGAGCGCCTGCAAGGTCGGCGAAACGCCGGGCCGCGAACGCCGCGTCCGCCGACGGCGTGGCGACGCTCGGCTCGAACACGGCCCACGCGCGCAGTGGCTGTCCCCAGTTCAACAGGAGCTCGCCCGCGAGCCGGCGCGTGAGCGTCGACGGGGTCCCCTCGGTGAGCAAGCGCGCGATGCGCTCGCGCTGCGCGTCGGGCGCCTCGGCCAACGCGCTCGCCGCGTTCGGCAGCTGCACCGGCGCGTCCGTCAGCGCCGCGGCCCATTCGCGCGCCGCCCCTTCCCAGTCGCCCGCGAGCTGGCTCAGCTCCGCCAGCTCGATCCCGAACGCGCCGGGGCGGCCGAGCGCGCGCCGACCTAACAGGAGCACGTCGCGCGCCGGGCCGTGGCGGTGCGCGTCCTCGAGCGCCATCGCCCACTCGCGGTACGGGGCCTCGTCGCCCGGCGCGGCCGCGGCCCACCGCAGCGCTACCGCGCGCCCGCTGTCGGGCTCGTTCAGGGCCACGTACGTACGCAGCAGGACTCCCCGCAGCGCCACGTTGCTCGGACTCGCCGCCGCCGCCCGCTGGGCCGCCGGCAGCAGCTCGCCGAGGCGATTGATGGGCGGCAGCACTCGCTCGAGCCCGAGCAGCGCCGAGAGGTTGGTGGGATCGGCCCGCAGCGCCGCGAGATAGATGGCCGCCGCCTGGTCGTACTGGCCGGCGCGCTCGAGCTCGAAGCCCTGGCCGATCGCTTGTGCCCGCAGCGGACGGACAACCAGCACCGAGAGAATCAGCCCCAGTATTCCCAGGCTGAAGGTTGGGCCCAACACGACACTGCCCTTAAGGGCAATGCTCTGCCGGGCCCACTCTTCAGAGCGGGAAGGAAGCCTACTGCTGAGGCGCATTCAGTCTCCGGAAATACTCGAGCACCAACCGACGCTGCTCGGGGGTGAGACCCTGGAGCTCCTCCCACCTGGGGTACCGGAGCCGCGGGCCCGCGCCCGTCGCGCCCGGCTTCAATATGTCGGGGATGTGCACGCTGTCTCCGGTCGCGGACCGGCTGACGCGTTCTTTGTTCTCGTCGGGCTCGTCGTTCGAGAGCGTGCGGCCGGCGTCGAGCAGTCGGCGGTACAGGCGCTGCTGGCGCTCGATGGTCTGCTGGTCGAGGCGCCCAGCCTCGAGCTGACGTGCGAGCTCTTTCGCCTCCTGCGCGAGCGGACCGGCGGCGGCGTTCGCGCCTTCGGCCTGGAGCCGCTCGAGCTGCTCCGCCAGGGCGCGTTGGCGCGCGGCGAGAGCCTGCAGCCGCTGCAGCATGGCTTCCCCGCTCAACCCCATCAGCGGCAACAGGCCCTGGGCCAGACCGTTCAGCCCCTGCTGATCACGCGCCAGGCGCGCCAACTGCTCCACTGCTTCGGCAAACCCGCTCCCCGACTTCCCACCCGCCACTTGGCTGCGGCTCCGGGCGAGCGCCAGGGCCGTGGCGTTCAGCGCGTCGACGGCGTCGTCGGCGAGGGTCGCCGCCTCGGCGGCGTTGGGGTCGGCTTCTTCCAGCTGGGCGCGTGCCGCCGCCATCTGTCGCTTGGCATAGCCCAGCGCCGCATCCAGCTGCGGCGACACGAGCGCGTGCTTCCCCGCCGCCTCGCGGATCTGGCGTGCCACCGCGTCGGTCCCCTCCTCCACTGCCGCCTGCCGCGACCGGGTGGCGGCGCCCGCTTCGCCGCGCCGCAGCGCGTCGGCGACGTGCTCCTGTCCCTGCGCGAGCGCGGCCGTCTCCGAGAGCGCCCGGTCGAGCGCCGCCAGCGTCTCACCGCGCCACTCCCGCGCCAGCGAGTCGCGCTGACCGCGCAGCGCATCCGGCACGCCCGCGAGCTGCTGCTCGGCCTCCGTCCCGGCTTCCGCCGCGGCCGCGGCGCGAGCGTCGTCCGCCGCTTGCGCGGCGCGCTGCATCGCCGCTCCCGCCGCGCGGGCGGCCTGCTGCGGCGCCGCGAGCGGGGTGCGGGGGCCCGCCCGGAGGTCCGTGGCGACCCGCTCGATGCCGCGGGCCAAGGAGTCCGCGCGGTCGGCGAGCGTGCGTTGCCGCGCCGCGCCGGCGCTGTCCGGCCGCGCCGCGTCGTCGCGATTCCACTCGGCCTGACGCCGCCGCAGGTCCTCGGCGTCGGCCGCGAGCGACGCCAGCGCGCCCTCGACGGCGGCCCGGCGGAACAGCTCCTGACTGCGCTCGAGCTGGTCTTTGAGCAGCTGCTGCGCCTCGGCGAGGCGCTCGAGCGCGCGGCGCGTCGCCTCCGGATCGAGCCGCGCCAGCGCCTCCTGCAGCTCCCGCAGCCGCGCCGCCAGCTCCGGCGTCACCGCGCGCCGCAGCAGCTCCTGGACTTCACGCAGCCGCGCCTGGAACGCCGTGTCGCCCAGCCCGGCGGCCTGGGCGGCGCGCGTGACCTCTTCCACCGCGCGCGACAGCTCCTGAACCCGCTGCTGCAGCGCCTCCTGCTCGCGCGCGACGGCCTGCGCGCGCTCCGTCGCCTGGAAGGGAAGCGGTCCGTCGCGCGCGTCCGCCGGACGTCGGGTGCCTCCGGCCTCGCGGGAGCGCTGCTGTGCCAGGTCCTGCGTCCGCGTCCCCAGCTCGCGCTCCGCCTGGGCGAGCGAGTCCGCCGCGGCGGCCACGTCCCGCGCCGCGGCGCGGGTCGCCGCGCGCAGCTCCTCGAGGCTCGGCAGCCGCAGCGCGATCTCTGCGCTTCGCCCCATGTGAGTGCCGGGGGCGGGGACATTGTCCCACGCCTCGACGCGGAGCCGCAGCGTGTCGCCGGGCAAGAGCCCGCGCCCTTCCGCATCGAGAGCCCCCTGAACGATGGCCCGCTCACCCGCGCCCGACACATCCAGCGACTCGCGCACGGCCGCACCCTGCTTCCCCGTCTGACTCACCCGCCAGCTCACCACCTCGAGGCGAGTCAGACCGTGATCGTCCCGTGCGTCGATCACGAGCGGTTGCTTGAGCGATAGCGGCAGCGTCGTGTCGCGGCCCGGGATGGGGACCGTCACGACGGGCGCGGAATCGGGCACCACGCGCAGCCGCAGCTGGGGTTCGTCGCCCTCGAGCGGCGTGCCGTCCACCGCCGCGAGGTCGAGCAGCCACGTGCCGGAAGCGGACGGCGGAGCGGCCAGCCGGCCCGAGAAGCGAGCCCCATCCACGACGAGGCGGGCGCGTCCTGCCGGCCCGGTCTCGCGGCGCCACGCCGCCGCCGCCAGCGCGACGCTCGCCGTGCCGCTCGTCAGGATCACTGTGCCTTCGGGGATCGCCACCAGATCCGGGCCGGGCACGAGCGGCTCGTCGGGACGGGCCAGGTACTCGGGATACCGGGCGGTGAGCTCGAGGCCGGCAAGAAACGCGGGCAGTGCCACGCTGACCCGGCGCTCGAGCGAGCGCCGGCTGCCGCTCGAAGCCCGGAGATACAGGTCGGACTCGAGGGGCCCGAGTCGCCGCGTGGCGCGGCCCAGCGAATCGAGCGCGATCGGCGCCGCGCGCCATGGCTCGCCCGGGCCGCGCGTCCACAGGATGGCCCGCGTCGCCGCCGGCACTTCGAGCGTCACCGTGACGCTGTCACCGCGGCGCACGGTCGCGCGGTCCACGGCGAGACGCACCGGCGCGCGCGCATCGACCATGGCGCGGAGCGGGTGCCAGAACGCGGCCGCCCGCCCCGCGCCGGGTGACGATGCCATGAACAGCACGGCGCCCAGCGCCGCCGTGCCCGCGCCTATCATGAGCGAGGTCCGCGTGCCACGGGCCAACAGCCGCCCCACCGCCGGCGCCGCGCGCTCGACCACCGCCGCGGCTCGAGCGTCCGCCAGCCCCAAGAGCTCCGCGCTCGCTCCGGCGCTCGCCCCCGGCGCGAGCACGCCCACCACGCTCCCCGCGCGAGTACCGGCGGTCGTCTCGACCAGCCGCCCCACGGCGGCGGCCGCGGCGGGGCGTCCCGCCCGGCGCACCAGCCACACCGCGGCGCCCGCTGTCCCCGCGATCAGGAGCCACGCCACCACCACCGCCGCGACGCGCGGCGCGAGCGTCAACCCCGCTCCCGCGATCGCAAACGCGACGCCCGCGCTCGTGAGCAGCACGGCTCCGGCGCGGGCGCGGGCGTGCGGCCCGCCGAGCCGCCGCAGCCGAAGGGCAGTGTCGGTCACCGCGTCGCGCTCACGGCGTAAGTGAACAGGTTGACCCCCATCCGTAGTGCCGCCTCGTGAAGCTCCGGAGGATCGTGGTGGACCTCGGGATCCTCCCACCCGTCGCCCAGGTCGGTCTGATAGGAATAGTACACGACCAGCCGGTTGCCCAAAAAGATACCGAAACCCTGCGCCGGCAGGCCATCATGCTCGTGGATCTTGGGGATACCCCTGGGGAAGTCGTACACCAGGTGATAGATGGGGTGGCTCAACGGGACCTCAACCAGGGGATGATCGGGGAAGACGCGCGCGATCTCACGGCGGAAGGACTTGTCCATGCCGTAGTCGTCGTCGGCGTGCAGGAAGCCCCCCTGCTCGAGCCAGCGCCGCAGCTGTTTCACCTCTTCGTCCGAGAAGCGCACGTTGCCATGCCCCGTCATGAAGAGGTAGGGAACGTCCCACAGCTCGGGTCCCGTGAGGGTGACGACGCGCTCGCGCTCGGTGACGGAGAGGGCGGTACGCTGGCGCAGCGCCGCGAGGAGATTCGGCAGCGCGGAGGGGCCGGCGTACCAATCCCCACCGCCGTCGTAATGCAACCGACCGATCGTTAGACTGGCAGAGTGCGGAGTGCGGAATGTGGAATGCGGAATGGAAGGGCGGGCGTCGACTCCGCATTCCGCACTCCGCATTCCGCACTTGCCTCCGTCGGCGACGGACAGCCAGAGTGCCAAAACGAGGATGGCCGGGGCTCTCACAGGTCGTTCACCAGCCGATACGCCGTATTTCTCGTAATCCCCGTCTCCACCGCGAGCTGCTCGGCCACGTCGCGGCGCGTCATCCCCTGCGCCAAGAGCGCGCGGGCACGCTCCGCGGGGTCGGGGATAGTGACGCGCTCCTCCCGGGTGGGCTTGCCGGTGCCCGCCACCATCACCGTCACCTCGCCGCGGGCGGGCGCTTCGGCGTAGTAACCCGCCAGCTCGGCCAGGGTCCCGGCGCGGGTCTCTTCGAACAGCTTGGTCAGCTCGCGCGCCACCGCCGCGGGTCGCTCCGCGCCACACGCCGCCGCGAGGTCCGCGAGCAGCTCCGCCACCCGCGGCGGTGCCTCGAACAGCACCACGGTCCACTCGCTCTGCGCGACGAGCTCGAGCAGGCGCCGCCGCTCGGCGCCCTTGCGCGGGACGAAGCCCAGGAACAGGTAACGATCGGCGCCCAGTCCCGACACGGACAGCGCGGCCGCGACGGCGGTGGGTCCCGGCACCGTGATCACCGGGATGTCGCGCTCACGGGCGGCGGCGACCAGGACCGCGCCCGGATCGCTCACGGTGGGCGTCCCGGCGTCCGTCACGAGCGCCACGTCCTTACCGCTGGCCAACAGATGCAGGATCCGGCGGAGCGCGGCGTCGCTCGAGTGCGCGTGGAAGCTGATGAGCTCGGCGCGCGAGCCCACGTGAGCGAGCAACGGTTTGGTGTGGCGCGTGTCCTCGGCCGCGATGACCGTGACCCGGCTCAGCGTGCTGGCCGCGCGCGGCGAGAGGTCCTCGAGGTTGCCGAGCGGCGTCGCCACGACGTACAGGGTGCCCGCCATTTCACCACGCCACCGGCCACGGCAGGCGTCCGTAGTAGCCCGCCGATTGCAGCACGTAGCGGTGCTCGCGCGTGGCCTCACGCAGGATCTTGGGCGCGGTGCCCGGCATCATCACCTCGACGCCCTCGAGCAGCTGGAGCGACCAATCCGTGAGTGCATTCGAGAGCTCTTCCGGCTGCACCACCGAGTCGGGTGTGTCCGTGCCGCGTGGTGCCGACAGGATCGTGATCGCCTGGTGCGCATCCACGATCCCCGAGCTCACCTTCTGCGCCCGGCGTTTCGCCTCGCCCGGAAATTCCTTGTCCACCTCGTCGACGATGCGCCAGTACAGCTCCCGGTAGGTGTTGATGAGCGCGTTCGGCGCCTGCTGCGGCAGATCGGCCACATAGGGGAACTGGGCCGCCGTCAGCACGGGCGTCTGCCGGTCGGCACCCGGGTGGAACTGCGATTCGAGAAACTTGGGAATGGCCATCACCTCCGGCTTGTCGCAGAAGTAACCGCTGGCGTAGCGTCCGCCGTCGAACCGCACGTACGACACGCGCGCGTTCGACGTCAGCTCGAGGATGCCGCTGGTCTTGTCCCGCGCGAAGGCCGCGAAGAACGCGCCCGGCTGTCCCGGATCGACGGTGCGCATCTCGACCGGCGCGGCGCACGACTGATACATCCAGGCGAGCTGCTCCATCGGCGCGGCCGAGTAGGCCAGCTCGCCCCGCTCGACTTCGGCGCGCATCCGCTTCAGCGCCTCCGTGATCGTGATGACCCGTCGCCCCGTGGTGTCGAGGGACGCCGCGTTCACGGCCTCGCCTTTGCGGAAGAACAGCAGCAGGCACTCCTCCGGCAGGTAGGCCGTGATGTAGCCATCGACGCGACCGTCACGGTCGCGCTTGCCGAAGGCGAGGAGGTTGTCGAGGTGAATGAACGCGAGCCGGGTACGATGAATCAGCCGGTTCACCTGCGGGAACGTCAGGTCCGCGAGGCGAACCGGCGAATTCATCAGGCGAGCGGTGCTCGCGCGCATGGTCCTCCGGGGAGGATGCTACGACAGATGCTGCTGAATCTTCTGCTCGAAGACCGGCTTCGGGTACGCGCCCACCAGCGTATCCACGTGTCGCCCGTCCTTGAAGAATAGAATACTCGGAATCGAGCGAACGTTAAAGCGCATGGCCGTCTTCTGGTTGGCGTCCACGTCGACCTTGGCCACCTTCAGCTTGCCTTGATACTGTCCCGCCAGCTGGTCCAGAATGGGTGCCACCATGTGGCACGGCCCGCACCACGTTGCCCAGAAGTCCACGATGGTGAGCCCCTGGTGCTGCTCGACCTCCAACCCGAACGTGGCGTCCGTGACGGCCGTGAAATGTTCCGCTGCCATGACCTCTCCACTCCCTCTCGTGCAATCGTTATGTTGACGG
>WNEX01001530.1_pt1 | contig 10850 bp, 8 predicted proteins | sample 5399841 | NCBI WGS metagenome assembly WNEX01 (sample SAMN13153337, study PRJNA577476) | soil metagenome | isolation source: 40 cm grassland meadow soil 2 days after 1st rain plot 5 | place: USA:California | collected 2015-09-18 | reverse complement strand
CTGTACCCGCGCTCCGTCGGCGCCGTCGAGAAAGATCCCGTCTGGTCCGATGAACTTGAGCGCGTTCCATTCGATCGGATTATGGCTCGCCGTCACGGCGATCCCGCCACCGGCGCGGTGGTGCTCCACGGCGAGCTGGATCGTGGGCGTCGGCGCCAGGCCCACCGTGACCACGTCGCACCCGACCGACCCGAGCCCGGCGATCACCGCCCGCTCGAACGCCGGGCCCGACGCCCGGGCATCTCGGCCGACCACGACGCGCGGGGTACGCTCCGCGGCCCACAGCCCGAACGCCCGGGCGTAGCGGGTCACGACCTCGTCGGTCAGGTCCTTGCCGACGATGCCGCGCACGCCGGACACGCCGACCATCAGGGTCTCGGTCATGGGCGCCACCGCACGCGGGTCAGGAGCGGCGGGCCTCGAGCGACCGGGCGGGCAGATGCAGCGGCCGCGCTTCCGGCGTGGTCACAGGGAGCGCCGCGTGATCGGGGAAGGCGGCGAGGAACCCGGTGACGACGCGCGGGTCGAACTGCACTCCCCGCATGTCTTCGAGCTCCTGCATCGCCCGCTGGACGGAGAGCGCGGGCCGGTAGGGGCGCACGCTCGTCATCGCGTCGAACGAATCCGCCACCGTCACGACCCGCACCTCGAACGGAATCGCGTCTCCCTTCAGACCGTCCGGGAAGCCCTTACCGTCCAGCCGTTCGTGGTGCGAGCGCACGATGGCGAGCGCGCCCGGGGCATCGCGCATCAGCGGCCCGAGGATGCGGGCACCGATCACGGGGTGCTGCATGATATGGCGGTACTCGGCATCGCTGAGCTTGCCGGCCTTGTGCAACACGGCCTCGCTCACGCCGATCTTGCCGATGTCGTGCAGCTCGGCGCCGAGCGCGATCAGGTCGATCACGTCCTGATCGAGCTGCAGCTGCCGGCCGATCCCCAGGGCGTAGTTGGCCACGCGCACCGAGTGGCCGCGCGTGTAGGGATCCTTTTCTTCCAGGAAATGCACCAGGGCCTGCAGTCGCTCGAGCGACAGCTCTTCGATGCGGTGCGCCTGCTCCTGGACCCGCTCCTCGAGCTGGTGCTGGTACATCCGGTTCTCGAGAATGAGGCGGCGCTTGTCGAGCGCCTGCATGACGCGCGCCCGCACCTCGTCCAAGTGGAACGGTTTGGCGACGTAATCCAGAGCGCCGAGCTGGAGGCAGGCGACCGCGCTCTCGACCTCGGCGACCGCGGTCACGACGATGACGGCGGTGTCGGGCCAGCGGGCGAGGATCTCGCGCAACAACGTGACCCCGTCCATCTGCGGCATCCGCAGGTCGGAGATGACGAGCGGGACCGGGTCGTGGTGCATCATCTCGAGCGCTTCGGTGCCGGACCCGGCCTCGGAGCAGGTGAACCCCTCGCTCTCGAGCAGACGCACGAGCACGCGACGCAGGCGTGGCTCGTCGTCCACCACGAGGCATTTCACGGCATTCGGTTGCGGCATCGGTTGCGTAACGTAAAGGTCGCTTGCTCGGCGCGGAAGGCGCCCTTACGTTCCCGCCATGACCAAGGTAGCGGGGGAGGACCTGATCCGGCGCCTGGCGACCCGCGCCGTGCACGCCGGACACATTGCCGACCCCCTCGCCGGCGCCGTCATGGCGCCGATCTATCAGACCTCGACCTACGTCCAGCAGGGCCTCGGGAAGCACAAAGGCTACGAGTACGCCCGCACCAGCAACCCGACCCGCGAAGCGCTCGAGCGCAACATCGCGGCGCTCGAGGGCGGCCGTCACGGGTTTGCGTTCGCGTCCGGGCTCGCGGCCGTGGACGCGGTGCTCAAGCTGCTGTCGCAGGGTGACCACGTCGTGAGCGGCGAGAACGTGTACGGCGGGACCCACCGGCAGATGACCCACATCTGGGCGCGGCACGGCCTCGAGTTCAGCTTCGTCGACGCGGCCGACGCCGCCAACGTCGCGGCTGCCGTGACGCCGCGCACCCGCATGGTGTACGCCGAGACCCCCACCAACCCGATGATGCGGCTGTGCGACCTGCAGGCCGTGGCGGCGATCGCCCGCGGCGCCGGGGCGCTGTGCGTCGTGGACAACACCTTCGCGACACCCTGCTTCCAACGGCCCCTCGAGCTCGGCGCCGACGTCGTGCTGCACTCCACCACCAAGTACTTGAACGGCCACAGCGACATGGTCGGCGGCATGCTGGTCGTGAACGCGGACGACTTGGCCGAGCAGATCGGTTTCATCCAGAACGCATCGGGCGCGGTGCCGGGACCGTTCGACTGCTGGCTCGCGCTGCGCGGCACCAAGACGCTCGCCCTGCGGATGCGGCAGCACGACGCCAACGGCCGCCGCATCGCCGATTGGCTGACCCGGCATCCCAAGGTCAGCCAGGTCTACTACCCCGGTCTCCCCTCCCACCCGCAACACGATCTCGCCTGCCGCCAGATGAGCGGGTTCGGCGGCATGATCTCGATCGAGCTGGGATCCGTGGAGCGTGCGCGACACCTGGTCGAGCGCACCAAGATCTTCGCCCTGGCAGAGTCGCTGGGCGGCGTCGAGAGCCTGATCGGACACCCGGCGTCGATGACGCACGCCAGCGTGCCGCCCGAGATGCGGCGCGCGATGGGCCTCACCGACAGCCTGGTGCGGCTGTCGGTCGGCATCGAGGACGTGGACGACCTGATCGCGGACCTGGACCAGGCGCTGGAGGCGGCGGGATGAGGGCCGGCTTCAGCATGGGAACACGACGCGAAACAGATCCCGTTACACCGCGTAAGGAGTGTCTACTCCACAACCGCAGGAGCATCACATGACTGGCCCCACGTCGCTCCCCGCCGCGCGCCCCCGCAAGATTCTCACGCAGATCGCGCCCGTCGCGTGGGAGCACCCGGCGGACCGCGCGGCGCTGCAGACCCTGCGCTCCGTGCCCGGCTTCGATGAAGTCGTGCGGAAGATCTACGGCTTCTTCGGCGAGCGGGGGATCCGGCTCTTGTTCCAGGCCGACGCGGTCCGGGTCGGCCCGACCCAGTTTCCCCGCTTGAACCAGCTGTACGTCGACGTGGTCACTTCGATGGACTGGCCCGAGCGGCCCGAGCTGTTCGTGTCGCAGACGCCGTTCGCGAACGCGGGGGCGTTCGGCATGGACAAGCCGTTCATCGTGATCAATTCGGGGACCCTCAAGCTGCTCGACGACGACGAGCTCAGGAACGTGCTGGGGCACGAGCTGGGCCACGTCATGAGCGGGCACGCGCTGTACCACACCATCCTCGTCCTGATCCTGAACGTGAGCCTCGGCGCGCTGCCGTTCCTCGCCGGGATCGCGATCCTGCCGATCCAGCTCGCGCTGCTCGAGTGGTTCCGCAAGAGCGAGCTGTCGTCGGACCGCGCCGGTCTGCTCGCGTGCCAGGACCCGACCGCTTCGCTGCGCGTGAATCTCAAGTTCGCCGGCGGCGGCGACATGGCGCAGATGGACCTGAACGCGTTTCTCGAGCAGGCGAAGGAGTATGAAGAGGCGGGCGGCGCGCTCGACCGCGTCTTCAAGATCCTGGGCGTGCTGGGGCGCTCGCATCCCTTCAACACCGTGCGCGCCGCCGAGCTGCAGCGCTGGATCGCGCAGGGCCACTACGAGCGGATCCTGGGGGGCGACTACACCAGGCGCGGCCCCGAGGCCGAGCGGCGGCCCATCGACAAGGACATCGACGAGGCGCGGGACCACTACATGAAGGAAGCCAAGGCCGTCGTGGAGGATGTGGTGGACACCGCGAAGCGCGCCGCCCAGGCGTTCGCGGAGGCGCTCAAGAAGAAGTGAGAATTCTGGTCGTCGGCGGAGGCGGCCGCGAGCACGCGCTCTGCTGGGCGCTGAAGCGCGACACCCCCGACGCGACCCTGTTCGCCACGCCCGGCAACCCGGGCACCGCCCAGCTCGGCACCAATCTGAAAATCGAGGCGATGGAGGTTGTGAAGGTGGTGGAGGCGGTGCAGGAACACCACATCGACCTCACCATCGTCGGGCCCGAGGCCCCGCTCGCCACGGGGCTCGTCGATCGCTTGCGCGCAGCGGGCCGCCCGGTCTTCGGGCCCACGCAGGCGGCGGCCCGAATCGAATCCTCGAAAGTCTTCGCCAAAGAGGTGATGCGACGCGCCAGCGTGCCGACCGCCGCGAGCGGCACGTTCGACGCGCTCGACCCCGCCCTCCGCTGCATCCGCCGGCACGCCGAGCCGCTCGTCGTCAAGGCGTCCGGGCTCGCCGGGGGTAAAGGAGCCGTGGTGTGCACCACCCGTGACGAGGCGGCCCGCACCGCCCGCGCCATGCTCGCCGAGGACGCGTTCGGGAAGGCGGGGCACGAGATCGTGGTGGAGCAGTTCCTCGAGGGAGAAGAGCTGTCGGTCTTGGCACTTACCGACGGCGAGCGTATTGTCGTGCTGCCGGCGGCGCAGGACCACAAGCGCCTGGGCGAGGGAGACGCCGGGCCGAACACCGGCGGTATGGGAGCGTACTGCCCGGTGAGTATCGCCACCCCGGCCTTGCTCGAGCGGGTACGGCGCGAGGTGCTCGAACCCACCTTGCGCGAACTCGCGGCGCGCGGGGCGCGGTACACAGGGGTGCTGTATGCCGGATTGATGCTGGCGGACGACGGCACCCCGTACGTGCTGGAGTTCAACTGCCGCTTCGGCGATCCGGAAACGCAGGCCCTGCTCCCGGCCCTCCCCGGGCTGACGCGGCACCTGGTGGAGATCGCGACGGGCAGCTGGCGACCCGAGCGCACCGCGCTCGATGCCACGCGCGCGGCCGTCGCGACGGTGCTCGCGGCCGCGGGCTATCCGGACAAGCCAGAGCTCGGCGCGGCGATCATCGTGCCGCGCGACGTGGAGCCCGGGACGCTGGTGTTCCACGCGGGGACGTACCGCGACCCCGAGGGCACGCTGCGGGTGCACGGCGGGCGCGTGCTCGCGGTCACGGGGTTGGGCGACACGGTGGCCGAGGCGGCGCGGCGCAGCGCCGCCGCGTGTGAGTTGATCGTGTTCCAGGGCAAGACCTACCGGCGGGACATCGGGTGGCGGGAGATCAGGAGGAGCGGTGCCGGAGCTGCCAGAGGTTGAGACGATCGTCCGGGAGCTCGCCCCGCGGCTCGAGGGCTACCGGATCGCGCGCGCAAAACTCGCCAAAACGGACGTGCTGCGCCGGGTCTCCAAACCTCGCCTGCTGCGCACGCTCAAGGGCAACACCATCGAGGAAGTGATTCGCCGCGCCAAGCACGCCGTGTTCCGGCTGTCGAGCGGCCACCGGCTGATCGTGCAGCCGCGCATGACGGGCTCGCTGGTGGTGTACGATCGCGCCCTCACACGCGACGAAACGAAGTATGCGGTGCTCACCTGCACCATCGACGATGGCCGGCTGCTCGTGTACCGCGACGTGCGCCGGCTCGGCACCGTGTGGCTGGTGGACGAAAAGGGGTGGGACGCCTACACCAGCCGGATCGGTCCCGAGCCGCTCGAAGACACGTTCACCCCGTTCGTGTTCGCCGAGCGGCTCAAGGGCACGCGGGCGGCGATCAAGAAGGCGATCATGGATCAGCGCCGCGTGGCGGGGGTCGGCAACATCTACGCGAATGAGGCGCTGTTCGAGGCGGGGATCGACCCGTCCAAGCCCACTGACAAGCTGTCATTGGACGAGTTCGCCCGCCTGCATGCCGCTGTCACCGACGTCCTGCTGCGCGCCGTCCAGTCCTCAGGGACGACGGTCCGGGATTACCGCACCGGCACGGGCGAGTCGGGACGGTTTCAGTTCGAGCTGAAGGTGTACGGGCGCGGTGGCGAGCCGTGCGTCACGTGCGGCAAGAAGCTCGTCACGACGCACACGATCGACCTGCGGGCGACGACGTTCTGCCCGAACTGCCAGCGCTAAGGGACGCTCACGGGACTACTTGTACCGGCTCCATAGTGCGCCCCGTCGTGGTGTTGCCCCAGCAATAGAGGGCTCCGTCCGTCGTCACGCCGCAGGTCCATTGCCTCCCAGCACCGATCGCCTTCCAGCTGTGCCCGCCCACCACCTGAGCGCTCCCTCCCAAAAAGTGCCCCAGCTCGCCGGCGGTGCTCTCGCCCCAGCAGTACCCGTCGCCGCTCGTGGCCACGCCGCACGCGTGGGTCCATCCGGTACTGATCGACGTGAAGTTGACGCCGCTGCTGAGGAGAGACGGCGTCGCCCCCCAGTCGTAGCCCCAGCAGTACCCCGCGCCGCTCGTGGTCACACCACACGTGTTGTTGTAGCTGCCAGCGCTTACCGTGCTGAAGCTCAGCCCGCCGGTGACCGCCACCCACCATGGCGGCGCTTGGGGAGTGTGATAGGTCCCGTCGCCGAGTGCGCCAAACGAATTTACGCCCTTGCAGTAGGCCGCGTGTGCCGTGGTGACACCGCACGAGTGGCTCCCCATACTCAGCACCGTGAAGTCGTGTCCCTCCGTGTCGAGCGGGCTCGCCTCGTCCCAGCAATACCAAACGCCGTCGGTGGTCAGGCCGCAGCTGTTCGTGATCGTGGTGAAGCTGTACTCGCTCGCGACCGGCTGCGGCGTCAGCACGGGCGAGCCCCAGCAGTACACCGCGCCGTCGGTGGTCAAGCCGCACGTCCGGCTGGACGTCGTGAGCGCCTGGAAGCGGTGCCCGCCGACCACCGGCACTGGAGTGGGACGGAAGTCGGTGGTGCCGTCCCCGTTGTTTCCTCCTTCGCCCCAGCAGTAGGCGGCACCGTCGACGGTCAGGGCGCAGGCGTTGATGCCCACGCTCACCGTGGTGAAGGTGGGCGGCGGGGGCCCCGAAGGACCGCAGCCGATCCGCTGCGTCGCCACCACGATGTTGTCCCAGTAGCGCTCCTCGGGCTGGGGAGCCGTGGCACTCCAGTAGTTCTCGAAGAAGATCGCATTGATGCCAAACGCGCTGTACGACCCCAAAAAGTTGAGGCCCGTGCGCTGGGCGTCGAGCGTGCCGTTGATCCAGTACTCAAGAATGCCGTTGGACTGACCGGCGTCATTCAACCGCATGTGCGCCTCGATGCAGTACCATTGGCCGACCGCAGCCTCGCCAAAAATTGGGGTCGCGCCCGTGGCATTCCCCAGCCACGTGAAGTGGTCGAAATCATTGTATCCGGTAGTCAAGAGATTGCCGTCCGCGTCCGTCCCACTCACCGGATCGAGCCGGAGCGCGTCACCAAAACCGGGCGCGACGACGTAACCGACGGCGGCTTGAGCCCAGTCAGGTGACGCCAGCACCATCGCTTTGGTGAACGCCCCCGCGCCCCCGCCGGTCCAGCCGGCTTGGTTCTTCAAGTAGGCGCGCCAATAGATGTCGCGATAATCGCTCGTGCCGCCATCCACCGGCGTCACGTACGCGGGATCGGGGGAGCGGCCGAACGCCACCTTCAAGTCCCCGGCCTGCGCCACGCCCGGCGTGTAGACGGCCTTCATACCGGACGAGCCGTCCAACCCGACGCCCGCGGTCCGCGCGAAGCTGCTCGGGCTGAGGTGCTCGAAGTAGCTGCTCAGCCGGTCGACCTCGAAATCGTCACACCAGATCGTCCCGGGTGGGGGGTTGGCGCATTCGGAGCCAGCGGCCGCCTGCGCCCTCGGCCGGGGGAGCTGTGGCGCCGTCGCTTCATCGCGTTGACACGCCTGCGGGATGAGCGCCAGGAGAATGAGCGCTGCCGGAACGACGTGACGCATGGAGGGACCTCGAGCGTGGGGGCCAACCGCGGCGGCGTCGCAAATCGAATGCCCCGCCCCACACGTCATAATCGCACGCTGTGGCAGCGGTGCCCCAGCCGGCCATCTGTTGCACCCCCGCTGCTGCTGGCGCCACCGGGCCACACGCCTCCACTACAACGTGACCTACTGTTCTCCCAGTGCATTACCGCGCGATCAGCTCCAGCGCGGCGTCGATGATGCGCTTGAACCCCTGCGCCGATTCCGCATCGCGCGCGTCGTTCGTGGTGTTGAACGCGGCGATCACGGCCGCGGAGGTCTTGGGATTGACGTAGAAAAACGATCGGAACCCCGCCTGTTGCCCCGTGTGCCCGATGAACCGCACGCCGTCCCGCCACAGCACGAAGAACGACAATCCCACCGAGTCTCCCGGCGCGTCGCCCTCGGTCGCGAACAGCGTGCGCCACATCTCGTCTAGGGTCGTGCGCGCCAGCACGGTGTCGTTCCCCGCCGCACCGGAGAGGAACCCGACCCACCGCGCCAGATCGCCGAGTGGCGCGTTCCAGCCGCCGTTCGGGATGGTGATCCCGGGGTCGAAGTCCCGGCCGTTCGCCACGACCGCTTCGTGGCCGGCTGAGTCCCGCACTACGTCGTAGTTGTTGGATCGCTGATCCGCGAGGTGATACGGCGTGGCGCCGAAGTAGCTGTGCGTAATGCCGAGCGGCGCCCACAGGTTCTTGTACACGTAGCTCTGGTAGGGATCGCCGGTGAGCTGCTCGATGATGCGCGCCAGGTAGATGAACCCGGGGTTCGAATAGCTGTAACGCGACCCCGGCGCAAAGGCGACCTCCTGGTACGGCATCATCGCCACCAGCTGCTCCCAGCGCGTCGGCTCGAACGGCTCCCACGATTTCCCCGCCTTGTACGGCCAGGTGGGATTTTGAAACCCGGCGGAGTGCGACAGTAGCATCCGGATGGTAACGTCGTCCATGGAGCCGAACGGGTCGTGCACCTGGCGCAGCTCGGGGATGTACTGCGTCACGCGTTCGTCGAGCGAGACCCGCTTCCGGTCGCGCAGCTGCATCACCGCCACCGCGGTGAGCGTCTTGGTGATCGATCCCCAGTGAAAGATGGTGCGCTCGTCCACGCGCCGGCCCAGCGCGCGATCGGCGAAGCCGTACTCGTGGTGCGCCAGCACCCGGCCGTCGCGCATCATCAGCACGCTCGCGCCCACGACGCTGTCGCCCGTGGCGTAGGCGTCGAAGGCGCGGGTGAACGGCTGCCATCCCGGGCGTTGCCCGTGCGCCGCCGGCGTCGCGAGCAGTGCGAGCAGCGCCAAGCCTCGAGCCCAGCGGGTCATAGCGGCACCAGCCGCCCCCTGGGCGGGATCCCCGGCTCAAGCTCGATGATCCCCACCGACGGCTTGAGGTCGAACCGCGGCTGCCCCGCCGCACCGGGATTCATCACCGTCACGGTCTTGTCCACCAGCTCGAGCAGCGGCTTGTGAGTGTGCCCGTACACGATGATCTCGGCCCGGGGAAACGCGGCGTGCAGCTTTTCAGGCGTGGGATGGCCAAACTGGTCGCCGTGCGTCACCACGATCTCGAACCCATCCAGCTCGGCGCTCGCGACCTGGGGCAGACGGGACCGGATCTCGGGAGGGTCTACGTTGCCGTACACCGCAGTGACCGGCGCGATAGCCTGGAGATCGATCATGACCTCCCACTTGCCCACGTCACCGCCGTGCAGGATGTGATCGACCTGGCGGAATACGTCGAATACCTCCGGCCGCAGGAGGCCGTGCGTGTCGGAGATGATCCCGAGCCTCACGTCCGGGAGCTACTTCCCTTCCCAGCGGCGCACCAGATTGACGTGCACCTCCAAGTGATCCACCACGCGCTGCACCACGAAGTCCACCAGCTCCGACACCTTCTGTGGCTTGTGATAGAAGCCGGGGGCCGCCGGCAGCACGATCGCCCCCGCTTCGGTCACAAGTGTGAGGTTCCGCAGGTGTACCAGGGACAGCGGCGTCTCGCGCGGCACGAGAATCAGCTTGCGGCGTTCTTTGAGCGTCACGTCTGCCGCCCGCTCGACGAGCGAGCGGCTCGTGCCGTGCGCGATGGCCGCGACGGTGCCCATTGAGCACGGACAGATCACCATCCCGGCGGTCCGGGCCGAGCCCGACGCCGGCTCCGCGCCGCGATCCTTGTCGTCGAACACGCGCACGCTCCTCCACTCGCCTCCCGTGGCCGTGCGGAGCTCGCGGTCGTCCTTGATGCCGCACTCCTCGGTGAGCAGGCGCCACCCGTGGCTCGAGATCATCAGCCACGTCGGCACGTGATGCAGCGCGAGCACCTCGAGCAGGCGGACGCCGTAGGGCGCGCCCGAGGCTCCCGTGATGGCGAGGATGACCGGGAGCTGGTCCATCAGCGCCCGCGCCGATTCGGCGCGGCGTTGCCGCCCGTCACCACCACGATGACCCGGTCCGGCTCGTCCGCGCTTGCGGGCGGCAACGCGAGGGTCACGCCCGCCGCCGTCTCGACGTCGGGCACCGCACCCCTGCCACGCAGCTGATAGGCGCTGCGTACCCGCGCCCCGAGCGGCGGCAGCGGCAGCAGCGGGTCGGGCCAGTCGAGCACGTGGACGAACACCGTGTCGCCGCGGCGCGTGGTCGCGCCCCAGCTGCGGGGCGGCACCGGCCCTGCGCGCGTGCCGTAGATCGCCGTTCCGTTCGCGTTCAGCCACGCGCCCAGGGAGTCGAGCCGGGCCGTGAACTCGGGGCTGATGGTGCCGTCGGGACGCGGGCCGACATTCAAGAGCAGATTGGCGCCGTTCCCGGCCGCGCGTACCAGGTAGCCCACCAGCGTCCGCACCGACTTGAAGTCCTTGTCGGTGATATTGAAGCCCCAGGAGCCGTTCATGGTGAGCGACGTCTCGAGCGGCACGTCGCCGCTCACGTAGCTCGTGTTGAACCCGGCGCTGTTGGCGCCGGGCAGGTCCTGCTCGAACGTCTGCACGTCTTCGCCGGGGCGGGGGCGTTGGTGGTGATTGGGAACGACGAGCGCCGCGGGTTGGAGGCGGTGGATCAACCCGTAGGTCGAATCCAGCTGCCACGGCGCGTCCGGCTTGTCCCACATGCCGTCGAACCAGATCCCGCCGA
>WNEX01002443.1_pt1 | contig 10853 bp, 11 predicted proteins | sample 5399841 | NCBI WGS metagenome assembly WNEX01 (sample SAMN13153337, study PRJNA577476) | soil metagenome | isolation source: 40 cm grassland meadow soil 2 days after 1st rain plot 5 | place: USA:California | collected 2015-09-18 | reverse complement strand
ATAGCGATGTTGTTCGAGAAACGATATAATCAACTATCTGTCGGCGACTTAGCATGACCGTGCAATTCGACAAGCCATGCTTCCGAGTACGAAAATCGTAAAGTATTCCGACGTCATTTACAAGAATCCCTCGAACACGACAGCCCGCTTGAGGTGGCCCCTATTGTGGGGCAACCCGAACGCCTTCGGGGGTTACCAGGCTAATAGTTGCGCAAACGAAGCGCATACCCTACAAATGCTTTCGTCCAGCTTTGCTCGTGTTGTGGCAGGGATCCAGTGGTTCCGGCCGAGAGCACCTCGCATTGTTTTTGGAAAACCGGCATCACCGACGGGCGGCTACAACCAAGCAATCACCAGTCTTTCACGGCGGCGGAGTTGGGCCGGTGCGGGGAGTTGGGCGCGGTCTCGGTTTTACTAGAGGTGTAGCGGTTGGCGTCGCAGTCGGAGTAACTATCGGAGTCGGCATACCAGTAGGCTTGCCGTGGGTGTAGCCGTAGGAGTTGGTGTCGTTGTTGCATCGCTTCCTTATATTTGTTGGTTCCAGTCAATAGCTTTGCAATAAAGTTTTGGACTTCTGGCTCTTCACCATCATTGACTTCACATGTTCCAAATAAGTCAATATATTCTTGTCGTAGTATAGGCGTTAGCATTTAAGGAGTAGTTGTTGCGGAGACTATGTTTGAAAAAGCTGAATTTCCGCTTCTGTTATGAGCACGAACCTTGTAATGGTAAGTCGTATTGGGAGAAAGTGCCACGTCTGAATAAAAAGTAACATTTGCACCCACCACAGCAATTTTTCTAAAACGACCACTCGTTGTCCTGAATACCTGAAACGTTTGTTCATTATCCGAATTATCTTGCCAAGATAAATTAATCTGGCTAGACGACACCACCGTAGCCACAAGATTACTGGGAGGTGTTGGAACCGCCGGCAGCTTAAAAGCATAGACTTTGTTGTTAGTAGCAACGTAGATACGCCCGCTGGCCACAATGCCGGTAGTGCTGGTATCTCCGTCGTAACCGTGTAATCGCTGGTCGCCGGTGGAGCCTGTGCCTACAGCCCACACAATCATGTTATTAGTGCCGTCCGTAGAGCTTACCCAAGGTGACCCGCATCCGTTCTGGCTCATATTCCATGTCAAATTGATGGTAGGCGGACTCGTTGCAGTAATGCGAAAAGTCGACAGTGTGCTCTTGCTGGCGCGAAAAGCAACATACGTGCCTTGGTTAGTCTGATACGTGGCCGCTGCCTGGATTAGTTGATTGTTGGAGATCTGTAATGAATATACCGCATCGGTGATCCCGCCCAGGTTACTGCGATTAAGCAAAAACCCATAAGCACCTTTGTTTAATTGGACGACGAGTTGGGAGGGCGTCGCTCCAGGTACGTCCACAAGTAACGGGCACGAGGTACCAAGATCGTTATTGCCCTGGTCCATTGTAAACCAGGTTGGAGCCGCCCAGTAATCGCTTGTATTACCGCTAAAGATCGGCCCCGGCTGAAAACGAATCACTGCTTCGCCGCCGCTCCAGACCCCTCCAGTGTTGTAAGTGTTGCCAGTCGTAACGAATGCATTCGTGCCATCACTGGCCACACCGCCAACTCCCCATATGCCGCCGCCGTAGGTACCGTTAGTGGTGCCCGCGGCCCATGCCGTTACGCTGGCTGGATTATTTATCGGCACGCCCACCAGCCAGCCATGATAGAGGTCGCAATCCGCCATACTCCCATATCCAACATAAAGAATGTTGCCCACGATCCCGAGTGCAGGTCGTTGCTGTTGGACCGCTGCAGTGAAGGTCGTGCCGTTGTATTGAGCTGTCAGCTCCACGTCCACCGGCCAGCCTGGGTTGATGGCGCCCGTGTCCACGTTAAGCGAAATGATGTAATGTTTGATGGTCGCGCCGCCATCGGGGGTGACCATTGCGTTCAAAAAAAGCGCCCGCGAAGCAAGATCGACAATGGGCGTGCCGATGATGCCCATGGAACCGACCTCAGTGCAACGGAGATCGGCTGTGGGCACCGGAGCGCCCACATTTTGCTGCCAGATAATGGTGCCGTTCACTGCGTTGAGCGCATACACGTTATTCGATTCGGTGACTGCAATGACCATCGGGCCGCTTGGACCGCCCTCGATGTAAAGCGGCTGCGCGTAAACGTTGCCTACGATCGTCCCGTCAAAGTTTAAGTCCCGCGCTAGTACGATCGTCCCGTCAAAGTTTAAGTCCCGCGCTAGGTTGGCCGCAGCCGATTGCGTGAACGCCGAATCGATATAAAGCCCATCACGCGAACTATGGTTGTGATACTGCGTGACGTTGACCTGCGCGTTTGCCGGAACAATTGCGCTCCATAAACCTGCAGCGACAACCGAGGAAATGGGAAATAAAGGTTTCAAGAGTGTACTCGATAATCCCCTCTTGGCTTCTACCACACTGCCCTGCCTGCTTGTCAAGGTATTCCGACAACAGAATTAGTAACAATCAGTTATCTTTTGCGGTCCAATTCCCGGGGTTAGCGCGTGGCGTCTCGCGTGATGGCGAGTGCGTCTTCGCATTCGCGGACTCTTCTTGTGATTTGATAGCACCCCAGATTAACCACGCCTAGACGAACGCATGTTTCGGCGCGACGCCGAAACCAACATGCGAGACGCATGCGCTATCTGATCACCTGAACGCGATCACTGTTCACTGTTCACTGTTCACCAATCACGGATCACCGGAGATTTAAAGCCTATGGTCGAGGCGGCGGAGTCGGACGTGGTCGTCGCGTCGGGCGAGGCCGCGGCGTTACTCTGGGGGTGGGCGTTGGAGTCATACTTGGGGAGGGACTAGCCGTCGGTGTAGGGGTAGATGTAGGCGTAGCTGTGGAGATAGGCGTAGCCGTTGGCGTTGGAGTAACAGGTGGCGTTGACGTTGGAGTCGCAGTAGGAGTCGGCGTAGGTGTTACAGGCGGCGTGGCCGTTGGTGTTACAGTCACCGTTGGCGTAGGTGTAGGCGTCCCCGCCGGCAATTTGAACTTATAAACCTTGTTGTCGTTGGCGACGTAGATGCTTCCGCGAGCTACCATGCCACTGTTCCATTTGCGGTCGCCAGTCATCAACTCGTTGTTGCCGCCGCCGGCATAAATCACTGCGCCGGTATCGCCATTGTAGCCGTGTAACCGGTGGTCGCCCTCCGCGCCGACAACCCACACGATCGCGTTATTCGTTCCATCGGTAGTAGTGACCCAGGGTGAACCCTGGCCGCTCTGGCTCGCGCTCCAGGCCGAGACGATCGCTGGCGGATTTGTCGCAGTAACCTTGTAAGCCTTGATTTGGCTACCTCCATCAGCGCGAAAAACAAAATATGTTCCCTGGCCCGTCCTGTAGGTGGCGGACGATTGACCTCTCAGGTTACCATCGACACCTAGCGACATTACCGGTCCAGCGACGCCGCCGAGGTTGTTACGGTTAACCAGATAAGCATTGCCATCCTTACCCAGGGCGAGAACTAACTGCGAAGGAGTCGCGCCAGGCACGTCGATCAGGATCGCGCTGCAGCCACCAAGATCGGTGTCGCCTACATCGAGGTCGTGCCAGTTGGCCGGCGCCCAGAAGTCAGTCGGGTTGCCGGTAAAGACTGGGCCGGCTTGCAAACGCACAATTGCTTCGCCGCCACTCCAGGGGTCTCCTTGGTTTGTAAACGTGTTCCCTGTGATTACAAACATGTTGGTGCCATCGCTGGCAACACCTGAGTGCCCCCAGATACCCCCGCCTTCTGCTACCGTAGCCCAGTTGCCCACATTAGTAGGATCGTTGATATGTACCCCCACGACCCAACCATGATACAGCCCGCAATCACCGGCGTATCCGGAGTAAGGCACGTACACGATCCCGTTCACAAGAGCCAGTGCCCCCCGTTCTTCCTGCACGACGGAGGAAAAATTCGGTACCGCGGTATTCACGTCCACCGACCAATTGGTGGCACCCGAATCCACGTTCAAAGAAAAAATGAAATGCTTAATGGGATTCCCAGCGATCAATGCGTCGAAGAAAAGTGACCGAGACGCGAGATCAACAACCGGTGTGCCGGTAATGCCAACCGGATTAATATTTCCGCACGGAAGACCTGAAGTGACTGCCGGACCGATGTCGGTGCGCGACCAAATCTGGAGGCCGGTGTCGGCATGGAGCGCATAAACATTGTTCGATTCAGTTACGGCGATCACCATTGGGCCGTTTGGACCGCCCTCGACGTAAAGCGGCTGCGCGTAAACATGGCCGGAGATCGTTCCGTCGAAATTTAAGTCGCGGGTTAGATTGGCTGCGTTTGATGGCGTGAACGCGTCATCGATGTAGAGGCCGTCGCGAGAAAGATTATTGTGCTCCTGGGTGACGTTGACCTGCGCGCTTGCCGGGAAGACCGCGATCCACAAAAGAAGAACGATGAGCGATAAAGCGAAAATAAGAGATTTCATAGATTAGCGGCGAATTGCCGGCTCCCTTCTAACACAGCGCGCTGCCTTGCTGTCAAGGATTACGGCCAAACAATTTGTAACAATCAGGTTATCTTTTTTTGCAGCCGACACAGGTGATTCTTAAGAGGTGGAACGGTCGCCGCGGCGACTCCTCAACGTATTGCCAAAAAGATGCGGCTTTGCCGCCTGATATATTTGCGCCTTCGGCGAATCATATCCCAACGCCTTGAGGACAAGGCGATCCACCTTTCATCTAGTTACAGACCAACGCTAGCGAGTTTCGTTAGCGCTTTCATCTCAACTGATCAACCAGCTTCCTTAGCCGGTTTTTTCTCAGGCGCCTTGGTTTGAGCGGGCGAAGAATCTTTCGCGGCTTCCTTTGGCGCGGCGGATTTTTCGCCGCCAGACGAGGTGGCAGGAGCCTCTTTTTTTGCTGCCTCTTTGTAGGAATCGCTTCGGTAATCTGTGATGTAAAATCCCGATCCCTTGAAGATCAGACCTGCGCCGGTACCGAGAAGGCGCTTCACTTTTCCGTGTCCCCACTTTGGCAACCGACAGAGCTCTTTCGGGCATTCGCGAAACGGTTCGTCACGCATCGACTGGAATGCGTCGAAGTTCTGGCCGCACTTTTGACAAGCATACTCGTAAGTTGGCATCAGGATGAGACTGTTGCGCGGATAACGCCGGGAAGTCTGCATTAAACGGATTGCGATTCAAGTTCTTAAGTCCCGCTCGCGATGACGAATTGGGGAGCGCGGGCGCCTCGCCCGCTCTTTTCGGCGCCCCCGCCGAAAACCCCCCGATGAGTGTCCCGCGAGGCGCGTGACACAGCGGGCGAGGCGCCCGCGCTCCCCGGTACGTCATTCGTGCTTCGCCATTTCCGGTTTTGATTGGCATCCATTCGTGTTTATTAGTGTTTCGTTATGACATACGGCGTGAACGAGATCGCGGGGCTGTTTCCCAGCTTGATGGAAATCAAGGATGAATCATTGCGGGAAAAGGTTGCGGCGGTGTGGAACGAAGCCATTACCACAGGCTGCGGCGGGAAAGGCTGGACCTTTGACGAATTGCGCGCGGTCAAGTTCACGCTCCTGGCTGGCGACATCGACATGACCTTTGTGGAGCACCTTAACTCCTGTGCGCGGCAATGCATGGCGATCGCAGACGTGCTCGAAAGTTCGTTCCGGTGCGGCATTCCGATCCAGCGCGATAACCTGATCGCCGGTGCGCTGCTGGCCGACGTGGGCAAACCGCTCGAGTACGACAAGGACCCCTCGGGCAAAGTCATTCAGGGTAAATTTGGACAGCAACTACGTCATCCGTTCAGCGGCGTCGCCCTGGCACACAAAAATGGTATTCCCGGTGAAGTCCTGCACATCATCGCAACGCACAGTCATGAGGGCGACAATGTGGAGCGCTCGATCGAATCGATCATTTTTCACCACGCCGACTTCGTGGACTTCGATATCGCAAAAGTTCTAGGTAAACGCGCCGCCAAGAAGTGATTTGAAAACTGTTGATGGTTGAGAGCTGATCGCCGAGAGCTTGAACCTGCAGATCAGCGAATGAACGAGATCGATATCGTCCGCGACGTTTCGCAGAGGTTCGAGCAAGGGCGCATCCCGTACATGCTCACAGGATCCATGGCGATGAATTACTACGCGCAACCTCGCATGACCCGCGACATCGACGTGGTAATTGCGATCGCGCCAAAGGATGTTCACCGTATGGCTGGTTTGTTTCGTCCGGATTATTATGTGAGCGAGGAAAGTATTCGTGACGCGCTCTCCCATGAATCGGTTTTCAACTTCATTCATCAAGACAGCGTGATCAAAGTGGACTGCATCATCCGCAAGAGAAGCGAATATCGGCGCGTGGAATTTGAACGGCGTCAGAGGATTTCTATTCTCGACTTCAGCACGTTCATCGTGAGTAAAGAAGATCTCATCATCTCAAAACTCTTTTGGGCAAAGGATTCGCACTCTGAAATTCAACTAGGCGACGTGAAGAACCCGCTCGCGACGGGCTATGACGCCACCTATTTGCAGCGCTGGACGCGTGAACTGGAGCTGGATAATTTAGTGAAGGAATGTCTGAAATGACTGATACAACTCCGCAAATCGAACGAATGGTGCGCGATGAAATCATGGCACGGTCGAGCGAGGAGCGTTTCATCATGGGCGCGCAAATGTTCGAGAGCGCGATGGAAATGGCCAAAGCTTCGTTGCCACCCGGATTGTCCGCCGCAGAACAACGACGCCGGTTATTCAAGCGTATCTACGGGAAAGAGCTCGACATATGGGATTGACGCTGGTTGAGAAGATTGCTGGACGCCACGCGGATGGACTTGCTCCTGGCACCGTGGTTCGCAGCGGCGATTTCATCTCGATCCGCCCGCGTCACGTGATGACCCATGATAACACCGGCGCGGTGATTCCAAAGTTCAAACAGATCGGCGCGACAGCGGTCGCCGATCCGGCGCAACCGGTCTTCGCCATCGATCACGACATCCAAAACACTTCGCCGGAAAATCTGGCCAAATACGCGAAGATCGAGGCATTCGCTCGTGAACACGGCATTGATTTTTATCCGCCAGGCACCGGCATCTCGCATCAGGTAATGGTGGAACAGGGCTACGTTGTTCCCGGTTCGATGGTGGTAGCAAGCGATTCGCACTCGAATTTATACGGGGCGGCTGCCGCCCTCGGCACGCCAGTGGTACGGACCGATGCCGCGAGCATCTGGGCAACCAGCGTCACGTGGTGGCAGGTCCCACCCGTGGCAAAGATGGTTCTCAAGGGATCGCTCTCGCCGGGTGTGGTTGGCAAGGATGTCATCATCGCGTTATGCGGACTCTTTAACAAAGACGAGGTGCTTAATCACGCCGTTGAGTTCGTAGGTGACGGCGTAACGAATCTTCCCATGTCCGCGCGCATGACCATTGCCAACATGACCACTGAATGGGGCGCGTTAGCAGGGGTGTTTCCCTTTGATGAAGTGACAGTGAACTATCTGCGCTCGCGCGTCCCCGAGTTCACGAACCCGAAACGTCCGGGAACGCGTGGTGCGACGAGTCGCTCGGGTTACACGAATGGCGACATCGATGGGTGGTGGAACAACCGAACCGAACTTAGCGCTGACCACGATGCGGAATACGCGATCGAACTGGAGTTGGATCTTGCTACGGTCGTTCCGCACGTTTCCGGGCCTAACGAAGTCAAAACCATGGTTTCGCTACCGGAAATGGAACGGAAGCACGTGCCTATTCAGAAAGCGTATTTGTTATCGTGCGTGAACGCGCGCTTCGAAGATTTACACGACGCCGCGGAAGTGGTGCGCGCTCGAGGCGGACACGTGGCCGACGGCGTCGAGTTTTATCTCGCTCCGGCGAGCGCGGAAGTACAGGCCAGATCGGAATCGAACGGCGATTGGCAAACCCTATTGGGCGCGGGCGCGATTCCGCTACCACCGGGTTGTGGCGCATGCATTGGACTGGGACGCGGTCTGGTGCAAAAAGGCGAAATCGCGATCAGTGCGACGAATCGCAATTTCAAAGGACGCATGGGCGATCGCGACGCGTTCGTTTACCTCGCTTCGCCTGCTGTAGTCGCCGCCAGCGCGTTGGCTGGATTCATTTGCGCGCCGATAAATTTCAGTGAACACCCTGTTGCCACCGCAGTCCGACGCACTGGAAAAAAATCAAGGCCGGCAAGATCGGTGCAGATCATGGAAGGTTTTCCCTCTAGTGTCCGAGGTCGCGTTCTGTTTATCGACAAAGACAATTTGAACACCGACGGCATTTACGCGGGCAAACATACTTATCGAGACGATATGACGCCGGAGCAGATGGCCGCGGTCACATTTGAAAATTACGATCCGAACTTCAACAGTCTGTATCATCGCGGCGATGTTGTCGTCGCCGGATTCAATTTCGGCACGGGCTCGAGTCGCGAACAAGCCGCCACGGCACTGAAGTTCAAAGGCATTCCCTGCGTGATCGCTGGCAGTTTCTCGGAAACTTACAAGCGCAACGCGTTTAACAACGGCTTCGTGGTGTTCGAATGCCCCGAATTGGTCAGCCACCTGCGCGACACGCTAACCGATCGCGCGGCCATTACCGTCGGACCGGAAATCACCATCGATTACGCCAAGTCGATCTTGAGTGTCGATGGAAAATCATTTGCCTTTCCGCCGCTCAGTCCTGCAGCACAGGAATTGGTTGTAGCCGGCGGCGCCGAAAAGCTGGTGTCCAGCCGCCTCCGCGCAAAGGCGTCTGCCGTTTGATTCGCCAAGACAAGGAAAGATTAGATCGCAATCGGGATCATCCGCCTTCGTCCACAGGCTACGGCCTGAGAAGGCGATAGCGGCTACAGCTAAGGCGCTGAATTGGTCGCAATGTGCGACCACATATCGCGAATGTATTGGGGCAAGCCGTCTATGACGCAGCGGAAAATCCGATTTGCCGGCGCGGAGATTCCGGCGGAGGGGCGAGCAGTGGCAACAGTTTTTGGTAAATATCGCGCAGAGCGGTGTCGTGCTCTAATAGCGTTTTATCGATCTCGGCGAGGCGCTTCAGAATCGCCACATTCGCGGCCAGTTTCTCCCGCTGCTCGATAAACGCCCGAATCACATAGACGTTGACTCGCAATCTCCCGATCGCTCGGTCGCCTCACCAGGCGACCAATGCAGTACATCCAACGGCGTCCCCGCACATCGTATTCATCGCAATGGCACGATCGCTGCGCAAAATGTTGGCTGCCTGCAGCGCGCCGTGTTCGGTAAATACCCACGACCGATAACGGATGTTTCGCCGGGATGTGGTCGCAAATTGCGACCGCATCAGTTCCCTGCTTGATCCGGCCTCGTCTAAGGTCGCAAATTGCGACATTAAAGATTCGAACTCATCCGCTGTAAGCTGAAACGCAAAATCTTCGGGGAACCGCTTTCGGTTCCGGCGAAACTGTTCGTTGAGCCGTTTCGTCATTACGCCGTACACGGCGGCGAGATCACTATCCAGCACGACCTTTGGTTGCGAATCGTCAGAATTCTGATGTCCGGAGCTTTGTTTCTCATTCTTCTAACCGGGGGATTTTATCGTTCGCTCCTGTTCATTCGTCGAGAAGATATCGATGTTTGTCGGCTGCTCTCAGGATGCGGTCCCAATTTGTCACCGCATGCCGCTGATGCCTTCAGCGCTGAAAGCGCATTCTCATAACAGCCTGGGGCAAAGCCTCAGGATTCATGGTCCGATGGAAATGAGCGCTGAAAGCGCGACTCAAAGCATCTTGATCGAGTCAATCCGGAAGGTGATGGTTATAGAACGAATCGCGCTTTCAGCGCTGGTGCGGTTATATCGCATGGAGTCCTGGAGCGCTGCCCCAGGCTTTGACTGATTATTTGCGCCGTTTGGCGCGAAACAGACATACGATCCCAAGTCGCTGCTACTTGCCGATGGCAGCGGCCCCGATAAAGTCGCCCTCCTATGGCTAAATACAGAATTGCGTGGATGCCAGGCGACGGCGTGGGGAACGATGTCATGGAAGCGGCACGGATCGTTCTCGATCGGATGAAATTCGATGCCGAGTATGTGCCTTGCGATATCGGCTGGAAATTTTGGTGTACGGAGGGAAACGCGCTTCCCGATCGCACAGTGAAAGCGCTCAAGAACACGACGTGCGGGCTGTTCGGCGCGATCACCAGCAAGCCACAGGACAAGGCGAAAGAGGAATTGAGTCCTGAACTCAAGGGAAAAGGGCTGAGCTATTTCTCGCCGATCGTAGGATTGCGGCAGCTTTTCCATCTCCACACGAACATGCGGCCGTGTAAAAGTTATCCCGGCAATCCGTTGAACTATCGCGGTAATAAGATCACGAACCCGAGTGGCGAAGATGTGCCAATCGATCAGGTCGTATTCCGTGAAAATACCGAGGGCATGTACGGCGGTGTCGAGTTTTTCCCGTTGCCGGAATCGGTTTACACCGCCTTGTGCGCTAATCCGAAGATGAAGAAGTGGAAGGATCGAGAAACCAAATGTGCTGCGCGAGACCGGTGGTTTGATGACGCGCTGTTTCCGCGACGTGGCAAAGGGTTACCCAGACATTTGGTCCGACGAGGTGAACATCGACGCCATCTGCATGTGGATGTTCAAGAATCCGCAGGATTACTCAGTGCTGGTGGCAGAAAATATGTTTGGCGACATTGTTAGCGACTTGTGCGCGGGCCTTGTAGGCGGTCTCGGTTTCGCGCCCAGCGCAAACCTCGGCGACAACTACGCCGTGTTCGAGCCAACACACGGTTCCGCGCCGAAATACGCAGGCCAATACAAGGTAAATCCGATCGCGATGCTGCTAACGGTAAAATTGATGTTCGACTGGCTCAAGGAAGACGAAATGGCAAC
>WNEX01002447.1_pt1 | contig 10886 bp, 9 predicted proteins | sample 5399841 | NCBI WGS metagenome assembly WNEX01 (sample SAMN13153337, study PRJNA577476) | soil metagenome | isolation source: 40 cm grassland meadow soil 2 days after 1st rain plot 5 | place: USA:California | collected 2015-09-18 | reverse complement strand
AGTAGGTATGGGTGGATTCTTCGTAGAGGAAGATGGAGACGATATCGGCGCCAGAGGCGTGCTGGAAGTCCGCGATGACGCCGCGGAGCACCGCTGCAAGACCGGAGTTGGCTTCAACCGGCGGGCGAATCACTTTCCCACCGCGATCATAGGTTCAGGCGCCCCCACCCGCCCTTCGGGCGACCTCCCCAGCGAGTCGGGAGGTGAAAATCACACGGATTGCACCGCCCCGCTGAGGGCGCCTGCCCTGGCGACTGCGCCCAACCACGACGCGCTGGGTCGCGGGTGGCGCGCTAGGGTCTGGCGGTCGACCCCGACCAGGCCGAACGTGGGCGCGTAACCGAACGCCCACTCGAAGTTGTCGAGCAGCGACCAGTAGAGGTAGCTGCGGACGTCGATGCCCTCGGCCAGGCAGGCCAGGACCTCGCGCAGAGCCGTGTTGATGTAGGCGGTTCGCTTCTCGTCATTGACGGTGGCGATCCCGTTCTCGGTGACGAGGATGGGCACCCCCGGGCAGCTGCGGTGGGCGCGCCGGATGGCACCGCCCAGCGCCTGCGGGTAGTACTCGTAACCCATCTGTGTCGTGTGATCGGTCTCCTCGAGCTCGCGCATGGTGTCGCTCCAGTCGTGGCCCGGGCTGCGCGAGCCTTCAGGCCCGTAGCGGAACCGCGTGTAGGTCTGGACGCCGATGAAGTCGTCGTGGCGCGCGAGCTCGAAGAACCAGTCGTTGACGCGCGACTCCAGCTCGAGCGAGCTCGTGCCTGGCTCGGCCCCATCTTCGTATTGAAGGTCGGGGAGGGCCAGCGTCACCCCGGTCGGAATCCCGGCTCGCGCCCGAATCGCCGCCGCGCCGAGGCGGTGCGCCTCGAGCAGGTTGTCGACCGCCCGCTGCGCGCCGTCCCGGTCGTCGGTGTGACCTGGTGGGTTGATCCCGAGCAACCAGCCGCTCGAGCCCAGGCCTTGTGGCTCGTTGAGCGTGCACGCATAGGCGATGCGGTCGCCAAGCGCCTGCGCGACCCGGTCGCAGTAGCGCTCGAAAAGGGCGGGGAACCCCTCGTGCGCGATTCCGCCCAGATCGTTCAGCCACCTCGGCACGGTGAAGTGGTGAAAGGTGACGATCGGGGCCACACCGTGCTCGTGGCAAGCGTCCAGTACGCGCCGGTAGTGCGCGAGCTCGGCACGGGAGAACTCGCCCGGGGCCGGCTCGATGCGGGCCCATTCGATGCCGAACCGGAACGAGTTGAGCCCAAAGCCCGCGAGCATCGCGATGTCCTCGCGGTAGCGGTGATAGAAGTCGCACGCATCGCCTGACGGCTCGCGGGACGGAGTGGATTCGATGTGCTCCCACCACCACCAGTCGCTGTTGCTGTTGCCTCCCTCCGTCTGGTAGGCGGAGATCGACGCGCCGAAAAGGAAGCCGTCTGGAAACTGCAGCGTGTCCCTCATCCGGCCGAGTTTAGATCCTCCTCGAACACCAAGATTGACAAGGTGCCGGGGTGCCACTACCATTCCCGATCGTCGCCTAGGCGAACGTTCGTCTTGGCGCGCGCCACCGGGTCACATGAGCCCCGGCAGGGGTCGAAGCTGACGCCCCGGCAGGGGATGAATTTGGGGAGGAGTGCACTAATGACCGACGTCTTGGCGAAGCTTAGTTCGCGGGCGATTGCGGGAGGTCTCGGGGTCTTGCTCCTGATCGCCTGCTCGTCCGGCGGTGGTACCAACAACCAGACGGCTTCCTCGACCGACGTCACGGTCTGGACCGCGTGGGGCGGCAACGAGCTTGCCGCGTTCCAGAAGGTCTTGAAGCCCTTTCACGACCAAACCGGGATCACGGTTCACCTGACGACGGTTCGAGACGCGAACCAGCTGTCCATCAACGTGGACGCAGGCACCAGCCTTCCCGACATCGCTCCAGGCCCCACGGTTGACAAGGTCAAGGACTGGGCCACCAAAGGCACCATGAAGCCGGTCGAGACGGCCCTCGGTTCGTCCTTCAACGACTACATCACGAACACGTACCCCGCGCTGACCACCGTGCCGTCTGGCGGTGGCGACAACCTGTATATCGGCATCGTGGGCGGCAAGCACTACGAGCTGATGGTCAAGACTCAGGTCAAGGGTTTGTTCTGGTACAACAAGAAGGTCTTCACCGGCACCGCGCCGAAGACGTTCGACGAGCTCCTCGCGATCAATCCTTCGCAGTACGGAGCTGACAAGCTCTTCTGCGTCGGACTCGAATCAGGCGGCGCGTCCGGCTGGCCCGCGAGCGACCAGATCGACAACATCATCATGCGGCAGTCTGGCGACAAGGTCTACACCGACTGGATCCAGGGCAAGGTGAAGTTCAGCTCGCCCCAGATCAAGCTCGGGTACCAGACCTTCCTCGAGGACTATCCAAACCTCAAGGCCGGCGTCGACTTCGACTTCTTCGGACACCCGAGCGTCGCCTCGCAGTACGACGGCAACGTCAACGGCTTCTACGACCAGTTCGCGATGTACAACGACACGCCCGCGGCGCGCAAGCTGATGCAATACATGGCGACGTCCCCCGCGCAGCAGATCTGGGCGGACGCCGGGGGCACGCTGACCGCCATCAAGACCATCAAGTACAACGACCCGGTGTTCAATCGCGCGGCCGAGGTCGCCAACAGCGCCAAGAACTTGCTCGTGACCGCCGGGGACTTCATGCCCTCGGACATGCAGGCTGCGTTCTGGAAATCCCTGCTCAACGTCACCAAGAATCCGTCAAGCCTCGATTCCGAGCTGGCAAAGCTCGACCAGGTACAAGCCGCCGCGTACAAGACCAGTTAGCGACCAGGATCGTCTTTGATCGGCCGGGGCGGGCGCATCCCGCCCCGGTCCCAGGCACCCTCAGAAGGAGGTAGACGGGGTGGATCAGGTCATCACGGCAGTTGTTGCGGTCATCGGTGTTCCGCTGGTCCTGCTTGGCTACATCGTCCTCGGTGAGCGCGTCATCGAGCGCCTACCCGATACCATCCAGACCTGGATCCGACCTTACTTCTGGGCTCTGCCGGCGATCGGCTTTGCCACGATCTTCATGGTCTACCCGCTGCTTCGCACGGTCTTTCTGAGCTTCCGCAACAACGCCGACACCGACTGGGTCGGCTTCAACAACTACGTCTATTTCTTCACGTTCCCAGATACCTTGACGTCTCTTCGAAACAGCTTGCTGTGGCTGATCTTCTACACCTTCTTCGCCGTAGGCCTGGGTTTGATCATCGCGATCCTCCTCGACCGCGTGCGCTACGAGCAGGTGGCGAAGATCGCCATCTTCCTACCCGTGCCGATCAGCGCGGTCGCCGCGTCGATCATCTGGAAATTCATGTTCGACTACCAGCCGCCGGGCAGCGTGCAGACCGGCACGCTCAATGCCGCGATCGGCGCATTCGGGGGACAGCCGGTTGCATGGCTGGTGAACTCGACCACCAACAACCCGGCCCTGATCTTCGTGGGCATCTGGAGCATCACTGGCTTTTGCATGGTGATCATCTCGGCCAGCCTGAAGTCGATCAGCACCGAGGTCCTCGAGGCAGCCCGAATCGATGGAGCCAATGAGTTTCGGATCGTGCAGCTGATCGTCACGCCGCTTTTGTGGCCGACGATCACGGTCGTGGGCACCACCATGATCATCAACGCCCTCAAGACATTCGACATCGTTTACGTGCTTACCAGCGGCGCCTATGACACGGATGTCATCGCGACCAACATGTTCCGGCAGCTGGCGACGTCGCACTATGCGCGCGCGGCCGCTGTTGGAGTCGTCCTCTTTCTGGCCATCGTGCCGCTGCTCGTGGTCAACATCCGTCGGTTCCAGCAACAGGAGGAGACACGATGAGCCAGGCCGAGGCCACGACCCGCCGGGAGACGGCCGGGGCCGGCGCAGCTGTAGGGGTACTGGACCGGTGGGGCCACCAGCTGCAGCGACTGCCGCTTCACCTCGTGATCATCATCTTCATCGCAATCTGGATCGTCCCGACGATCGGACTGATCGTCAACTCGTTCCGCAACGTGCAGGACATGGGCAGCGCCGGATGGTGGAGCGCGCTGTTTCCACCCCACGGTTTTTCCCTGGGCAGCTACCAGCAGGTGCTCAACACGGAGAACGTGACGACATCGATTTTCAACAGCGTGCTGATCACGGTTCCCGCGACGGTGATCCAGCTCGCGATCGCCACGATGGGCGCCTACGCCTTCGCCTGGATGAAGTTCCCCGGCAAGGACCTCTTCTTCATCGTGATCGTGGGCCTGATGGTGGTTCCGATCCAGATGACGCTGATCCCGGTGCTTCAAATCTTCAAAGCCACGGGTCTCGCGGGTACGTTCATCGCCGTCTGGCTCGCCCACTCGGGCTACGGCCTGCCGTTCGAGGTCTTCCTCCTGCGCAACTACCTGGGCGGTCTGCCGCGGGAGATCTTTGAGTCGGCCGAGATGGACGGCGCCGGCCATGCCGTCCGCTTCTTGCGGATCGCAGTCCCGATGACCGTGCCGGCGATCGCGTCGCTGACCATCTTCGTTTTCCTCGGGGTGTGGAACGACCTTCTGGTCTCGCTGACCTTCCTGGGGAGCAGCCCGAACCGTCCGTTCACGGTCGTCATCACCCAGCTGGTGACGTCGCTGGGCGGAGGCTGGCAGTTCCTGACCGCCGCGGCGGTCCTTCAGATGTCGCTGCCTCTCGCCGTGTTCATCTTCCTGCAGCGCTACTTCGTCCGCGGCATCACGAGCGGATCGGTCAAGGGCTGACGGCGTAACGACCCAAGCATTCGACGTGGTCGTGATGACCACGCACGATATCGGCCGCCATCTCCACTGCTACGGCGTGGCGAGCGTCGTCAGTCCGAATCTGGACGCGCTCGCCGCGGACGGAGTGCGGTTCGACATGGCTTTCGCGACCGCGCCACAGTGCAGCCCGAGCCGGGCCAGTCTCGCGACCGGTCTCTACCCCCACAACAACGGGGTCATGGGGCTCGCGCATCGCGGTTTCGACTGGGAGCTGACCGCGACGCATACGGCGGCGGTCCTCGCGAGCGCCGGGTTCGAGACCCACCTGTTCGGAGGCCAGCACGTAACGCACCACCCGGACCGACTTGGGTTCCACAGGATCCATCCCGCCGACGCGATCGAGGAGGTGATCGCCGCACAGCCGGGCGACCGTCGCATGTACATCGAGATCAACTTCGACGAGACCCATCGCCCGTATCCGGCTGCGGGCGAACCTCCCGCCGGCCTTGTGATCCCCGGCTACCTGCCGGACGGCCCCGAGGCGATCGACGAGATGACGGCCGTCGAGCAGACCATCACAGCCATGGACGGCTCAGTTGGACGCGTCCTGGCCGCGCTGGAGAGAACCGGGCGTGCCGCGAATGCGCTGGTTGTGTTCACCACCGACCACGGCCTCGCCATGCCGCGCGCGAAGTGCACGCTCTACGACCCGGGCCTGGAGGTCGCTCTCATCGTGCGGTGGCCCGACGGGGGCATCGGGCGCGGCGTCTCAAACTCCGAGTTGGTGAGCAACATCGACGTTCTGCCCACGCTTCTCGAGTCGTGCGGCATCACGATTCCGGCCGGCATCCAGGGCCGATCCCTGTTCGAGCGGGGGCGGGAGGCGATCTTCGCCGAGAAGACATTTCACAGCTACTACGACCCGATGCGCTGCATCCGCACGCACCGGCACAAGTTCATCCGCAACTTCGAGACGGCTTTCGCGGTCGAGGTCCCTGCGGACATCCAGGTGGGCGCGGTCTTTCGCGCCAACCCCGCGCGCTACTCGACAGATCGCCCAAGCATGGTCGAGCTCTACGACCTCGAGGCTGATCCCCTCGAACAGCGCAACCTGGCCGGCAGCGAGTCGGTGCGCGATGTGGAAGCTGACCTGAGCGCTGCGCTGTGGGACTGGATGCGCCAAACCAGCGATCCGGTGCTGGACGGGCCCGTGCAATCGCCGCGGTACCGCCAGGCGATGAAGCGTCAGCCGCATCGAAGCTAGCGTGCGGCCGGACCGCGTTGTCCTTTCGAGGACGGCGGTCATCGCAATCGGGCTCACGTTCCTGCTGATGGGCCTGGTCGTCTCGGCTTACGGGCCCCTCCTCGAGCACCTGACGCGGCGATTCGGTGTGAGCCTTCCAGTGGCGGGTGCGACGATCAGCGTCCACTTCGGCGGCGGGCTGCTCGGCGTGCTGATCGCGATGCGGTCGATGGAGCGACTGCCGGCACGAGTCACCGTGATGGTTGCCTGCGGAATCGGCGCCCTGGGCTGCGCCGCCGTCGCCGTGGCGTTCATCTGGCCTTTCTTCCTGGCGGCGATCTTCGTGGTCGGGCTGGGCTTCGGCGCTCTCGTGCTCGGACTGAACCAGCTTGTCGCCTACAGCGAGGGCCGCCGCAGAGCGGCGCTCCTGAGCGGGCTCAACAGCGCGTACTCAGCCGGCGCCGTCGCTGGGCCGGTCCTGGTCGCGGCCTTCGCGCGCGACCACTTCTCGCTTCTATTCCTGGCCGCGGCGGCGGTCGCGCTGGCGTTGAGCCTCGGAACGGCCGGCATCGTCGGGCGGCTCCCCGTCGGGTCAGGCTCCTCCGGCCGCCCGGGTCTGCTTGTCATCGTCTTCATCGTCGCCTTCACGCTGTACGTCGGCCTTGAGACCGGCACCGGAGGTTGGATGCCGTCTCACCTCGAATCTGCCGGCCTGCGCTCGCAGGACGCGGCAGCAGCGACTTCGGGCTTCTTTCTTGCGATCGTCACGGGTCGCTTGCTCATGACGCTGATGCCCGCGCACGTGCCAGAGCACGTGATCGTGATCACGGGAGCGGCGCTGGCCACGGCTGCCTTGCTCGCGACATTCATCGCTCCGCTGGCGCCATGGGCTTACATCGCGGCCGGACTCGCGCTCGCTCCGATCTTTCCGACCGGGATCGTGTGGCTGGCGAAGCTGAGGCCTGGCGACTCGCGGGCGACGTCCTGGCTCTTTCCTGCCGCCTCGGTCGGCGGCATCGCGGGCCCGGGTGCAATCGGCTTGGTGGTCGCCGGGTTCGGTGTCGCCTGGGTGCCCGCGGTGCTGGCGGCGGTCGGCGCCGGCATGTCGGCCGCCTTCTGGCTCGCGACCCGCCTCAGGTGACCGTGGTAGGGAGATACCAGCCGCGCGGCGCGTTGCCGCCTGTTTTCACGGACTCGTTGTTGGACGGCGCAGCGCCGGCGCACCAGGCCACGCCGTTGGCGATGACACGCTGAACCTCGGGCTGGTGGTAGACCGGGAATTCCTGGTCGCCGGGGCCGAAGTAAAAGATCCGTCCTGCGCCCCGTTGGAAGCAGCAGCCGCTGCGAAAGACCTCACCGCCCTCGTACGAGCTGACGAACACCAGCTCGTCCGGCGGGGGGACGTCGAAGAACTCCCCGTACATCTCCTGGTGCGGGATGACGATGGGCTGCGGCAGGCCGGCAGCGATCGGGTGAGCCGGGTTCAGCGTCCAGACCACCTCGCGCTCGCCTCCGGGATCCGACCGCCAGCGCAGGTTGCAGCTCGTCCCCATCAGGCGTCTGAAGATCTTGGAGTGATGGCCCGAGTGCAGTACGACGATTCCCATGCCGTCGAGCACTCGTCGATGCACGCGCTCGACGATTGCATCATCGACCTTGTCGTGCGCGGCGTGCCCCCACCATGTGAGCACGTCGGTCTGTGCGAGTACTTCTTCGGTGAGCCCGTGCTCAGGCTCGTCGAGGGTCGCGACCCCGATCGTTACGTCGGCGCCGAGCTCTCGCCTGATCCCATCGGCGATCGGACGGTGCATGCCGTCCGGGTAGATCCGTTTGACCGAATCATCGCGCAGCTCGTGGACATGCTCGTTCCAGATGGTGATCCGAAGTTGGCGGCGGCCCGCCATCAACTTGCGGCTGCTGCGCCGGTCGCTCTCCCGGTTGTGTAGATCGCCACAGGCTCTCGCAGCGTAGCCGATTCCACAGCCGCCTCCATCAAGGCGATCGTCCCGAGGTTGTTGCGACCTGATGTCTCCGGCTCGCGCCCGGACCTGATCGCGTGAGCGAACTCGGTCAACGTGCCCGACGTGCCGGTCCGCAGAACCGGAGGTAGCGCCACCGCGCGCGGCTCGCCGTTACGCGGTCGGATCTCGACCCTGTCCTGCGTGACGTCGCTGTCAGCCGCGCTGGTCCACACGATCTCTCCACGCTCGAACTCCATGGTCCACTCGCCGGCCCACGGCGTGACCGGGCCGGCGCTGACCCAGCTCCCGCGGTAGCTCACGACGACACCGTCGAAAACGATCGTGGCCAGCGCGATCGAGGGGCCGGTAAACGATGTCCATTCCGGGTTCCAGGCTTCGCAGTAGATCCGTTCCGGCTCTCGGTCGAGGATGAGCCGCATCAGGTCGAAATGGTGAATCGACATGTCGACGAGAAGTGGCTGCTCCTCGAGGTGATGGCGGCCGCGACCGTTTGGGCCGGCGGTCGAGAAGCGACGGAAATCGATCGACACCTGATGGAGCTGGCCGAGAGCCTGCTCGCGGACCAGCTCGGCGATGGCGCGCGGAGCGGGGAAGAAGCGGTAGTTCTGGCTCACCATCAGGACGAGGTTTCTGGCGGCCGCCGCGTCCACCAGCTGCCGCGCAATGGCGAGGCTCGGGGCGAACGGCTTCTCGACGAGGACGTGGAGCCCAGCCTCAAAACCGGCGCGAATTACCGCTACATGCGCCGACAAGGCGGTGGTGTTGAGCATCGCCTCCGGCTCGGTTGCCGCGATCGCTTCCTTGAGCGACTCGAAGCACCGGTCGGCCGGCACGCCGGCATCCTTCTGCAGCGCGTCCAGCGCGTAGGGGTCGGTGTCGACGTAAGCGACGACGTCGATCTCGCGGACGTTTGGAAGCACCTGGCGAGCCCAGTTGCGGCCGTGCGGGCCGAGGCCGACCTGCACCATCCGCACGGAATTCACGTCGCACAATGATGCGGGAGCACGGCCGGATTTCATCCGGGTTAGACGAAAACGTCTAGGTCGTTGCGCGTGTCACGAGCTGCACAGGGAGGAGCACATTGCGCTGCGCGACGGAACCCGCCGTGATCATCTCGATGAGCAGTCGCATCCCCTGCGCGCCCGCCTCGTAGAACGGCACGCGGACCGTCGTCAACGGAGGCACGGTGAACGCCGCCATGTCGATGTCGTCGCAGCCGACCACCGCGCAGTCCTGGGGAACTCGCTTCCCACCGTCCCGCAGCGCGTTCAGGACCCCGATGGCCATGTTGTCGTTCTGGGCGAAGATCGCCGTCACCTCGGGCACGCGCCGAAGAAGGTCCATGGCGGCGACGCCCGCCAGCATGAGGTCGCCGCCGCCTTCCGCCACGAGCCGCTCATCCAACCGCAGCCTGGCTTCTGCGAGCGCCCGGCGGTAGCCGCGGAGCCTGTCCTCCGTAACCCGACGCGCACGGATCCCGATGACCATTGCGATCACCTTGTGTCCCCTGGCCACAAGGTGCTTCGTCGCCAGGAGTCCGGCCAGCTCTTGATCCGAGCCCACGGTGGCGATTCCTCCCCCAGGGACGGGATAGAGGCTCACGACGGGCAGGGATTTGTCGAGGACGTGCGCGAGCGCGTGGTCGTCCTCCATCTGCGGCGCGGCCAGAAGGATGCCGTCGACCCGTCTCTCCATCAGGGCCGGGAGCGCGTACTCGGTGCCGGAGCCCTGTGGCTCGATACCGGCGATGAGCACGCCGTAACCCTGGCGCCGTGCCTCCTGCTCGGCGCCCAGGTTGAACCGGCTCAGGTTGGGGTCGCTGAAGTCACCGGCGACGAGCCCGACCGTCCGCGTCCTCTGCATCACCAGGCTGCGCGCCTGGAGGTTCGGCACGTAGCCGAGATCGCTGGCGACCTGCAGGATTCTTGCCCGGGTCACCTCGGAGACGGTGCCGCCGCCGTTCAGGACCTTGCTCGTGGTCTGAAAGCTGACGCCGACCTGAGCGGCCACATCCTTGACCGAGACGCGCCTCGCCGGTTTGCTCAGCGTCACGTCGCGGTTATTATGCGCGAGCAAGCGAACGTTCGCCTAGCGAGGAGGAGGGCTGGCCACGATGGAGCCCAGACCGGAGTATCCCCGGCCTCGATTGACGCGGCCGAACTGGATCAACCTGAACGGCGAGTGGGAGTTTGGCGCGGGGGAGCGTCCGGTTTTCGATCGCCGCATCGTCGTTCCGTTCTGCCCGCAGTCTGAGCTTTCAGGGATCGGCGAGGCGCCGGGCGACACTGTTTGGTACCGGCGCCGGTTCGATGCGCCGCCGGGTGAGCGCCTGATCCTGCATTGCGGGGCGGTCGACTATCGCGCCACGGTTTGGCTGAATGACGTCGAGGTCGCGCGTCACGAGGGCGGGCACACGCCGTTCAGCGCCGACGTCACCGCCAGCCTTCGAGGCCGCGACAACGTTCTCGTCGTGCGCGCCGAGGACCCGCTGACGGACAAGACCATCCCCCGCGGCAAGCAGTTCTGGGGCGAACAACCTGAAGGGATCTTCTACACGCCGACGACGGGCATCTGGCAAACGGTATGGCTCGAGCCGCTGCCGGCGCGACATATCCGCGGGCTGCGCCTCATCCCGAACCTCGAGGCCGGGACCGTCGACTTCGAGCTCCACGGCGAAGGCGAGGCCGACGTGGTCATCAGGCTCGACGGCGACGATGTCGGTCGCGCGGCAGCCGTGGCCGGACGAGGTCGCATCGAGCTGGACACGGTCGCGCCCTGGCACCCTGACTCACCGACGCTTTACGAGGTCGAAGCGACGCTGCTCGACGGAAACGGCAGCGGCAGGGTCCTCGACCGGGTGCTCACCTATTTCGGGTTGCGCAGCGTGGGCACGCATAACGGCCGCGTCTGGTTGAACGGCG
>WNEX01001515.1_pt1 | contig 10910 bp, 12 predicted proteins | sample 5399841 | NCBI WGS metagenome assembly WNEX01 (sample SAMN13153337, study PRJNA577476) | soil metagenome | isolation source: 40 cm grassland meadow soil 2 days after 1st rain plot 5 | place: USA:California | collected 2015-09-18 | reverse complement strand
CGCCACGCGCGACCTGGCATGGGCAAGCGATCGCTTGATCGGTAGCTGACCAGGACCGAATCGCGATCTGCGCCGCAGGTTCAGCGCCGGCAGACGATCGTGCCGGGCTCGCGCAGGCCAAGCGACCGCGTCGTCGGAGCATTCGGCCCGGCGACGCGGTCGTGTTTTCGGCGCGAGTTCACCAATCCTCGCAGTCCCATCAACTCTCTCGTCCTCCCATCCACCGGGTGCACTTCCCCTGATCCCGGGCTTGCGCCCGCCGTTGGTCGAGCACGCTCGGTATCGTGATTTTCCCGGGCTGAGAGCCCGGGCTCGGCGCGAAGGTGCGCCCTGTAAGGGCGCGGATTCGCTCTCCGGCTTTTCAGATGCAGGATTTACTCGAGCAGCCGCTGCACCTCAGCCGCCGCCGCCAGCCGGCGCTCGACGTGATCCCCGATCTCCTTGGCGCGCTCGAGCGCGAGCGTGAGATCGGAGGCCGGCCCGCCCGACTGCCGTTTGACGAGGGCAAGGCGCAGGTGTTCGAGCGCGGCCACGGCTTGGGTGAGCGATTCGCCCGTGTCGCCCCTGGCCCGCAGTGCTTCCGCCCCGGTCTCGAGTCGCTCGAGCAGGCCGGGGAGCTCCCGCGCCTGGCGCCGCTCCCCTTGTGGCAGGGCTTTATAGGCCGACAGCGCCGAGCGTCCCAGCACCAGCTCGGTCCGCTCGACCGAGGGCAGGGCCGGGCGGGCGGTCGCCTTGAGGCCTAACCCCGCGAGCTTGAAGAACGAGCGTCCGGCTCTTCCGGCCCAGATCCGGTACCACAACGAGTCCAGCCGCCGGAACAGGCGGCGCTGCATGACGACGTCCGCCTCCTCCTGCTGCACCTGTGCCTCGGCGAGCAGGGCCGCCCGGATGTCGCCGAACGCGTAGCCGTCCTTCAACAGGCGGCGCGCCACGAGGACCAGTTGGAAGATGAGGATCGCCCCGATCATCCCCGGCCCTCCGAGCGACACGTTCACCCCTCCCTGACCCACGTGCACCCCGGTCCCGGCGAGCGCCAGCGCCAGCAGCACCATGGTCGAGACTTGGGCGTTGCGCACGAAGGCACGCACCAGCGGTGGGGCGCGGAAGTCGCGGCCGCGCACTTCGCCGGCGACGCGCGCGAGATCGTCCGCCGTCTGAAACCGCTCGGCCGGGGCTTTGCGGAGCAAGCGGTCGATCACGGCCGCGACTTTGGCGGGCACCTCGGGCCGGAGCGCCTGGACCAGGGGAGCGGTCTCGTAGACCTGCTTCGTGAGGATCGCGGGCAGGTTTGTCCCCTCGAACGGTGCCCGGCCGGTGAGGGCGTAGAAGAAGGTCGCGCCCAGGGAGTACAGGTCGCTGCGCGCGTCCACGGGCTCGCCGCACGCCTGCTCGGGGCTCATGTAGCGCGCGGTCCCGACGATCGGGCCGCCCGGGCTGTCGGCCGCCCGTCTGCCGAGCGCGATGCCGAAGTCGGTGACGAGGGCGCGCTCGGTCGCGCGCTCGATCAGGATGTTGTCGGGCTTCACGTCGCGGTGAATCACGCCGCGCTGATGGGCGTAGCCCAGCGCCCACGCCACTTCCTGCAGCAGCTTCAGCGCGAGGCGTGGCGGGAGCGGCCCGGCCCGCTCCACCCGATCGCGCAGGGTTTCGCCGTCCACGAAGCCCATCACGAAGAGCACCAGCTCACCCCGTGCCTCGACGAGATGAATCGGCACGATATTGGGATGCGCGAGGCCGGCGGCGGTCCGCGCCTCCTGCAGGAAGCGCTCCCGCTCGTCGGGGCGCGTCGCGAGGTGCGGCGGAAGCAGCTTGATCGCGACCGGGCGGTCGAGCGCCACGTCGCGGGCCAAGAGCACGATCCCCATGCCGCCTCGGCCGAGCTCGCGCTCGATCGAATAGCGGCCGGCGAGCAGCTCCTGGAGGGCCAGGAATTCGGGGCTGATCGGGGTCGTCATGGTTGTAGCGTCCTACGAGCGTAGCGGCGCGGCGTTTCGAGCGCCACAACTGTCCAGCGTCTCGATCCCCCCATGCTCAGGGCGTGGGCCGATCCTTCGTCCCCCCTCTCCGGAACGGAGAGGGGGACAGGGGGTGAGGAGCTACCGCGGAGTTGGGGTGCTCGGGCCACGCCGGAGGCCGCGTGCAGCCGCCGCCCCGGCGACCAGCGCGCCCGCCACCGCGATGAAGAGCCCCGGCCCAAGACGCGGCACGAGCATCGGATTCGCGCCCAGGCGGCGATACGTGATGAGCAGTTGCACGATCAGCCAGGCGCCGAATCCGGCGGACGCGCCGCCGAGCAGCGCCACGGCCCAGCGGACCCACGAGGCGGGCCGCAGCCACCCACGGATGCCCGCCACGAGGCAGACCGCCCCGCCCGCCGCGAGGACGCGACCGTTCAACCCGATCACCCCTCGCAGCGGGTGCAGCCCCGCGAACAGCGTCAGCCACGGCAGGAACGCGCCCGTCGCCATCATCGCCCCGCCGGCGACGGCGGCCAGGGCGAAGCGGCGTCCGTCGCTACGGAGTCGTCTGGCCCGGGCGCACATCGAAGAACAGATAGACGTTGGTCAGGATCTCCGGCGTGATCTTCGCGCCGGTCGGATCGGCGGCCTGGAGCGCACGCACCGCGACGAGACTCTTCCCGGCCACCACCTGGTCCCACGTCGCGGGATCCTTGACGCCGATGACGTGGAGCTCCCACCAGTTGCCCTCGGCCTGATCCACGATGTGACTGTGAGCCGGGAGCGGCGCGTTTTCCGTGCCCGGGCCGAACACGCGAGAGAGATCGATCGTCGAGGGATGATTGATGCAATGGCCCACCATCGGGCACTGCAGCGTCGACTCGGCGGGCCGGAAGCCGATCGGGGTCATCACATAGAGGATCGGAATGTTGCCGAGCCGGGGGTCGACGCTCCCGTCCGAGCCGACCTCGCACGCGGTGGTCGCGCCGACCGGGTTCCCGTCCTCCACCGGCGTCCGACAGAAGAACGGTTTGTGATAGAAGAACTGGACCGTCTGCCCGTGCAGCCAACCCGCCGTGAACCCGAACTCGGCGTCATCCACCTGATTCTGTGTCTGCTGGAACGCCGGAGCCATGGGCCCCGGGTGGAGCTGGGTGGGCGTGCCGCCGTCCGAGCAGCCGGCGATGAGGGCAGTCAGCGCGACGCCGGTGAATCGACGACCGATGTTAAGGCGCATAGGCACCTCCAACGCGAGGGTACACACGTATCGCTCAGTCTGTCCGTACACGTGCGATCGGCCCAGGGAACCTCCGCACAACCCGGTGCGTGGCGCTGAGCGCCCTCCGCCCCGACCCCCAGCGCCACGATCACTTGTGCAGACGTTCCCTAGAGCGACTTCAGGTATTCGACTAGATCCGCTTTTTGCGCATCCGACAGTCCGAGTCCCAAGACGCGGTCGTAGTGCTCCACGACGTCCGCGAGCGTGGCGGCGCTGCCGTCGTGGAAATACGGTGGATGCTGCGACAACGCCCGGAGCGGCGTGGTCCGGTACTGATGGTTCTTGAGGCGGCTCGCGCGCACCGCATCCATGCCCGTTTCCGCCGGATCGTGCAGCACGCCGAGATTCACGTCGCTGAAGGCCATCGCCGGCAGGTGACAGCTCGCGCACCGGCCCGCCGACGTGAACACCGCCTTCCCCCGCTCCGCGGCTGCCGGATCGAAGCTCCCGGCGGGCGGTTGGGGAGCGTTCAGGCTCAGCTGGTACGCGCGCAGCACGGGCAGCACCGGTGTCACGCGATCCGGGGACTGGTGAATGTCGATCCCGAGCGCGGGGTCCGAAAACGAGCCGTGCCCGTGCATCTGGGTGACGGCGACGTAGGCGTTCCAGTAGCTCACCGGGCCTTCGGCCGTATAGGTCTCGCGCGCGACGCCGCGCAAGCCAAGGGCGGGGGGGAGCACGACCGGACTGTTGATGCCGTCCCGGTTGAACTCCGCGTCGTACTTTCCCGGTCCCCACGAATTGAACACCGCCTTTACGGCCGCCGGCAGGACCGGTGAGAGGGCCACGATCGCCCCGACGTTCAAGTCGCGGTTCGGCAGCCCGTCGAGCCGCCGGCCCACCCCGGGCGCCACTGAGTTGTCGACCGTGGAATGACACAAGGCGCACGTGATGCCGAGCCGCTTGATGTGCCGGTCGGCGGTCACCTCGGCCTCGACGCCCACGACGGCGTCTCGGCGGAGCAGCTCGACGGTCGTCGCCGGACTGGTGAGATCGGCGCCCGCCAGGAAGCCGGGGGGCAGCCGCGCCGCATCGACTTTGAGACCCACGGCGAGCGCCGTCGCCGGCGACACGCCGGTCTCGATCACGTCGTTCAGGTGCAGCGTGTCGGTCCAGAACGGCTCGTCGCCGAACGTCCAGTGGCGAAAGATGTACTGGCCTTCCGCGGGGACGTTCACCGGCGGACCCGCGCCGACCTCTCCGGCGGGCCGGGGGACCGCGCGCCCGGCGGGCGCGACGGCGTCCGGAGTCTCACTGCAGGCGAGGAGGAGCGTCACGAGCGCGACCCAACGCATACGACCTCCTGATGTCAGAGAGATTGGGTCGGAGCTATAACCAATGCACGTATGTTTTACAACGTGTGGCGGGCGGTCTTGACAAAATCCTGTCGTTCAGCGCGGCGGTGCCGCAGGCGCGCAACACGTGGCGTGTCCACGACAGACGGTTGGGCGTTATACTGAGGCAGCGTGCGGGAATCCGAAATCCAGCGTCAGATCGCGGCGATCGCCTTGTTGCACGACCCCGTGCGGCGGGGCCTGTATCGCTATGTCGCGGCTCGGCGGCGGGACGTGAGCCGCGAGGAGGCGGCGCGCGCGCTCCGGGTCTCGCGCAACCTCGCGGCGTTCCATCTCGACAAGCTCGTCGCGCAGAACCTGCTCGCCACGACCTACCGCCGGCTGACGGCGGGTCGCGGTCCGGGGGCTGGACGGCCTTCCAAACTGTACCGCCGCTCGGACCGACAGCTCGACTTCACCCTTCCTCCGCGCCGCTATGCGCTCGCCGGGCGCCTGCTCGCGCTGGCGATCGCCACGGCGCGCTCCGCGGCGAGCGAGCAAGCGCTACGGCGCGTGGCGGGGAGCGTCGGCCGGCGTGCCGGATCAGATGCGCGGCGTGCACGGGGCCGCCGAACGGGGCGCACCATGGCGACGGTGCTCGACCTGCTCGAGGCGTGGGGGTACGAGCCGATCGAGAAGCAGGGCATCGTGCTGGGCAATTGCCCCTTCGAGGGCCTCGCGAACGCCTGCCGCCCCCTGGTGTGCAAGATGAACCTCGCGCTGCTGCGGGGCGTGGTGCAGGGGGTCGGCGCGCGGAGCCTGAAGGCCGAGCTCCGGCCCGAGCCCGGATCATGTTGCGTCGTCTTCGGACGCGCGACACGCACCAGACGTTAGAACGCCGCCCTCTGACTCACGGCTCGAACGCCTCCCACGCTCTCGGCACCCGCTCCATCAGACGAATGAACGGCGGCTCACCTCGCAGATTCGCGAGAAACGGCTCGAACTCGGAGAGCCACGGCAAATTGATGAAGCCGAACGCGACGCGCGGTCGCGAGCAACGTCAGCAGCTTGAATCGTCCCAGAGTTCCGTCGTCTCGAGCAACCAAGACGACGAACATTGGTGGCCTACCGGGCGTCATTCGTCAGAGAACTGTCCGGTAATCGAGAGTGCCGTGCCCGATGGCATCACCTCGTTAGACATTGAACCATGACGAAGATCACCCGCCTGTCCGTGCTCCTGCTTCTCGCCTCTGCGCGGCTCCCTGCTCAAGCCCTGCCCGCCGATTCACTTTTCGATCGTCTGATCGGGCACTGGGTGCGGCGCGGGACGATAGCCCGGCAGTCGACGACCCATGATGTGACCTTCGACTGGATCCTGGGCCGCGAGTATGTCCAGATGCATGAGGTGTCACGAGAGCGTGCAGCGAACGGGACGCCGGCCTATGAGGCAGTCGTCCTCTTCGGTCGGGACCCCCGCTCTGGCGAGTACGCCTGTCTCTGGCTCGACAACACCGCGGCCAGCGCGTTCGACCCGCAGGGTATCGGCCGAGGAACGGTGGCTGGCGACTCGGTTCCTTTCGTGTTCCACTACACGCAGACAGACGGTTTCCATAACACCTTTGTCTACAGTCGTGCGACGGACTCTTGGCAGTGGCACATGGATAATGACAGCGCGGGGGTTCGCCGACCGTTTGCCCGGGTGACGCTGACGCGGCAGTAGGACCCAACCGCGCTCAAGCTCGGAAAAGATAGCTCAGCTTCACGAAGAACCCATCGGTCGTCCTCGACGCTGCCGGCTTGGGCGGCGGCGTGATGATCGCTCACGGGAGCGGCCTCCTTCCGCGGCGTGGGCTCGGCGGGCACGCGCGCGGGTGCGGCCTCGCGCTCGACGGGAGGCGGACGGGGACGTTCTCGATCACGCGGATGATGGGGCCGAGGTCCATGTGCTCAAAGACGTCGCCAGGAGTTGAAGATCAAGCGGTACGTGGATTGATCATGAGGCCTGCACGCGCGACGTCACCCCGAACCCCCCGGCGGGCCCCTAGAGTCAGCCGGCGCTTCGCCGTGTGTGTGGAGAACCGGCAGTACCCGGTTTCCCTGCAACAGTGGAAGATCTACCGCCTGTTGCCGGATCCGGACGCCGGGCGTCATGATCAGGTTCGCGTGATCGATGAATCGGGGGAAGACTATCTCTTCCCGAGCACGTACTTCCGGTTCGTGGAGTTGCCTCCGTCACTACGCCGCCTGTACGGCCGCACCTCTTGATGGTCCTGGACGAGGCGCCCGGGGTCCGTAGCGCGCGCTTGTGGTCCGGCTCGCGTGTTCTTGGTACCGGACTCGTGCGGGTCGGCTTGTATTGTGGCCCCGCGGGCGGCAGCGCGTGTGGGGTCTCGCGTCTTGGCCTTCGGGATTGCCGGGGTTCGTAGCCAACGAGGTGCTGGTGTGGCGAAACCGGTAAACGCAGAGATCTCTCACATCTCTGGGCGCAAGCCCTTGCGGGTTCGAGTCCCGTCACCAGCACCCTCGCTTGCCCGCGACTATTGACTCGGCACACGAAGGGGACGATGTTATCTTCGATGTGAGAGATCTCCGCGTAGCCGATTTCGCTACGCCAAGAAGAGCCGGGGAGCGTGACGCTCTCCGGCTTTTCACTTGCCACCCGCCGAACGAGCGTCTCCATCCCCGGTACGACGTCTTGGAGAGAGGGTCTTTTGTGGGAGCCTCACCACAACGATACCCTTGTGTTCGGAGGGCTTGATCAGGCACCCTCGTCGAGCTTAGAAGGGCCGCCCGCAACCGCCGTGACGCGCTCATCCGGACGCGGACGGCGCCCGCCGAAGTGGCGCCACTGGCAGCCCTGCTCGAGCCCGTGAGTGCCGCGATCGCCGCGGCGGATCGTCGCGTGGCGGACCTCGTGGACCCTCATTTCCACCCCGCCACCTGCGCCGCTTGCGCTATCCACTTGCGCATCTCCCGTCCCTGCGCTTCCTCCAGGGTCTTCACCTTGACGTAGCGGCTCCGTCCGGTGGTTCCAAGCGGCGGCGGAGGGTTGAATGCCGCGCCGCCGAAGAAGACGATGTTCACGGAGACGTCGTAGGCGACCATCTCGATGATCCACCCGCGTCGTGGCAACCCGTAGTACGCCCTCTTCCACTTGACGGCGTATTGAAGCCCGGGGATCGTCTCGCAGATCAGTTCGTCCAGCCGCTTGACGATGGGATGCAGATCCGGCATCACACGCCGGCTCCACTCCGCGATGGCGACGTGGCTGTCCGATGGCACGGGCGGCTTTCGGGCGGTATTGGGCTTGGGTGCTTTCGCCATAGCTCGGTCTCCTCGGTGGCCGAACTCCATAGGGTGCTCGTGGCGCCCTCGCGTGTAAAGCGCCCTCCGCCCAGACCCCCAGCGCCACGATCACTTGTGCAGACGTTCCCTAATTGCCGCCGAAAAAGCTCCTGGGAGTCTCGCCCCTCAGAAACTGCTCGATGATCGGAAGCAGCAGATTCACCTGCGTGATGATGGCGGTATGCGAGGTCGCCGGCAGAATCGCGAGGCGCGACGCTGGCAGCGGCTTGCCCATGTCGCCCATCACACCTCCGCCAAGCAGCCGGAACAGCGACACGTTGTGCTCGAGCGTCGACCCGTCGGCATCCCCGGCGATGATGAGCACGGGTGTCTTCAGCCCCTTCACGTCGGCCTCCCACGCCAGCGGCGCTTGCTGGAGCGCAATCACCTTGCGGGCCAGCTCGCGAAACCCGTTCGGATTGGCCGCAAGCTTGCGATACTCCTGCTCGAGCACCGGGGGGAGCATGTCGACGCTCATCTGCGGAATCGCTGCCTGGAACTCCGGCTGCCAGCCCCGGAAGTCGTAGGCAACCCCCGCCACGACCAGACGATTGATCTTGGCCGGATGCCGAATGGCGCACTGCAGCCCCGTCATCGCGCCCATCGAGTACCCGAAGACATCGGCCTGCTTCAATCCCACCGCGTCCATGAACGCCGAGACGTCATCCGCCAGATTCTGGTAGGTGATGGGTCGGTTGATGTCGGTGGTCCGGCCGTGCCCCTGCAGCTCGAGCGCGTAGACCCGATGCGTCTTGGCGAGCTGCGGAATGATCTCGCCCATCATGGGAATGTTCATATAGGCGCCGTGCAGCACGATCAGCGGCTCACCCGAACCGGACACCTCGTAATACATCTGCATGCCGTTCACCTGGACCCGACGACCGGTCGCCTGGGCAGCGGCCATCGTACCGGTGATGAGCATGGTTGCAGCGATGAGTGCGGTGCAAAACATCGGTTCCTCGTGGTTGGATGGCTTACAGTCTGCGTCAAACGACTTCTTCGAACGTCCCGGTGCGCACCTCGCCGCTGCGCACATAGCGGTTGATCAGCACACCGCCAGGCGTGCTCTTCGAATGCGCCAGGGTGAAGGCCGACGCCTGTGCGTTGTTGGCGAACAAGCGCTTGCCGCGCCCGAGCACGACGGGATAAACCAGAAACCAAAGCTCGTCCACCAGCCCGGCTGCGAGCAGCTGGCGCACCATATCGCCGCTACCCCAGGTCAACAGGTTGGGGGCGTCCTGGTGTTTGAGCGTGCGTATCGCCTCGGCAAGGTCGCCCTTGAGCGCATGGCTGTTCTGCCAGGCAAGCGCATCGGATCGGTGCATAGCGACGTGCTTGGGCACGCTGTTGAACCGGTCAGCGATGGAGTGGCTGCGGGAACCCGCCCCTTGGCGCGGCCAATACGCCGCGAATATCTCGTAAGTACGACGCCCCAGCAACAACTCGAACGGCTGCGAGAGCAGGTCCTGCAAGGCTTGGCCAATGAGGTCGTCGGCGTAGGGAACTACCCAGCCACCGAGGCGGAAGTCGCCGCTGGGATCTTCTTCAGGGCCACCGGGGGATTGAATGACGCCATCCAGGCTGATCTGTTCGGCAACGATGAGCTTGCGCATGGTCTTCTCCACATTCGTCCGTGCGAAATTCGCGTCCGGGGAATGACTGTCAATCACTGCGACCAATCAGCTATTCCCTAGGGAACCTCTGCACAACCCGGTACGTGGCGCTGGGGGTCGGGGCTAGGGGCGCCTACACGCGAGGGCACTCCGAAACACGCCTCGGGGACGTGTGCCTGCCCGAGCCAGCTCCGCGCCTCCGAGGTCCGCCTTCGTGGCGCCCTCGCGTGTAAAGCGCCCTCCGCCCCGACCCCCAGCGCCACGATCACTTGTGCAGACCTTCCCTAAGGGATCGTGTCAGCACGACGTGGGTGGCGGCGGCGGTGGGCACATGGGTGGTGCACTCATAGCCCAAGGCCGTGAGATCGAGGCCGTAGAAGAGATGCTCGCCGGACCCGAGCAGCCGTGGTGCGATCGCCACGTGCAGCTCGTCGATGAGCCCCGCTTCGAGGTACTGGCGGATCGTCGCCACGCCGCCGCCGATCTGCACATCCTTTCCCTCAGCTCCCGCCGTCGCTCGTTCCAGCGCCTCGCGGATACCGCCCGTGACAAAGTGGAAGACCGTGCCGCCTTCCATCTGAATCGGCGGGCGATCGTGATGCGTCAACACAAATACGGGACCGTGGTACGGCGGGTTCTTTCCCCACCAGCCGCGCCAGGCGTCGTCGGGCCAGGGGCCACGAATCGGGCCGAACATGTTGCGTCCCATGATCCAGGCGCCGACGCCCTCCCCAAAACGCGCCGCGATATCGTCATCGACGCCCGAGGTGCCGCCGGTCTTACCGTTGATGCGCTGGAACGCGCGGGTCGGGATAAACCATTCGTGCAGCGCTTCACCACCGACGCCGAGGGGCTCCTCGCGAGTCTGGTGCGGGCCAGCGCCGTAGCCGTCGAGCGAAATCGTGAAGTTATGCACGCGTACGCGAGCCATTGTTTGCTCCCCAGGCATGGGTGCCGTCCGAGAACTGCGGCTTCTACACTTGCGACGAACGACAGGGAAGGAAATTGACAGGGCGTCCTGGCCGCTTACTGGCGGGAAAGCTAGACCGCTCCCCAATGAGTCCACGCAGCCTGAGCCGCGGCTTCGCGCAGCTGCGTGATTGCGCTAGTGCCGTTCCAACTATTTTCGCCGACAGCCCAACTGACCCCGGGCGCAAGCCCGGGGTGAACGAGCAACCTGGCTGTTAGTGCCATCAAGTCGGAACGGCACAAGGGAACGTCTGCACAAGTGATCGTGGCGCTGGGGGTAACTGCGTCGCCTCATGCTTCAAGGAACTCCAAAGCCTTTTTCACGAACGCTTCGTGGTACTGGAAGACGCCCCCATGCCCGGCATCCTCATAGAGGACGAGCTCGGCGTTCGGAAGGCGGCGCGCCAGGTCGACCGAGTTGCTGCTGGGCACCATCCTGTCGTGATCACCATTCGCCACTAGAACCGGGTGA
>WNEX01004270.1_pt1 | contig 10919 bp, 10 predicted proteins | sample 5399841 | NCBI WGS metagenome assembly WNEX01 (sample SAMN13153337, study PRJNA577476) | soil metagenome | isolation source: 40 cm grassland meadow soil 2 days after 1st rain plot 5 | place: USA:California | collected 2015-09-18 | reverse complement strand
AAACCCTCCTTTTCGAGATCCGCGACGCCATCGCTTTCATTACCGTCAACCGCCCCGACAAGCTCAACGCCCTGAACGACCAGGTGGTGGACGAGCTGGCGGACGCCGCGGAGCGCGTGGCGACAGAGCCGGCGATCAGGGGTGCCCTCCTCACGGGCTCCGGCACCAAGGCGTTCGTCGCCGGCGCCGACATCGCGGATCTCGCGAAGCAGGGCCCATTCGACGGCAAGGCCCGGGCGCTGCGCGGCCAGGCGATGCTGCGCCGCTTCGAAACCTGCGGCAAGCCGGTCATCGCCGCCGTGAACGGCTACGCCTTGGGCGGCGGCTGCGAGCTCGCCATGGCGTGCCATCTGCGGATCGCGAGTGAGACCGCAAAGTTCGGCCAGCCGGAGGTGAAGCTCGGCATCGCACCCGGCTACGGCGGCACGCAGCGCCTGCCGCGTCTCGTGGGCAAAGGGAACGCCCTGCACCTCATTTTGACGGGCGACATGATCGACGCCCACGAAGCGCACCGGATCGGCCTCGTGAACCAGGTGGTGCCGGGCACGGAGCTGTTGGCCGCGGCGGAGAAAACGCTGCGGGGTATACTCGCGATGGGCCCCTTGGCCGTGCGCCTCGCCCTCGAGGCGGTGGACCAGGGGCTGGAGATGACGCTCGAGCAGGGGCTGCTGCTCGAGGCCAACCATTTCGGGTTGCTCGCGGCCACCGAGGATATGAAAGAGGGGCTGACGGCGTTCCTGGAGAAGCGCCCTCCGCGGTTCCGGGGAGAATGAGTAAGTCTTGCCACGACAATAACTTCTGAGTATTTTTTGCTGCTTATCTGGGGCTCTCGCGGGACCACCGCGCTGCGCCACGGGAAGCCCCGTGGCGCCGTTCGTAGGGGGGTAGGGGGTACAATGGCGGAGCATAGACGGGGCCGGCCCACCGCGGTCGGCGAGGCGCTGCACAGCTACCTGGCCAAGGCGGGGCTGGTGCAGCGGGTGGCGCAGGCGCAGGTGATCCCCGACTGGCCTCGGCTCGTGGGGCCGCAAATCGCGGCAGTGACCACTCCCGAGAGCGTGACTCCTGACGGCACGCTGTTCGTGCGCGTGGCGACGAGCGGTTGGATGACGGAGCTGCAGCTCCAGGGCCCCCAGATCATGGCGGCGATCAATGGCGGCCGCGGCGCCGGACGGATCAAGACGGTCCGCTGGCTTCTCTCACGATAGAGCGCTATGGCGAAGGCCAAACCCCGAGCCTCGAAAGCAAAAGCAAAAGAAAAGGGTAACGGCGACTACCAGGCCGACTCGATCCAGGTCCTGAAGGGCCTGGAAGCCGTGCGGCGCCGGCCGGCGATGTACATCGGGTCGGTGTCGGGCCGCGGGCTGCACCACCTCGTCTACGAAGTGGTCGACAACTCGGTCGACGAGGCGCTCGCCGGCTACAGCACGCAGATCGACGTCACCATCCATGCCGACAACTCGATCACCGTCGTGGACAACGGCCGGGGGATCCCGGTGGACATCCATAAGACGGAGAAAAAGCCGGGCGTCGAGGTGGCACTCACGGTGCTGCACGCCGGCGGCAAGTTCGACAAGAGCACCTACAAGGTGTCGGGCGGCCTGCACGGGGTCGGCGTCTCGGTGGTGAACGCGCTATCGGAAAAGCTGGAGGTGTGGGTCGACCGCGACGGCAAGCGGCACCACATGTCGTTCGAGCGCGGCGAGACCAAAAAGAAACTGGAGGTCATCGGGAAGGCCAAAGCCACCGGGACAACCGTCTGGTTCAAGCCCGACACGGACATCTTCACGGAGACGCGGTTCGACTACGCCACCATCGCCACCCGGCTGCGCGAGCTCGCCTTCCTGAACAAGGCCCTTACGATCACGCTCAAGGACGAGCGCAAAGGGCAGCAGAAGGAAGAGACGTTCTTCTACAAGGGCGGGCTCGCCGAGTTCGTGAAGCACCTGCTCGGCAACCGCAAGTCGCTGCACCCCAAGCCGATCGTGTTCGAGACCACGCGAGAAGGTGTCGTCGTCGAAGGCGCGATTCAGTACGACGACGGCTATAACGACAACACGCTTTCCTTCGTGAACAACATCAACACCCACGAAGGCGGCACGCACCTCACCGGCTTCCGGGCCGCACTGACGCGCACGATCAACGAGTGGGCCAAGAAGGATGGCATCCTCAAGAAGGAGGAGTTCACCCTCACGGGGGACGACATCCGCGAAGGCCTGACCGCCGTGCTGCACGTCAAGGTGAAGGATCCGCAGTTCGAAGGGCAGACCAAGACCAAGCTCGGCAACTCCGAAGTCGAGGGCATCGTGAAGACCGTCGTCAACGACGCCCTGGGCGACTTTTTCGACAAGAGCCCGAGCGTGGCGCGCACCATCATCGCCAAGGCGGTGAGCGCGGCGCGGGCGCGCGAGGCGGCGCGCAAGGCGCGCGAGCTGGTCCGCAAAAAGAGCGGGCTCGAGGGGGGCCTGCTCCCCGGCAAGCTCGCCGATTGCAGCGTGAGCGATCCCAAGCTGACCGAGCTGTATCTCGTCGAGGGGGACTCGGCCGGCGGCTCCGCCAAACAGGGACGGGATCGCAGCTTCCAGGCGATCCTGCCGCTGCGCGGCAAGATTCTCAACGTGCAGAAGGCGCGCATCGACAAGATCCTCTCCAACGAGGAGATCCGGACCATCATTACGGCGATCGGCACCGGCGTGGGCGAGGGCTTCAAGGTCGACGACGCCCGCTATCACAAGATCATCATCATGACCGACGCGGACGTGGACGGGGCCCACATCCGCACCCTGCTGCTCACCTTCTTCTATAAGGAAATGAAATTCCTGATCGACGTGGGGTACATCTACATCGCGCAGCCCCCCCTCTATCGCGTCGCCAAGGGCAAAGAGGAGTTCTACGCGTACGACGAAAAGGAGCGGGACGCGTACGTGAAGCGGCTGACCAACGGCGAGGCTGCGCACGGCAGCCTCATGATTCAGCGGTACAAGGGACTCGGGGAAATGAACCCCGATCAGCTGCGCAATACCACCATGGATCCGGAGCGCCGCACGTTGCTCCAGGTCACGATGGAAGACGCGTTCGAGGCGTCGCAGCTGTTCGAGACCCTGATGGGCGACGAAGTGGAGCCGCGCCGCAGGTTCATCGAGGAGAACGCGAAGTTCGTGAGAAACCTTGATGTCTAGAGAAACGGAGCAGAAGCACAGACATACGGTGGTAAACAGATGACCGGGTTGCTGCTCGGCCTCGCCGTCCTCCTTGCCGTGCTCACCTGGTTCCTCCGGGGTGGCCGCGACGCCGCGCGCGAGCCCACCGTGAATGGTTCCGTCAGCGAAGAGATCGACTACGCCGAACTGGAACAGGCCGAGCGGGAAGCGCGGGAGGCCCCGGACGAGGAGAGCGTGCAGGACTGGGGCCCGGGCGTGCGGAAGCCGCCTATCGCTTGAGCGCCCTCAGGCCATCCTGCCTGGCGGTTGAACCCGCGACTACTGATTGGAGCAAGCCAGCAACCCCCTTGACCCTCACTCGCTCACGCTATCTCACCGCGTCTGAACTCTGGAGTCGCCGGTAGCCTCCAATTCGACACTCTGGCCGCTTGGCGAACACACACCAGGGAAACACCTGGTGCTGCGCAACTACCTGAACGCGTGGTTGCCGATCCTCGGAATGACCCACGATCGCATCGTCTTCATCGACGGCTTCGCTGGTCCGGGGGAGTACGCGGGAGGCGAGCCGGGCTCTCCGATCATTGCTTTGCGGGCGCTGAAGGAACACGTCGCCAAAGCCAGGTTCTCCGCGGAGGTGAAGTTCGTTTTCGTCGAGTTGGAGCCGGACAGAGCCCAGCACCTCACGCGCCTAGTGGAAGCCGAGAAAAAGGATCTGCCGGGTAACTGCGATGCCCTGGTGGTGCAAGGACGTTTCGATGCCACCATAACGACGCTGTTGGACGACCTCGAGAGCAAGATGAAGACTCTTGCTCCGTCCTTCCTCATGGTTGATCCATTCGGCGTGTCTGATACGCCGATGAGCATCATCCAGCGTGTCCTCCGCCACCTGAAGAGCGAAGTCTACATCTCATTCATGTACGAAGCGATCAACCGGTTCAAGAACACGCCGGAATTCGCGCCGCATCTCGACGCGCTGTTCGGTTGCCCAGATTGGCGGCAGGGCATGGACATCGCGGATCCTGAGCGGAAAAAGGATTTCTACTACAGTCTGTATCGCAATCAGCTCAAACAGGCAGGGGCGAACCAGGTCCTGCACTTCGAGCTGTACCAAGGCGGCCGCCTAGTGTACGCGATCTTCTTCGGCACGAAACACTTGCTCGGCTGTGACCGGATGAAGCAGGCGATTTGGAAGGTCGCCCCGTTTGGAGACCATGCGTTCCGCGGTACTAGAACTGCGCAGTTGGGGTTGGACCTCGAAGCCGTCGACCCCGCTGCCCTTGGGAACGAGATAGCCGCCGCCTTCAAGCGTGGGGAGTGGATTCGTGTAGAGGATGCCAAAGGATTTGCGCAGTCTGATCTCACAGATTACCACTCTGGGCATCTCAAAAAGGCACTGGCCCACCTCGAGACCTCGGGGCGCATGGATATCAAGCCGGGGAGCCGCAAGAAGGCGCGCACTTTTCCGGACGGCACTAGGTTTCGGCTCAAATAGCGGCGTCCGCGGATAGGGAGACCGGGTATTCGTTCCACTCCCGACCATCTAATAGACGTCCGCCTGCCTTAGCCGTCCTCCCTCCCCATTGCTTCCAGAAAAACGCGACGCCCCGACTTGCGCAGAGGTCCCTGAGACTTCGAGCCCAAGCGGGATCGCAGGGCCGATGCCCGAGACCGCTCTCTCCGCCGCCGATCACCCACTCGATTCCGTCGAGGTTGAGTTCATCCACCGGCCCAAGAAGGGGCTCGGCACTGATGAAGCGCACCGCGGCCGGAATCTGCCTCAGGTGGTCGGCCCGGTGTGCAACCTCCATGTCCTCGATGGATGTCCCCACCCAGATGTTCTCCGTCCAAGGGAGCCGATCCGAAAGACGCAGGGCCCGCTCAGGTCTCTTGGTAAGCACCTGGAACTGATGCCAGTGCGCGCGATTCATCACGTCGAAAACGCGCTGAATAAGGTCGAGTGAGAAATGGGCGTGGAACACATCCGACATGCTGTTGACAAAGACACGTCTCGGCTCGCGCCACCGGAGCGGCTGCTCGAGCCGCGACTCCCAGAACCGCGGAGCGAAGGGGTCCTGTCTATTCGTTGGCGTGTCCCTCACTGGGGTTCCGCGAAGGTAGGCGTCGCGCACCTTGGTTTGTGCCAGCGTCAGGGCGTAGCAGTTGTCGCAGCCGCGGGAGATCTTCGTACAGCCCGTCATCGGATTCCAGGTCGCGTCGGTCCACTGGATGCCGGTCTTCAGACCCATCGAGACCTCCTGTAGGGGTGCCGGCAAGTACCCGAAAGAATACCGAATATACCATTGGAAGTCAATGTTTTACAGGCGATTATGGGCGAGCCCCTGGGAACGTGGCATATGGGTCGTGGGAAAGCGGATCACCGGTGACGTCATTAATGTTGCCAATAAATGTCAATACAATCAACAAGCGGCGCCGCGATTCAACTGAATCTGGACGCATATGGATCGGGACACGGGACACGGGTGTTACGTGTCCCGTTTCCCCTTTCCCGTTTCCCGAGTCAGTTCCTCGATGCCGGCCTTCGATACGCGATGTGAGACCAACGGGAGCGGTTTGTCGGTGAGCTTGTCGGCCACCACGATCGCCTGACCCAGCGCTTCGAACCCGAGCTTGATCCCCGCCGGATCGCGCGCGAACACCGACGCGATCGGCTCGCCGGCCAGCACTTTGTCTCCGGGATTCACCGTGATCACGAACCCGACCGTGGGATCGACGTGGTCGTCGACTTTGAGGCGCCCACCGCCCATCGCCACGACGGCCCGCCCCACGACCTTGGGGTCGACCCTGACGACGACGCCCGTGCGCGGCGCCTTGTACACCTCGACTTCCTTGGCCTGCGGCAGCACCGACGCATCCTCCACCCGGAGCCGAGGGCGTTCTCGAGCCGCTGACGCGCCTTCTTGGACGTCCGTTCCACGCCCGCGGCGAGCAGCATCTCGACGCCCAGGGCGTAGGTCACGTCCATGAGGTCGGGGGGGCCCTCGCCCCGCAGCGCGAGGATCGCCTCCTCGGTCTCGAGCGCGTTGCCGCAGGCGCGGCCCAGCGGGCGATCCATGGCGGTGAGCAGCGCGACGGTCGGGCAGCCGCGGTCCTCGCCCAGGGCGATCATCGTCTGCGCGAGCTCCAGGCTCTGCTCGAGCGCGGGGAGGAAGGCGCCGCTGCCACGCTTCACGTCGAGCACGAGCGCGTTCAGCCCTTCGGCCAGTTTTTTCGACATGATGCTGGCGGCGATGAGCGGGATGGCCTCGACCGTGCCCGTCACGTCGCGCAACGCGTAGATGCGACGGTCGGCGGGCGCGATCTCCGGCGTCTGCCCGATCATCGCGCATCCGATCTTCATGACCTGGGCCCGAACCTCGGCGAGCGACAGGGCGGTGCGGAACCCCGGAATGGCTTCGAGCTTGTCGAGCGTGCCGCCGGTATGGCCGAGGCCCCGCCCCGACATCATCGGCACGGCGACGCCGCACGCGGCGACGAGCGGCGCCAGCACGAGCGACACCTTGTCGCCCACCCCTCCCGTCGAATGCTTGTCGACGCGGGGCGTGGCCCACGAATCGAACGAGAGCCGCTGGCCCGAGGCGAGCATGGCGTCGGTGAGTGCCGCCAGCTCGTGACGCTCGAGTCCGCGCAGCAGCACCGCCATCAACAGCGCCGACATTTGGTAGTCGGGAATGCGCCCGTCGGTATACGCGGCGACGAGGGCGGACCATTCCTCCGGGGTGAGGGCGCCGCCGTCGCGCTTGCGCTCGATGAGCGGGACCACCAACATTACCGCCCCGCTCCCGTCCGGAGTCGCTGATGCGCGGTTTCAGGTTCCTCGTGCTCGTGTGCCTCGCCGGTCCCACGCTGCTCGCCGGCCAGGGGCGGCCCACGGTGGCGGAGCACATCGCGCGGGGCGACAGCGCCTACACCGCGCTCGCGCCGCAGCAGGCCCTGGCCCACTATCGCGCCGCGCTCGCCCTCGACTCGCTCAACTACCAGGCGCTGTGGAAAGCGGGCCGCGAGCTCGTGGACATCGCCAAGCAGATCACGGGCAAGAACGATTCGTCCAAGCACCTGCGGGACAGTCTCTATACCGAGGCGCGCGACTTCGGCGAGGCCGCCGTGCGCGTGAACCCCAACGGAGCCGACGGTCACTTCACCATCGGCCAGGCCCTGGGTCGCCTGTCCCGCACCAAGGGGGGCAAAGAGCGGGTGCGCTTCGCCAAGATCATCTATGATGAAGGGATGAAGGCGATCGAGCTCGACTCGACCCACGACGGCGCCTGTCACCTGGTCGGCGCCTGGCATGCCGAGGTCAAACGGCTGTCGGGGTTCGAGAAATTTTTCGCCAAAACGCTCTTTGGGGGCGGCTTCCTCGACAAGGGCAACTGGGACGACGCCCAGAAGTACCTCGCGAAGGCCGTCGCGCTCAAGCCGCAGAACGTCTTTCACCGGTTGGAGCTCGGCGAAGTGTACGTCGATCTCGGGCATTACGCCAAGGCGCGCGAGCAATTCGCCGCGATCGCGTCCCTTCCCATCGCCGACGTGCTCGACCACGAATACAAGCAGGAAGCCAAGCAGCTCCTCGAAGACATCAAGGGTGAAAAGGACGAGACCTAGCGCTTCATCAGGCGCTCGATCTCGGCCGTCGTCTTCGGCGCCTTGCCGGAGAGCCACTCCGCGCCCGTGGGCGTAACGAGCACGTCGTCTTCGATCCGTACCCCCAGCGCTTCCGCCGGCAGGTAGATCCCCGGCTCGAGCGTGAGCACCATCCCCGGCTTGAGGGGCGTGCCGTAGTCCCCGACGTCGTGCACGTCCATGCCGAGCCAGTGCCCCAGGCCATGAATGAAGTACGCGTCGCACGATTGCTCGCCGCACAGCGTGCCCGAATGGGCGCGCATGTATTCCCGGGCGATGCGGTTGAGCTGGGCGACCGTGGCACCGGGACGGGTGGAATCGAACGCCGCCTGCTGCGTGGCCAGCACCAGGTCGTAGATCGCCTTCTGGCGCGGCGTGAACTTCCCGTTCACCGGAAAGGTGCGCGTCACGTCGGCGGTGTACTGCCCCCACTCGGCCGCCGCATCCACGACGACCAGGTCGCCGTCTTTCGTCTGGCGCCGGTTCACATCGTAGTGGAGGGTGGTGCTGTTGGGACCGCTGCCCACGATCGACGGGTACCCGACGCGGTCCGCGCCGTTGCGGCGGAAGCCGGCCTCCAGGGCGGCCTCGATCTCGTACTCCCACATGCCCGGACGTGCGGCCTGCATCGCGGCGACGTGCCCCGCCGCGGAGATATCGACCGCACGGCGCATCCGGGCGATCTCGTCGGCGTCCTTCACGAGCCGCATCGAGTCGACCAGGGGCCGCAGGTTGCGGACGTCGCGTCCGGCGAAGACGAGCTCCTTGAGGCGCGTTTCATCGCGCGTGGTGACATCGAGCGGCGCATACACCGGCCCGGCGGCGCGGAACAGGGCCGTCGAGAGCATGCGGTCGAGCGAGTCCGTGGGCAGTACGCGGCTGATGCCGGAGAGCCGCACCGCGGTGCTGTCGGGCCCGAGCCGGAGGCCGGTCCAGCGCTCCTGCGATGGGTTGCGCGGCGAGAGGAAGAGCACGGTGCCCGCCGCGTCGCCGCCCGCCACGATCAGCAGCCACGCATCCTGGGTCTCGAGCCCCGTCAGATAAAAGAAGGTATTGCTCTGGCGGAAATCGTTGTCCTGGACGTAGTCGCGCTCGAGGTCGCGCTCGTGCCCCGCGGGAATCAGGGCGACGCCGCGGCCGATGCGGGCCGCGAGCATGCGGCGCCGGAGCGCGACCGCCGCCGTGTCGACCGGGCGACCCATGCCCGGCAATTCCGGGACGGGCGTCCACGCCCCGATCGGCTGGACCGGCACGGGCGGGGGGGGTAGGCGTGGCGGCGCATTGGAGCGGGCCTGCGCGCCCGCGACGGCGGTGAACGTCACGGCGACGACGACGAATGCGGAAGGTCGCATGGGCTCGGAAGCTACCGCGCGCGATGCGACGCGGCAACTTGACGCCGCCTCCGCCGCGGACGCAAACTATGCCATGCCTTCGTCCAGCGCGGCCGCGACTGCCGACGGTGAACGTCTCGCGGCACGGGTGGCCGAGCTCGAGCGCGAGCGCACGCATCTCCTCGCGGTGATCGAGATCCTCAAGGAAGTCTCCACCTCGCTCCACTTCATCGACATCCTGCAGGCGATCGCGCGCAAGCTGGGCGAGGCGTTCGGCCTCGACCGCTGCTCCATCTTCCTCGCGGAGCGGGGCGGCAAGACCGTGCGGCTCGTGGCGTCCTACGAGGATCCGACGATCCGCAACTACATGGTGGACCTGGAGCGGTATCCGGAGCTGAAGCGCGCCATGCAGAGCGGCGAGACGGTGTTCATCCCCGATGCGGCGACCGATCCGAGCTTGAAACACGTGAAGGGCGAGCTGATCAACCGCCGCGTGAGGTCCATCACCGTGGTACCGATCACGTGGCGTGGCGTGTCGATCGGCGCGATCTTCCTGCGCACGTTTCGCGACGGACCCACCTTCTCCGACGACGACGTCCGGTTCGTGCAGGTGGTGGCGTCGCTCACCGCCCAGGCGCTGCGCAACGCGCACCGCTACGAGCGCCTCGCCCAGCGGCAGCAGGAGACCGGCGAGGCGATGCGCCGCATGGAGCTCGAGCGGGTGGCCTTGCTGTCCTTCCTGCGGCGGCTGCTCGGCGCGTTCGGCGAGCGCGAGGGCGCATGGGCGGAAGGGCTGCTGCCGCGCGCCAGCGCGGAGGAGCTCGACCGGCTGGTCGGCGTCGCGATGGCCGTGATCCAAGAAGAAGCCAAAGGAAGGTGAAGGGCCCCGCCGCCCGAGCCGCCGAGCTGCGGCGGCTCCTCGAGCGCGCCAACCACGCCTACTACGTACTCGACAAACCGATCATGTCGGATGCCGAGTATGACCGCCTGTTCCGCGAGCTGCAGGAGCTCGAGGCCGCACACCCGGAGCTGCACACCCCCGACAGCCCCACCCACCGCATCGGCGCCGAGCCGTCCGAGAAGTTCCGCAAGCATCGCCACCTCGTGCCCATGCTGTCGCTCGCCAACGCGTTCAGCGAAGCGGAGCTCGTCGAGTGGGAGGACCGGAATGCACGTCTGGCGCCGGAGGTCCGCGCCGCTGGGTACACGCTCGAGGTGAAGATCGACGGCGCGGCGGTGAGCCTCACCTACGCCGATGGCCTGCTCACCGTCGGCGCGACGCGCGGCAATGGCATGGAGGGCGAGGACGTGACCGCCAATCTGCGCACGATCGGGGAGATCCCGCTGCGGCTCAAAGGAAAGATCTGGCCCAAGCTGATGGAGGTGCGCGGCGAGGTGTATCTCTCCAAGTCGCGGTTCGCGGAGCTCAACCGGGAGCGCGAGCAAGCCGGCGAGCCCACGTTCGCCAATCCCCGCAACGCAGCGGCGGGAGCGCTGCGCCAGCTCGACCCCAAGGTCACGCGCAGCCGCGGTCTCCGGATGTTCTGCTTCCACATCGAAGCGCCCGGTCAGAAGCTGACGGTGGAGACCCAGCACGCGCTGCTCGAGCGGCTGGTCGTCTGGGGCTTCCCGGTGGAGCCACACCACACGTTGGTCCCCGACCTGGCGCAGGCGCATCCGGAGGTGGCGAAGCTCGAGGCGCTGCTGCCCCAGCTCGACTACGGTGCCGACGGCGTCATCGTGAAAGTGAACCCCCTGCGGCTGCACGCCGAGCTCGGGACGGTGGGAC
>WNEX01001509.1_pt1 | contig 10941 bp, 12 predicted proteins | sample 5399841 | NCBI WGS metagenome assembly WNEX01 (sample SAMN13153337, study PRJNA577476) | soil metagenome | isolation source: 40 cm grassland meadow soil 2 days after 1st rain plot 5 | place: USA:California | collected 2015-09-18 | reverse complement strand
TCAAATACACTTGAAAAGTGAACAAAACGTCGTCGGCATCCAGCGGAAAGCCATCGGAAAACTTTAGTCCACGCCGCAACACCAGCGTGTATTGCAGCCCATCCGGCGAAATCTTCCAGGACTTCGCAAGCGCAGTCTCCGTCAATTGTGTCGCGCGGTTGATGTGAACCAGGTCCGCCTGCATCACGCCAATGATCTCTCGCGACGGTGTTTCAGCAGCAATCAACGGGTTGAGAGTTTTTGGCTCTGCACGCAGAGAAACGGCGATCCTTCCCCCGGAACGGCCAATCTCTCCCGGCAATACAAGAAATTCTTCTTTCGAATTCTTTTGCTGAGGGAAAGCAGCAACGGGCCAAGCAAGGATCCAGACAAACGCCAAGAGCAATCCCCGCGCAACTATTCGCAACGAGCAATTTGCTCTAGCTGTGTCCACTCTACGCTCCCAAACTACTTCCCTATCTTGTACGGCTCTTCGTGCTGCTGCAACCTGCTCCCCAGCCCCAGGTATCCTAGAAAGTAAGGCACCATGACTAATGCGGGCAAATACATCCACCAGTAAGAAACGAGGACGCTGTATTGCTGCAGGCTGGAGAGAAGATTTCCCCAGCTTGGAACCGGCTCAGGAACACCGAGGCCAAGAAAAGAAAGCGTCATTTCCGCAAGAACGAACTGCGGTACGAGAATCGCCGCCTGCGTCATCAGAACGCTAGACGCCTCAGGAAGAATATGGCGGCGCAACAAATATCCGCTCGTAGCTCCGAATCCGCGTGCCGCGCGCACGAAGTCCCTCTCTTTGGCGCTGAGCACGACTCCCCGAACCAGCCGCGCTGGCCGCGCCCATCCCACAGCCCCGAGCACGGCGATGATAAGAAAGAACGCCTGGAGCGGACTCACAGTAAGCGGCAAGAAAGCGCGAAGCGCAAAAAGAAGGTAAAGCCACGGCAAAGCCAAAAAAAGCTCCGCGAGACGCATGAGCAAGTCGTCTCGCCAGCCTCCGTAATAACCTGCCATCGCACCAACGCACAGCCCGAGGAGCAGCGTGATCCCAGCGCCCAAGAGTCCAGCGAACAAGGAAACCTGTCCACCATAGAGAAACCGCGACAACTGATCGCGCCCATACGAGTCGCTGCCGAGCAGATATATCCTTTCGCTTCCCGTCCCGAATAGATGCAGACGCGCTGGCACAAACCCAAGCAGGCGATAACGCGCACCCTGCACGAAAAACCTTAGCGCAAGAGGCCGAGCGGTATTCTCCTCATATTTGTCATACGAACCTTCACCAAGCTGCAGCGAATAAACAAACGGCCGCTCATGAAAATGACCTTCGGCATCCACAAAATGAATCCGCATGGGCGGCAGGTAAGGGCTCTTTCGGTCCTGCTCCGCCGGATCATATGGCGCAAAAAATCCGCCAAGGATCACAATTGCATGGAGCGCAACAAGAAGAACAATCCAATTCGAGATGGCGCGCTTCCCTTTCAAGTGCCGGCCTCCGTTCGAATCCGCGGATCCGCCCAATAGAGAAGCAGGTCCGCCAGGAAATTCCCGCCGACAAGGAAAAGCGTGGAGAGCAGAACGCCGCCGATGACAACGTACAAATCGCGCGCCAAGATGGCTTCGAGCAAGAAGGGCCCGAGCCCGGGCCAGCTCATCACCACCTCAACGAGCAACGAACCGCTCAACAACGTTCCGACACTGAATCCGAAGAGAGAAATCAGCGGATTTGCCGCGGCGGGCAGCGCATATCCGTACAGCAAGGTTCGTCGGGGGATACCGTGTCCCTGCGCAGCCAAAAGAAACGGAGCATCTAGCACCTCTGCGATGGCCGCGCGCACATGGCGAACAAGCAGCGGGAGAACGGAAATCACGAGTGCCGCAATCGGTAAAGCCATGTGAAGAAACAAATCGCGAATCTTCCCAAGAAACGAGAGGCTTTCAAATTGAAGCGATACCATTCCTCCCATCGGGAACCATCCGCTTTTAACGGCAACGACCAAGAGACCCAACGACAGCGCCAAATCCGGAATTACCATGAGCGCGGCCGTTCCCGACGAAACCAGGCGGTCAGGCACGCCGCCTTGATGTTCGGCGCTCCAGATGCCCAATGGCAGCGCTATCCCCCAGGCAAGAAGCATGGCCGTTATCGTCAAAAGCAAAGTATTTCGCGCGCGAATGAACAGCAGCGGCGCCACAGGGCTGTTATAGGCAAACGAAAATCCCATGTCGCCGCGGAGCACCGAACCCACCCAGTGGAGGTAGCGCACAGGCAGGGGCCGGTCCACTTCATACTGGGTTTTAAGCGCGACGATGGATTCCGGAGCAATCTGCGGGTTCAGGCGCATTTCGTCAAAGTAGTTTCCGGGAGCAAGGACCGTAAATACAAAAGCAAGTACGGAAACTCCAATAAGCAGAAAAATGGCGTGCCCGAATCTGCGCAGCAAATAAGGCATCAGGACTCCGCTACCCGCGTTCCCGCAAAGCCCAGGCGTGGCACAGCTGCCAAAAGCTCCCGCGTAATCACACTCTGGGGCTGATTCAGGATTTTGTTGGGCGCGCCATGCTCCACAATCCGGCCTTTACTCATTACCGCGATCTCGTCGGCTAGATGCGCGGCCATAGCCAGGTCATGGGTGATGAAGAGATACGTCATTCCGCAGGAGCTTTGTAGATCCACCAGAAGATTCGCGATTTGCGCCTGCACGGAGCAATCAAGCGCCGAAAGGGCTTCATCAAGAATGAGCACCTTCGGCTCGAGCATTAACGCGCGCGCAATCGCAAGGCGTTGCCGTTGCCCTCCGCTCAACTCCGAAGCTAGTTTCGCTTCCATACTGGACGAGAGACCAACTTGCTCCAATAGGGCGTGAGCCCGTGTCCTCATTTCGTCGCGGCCGAGATTTCCCTGCAATGCCAGCGGTTCAATCAAGATTTCCCCGACTCCCCACCTAGGATTGAAGGAGCTTGCCGGATCTTGAAAGATCAGCTGCATTTGCCGCCGGATTGCTCGAAGATCCTCTTCGCTCAGCGTGACTATGTCCTTATCCTCAAATCGTATGGCGCCCGACGTAGGTTTCTCCAAACATGCGAGGCAAGAGGCCAGCGTGCTCTTCCCCGAGCCAGATTCACCCACAATTGCTAGCGTGGTTCCACGAAAAATGGAGAAGGACACTCCGTCGAGCGCTCGCACTCCTTCCCCTGAGCCGGCGAGCCTTCTTCTGGAGTAAGTCTTCACCAGATTCCCCACTTCGAGCAGTGGCTGCATACCCTTATCGCGTCCGGCAGTGTTCATTGGTTTTCATACCGGAAACACGAAACCATGTGGGATTCGCTTAAACTCACAAACCCCGGATCCCTGGATTTGCAAATCTCCATTCGCTCGGGGCATCGGGGCTCAAAAGGACAGCCTGACCGAGGCGGGAATGACCGGTTAGGGTCAGGAGGTATCGTGGGAAGACTTCTCTCACCGGCATCGTGCGGCTCATCAAGAGGCGGAATCGATCGGAATAGTGCTTGTGTGTAGGGATGTTTGGGCGAAGTCAGCACCCGCTTGGCCGGTCCCAACTCCGCAACCCTTCCGGCGTAGAAAACCAGGACACGATCGGCAAACCCGGAAAGCAGAGCCGGATTGTGTGTAATGAAAATCATCGTGAGACCCAGGTTTTTTCGAAGCCCTCGAAAAACATCCAGGATTTCCTTCTGCGTTGTGGGATCGAGCGACGCTGTCGGTTCATCTGCAATTACCACGGAAGGCCGGCAAGCAATCGCCTGGGCAATCAGAACGCGCTGGCGCTGTCCGCCGCTGAGCTGATGTGGATAAGAACGCGCGATGCGCTCTGCCTCCCCCGCAAAAAGAGTCTCAAAAACTTCGCGTGTTCTCCGAACTAACTCGTCCCTATCCCCCATTCCATGCGCGTCCAATATTTGGCGAACCTGCCGGCCAACGCGCATGGTTGGATGAAGAGCAACGGACGGTTCTTGAAAAATCAACGAAATGTTTTTGCCGCGAATGGCCTGAAGCTCACGGGGCTCCGCTTTGAGAAGATCCCTTCCTTGAAACAAAACAGCGCCGCTGGCAACAACGGAGTCCCGGGGCAACAACCCCAGCAGCGATAGCGCCAGCGTGCTTTTTCCCGAGCCCGATTCTCCAAGGACACCCAAGACCTCTCCCGGTCCCAGAAAAAAACTGACTCCGTCGAGCGCACGAGAAAGGTCTCCGTTCCGCGAGCGATAAGCCACTCGGAGATCGCGAATTTCCAGAATCGACCCCATGCTCGCATGTTGAAGCAGGACACCGAACTGAACAAGGAAAACATGTCTGTGGGCGAACCAAGGGTAATTCCCCATGGCCCAGGTAAATCCCCGAATAGTATCTGCGGCTTTTGCCTGAGTATCGGTACGACCATTTGCCTCCCCTTTTAGGTCTGTAGGGGAGGCTTAATCTACAGAATTCATGGGAGATAGGTCTCAAGAGAATCCTCTATGGACACCCACTCTTCTCAGATCTCAGAATGAGATCGTGTATGGTTGGCTTCGAACTGTGTCCATATTGGTTGTAAAATTAGGGTCTTTACCTGAGTCGCTTTCAGGCGTTTACTTGCTTGAGGTACTCAGGTTGGGGATGATATTCACCTAGGCTGTTTGTACACCAACGGGGGTGTGAGCCGCCACGTCTCTTGCGGCTTCAGACGAGGAGAATAATCTTATGGCCAAGCGAGATGAATCGTCCGAGCTGCTTCGAGAACTGGTGGCACACCTCCGCCAGAACCGAACTCAGCTTCGCGAAGAGTGGGTCAACCGCATTTCTGAAACGCGATTGCTCACGGCCATGACCAAGGAAGAAATCTTCGCCGAAGCGACGTCGGTGTATGACAGCTACGTGGAAGCTCTCGAGACCGAAACCTTCGAAGCGCTACAGGCTTACGCGCGAAATCTTTCCGAACGCATCATCCCGCGAGGCGTTGAAACGCACGAAGTCGTGGGAATCGTTCTCCTCCTTCGCGACGTGCTGGCGCGCTCTCTCTTCGCAAAGTACCAGACCGATTTCAAAAAGCTCAACCGCATCCTGGACGCGTACGAGCCGGCGGCAAACCGCATCGCCAACACTGTGGCGGTTGGTTTCGTTCAGGAGCGCGAGCGCGTCATTCGCCAGCAGCAAGAAGCCATTCGTGAACTCTCTACGCCAGTCTTGCAGGTTCGTGAGCGGCTCCTGATTCTCCCGATTATCGGCGTGATCGACCCGCAGCGCGCCCGGCAGTTGACTGAGCAACTGCTCCGCGGGATTCGCACGAATCGTGCAAAGGTCGTCGTCATTGATATCACAGGCGTGGCGGCCATGGACGTTACGGTCGCCAACCACTTGGTGCAAACGGTCGAAGCTTCGCGGTTGCTTGGCGCAACAGTCATTGTCACCGGCTTGTCTCCGGAGATTGCTCAGACTCTGGTAACCATCGGCGTGGACCTCGGCAAAATGAACACGGTCGGCGACCTCCAAGGCGGTATCGAACAAGCTGAGCGCCTGCTGGGATACAAGGTAGCCGCGTTGGCAGAGCCAAGCTAAACAGCCGGGGGAAAAAGGCAAAGTGGAAGTTCCTATTCTCAAGCAGGGGGCCGTCCTCATCGCGACGTTTCAGGCCGCCCTCTCCGATGCAGACCTCAACCAGCTGCGTAGTGCCCTCGTGCAGCAGGTAGTGAGATTCCGTTCTCGCGGCGTCATCGTGGACGTAACCGCCATGGACGTCATGGACTCCTTCGCCTCGCGCACGTTGCGTGAGATTGCCCACATCATCCGTCTGCGCGGCGCGGAAACCGTCATTGTTGGAATTCAGCCGGAAGTCGCCTTTGCGATGGTGCAGCTCGGTTTGACTCTGGAAGGCGTCGCCACAGCCCTCGATTTGGAGGAAGGTTTGGCTTATCTGAACCAGAAGTTCAAAACTATGAAGTGAGAGTGAGCTTCAGTGTCCCGAATGGAAATCCGGGTGACCATCAGTTCGGACCAGGACATCGTCTTAGCTCGCCAAAAAGGACGGTCCCTCGCGTTGGAGCTCGGCTTTTCCTCGGGCGACGCCACGCTCATTGCCACGGCCATCTCGGAGCTCGCGAGAAACATCGTCTCCTACGCTCGCAATGGCCAGGTTATTTTGAAAGACATCCAGGGAAGCAATCGTGTCGGGATCGCTGTGACTGCCACTGACAACGGCCCGGGCATTCCCGATGTTGGCCAAGCTTTGCGAGACGGCTTTTCAACTTCCGGCAGTCTCGGCCTGGGATTGCCGGGAGTTCGCCGGTTGATGGACGAATTTGAAATTGTCTCCAAGCCAGGCCAGGGGACTACGGTCGGGGTGAAGAAGTGGAGACTATAAAAAGTCCCATGGCCGAGTATGGAGTAGCGAAGTTCGTTCTCCCAGGAGAGAGCGAATCCGGTGATCAGCATTTGGTCCGCTGCAACGCGAGCGGAGTCTTGGTTGCGGCAGTCGATGGAATCGGCCACGGCGCAGAGGCCGCCAATGCCGCCAAATCTGCGATTGCCTTGCTGGGAAATGGCGTTGGTGAACCGATCATTCCTTTGGTGGCTGAATGCCACGAGAAATTGCGCTCGACGCGTGGAGTCGTCTTGAGTCTTGCTTCTGTTGATGTAAAGCACGGCCTGATGACCTGGCTCGGTGTCGGAAATGTACAGGGGGTCCTGGTGCGCGCCGACAAGAAGACCAGCTCGCAAGAGACCCTCCTGCTGCGAGGGGGCGTCGTCGGCGACCATCTGCCACAGCTGCAGGCAGCGGTGCTTCCCGTGGCACAGGGCGACTTGCTGGTCTTCGCCACCGACGGCGTTCGCACCGACTTCGTGAGGACGCTTTCCCCCATGGAAAATCCGCAAAGAGCCGCGGAAAGAATTATGAAAGACTTTTGCAGCCACAATGACGACGCCCTCGTGCTGGCCTTGCGCATAACGGGGATTCATCCATGAAACTGGAACCCGGACGAAAAACAAAAGAGCGCTTGGAATTTCAGGCGGAATACGCCGCGGCGCTCCGTGACTATGCGATGGGCGGAGGCGAAGCCGTGTTGGGCCGCGCGTACGAACTCGGGCGGCGCGCCATTGCCGAACGCAAGAGTCTGCTCGAGTTGGCTTCGATTCATCATCAGACTCTCAAGGAGTTGTTCCAGAACTCTCCTGACAGGAGATCCCAAACCCATTTGGTAAATGCAAGTTCTGATTTCTTGTCGGAATGCGTGTCTCCCTATGAGATGGCGCAACGGGGATTCCAGGACGCCGTAAAGGCTTTGCGTCAGCTGAACGAAACGCTCGAGGAGGAGATCAAGCGTATCGCTTATTCCGTCCACGACGAAGCAGGGCAGTTGCTGGTCGCTGTCCACCTGGCTTTGGCCAATGTCGCGCAGGAATTGCCGCAAGCTCAACGACCACAAATCGCACAGATTGAAGACTTGCTTAACGAAGTCGAAAAACACTTGCGCCGCTATTCTCATGAGCTTCGCCCAACGATTCTGGACGATCTGGGCTGGATCCCCGCCATTCGTTTTCTTGCCGAGGGAATTTCAAAGCGCGCAAATCTGCCCATTCACATCGAAACCAAGCTTTCCGGCAGGTTGCCCGGCACCGTTGAAACCACGCTCTATCGTGTCGTTCAGGAAGCCTTGACCAACGCCGTCAAGCACGCCCGAGCCAAAAGCATCTGGATTCGAGCTTGGCTCAAAGACAACCTGCTGCATTGCTCGATCCGCGACGATGGCACGGGTTTTGATCCGCAATCTGTCCAGGCGTCCGGCAACCGCAAAGGATTGGGTTTGGTTGCGATGAGAGAGCGTTTGAGCGCAATCGGCGGAACCCTTTGGATTGAATCTTCGCAGAGACGTGGCACCGAGATACTAATCAGACTTCCCATGGAGGATAATCATGTCAATCAAAGTAGTGCTCGCTGACGATCATACCATAGTACGTCAAGGCTTGAAATCCCTGCTCGAACGGGAAAAGCTTCAGGTAGTTGCTGAGGCTTCCGACGGCCAGGAAGCGGTTCGCTATTCGGAGACGCTGCATCCCGATGTTGCTGTTGTGGACATTAGCATGCCCACGCTGAACGGCATCGACGCGGTTCGCGAGATGGGCAGATCCTGCCCGAAGACGAAGGCCATTCTGCTTACGCAGCATGAAGAAGACCAGTATATCCGGGAGGCTCTCGAGGCCGGCGTCCGAGGATATGTCCTGAAGAGTCAGGCGGCCAACGATCTGGTTCACGCCATTCAGCAGGTTTCCCGTGGCCAGTTTTATTTGAGCCCCGGCGTTTCACGCGCGGTGGTGGAAGCCTACCGCACGAAATCCCAAATGCCCACCGACCCCCTTACGACCCGGGAACGGCAAGTCTTGCAACTCATTGCCGAAGGAAGGTCCACGAAGGATGTCGCCTCGCTCTTAGGAATCAGCGTGAAAACAGCTGAATCTCATCGAACGAGACTCATGCAGAAATTAGACATTCACGAGACCGCGAGTCTTGTTCGGTACGCCGTCCGCCGAGGTTTGATTCAACCCTAGACAAGCAAGGAAGACTCTCTGGCAAGCGTTGCAGAACGTATTCCGTCTTGAACCGTTCGTGCTTTGACGGGAGAGTCTTTGCAAAAACTACGGGCAGCCTCTTGTCCGCAGTTTCTTTAATTGTTGTCGAGCCTCGCTGCTTCCGCCTTTGGCCGCTGCCCGCAGCAAGACTTTTGCTTGTTCGCAATTCCGGGGAACTCCCTCTCCCCTCAAGTAAAGTAGCGCGAGATCGACCTCCGCGGAGGAATCGCCTGAAGCAACCGCGGACCAAAGACGCGTCGCTTCCGCGCTTCTATCTTGCCTCGAACTTGTAGCCTCCCGATTCGGCGAATGATTCGGAGCTTCTTTGGTTGTCGGCGCTGTGCGAGGAATTGCCGTATCCGGCGTCTGCGCATTGGCCTGCTTTGAGGGATCAATTTGCAAAGCGGAATCTACCGGGTTCTTCCCTTGAACCGCATCAGGCTTCGCTTCGGTTTGGACCGCACTTGGCTTCGCTCCATTGGTCGCGGAAGTCCGTGCCGGAGCCCGAGTCGAACTCGGCAGCGGTGAAGAATTCTGCGGTTGCAGATTTGCCCTCCCGTTAATCTTCTCACCCAAATGGATTAGCGATTCACCGACCTTCGGACGAAACATATCAAAAAGCACCACGCCCGCCACCGCCAGGACACCGATAAGAAATCCTGTCGCAATCCTGTACCCGATTCGCCTCCCGGAAGTATGAGAATCCTGTGGTTGCCACGGCAAGCTCGAAGTAAAAAGAGAGGGCAAACCTGGAATCGGATGTAGCCCGAGCGGCCGTTGTTCAACTTTGGTCCTTGCCCGTGGTACAGCCGTCGAGCGGCGAATACTTGCATCGTGCCGGTCTTCACGCCGCAGGTCACCAAGCGCTAGGGTTGCCCAAGCTGGCAGTGGAAATCCTTCGGAGGGGGAAGACGCTTCTGACTCCTCCTGCTGCCCAAGCCAGTTGCGGATCCTCTTGCTGCTATCCGCGCCAGTTTCAACGAACCGCAAACCGCCTGTTTTTCGTGAGCTATCCGTCCACACCACGTCGCCCGTGAGTTCAATACGCTCCTCTGGCCGAGGAGAAATCCAAATACGGTTACGGCCTAATTGATGAACCGCGACGGCCGCTTGGAACCCAAGTCCTTTCTCGGATGCATCAAGTACAATCCCCCCACTCCCCGCTTCGAACTCGAAGTAGGAAATCCCGCATGGCCTTTTCCTTTGCACACAACGGCGCTCGGTTCCCATAGTTGTTGTGCCGTCAATGGCTCTGCGTAATTCTTCTATTCTTATCCCGTACGCTTCCGCTCTTGATTTCGATTGTACTCGCTTCTGGCTCTCTGGGAGAGGGGCAGTGGCCCAGAACTAGACAGTGCCACATTTTACAACCTTCCTTTGGGGACTTTCCTCAAACTTTTGGCCTCCCAAGCCTGAGCCCCATTCTTTTTCCCCTGGATACCTTCCAAAGGCAATATTTTCAACACTATAGACGACACGCTGCGAATGCCGCCCCCGCAGCCGTCTTGTTGCTTAGGGTTTTCGCCCCAAGCGAATGAAAGCAACCACCCGATTGCCTAGGGTTGCCCATCCTCCTTAACCTTCCTCAGTACGATGCCCACTCGCGTCTTGCTTGCGGATGACCATGCGTTAATCCGTCAGGGGCTCAAGGCCTTGCTCGAAAAGCAAGGGATCCAGGTAGTAACGGAGGCCTCTGACGGACAGGAAGCCGTGCGTCTGGCCGAAAAGGCCCAGCCGGAAATAGCCATCCTGGACATTACCATGCCGCTCCTGAACGGCGTGGATGCCGCTCGCGAGCTGATGAAGTCCGCTCCGAAGACGAAGGTCATTCTTCTTACACAACATGACGAAGACCAATATGTGACCGAAGCGCTGCGCGCGGGCGTTAAGGGATATGTACTTAAAAGTCAAGCTGCCGACGATTTAATCCATGCAATCCGTGAAGTCTGCAAGGGATCAGTTTATCTGAGCCCCAGCATATCGCGCGCGGTCGTGGACGCTTATTTGTCGAAAACCTATGTATCGCCGGACCCCCTCTCCACGCGCGAGCGCCAGGTCCTTCAGTTGGTCGGCGAAGGAAAGTCCACCAAAGATATTGCGATGCAACTGGGAATCAGCGTAAAAACAGCGGAGTCGCACAGGGCGCGGCTCATGCGCAAGCTCGACATCCATGAAACGGCCAGCCTCGTGCGCTATGCCATTCGGCGCGGGTTAATCCAAGCCTAACCTCTTGCGAAATCAACTATTTGTTATCCGCTTTCTCAATCTTTCTCCTAGGGCCGTTTGGGTGATTCACCGGATTGTTTATAAATCCCATGAAGTTATTGTGCAACGCAGGAGGGGGGTTGCCTCCAAGTTCAGGGCCCCGCCTGAAACACCCC
>WNEX01002353.1_pt1 | contig 10945 bp, 7 predicted proteins | sample 5399841 | NCBI WGS metagenome assembly WNEX01 (sample SAMN13153337, study PRJNA577476) | soil metagenome | isolation source: 40 cm grassland meadow soil 2 days after 1st rain plot 5 | place: USA:California | collected 2015-09-18 | reverse complement strand
GCCAACTTCCGCGGGCGCCGTCGAGCCGTCGGAGGACGCGGACGAGGCGGACCTCAACTTCACGGATCCGGAGCTGTTTCTCGCGCCGGACGATCCCGCGGGAGCCGCCCCGGCGGTCAGCCTGGCCGAGGCGCCCAAACCGCCTCAGGCTCCGCTTACGCTCGCCCTCGAAGACCCGATCATCGACGAGCTGCTGACCACCCCTGCACTGCCGGCGAAAGCCACGATCCGCAGCGCGCCCGGCGCGACCCCCACGGCCGCGAGGCCTGTGGCGAGTGCGACCCCGCTTTCCCGGGGCCCCTCGAAGCCTCCCGCGGGTGAGCCGGCCGCCCAGGCCACACGGCCGGCTGCTGCCGCTGCGCCCGCGCGGGTGCCGGTTGCGAAGACCGCGACGCTCGCCGCCGCGGCCGTGAAGCTCGCCGCCGCGACCGCAGCCCGATCCCGACGCTCGCCGCCGCGGCCGTGAAGCTCGCCGCCGCGACCGCAGCCCGATCCGCGGCCCCGGCCAGGCCTCCTTCCATTCCCGCCGCCCCGACCGTCCCCGCGCCGCGCGCACCGGCCGCACCGGCGGCTCCGCCCAAAGCCGTGGCGCCCCAGGCCCCGCGGGCGGAAGCGCCGAATCTCGCCACTTGGGCGAGCGCGAGGGCCTCGGCCGCGATGACCCGACCGGCCCCGACACCCGCGCCCGCACCAGCGCCGGCCTCGAGGAGCCCGACGCTCAAGGCCGTCGCTTCCGCCCCGGCACCGCGGGCCACCCCGCCGTCCGCGACCGCGCCAGCCCCGGCCGCACCAGCGCCGACCACCTCCCCGCCCATGGATCGGGACTTCATTGCCCGGAACCAGATTGTCGAGCGCTATCTGTCGGGGCGGCTGCCGCTGAAGGGCGCAACGGATTTCGAGCGCTTGTGCCGTGAGCATCCGGAGCTGCTGGACGAGATCGGACTGCCGGAGAGAGTGAACGCGGGACTGCGGCTCCTCGAGGCGAGCGGCAAGCCCGAGCCGTGGCAGGAGTCCGCCCGCCCGTTCTGGCAGAAACCTCAGGTGACCCTCGGGCTCGCGGTCGGGGTGGCGATCCTCGGCCTCGCGCTCGTGGTCGCTTGGGGCGCCACCGTCAACAAGGATCATCGAATCGCCGCCCTCGAGAAACAGGCGTACGAGCGGGCGCTCGATCCGGCGACCAGCACGCGCGAGATCCGGCTGCTGCCGAGCCGCTCGGGCGCCTCCGCCACGCCCGCCATCACCATCGGCGGCGCCAATGCGCAACTTGGGGATTTCAAGATCGACGAGTCGCGCTCGCCTTTTCACTCGTTCCGGGTCACCATCGATCGCATCGATCAGGGACGGGTCGCCGTCATCACGAACCTGACGAAGGATTCCAACGGCCACCTGCGCATGGCGCTCAACAGCTCGGCCCTCGGTCCCGGCAACTACCAGCTGACCATCGAAGGGATCGGCTGGCGCGGCGATCCCGAGCCGGACTCCTGGATCACGATCGGCATCACGCGTTAGGGCTCGCGGAAGGGTTGCAGGAGCATGCGGTCGAGCCGCAGCTCCCGGGGATCCCGGAACTGCTCGAGGCCGATCGTCATGCGCTCGTGACCGGCCGCCGGCTGGGCACGATAGGTGCCGAACAGCCGATCCCACCAGGCGAGATTGAAACCGTAGTTGCTGTTGGTCTCACTTGGTGCGACCGAGTGGTGGACACGGTGCATCTCGGGGGTGACCAGGGTCGAGCGCAGCACCCCCTCGAGCCGCGGCGGCAGGCGGACATTGCCGTGATTGAACATCGAAGTGACGTTGAGCAGCACCTCGAAGAGAGGCACGGCCGCCGGCGGCGCTCCGAGAACGGCGGTGACGGCGAGCTTGATCCCCATGGACAACAACATCTCGATCGGGTGGAAGCGCACCCCCGTCGTCACGTCGAATTCGAGATCGGCGTGGTGCATGCGATGAAATCGCCACAGCACGGGCACCGCATGGAACAGCACGTGCTGCAGGTAGATCGCGAGATCGAGCGCGATCACCGCAGCCAGGATTGCCGCCCAGGCGGGTGCCCGGATCGCGTGCAGGAGCCCGAAGCCGCGTGACTCGGCGAGGAGCGCGGTGCCGACGGCCGTGACCGGGAAGACGAGCCGGACCAGCACGGTGCCGATCACGACGACGCCGAGATTGCCGGGCCAGCGCCGCGCGCGGCCGATCGCCTGCGGGCGGCGGGGCGCGAGCGCCTCCCACAGCGCCACCCGTAGCGTCGTGAGCGGCGGCTGATTGACGACGCTGCGCGTGGCGAGCCATCCCCCGGCCGCCACCAGCAGCGCCCCGCCCACGACCCCCTCGGCCCAGGGCATGAGCTCCGGGGCATAACGCAGCTCCAGCCAGTGCGTCGTGAGGAAGTACGCGCCGACGGTCGCGCCGACCGCGGCGAGGAGCCCCGCGAGGCTGCCGAGAGTCGCGAACTCCGCGAGCACTCCCTGCACCACCGTGCCACGACTCGCGCCGAGCGTACGCAGCATGGCGCTCTCATAGCGACGCTCGTCGCGACTCGACTGCACCGCGGCCAGGAGCACCGTGAGCCCGGCGAACAGCGTGAACATGAACACGCTCTCGACCGCGAGCGCCGCCTTGTCGAGCACCGAGCGCACCTGTGCGAGGAGCTCGTCGATGTCGAAGATCGACACGCTCGGGAAGCGGCGCGCGAGCTGCGCAAGCGAGCGGGCCGCCCCGGGCGCGAAATACGCGCTCGTCAGGTAGGTGCCGGCGGCACCCTCCAGCACCCCGGGGGCGAACACGATGAAGAAGTTCGGCTGAAAGGTGTCCCACTTCACCTTGCGAATGCTCGCCACCCTCGCCTCGAGCGGCTCGCCCGCGATGTCGAAGGTCAGCCGATCCCCGACCTCGACGCCGAGCGCCTCCTGGAATTCGGTGGCGAGCGACACCAGGGGCTTCCCGAAGTCCTCCGCGGTCCACCAGCGGCCGGCGATGATGCGGTTGTCGGGCCCGAGCTCGGACGTCCAGGTGAGGTTCTGCTCGCGGGTGGCGAAGCTCTCCTCGCCGCCATGCCCCGGGCGCAGCGCCTCGACGGGGCGAGCGTTGATGGCGGTCAGTCGTCCGCGGATCATCGGCAGCACGCGCGTGGTGCGGGCGCCCTGCGCCGCGAGGAAGCGCACGAAGTCCTCGCGCACCGCGGGCGGGATGTTGATGAAGAAGTAATTCGGAAGATTCGGCGGCAGGGTGCGCTGCCAGTCGCCGTTCAGATCGTCGCGCAGGATCGACAGCAGCAGCAGCGCCATGATGCCGGTGCCGAAGGCCACCAGCTGCACCACGCTCTCGGCGCGCCGCCGGCTCAAGTTCGCGACGCCAAAGCGCCACGCGACTCCGACCCGGCCGCGCAGCCGCCCGGCGAGCGCCACGAGCGCGAGGCCCGCGAGCGTGAGAGCCAGGACGAAGACGACGAGCGCGGCGGTGAAATACCCGAAGAGCCTCGCATCGGGCACCACCCAGTAGATGAGCAGCAGCACCACGCTCACCGCGGGGCCGAAGGCCAGCAGCACCACCAGCGGCGGCGGGCCGAGGTCGCGCCTCAGCACGCGCAGCGCCGGCACACGTGCCAGCTGCAGCAGCGGCGGCAGGGCGAAACCGGCCAGCACCGCGATCGCCGTCACGAAGCCGATGGCGAGCGGCGTGAGGCTCGGGGCCGGGAGCTCCGTGACCGCGAGGAGTCCCCGGATGGTGCGCAACAGCCACTCCTGGGCGAGGAATCCCAGCGCGGCCCCAAGGGCGAGCGCGGCGAGCGCGAGCGCGAGCAGCTGCAGCACGGACACCGTCAGCGTGAAGCTGCGGGTCGCACCGAGCGTCTTGAGGAGCGCCACCGTATCCAGATGCCGGCGCACGTAGGCGCGCGCCGCCATGGCGACCGCGATCGCGCACAAGAGCACGCTCACCAGGCTCGCGAGACTCAGGAAACGCCCGGCGCGCTGCACCGCGTTGCGGATCTGAGGGCTCGCCTCGGTAATGTCGCGCAGCCGCTCGCCCGGGCCCTTGTGGGCGGTGAGCCAGGCCTTGAAGTCGTCGATGCGCGTGCGCTCGCCCGCGAACAGACCGCCATAGCTCACGCGGCTGCCTGGCTGGATCAGGCGGGTCGACGGCAGATCGGCGGCGTTCATGAGGAGATTGGGCGCGAGCTCGGCGAACGTGCCGCTCTGGTCGGGCCGGGAGATCAGCACCTGCGTCACGGTGAGGCTTGCGGTGCCGATCGAGAGCTGCGAGCCCACACGCCCGCCGATCGCCGCGAGCAGCTTCGAGTCGGGCCACGCCTGCCCGGGCGCGGGGATGCCGCGCGCGGGCGCACCGCGCGCGAAGGGCTCACCGGCCACCAGGACGCGCCCGCGCAGCGGATAGCCGGCGGTCACCGCCGCGAGGCTGGTGAGCTGGCCGGCATCGCCGTTGAACACCACCGAGAGCAGATTGGTGCTATGCGAGGAGCGCAGCCCGCGGCGCGCGGCCTCGGCGAAATACGCATCGCTCAAAGGCTGCGGCGAACCGAGCCGGATGTCCGCCGCCAGCACCGTGCTCGCCTGCAGCGCGACCGCGGCGCTGATGCGGCTCACGAGAAAGCCGACGCCGGTGAGGGCGGCCACCGCGACGGTGAGCGCGAGCAGCAGCACGCCGAGCTCGCCCGAGCGCCACTCGCGCGCGAGCGTCCGCAGTGCGAGCCGCAGCGCCCTCACAGCGCGCGCCCCGCATCCATCCGCACCACTCGCGCGCAGCGCCCGGCGAGCTCCCGGTCGTGTGTGACCAGCACCAGCGTGGTGTGGGCGTTGGCATTGAGCTCGAACAAGAGCTCACCGATGCGCGCGCCGGTGACGGTGTCGAGATTGCCGGTCGGCTCGTCGGCGAACAGCACCGCGGGCTGCGTCACGAACGCCCGCGCGAGCGCCACGCGCTGCTGCTCGCCGCCGGACAGCTGCCGTGGATAGTGGCCGGTGCGCTCACTCAGCCCGACGCGGCGCAACGTCTCGGCGGCGGCGCGCCGCGCATCGCCCCGGCCCGCCAGCTCCAGCGGCAGCATCACGTTCTCGAGCGCCGTGAGCGCCGGGATCAAATGGAAGGACTGGAACACGAATCCGACGCGCTGCGCCCGCAGTCGCGCGCGACCGTCCTCATCGAGTCGGGTGAGATCCTGGCCCTCGAGGAGCACCCGTCCGCGCGTCGGCAGGTCGAGCCCGGCGAGCAACGCGAGCAGCGTGGACTTGCCCGCGCCCGAAGGCCCGGTCACTGCGACCGACTCGCCCGCGAGAATGTCGAGTGACACCTGATCGACGATGGTCAGCGCGCCTTCGGGACTGCTAACCTGCTTGCAGAGATTTTCCGCCTGGAGAACGTGGTTGCGGCTCGTGAGCGCCTGGGCGCTGGGCTTGGGGTTGGTATTCATCGCGCTCCGGACCGCGGTGGCCTCCGACCATACGATCCTCGTATTCGGCGACAGTCTGAGCGCCGCATATGGAATCCGGCCGGACCAGGGTTGGGTTGCGCTGCTCACGCAGCGACTTCAATCACAAGGGTACGGATACCAGATCGTCAACGCCAGCGTGAGCGGCGAGACTACCGGCGGCGGGGTCGAGCGACTGCCGCGGGCATTGCAGCTGCACCGGCCGGAGACGGTGATCCTCGAGCTCGGCGCCAACGACGGGCTGCGCGGACTGCCGCTCGGCGAGACCCGCGAGAACCTCTCGCGGATGGTGGGCCTGGCGCAGGCGGCCGGGGCACGCGTGCTGCTCCTCGGCATCCGCATTCCGCCCAACTACGGGCCGCGCTACACGGAGGGCTTCGCGCGTATATTCCCCGAGTTGGCAAATCAATATCATCTGCCGCTCGTGCCGTTCCTGCTGGAGAAGGTGGCCCTCGATCCGACCCGCATGCAGGCCGACGGCATGCATCCAAACGCTTCGGGCGAGCCGCCGATCCTGGACACGGTCTGGCCGCACCTGAAGCCGCTGCTCAAGAAGAACCGGTGAGGCGGGGGGCGTCGATGGACAGAGTCTGGCTGAAGTCATATCCGCCCGACGTGCCGGCGGAAGTCGAGCCCGCGCAGCTGCGTTCGCTGAAACAGCTGCTGGAGCAGACCTGTGCCCGGCACGCCGCACGCGTCGCCTTCGTCCAGATGGGCACGGAGCTCAGCTACGGGAAGCTCGACGAGCTGACGCGAGCCTTCGCCGCCTGGCTGCAGCAGGCGGGCTTCCGGAAGGGCGATCGCATCGCCGTCATGCTGCCGAACACTCTGCAGTACCCGATCGTGCTCTTCGGCGCCCTGCGCGCCGGGCTGATCGTCGTCAACACCAATCCGCTCTACACCGCGCCCGAGCTGCTACACCAGCTGAGCGACTCCGGGGCGACCGCCATCGTGGTGCTGGAGAACTTCGCGCACGTGCTCGAGCAGGTACTCCCTCGCACGCAGGTGAAGCGGGTGCTGGTGACTGCGGTGGGAGACTTCCTGAAGTTCCCCAGGTCGCACATCGTGAACTACGTGGTGCGACGCGTGCGCAAGCAGGTGCCGCGCTGGAGCATTCCGGCGGCGATCCCTCTCAAGAGCGCCGTCGCCGCCGGACTCGGGCTGCCGCTCGCGCCGGTGGACGTCGGCCCCGACGACCTGGCGTTCCTGCAGTACACCGGCGGCACGACCGGAGTGGCGAAGGGAGCCATGCTCTCGCACGGCAACGTGAGCATCAATGTGCTGCAGGCGCAGGCCTGGCTCGGGAAGCGTTTCGAGAACGAGCCCGCCGTGCTGATCACCGCGATCCCGCTCTATCACGTGTTCGCGCTCTCCGCGAACTGCCTGCTCTTCGCGCGCCTCGGGTGGAAGAACGTGCTGATCATCAATCCGCGCGACCTGCCGGCGATGATCGCCGACCTGCGCAGGCATCCCTTCAAGTTCATAAGCGGCGTCAACACGCTCTTCAACGCGCTGCTGCACGCGCCGGGCTTCGAGCGACTCGATTTCAGCCAGCTGAAGGTGACGCTCGGCGGCGGCATGGCGGTGCAGGCAACCGTCGCGCAGCGCTGGAAAGAGGTGACGGGCTGCGTGCTCACGCAGGCCTGGGGTCTCACCGAGACCTCGCCCGCGGCCTGCATCAATCCGACCGGCGAGCCGTTCAACGGCTCGATCGGCCTGCCGATCCCATCCACCGAGGTCGCGATCAAGGACGACGACGGCCGGGACCTCGAGCTCGGGAAGATCGGCGAGATCTGCGTCCGCGGCCCGCAGGTGACGCGCGGCTACTGGAATCGCCCCGACGAGACCGCCAAGGTGATGCTCCCCGGGGGGTGGCTGCGCACCGGCGACGTCGGCCACATGGACGCGCGCGGGTTCGTCTACATCGAGGACCGCAAGAAGGACATGATCCTGGTCTCCGGATTCAACGTATACCCGAACGAAGTGGAAGCGGTCGCCGCCACGCACCCCGGGGTCCTCGAAGCCGCGGCGGTCGCCCAACCCGACGAGCACTCCGGCGAGGTCGTCGCGCTGTTCGTGGTGCGCAAGGACCCGGCGCTCAGCGAGAGGGACATCATCGAGCACTCCCGCAAATCTCTCGCCGGGTACAAGGTGCCGAAGCACGTGTACTTCAGAAGCGAGCTCCCGAAGTCAAACGTCGGCAAGATTTTGAGAAAGGCGTTGAGAGAGGAGTTAGGTAGGGCTTGACGAAATGATTAGGTGGTTTCTGCCGGCAAGCAGTACCCCCAGCTCCACCATCCTCGCCAGGTAGCTTGCAACTTAATTAACTAGAGTCGCCGCACTACTGCCCCTCCGCGAGACTGTTGAAAGCCCGCCGTTCGAGCCGTCTGTTGGTTGTGCGACGACCTTTCGCCGATCGTGGCTCCCCTGTGTAAGAGTATGAATGGACCGCCGCCTCTACTGTCGGGCCCGAAGAGTCGGGTTGTGTATGGTCTTCCAGCCAGTTATCGAGTCCCTCAAGGAACGACTGAGTGCGTTCTAATGCTACAGCACGCCACAGCCTGACGTATTTCTGCGGGAGAAAGAACACTCGTGCATCACGGTCCACGTCCCTATCTCGTGGGTCGGTCGCGCGCGCGTTTCGCATTGCGATTCTCAGGTACTGCGGCACCAGTGCGGCCGTACGCTCCATCGCCGACATTCGCCAACCCTTGAGAACGACCTGGCGTCCCATGGCTGGGACGAAAGAACCGTCTCTGCGCCTGCTAACGACTCCGTTCGCTTGCATCCAACGAAGCGCGCTACCGACTTTTTCCCTCGGAAAACGCTGACCAATCAGTCTCCTGAGTCCTGTCGCCCGAAGAGGAAGTGGCAGGCCGGTCGTCTTGTCGGTGTAACGGTGTTGACGATGCCAGTCGTGAACTACACCTGCGATCTCCACCAAGTCTTCGTAGCTCTCCTTGATGACTTTGGCGGCCTGCGACCTCTCTAGGCGGTGGCCGCCAGCCACGCGCCCAGCCTGCTTTCGCAGCTGCGCTGCAAGCCTCGTCCTTGGCAAGCCGGCAGCCAGGAGAAACGCCGTGGTTTCGGCGAGCAAAGCATTAAGCGCAACGTGAGATAGAAAGGCGCGTCCATCGGAGCTTCGAGTTCCCCCCGGGCGCTTTACAGCGTCGCGCAGCACATGCCCCTCTCTTGTCTCGCGCTTAGCGGCCGGCCTCGCAACTGTCATTTGTCTTGCTCCCAAGCTGCACATCCATGCTTTCTCTGCCGGACACACGACGACGTCGACGCGAACCGGAGGCCCCCGGTTCACTTCATGCGCACGTTTGTTTTGTCGGGTCCACTGCCCATATCCTCAGAGAGAGACTCCTCGAATATAAAACCGCTCAACCCGACTCGCGTCCGACCACCCTTTGATACACTCCGTCGCCATCGTTGGCTATTCAGCTCTTCCGTGAGCCACGTAATCACGGCCTCCAGTCGATCCGCGAGCATGTTGCGAACCAGCGGCAAGTCACTCCGACCAATCTCAACACTTTGAGCTGTCCGCCAGGTGCGCTTTGATTCCGGTTTCCAGCTATCGTGAAACGCTGCCCGCATGGCATCACGCATTCGTTGCCCAGCCGCGTCCGGTGCGTCGCGTCTCGACACTAATCTCCCGGCCACGTTGCCCCTCCACCGTAATCGTCCATTTGATTGCACGTGCACGTAGTCGACTCGGATAAGCTCGTCGATTATGAGGCGCGGCCATACGCCGGGCGCATAGCGCTGAATCAGCGTCCAGGCATCATGCCCTTTGGAACTCGGGCTGCCGATCTCCAAATCCTTTGGGCGTCCCTTATTGGTGTAATTCGGGTCCGATAACCACCCATCGATGACTCGCCTCATAGAATCGCGCCGCGTGCTTAGTCCGCCATCTACTTCCGGCGGACTCTTGAGAAGCGCAGACACCACTTGGCGACTGAGCCCGGTCTTTACAGCTACTCGCGACACGTTTGGGCGACGTTCGCTGCCAGCATATGCTTTGGCAGTCTCGTGCACGCAGACTGCCCTCAACAGCGCCTCCGCTTCTGAGCTCGTAATACCGCATTCAACAAGGAGAGGAGCCAGCCCTTCAAACGCAGCCTTCGCCACTCTAAAGACGCTGGCTTTCCAGGACTCACCCTTTCGCTCTGCGGGGCGCTTGCTTTGTGCCCTGTCTAGGTGTGAGTAGAGTCCGAGCTGTGATAAGGCGTGTGCACCGCCTCGCCGGCGACTTGACACCGCGGCAGCACCCCGCACAGTTTGCGACTTAGACTTCGTCGCTTCTGTACCTCGTTGGCGGGCCAAGGCTCATCCACGCGCCGTCCCTGGCAACAAGCGGGTGTGAAGTTTACGGCAAGCGAACGCGTGTCCTAAGCATGAGCCGAAATCATCATGGAACGGAAGGCGGAATATTGAGGCCGTTCGCCTAGAAACTGGCTTCGCGCACCGTTACTCCGGTCGCGCTAGTACGTTGCGCGGGGGCGAGCGCCGAAGGCGATCTGACGCCGCCCCCGCGACAGAGCTATTGCGGAGTGCCTGCGATGCCGCCGGTGCCAGCGATACCACCCGTGCCGGCGATGCCACCCGTGCCGGCGATACCACCCGTACCGGCGATGCCGCCCGTGCCAGCGATGCCGCCCGTGCCAGCGATACCACCCGTACCGGCGATGCCGCCCGTGCCAGCGATACCGCCGGTGCCAGCGATACCGCCCGTGCCAGCGATACCGCCCGTGCCGGCGATACCACCCGTACCGGCGATGCCGCCCGTACCGGCGATGCCACCGGTGCCTGCGATGCCACCAGTCCCTGCGATGCCACGGACGCTAGTCACCAGCACCAAGCCGAGGCTTACTGGTTGTGTCCCTGAGATCGTCAGCTCTGTTCCCACAGCGGGGGACAGGGTCCCTTGTGACATCACCGGAGTCAGATCTACGGTGACGCCGTTAACCACCACTCTGCCGAGTGAAGGTTCGGCCTTCTGAACCGTTCCGGAAAAAAAGATCGCGCTTGCACCAGGAACATATAGTCCCCGGGATTGAATCGACGAAGCCCTAATACTTCCGTCACCCCCCACCGTCCCGAAGACGGCCACTTCGCTGCCGACGGTAAGCCCGCTTAGCGACGTCGTGTAAACGCGCTGTCCGAGTACCGTGGCAGTGCTATTCGCCAAATCGACAGTTTCAACCGGACCTACAACCAGCAGCTGGCCTGCTGAGCCCGCCGTGCCGGCAAATGAGGTCGCGGCAATCCCCCCGAGCGCTGCAATCGCAGCGCATATAAGTCTCTTCATGTGCTCTCCAATAATTTGGTCGCGTATCGCTTATTTCTTGTTGGGTACCAGTCCCGCAAGAACGTCGATTTCCTCAACGGGCGATCCCCTACGGGCAGTCTTCTGGATGTAGGGCTTGTGTTGAATATCTGGCGGTCTCTCGGTCGACCGATCCTCAAAAAAGTAAACGCCGACGCCGTACTTCT
>WNEX01001502.1_pt1 | contig 10969 bp, 14 predicted proteins | sample 5399841 | NCBI WGS metagenome assembly WNEX01 (sample SAMN13153337, study PRJNA577476) | soil metagenome | isolation source: 40 cm grassland meadow soil 2 days after 1st rain plot 5 | place: USA:California | collected 2015-09-18 | reverse complement strand
GGCAAATTCACGCTGGCGCGCATGTTCGCGCAAGCGGCAAATTGCGAGCGCCTGAACGATGATTTTTGTGGCGAGTGCGTGACGTGCCAGCGCATTTTCCTGCTCGCGGAGCCACAAAAACTGATTGAGCAGGGACTGGCAGAGCGCGGCGAGAGCGCTGATGCGGCGACGGTCGAGCGCGTTCCACTGATCTTGCAGTCACATCCTGATGTTTGGGCGCTGGTTCCAGATCCGGTTCGACTGAAAAGCCCGGTTGCGCGTCCGATGCTGCGCATTGGACAGTTGCGCGCCGTGCAGCGCGCAGCTTACTTCCAGCCGATGGGCCGGCGACGCGTGTTTATTCTCGATAGCGCGGAAACCATGCATTGGAACGTGGCTAACGTTTTCTTGAAAATTTTGGAAGAGCCACCGGGGTCGGCAACACTTATTCTGACTGCACCTTCGCCTTACTCACTGCTGCCCACGATCGTGTCGCGCTGCCTGCAGTTTCATTTCGCGCCGCTCCCGCAGGCGGCAGTGGAAAAAGTCTTGAAGGAAAAGACCGACCGGAAAGCCGCGGAGATCAAGCTTGCCGCGCAACTGGCCGAGGGCAGTCCCGGTTTGGCCATCGAAATGGACATAACCGCCGCCGCGGAGATCCGGAAGAATGCGCTGCACATCCTGGAACGCGCGGCGCGCGGGCAAGGCTTCGCGCAACTGTTCGCGGACACAGCCGCTCTGGCGAAGGACCGCGAATCCTCCTTCGAGGATCAGCTTGAGGTGTTTTACGGATTGCTGACGGACCTGCTGGAGCTGACGTCCAAAATAAAGGAACCCATTCTCCGCAACGCCAATCTTGCCAAAGAACTGGAATCGCTCAGCAAAACGGTCGATTCGGCATGGGTATTTCGCGCCATTGCGGGTTTTGACGAGCTTTACGCGGGTGCGCGCCGGAATTTGAACCGCCAGCTTGGTCTTGACGCTCTCGCAGCATCACTCGCACCAGTTTCTCCAGCGGCTTTGGGCGGCCCCGAGCGCCAGTTCTGATTTTTGCAGATTAAGACTGGCCTAAGCGGCAGAAAATCGCGTAGAGTGAAACCTAACGCATGGCCCGCGCATCTTAAGGTCAGTCACTCCAACCCTGAGGTGTTCTAAAGGAGCAGTCATGGTGAATCGCCGTATGTTTCGTCCGGGGTTTCCGGACGTCAAGGAGCCGAGCGCGCCGCGCCCTCCACACAATGGCCCAGTCCCCAGTAAAAAACCCGCGCCGCCGGAAACGACGCACGCCGAGAACTTTTACTGGGTCAAGCAGATGCAGTCGCACACGCCGATGGCGGTGATTTTGGAAGACGGCGAAGTGCTTCGCGGGACCGTCGAGTGGTATGACCGCGATTGCATCAAGCTGACACGCCAGGGCAGCCCGAACCTGCTCATTTTCAAGCGCGTGATCAAGTACGTTTACAAGGATGGAGAGGAATCCGCGCAGGGCGGCGAGGAGTAATCTTCTATTCCTGCTGTCCGTCGATCGAGTGTCCGGCGGCTGCTCCGAAAGTGAGCAGCGCCTTTGCGGCTAGCGACTTGTCCTCATTCCAGATCTCACACTCGGACACAATAAAATTCCTTCCAGCGCGAAGCACACGTGCGTCCGCTTTGATGCGCCCGCCGGGGACCGGCTCGAGGTAGTTGATCTTCAACTCGACGGTGGCGATTTCTGTTCCGCGCGGGACCACGGTATAAGCGGCGATGGCAGCTGTGGTGTCTGCAAGCGCGGCGAGAATTCCTCCGTGGACAACTCCATGAAGCTGTTTGTGGTGCGCGCGGACATCCAGCAGAAAAACAGCGCGGCCTCTTTCCACTCTTTCCACGTCGAAGCCAAGGTGAGTGATAACCTGACTTTCTTTCATGCGCTCACGGACTAATTCCGTGGTCCAGCGCGCGTCGACGGATTGTGCAGACTGTGGGGATTCTGGGGATTGTTTTGTCTTCGTTTTCATGTTCATGGCTGAGGGGTAAGACTTCAAAACGCAGTCAGGCCTCCATCCAAGGGAATCGCAGCGCCAGTCAGCCAGGACGATTCCTCAGAAGCGAGAAACACAGCTAGCTCCGCCACATCGGCCGGCTTGCCGAAGCGTCCCAGAGGGATGGTTCCCATGCGCGACTGCTTTAGCCGCTTGCCTTGCTCGCTGCCGTCAAAAAGACCTTTGACCAGTTCTGTTTCGACGATGGAGGGGCAAATGCAATTCACACGTACATTTTCGTGCGCGTGGTCGAGGGCCATGGCCTTCGTGAGCATGGTGACGCCTCCTTTAGAGGCGCAGTAGGCAGCGCGGTCCTTCATCGCCACAAGGCCAAGCACCGAGCCGATATTGACAATGGTCCCACCGCCAATTTTGCGAAATTCATTCAGGGCCGCGCGGGACGTCAGAAACGGGCCTTTCAGATTTACACTTATGACGCGGTCCCAGTCTTCCTCGGTGATTGTGTCTACGGTCGAGACGCTAAGAGTGCCGGCGTTGTTTACCAGTACGTTGAGCTTGCCGAATTTTTTTGCGGTTTCGGTGATCGCGCGGCCGGCGTCTTTCCCGTGAGACACGTCGCATTGAAGGGCAATTGCCGCGCCGCCTTGCTTCTCAATCTGGCTGCACACTTCCTTCAGCTTTTCCAGGCGACGGCCCGCCACACCCACGCTGGCGCCCTCGCGCGCAAACGCTAGCGCGATGGCCCGGCCGATGCCTGTGCCGCCGCCAGTGATCAAAGCTACTTTGCCTGCTAACCGTGTCACGATTTTTCCTGTCCTGACGTCTAATAGGGCGCGTTTCGTAAGGGCGTTTAATAAGATGCGGCGCCATCGGGACTTGTTCCACCCGGTGCGCGCGACTCTAGCATTCTGGCTCGCGCACCTGCAAGCCGCGTTGGTTATTGGGCGGCGGGCTTTGTGAGCGCGCCAAGAACGAATTGATGTATCGTAGCGGTTCTCAAAAAAGCGGCGGAGCCTTAAAGCCAAACCATGCGAATCGGCATCACCTGCTACCCCACTTACGGCGGCTCCGGCGTCGTGGCCACGGAGCTCGGCATTGAGCTTGCCGCGCGCGGGCACGACGTTCATTTCATCAGCTACGCGCCGCCTATCCGCCTGAACCTCGACGGCGACCACATCCATTTCCACGAAGTGGAGGTGGTCAGCTATCCACTGTTCGACCATCCGCCGTACACTCTGGCGCTTGCCACAAAAATGCTCGAAGTGTTTGAATCCGAGGCGCTGGACTTGCTGCACGTGCATTACGCGATTCCACATTCGGTCAGCGCCCTGCTGGCACGCTCGATGGCCGCGCCGCGGCGGCTCCCGTTTATTACCACGCTTCATGGTACGGACATCACACTGGTCGGGAGCAACCGCAGCTATCTGCCCATCACAAAATTTTCCATCGAGCAGAGCGACGGCGTCACTTCGATTTCGCGGTATCTGCTTGGCCAAACGCTGAAAGAATTCGACATCAAACGGCCCATAGAAGTCATCCCCAATTTTGTGAACTGCGATCTTTACAGCCGGGCGGCGGACAAGGGACTTGCCGGGCAATGGGCGCCGAACGGTGAGCCGGTTCTGATGCATCTTTCGAATTTCCGTCCCGTCAAACGTCTCACCGACGCGGTCGAAATCTTCACTCTCGTGCGCGGCAAAATGCCCGCGAAGCTCGTGCTCATCGGAGACGGACCGGATCGCGGCGCCGCCGAATATCTCGTGCGCAAGAACAAGCTGCAGAAAGATGTTTTCTTTCTCGGCAAGCAGGATGCGGTCTATGAAAAGCTGGCTGCGGCCGACCTTTTTCTGCTTCCATCGCAGCTCGAATCCTTCGGACTCGCCGCTCTTGAAGCCATGGCCTGCGAGGTTCCGGTGATTGGCACGAACGCCGGAGGCATGCCTGAAGTGGTCGAGCACGGCGTGGATGGATATTTGGTGGACCCGGGCGACGTGCAGGCTGCGGCGCGTTATGCCATCGAGATTCTGTCACGCGCAAATCGCGGCCGCGAAATGGGCAAAATCGCACGCGTCAACGCCAAGAAAAAATTCTGCGCCAACGACGTCATCCCCGTGTACGAGGCCTACTACAGGCGCATCCTCTCCGAATCTTGAGGGTCGCTTAACTCCCCCGCCGCATGTCTCTGTTACTTCCACTTTTCCACGTGTGCACGCAGCCAGGGAACAAGTTTGTCAAATTTGAATTGGTTGGTCTTGTAAAGGTTCGCCATAAAAACGTAGGTCTCTTCGGCATCCGCCGTGAGGTGTAGGCCGTTGATGGCGAGAAAAGTGTAGGTTGCTGCAAAAGCCGTCCGCTTGTTGCCATCGACGAAGCAATGATTCTGCGACAGGCTCTCCCAGAGCGCGGCGGCTTCCTCGAAGAGATCGGCATAATAGCCCGTTTGGGGCCGATACAGCGCGGCCCCCAATAACCCTTGATCTCTCACGCCAGGGGAACCGCCATACCGCTCAATCTGATCGGCGTGCATGGCCAGCACTTCGGCCACGGTCAGGTAGTCGGTCATCGAGCAAGTTTCTTGTATAGCGGACCATATTTTTCATGGCTGGCGAGGTACGCGCCCATCACGTGGGAGCGCGGCTTGGCGTTCTTGTGCTTTTCGATGAGGTCGGCCAAAGCCTCATCCACAAGGGCTTGAAGCTGGCGGCCTTCCTGGTCAGCCAGCGCCCGCACATCCCTCAAGATCTTGGAATTGACTTGAGTAGCGAATTTCTCGCGGGTTTGTGCCATGAAGCGTGCTCTTGTTGACAAAATCATGTTACCTTGACAGATCATGATATGTCAAGACAATAGGAGGAGGCCTGCTACAAGCGCATCCTCTCCGAATCTTGAGCGCTGGTTTGTATCGCGCATTTAATTTTGATTGGTTGACTTGCGCAAGGACTGGATAACTCGGTTGATCTCGGCCTGAGTGATTGGCGGCGCTGAGCCGTTCGGACGTTGAGTGAAAATGAAGCCCAACCCGCCGTCTTCATTGTAAATCTCCAAATCGATGGACCTGGAACAGCTTCGTGGGTCACCAAACTGGAATCCTCTGAAATCTCCGGTCCGAATTCGATAAATTCCGGATTCCCCTCCAAGCGGCATCATAATTCCCTTGATTACCACAAGCATTGCACTTCCGACGGCTTCTTTTCGTGGTGTGAGCAGCCCCACATTATCGGGCGTTGCCCCCAGAATCCGCTCTTTTAATGAGTAGTCCGACTTCAGAACGTCTTCCCCATACAACGCTTTCACGCCAGTTGAATCGGCCTTCCCGGTTGAAAGAAAGTCATTCACAAATTCCTTTGGCGCGATTCTTGAAACGAGCAGCGTATTTCCAGAAAGAAATGCAACAAGTTGCAGTTGCCCGACTTGCTTGCTCTTTGCTTCGTCAAGTTCCCAAGGGACCTCAAATTCATATCCGAAATAAGCGAGCTTTCGTGCCGAACCTTGTGCAATCGATTGGTCTGGAAGTTCGGTGGGAGTCTTCTTGACAACGGGCATCTTCCAGCCAACGTATCTTGCTTCCAGAGCAAACATCGTGGCCGCGCCGAAAAACCACACATAAATCAGGCACAGGAGCCCGAAGATTGCAAAGGTCAGTAGAGTGCGCCTAGGTTTGGACATTATTCCCCTCCCTATGGAAGTATTTCTCCCATCCAACCCAGACTATCCGAAGAGTGCGGCTCCAGCTTCTCCAAACGCTGCCACAGTTAACTGTCCCTCAGGGCAGGCAATCCATCATCGGTTTTTGACGAGTTCTTGCTTTTCGTAACCCACCTTTCTTCATACTGACCTTCTTGCCTGTCTTGGAGCTCTTCTCTATACGCAGCTTCCAGGCGGTGCGCAGGGCGCCTTCCAGTACATCTTCGGTTACGATGGCGAGGCGGACATGCGTGGCGCCGTTCTTTCCCCAGCCGCCGTGGACGGGGAGGAATACTTTCGGCAGCTCCGCCACAAACGCTGCTTGCAGCTCTGGCGTGAGCATCAGGTTCCCGTAGCCCTGCTTTTCGTGCGCCAGCGTGGCAAAAATCCTTCCTCCCACGCGAAAGTCAACTGCACCCATGTGCGAGCCCTCTTCCGCGCCTTCCATCCTGAGCGCAATTCGCCGAAAATCCTTGGCGTTCATGCCCACCTCCCCTGTTGGCGCTTCCCGCATGCTAGCACCCCGGGCATTGTAGCCGGCGAAATCTTGATTTGAACTTACTCGGAATTCGTGCTTCCATGCAGGCGCAGCGGACAGGCGCATTAGTAGCTAAAGTCGAGATCGTGGAGGAAACGATGCATGAGGGAACGATAAGCGGGCGAGTGATTGAGAGTGAGAAAGATCGGCCACCGCAAGCCAAGGCGGCCAGTCGGCGCCAAGTAATTATCGGCGCCGCCGGTGTATTCGGTGGTCTCGCCGTGATTTCCGTTTCCGCGTTGGCGAGCGCAACGGAGGAGATTTCTCACACCGCCGAAGCCATTCATCAGGAAGTCGTTTTCAAGGCGAGCCGCAAGCGCGTTTATGAAGCGCTGACGGACACCAAGCAATTCAACAAAGTCGTGACGCTTAGCGCGGCGGTGCAGTCCGGCATGGTTCCGGCAGGTGAACCTGTGCAAGTGAGTTCTGACGAGGGCGGTGTCTTCTCTGCCTTTGGCGGACACATCACCGGACGCCACATCCAGCTCGTCCCCAATCAGCGAATTGTCCAAGCGTGGCGCGCGGGCAGTTGGGAACCAGGTCAATACTCAATCGCCAGATTCGTGCTCATCGAACAAGGTTCGGGCACCAAATTAGTGTTTGACCATGCAAGCTTTCCTCAAGGCCAGTCGCAACACCTCGCGGAAGGCTGGAGAACGAACTATTGGGAGCCGCTCGAGAAATATTTCGCTCAGAGCCCGGCGCACGAATAAATGGATGCCCCGGTTGCGTGTGGGTCGGTGCGCGCGTAGTGACGTGCCACTTCCGAAGCGTACTGCTTGCCGACAGGTTCTCTATTCGTGGCGAGCCATTGGCTCAAGAGGGTTTCTCCAGTGGATGATCCTTCTGGGGCGAGCTGACCAGCCATTAAGCCTTTGTATTCTTCCCAGGTGAGGACCACATCGCTCACAAACCAGCCGGCCACTCGCGTTGCAATGTACGCCGCCAGCGTAGGCACGTGAATGACGGAAGTGCGCCGGCCTAGTTGATCGCTAATGAGTCTGACAAGTTCCTCGAAGGTGTAAGTCTCAGGGCCGACGGCATCGAGAACGGTATTCCCTTCTTGCTTCACAGCGTTCACGATGAGGCGCGCCATGTCCTCGACATAAATCGGGCGGATCCGGTATCGTCCGTCACCGGGAATCGCGAATATGGGGAAATGGCGAACGAACCATGCAATGTTGTTGATGAGAATGTCTTCGAGGCCAAAGATGACGGTGGGCCGCAGAATCGTGTAGGCGAGGCCGGACTCGACGACCGACTGCTCCAGTTGCGCCTTTCCCTTGTAGTAGCAAAGCGGCGATTGCAGCGATGGATTCGCGATGCTGACATGCACGATTCGGCAGACACCAGCTTCCTTCGCCGCGGTGATCAAGGTGCGCGTGTTTTGCACGGCAGTCTCAAACGTGGACTTCCCGCGCGGGAATCGCACCCAATAGGTATTGATCAACGTGGAAGCGCCTCGCAGCGTTTCCGTGAGCCGCCCGGGATTGTCGAAGTTGTAGGGAAAGACTTGGACTTTGTCCCCGAAGGGATTCTCACGCTCGGGATGGTACGTCAGCGTTCGAATCCGATATCCGCGATCAAGCAGAATCCGCGTGGCGTACTTGCCCGTGTAACTGAACGCCCCAGTGATGACGACCGTCTTGTCCGTTTCGGAGTGCATCTTAATGGTTTGCGGTCTCCGCTTCGGTGCGAATGTGCTCCAGCACGCGCGAATGGATTCGGTGGATGATGTAGTCCGACCACAAATGCCAGTACGACGCAGGCCACATGGCGTTGTGATACCACGTTGTGCCTTGGATGCGCGTTCGCCCACCGGGGAGCGCGGTCAGCAAGAACTGGCCTTGCTCTGACACGAAATATCCGTGCAAGTGCGGTGCGTCAATATGACCGTACGGCGTCAGCTCATTGAGCGACGGGGGATTTGCCGTCACTCCGAACTTCAGCAAATGCGGCTCGTCCCAAACTTCGATAGGCTCGACGAACGGTCCTGTCGAGAAAATGCAACGCCGCACGGCGCCTACGCCATGTCCTGAAATCTCCGCGCGAATCGGATAAGCGATGCCCGCGCGAAACAACAATTCTTTCGGCGGCGGAATTTCCGCGAAGGCTACGACCTGGCTCCAGACTTTTTCCGGAGGCGCGTTCACTTCGATGGCGGTGCGCACCTTGTACATGGGCGGGCGCAGGGCGGCAGCCCGCTCCACTCCGAACGACGCGGGTATCAGCAGAATCAAAATGGAAAACATCGCCGGCGCCTGCTTCGGCCGCCAGTGACGCGCCTGAATCGCATAACCAAGCGCGCCTCCCAGTGCCGCCAGAGCCACAGCAAACGGCGCGGCCATCAGCAGGCAGATGACTCCTTCTACGGCGACCAGCAATAGCGCGGCGCCGACCAAGGCCACGGGCAGGAGCGCGACGCTCATGCAGTCGAACCACTCGCGTGGCTCGTGGAAGCTGTACAGCAGCACAGAAAACATTCCAAGGCAGAATGGGAGAGCCACGAACAGTCCCCAGCCGTGGACCCGATGACCAAGGTTCCCATGAGCACGAACCCGAGACCCAGAACGGTCGTGACCACAATCGAAAGCGCGGCGCTGCCGACTTTGCTGTGCGGAATGAAACGATCGATACCGAGCGGCCCCGGCCAAGGCGCACCTTCCGATTTCTGAGAACGTTCCTGCGGCGGCAACGCGCAAAGAACGAGAAAGAATAACAAATTGATAAACGGAACAAAGAAGAGGGTTGCAAGCCAAACCGGCTGGCCCGCGTCGCGCAGCCGCTTCACGGTCATAGCCACGCCGGTCCAGATAAACGGTATCGAGACCAACAATAGCGTTGCTAGGAATTTGACTTCGGTATCGGAGAGATGGTCCAGCCGTGCCGCTTTCCCGAGAGGCGCCCAGTAATTGAAACTGTTCTTATAGCCCAGGAACGAGGATGCAATCAGGCGGTCCAGATTGTGCTTAACCGCCACGCCGACAAGCCCCACGGCCGCATACGCCGCACGGCTGGCTCGGCCGTCCCAGCGCCACAGATCCGAAAATTTCATCGGCTCCCCTCCGGCATAGGTTTACGCTGCAACAGGTTCCAGCCCACGAGTGAGCACAAACCAAAACCAACAGAATTCAGAACCCCGTGGTACCGCGCCATCTGCTCGAGATTGACGAAGGCATGGAGCGGGTATTCGCCAATTGCCCAAATACCCGCTAGCGCCATCCCCAAAAATCACGCACACACTCCCAACGAGGAGCATGCGTCCGCCAATCTCGCTGGCTCTAACCAATCCAGTTCGAAAAGTTGCAAACGCAATCCCGAATTCGCCAATCACCATCAAGCCGACCGCCGCGAGTTTCAGTTTTGGGCCACTTAGAAAAGCGAGGCCCAACAAACCCGGGCCTAGCACAGCGCAAAGCAATGAAATGCGAAGTGCAAGGGACGAGCGAATCGCTCTTTCATCTGAAGTCACCAACCCGGCCAAAACCGCGGCCATCAGCCCCGCATAATGAAAATGGACTGCGGTCAGCAACACGATCGGCTCATGAAAACCGACGGGTTGCATCCCTAGTCTCGATGCCAGAAGCCACAGCGATCCAACAAGCGCATATCCTTCGCCGATGGCAAAGCAGAAGCCGGGAAACGATCGCAATCGTGTTGTGATGAGCCTCTCCAAGCCATCGAGAGCCAAAGCAAGAGCCACGATGAGCCACACGCACACCAGCGCGCCTGCCACCCGTCCTTCTCTTAGGAAGAAACTTGCGGTAGTCAGCCCAGCGCCCGGAAGAAGCAAGAATCGAGTGATCGACCCATTCACGTAAGAAAGGTAAGTGACCCGGGTTGTCGGCAACAGGTTCAGCGCGAGAGGAACCACTACGAGCGGCCCGAGAAGAAAGAGCAGGTCGAGGATACTGAGCCGCAAGCTGCCAAAGAAAACGCCTGTCAAAAGAACCAGCCAGACCGCGCCACCGGCGGCAGCCATTCTCAGTCCTGATGGAAAGAGAGTTTGGCTTGTTCTCATGGTGGAAGCTCACAGTCCGCGAGCAAGTGAGGCTGCGCCATAAGTCGCGGCGAGAAACAGTGCGCCTGCGATGAACGCGATGTCACCCCAGCGATTCTCCCGGCGCAGAGTGGCATCGTAATAAAGGAGCTGAACGGGAGCGCGAAAGAGCCAGAACAACGCGATAGCTGCGGCAAGGAAGCGCCCGAGGCCATGGCCACTGGCCAATTCTCCCGCAAAGCCAAACGTTACGGCGGCGAAAAGAAGCACCACGCCCACGATGTAAACCGAATGAACGACGAAAATTTGCCGGATGATGGGCGCGACGCGGGAAAGATTTTCGCGGTATTTCAATTTTGTGGGGAGGAAGAGATTCGCAAACGCGATAGCCGCTTGCACGAAACCTGCCAACCACAGGAGTTGCAGAAGACCACGCATAGTTGCCTCCTTTTGAGAAAGGCACTCACTTGGGGCTTTCGCCTGCGGGACACTGCGCGGCCGCACAACTGCGGCTAGCCGCGACCCAGCGGTATCCTTTGCGCAGAATATCCATTGCTCCCGGAATCTTCGAAAGCCATACCAGCGGCGCGGCCCACCAGACTTCGCGCGCCAGCTCGACCGCCGCATCCGCTCCGCCGTAACGGCTTCCATCGCTCCACAGAAATTGCATTTCTTTCATCAATTCGTCGTGCGGCAAGCCCAGCAGCGCTACCACGCGCGGATCTTGCAGAGGGGCCAGCGCCATGCCCCGCCGCTCCATGATCGGCGCCAGCCAGCGCGCAATGCGCG
>WNEX01001492.1_pt1 | contig 11016 bp, 5 predicted proteins | sample 5399841 | NCBI WGS metagenome assembly WNEX01 (sample SAMN13153337, study PRJNA577476) | soil metagenome | isolation source: 40 cm grassland meadow soil 2 days after 1st rain plot 5 | place: USA:California | collected 2015-09-18 | reverse complement strand
GGCGGATCAAAATTGAACACTAAGGCGCAAGCGAAATCCGGTTGGGATTCCCCCTTGCATTCGACTTTGTGGCCTGCGTTGCCAAACTCGTAATCTTCAATAGTTGGTAGAGGTATCAATTGCTCGGCAAAAAGGAGTGCTAGTGCGATGTGCTTCAGCATGGGGGAACTCCCCTGTATCTGAATGTCTTTATTCTAACTCCATCCCGCTCGCTCCACTGATACATGCGCGGCTCGCAAGCCTTCATGAGTGCACGGATACTTGATGCAAGCGTTCGGAATCCAGGAGAACATTTCTTGTCCCTGAGCGAGCATCCGCTCGGCCGTTGTGTCCAGATCAGCAAAGACTTCGATTGAAACGCCCGCATCCCCGACGAGTGGAGAAATCTTTTGTGCGATCCTCTTGTACTCGTCTTTTTGCTCCTCTGTCGTGAGCCGATGTCCCGCTGCGAGCAATTGTTGCACCTCTGGATTTTTTTGCGATCAGGCTTGGATTCGTGGTTTGCCCATCGACGAAACCAATCAGTTTCTTGATCCGCAAAGTTTCGTCGGGATCACCACCGTCTATCAAAATCTTCGTTTTTGGTTTGTTCGCTCGCAGGTTGTATCCACCCTTCAAGTTTTCCTTGTGGTCTAGGCCTCTTTCAGATAAGAGACGCCTCAATGAGCACTCTGCTATTGGATGTCTTCTTGATTGAGCGCGGAATGGTGTTTTTGGTTACAAAATCATCGTTGAATGGGTATCTGTCGCGAAAAGAAATGTCCAACTCCCGGCGCACATACCGGATATTGGATGTGATTTCTTTGCCTGGGTCCGCCTTTGCGCCGGAGCACGCAGATGACGCCGTTCATGAGACTAGACTCTCCATCACATCTTTGAAACGCTCAGCAAAGCCGGCGGTGAGGGACCACGGACTGGGCTGTCTTAGGATGTGAAGTTTGCCGTGCTTGTCCAACACGTCAAAGTGAGTGGATTTTCCTTTGCGATAAAATCGGATGTCTACCGTTGCCTTTCCAATATGGAGCTTGCGTACGGTGATGGAAGGAAGCCAATCCGGAAGGTGTGGATCCAGGAAAAGGATGTTCATCGGTGCATATGGATATATGCCCAGAGTGGCCTGCATGATCGAGAACAAACTTGATGCCGACCAGGCCTGGGGCCAGTTTGTCTTTGGGTAGAGTGCGGGAAAGGGATGATCCGCGTCGCGCGGATGCCCACTCAGACACTCCGGTAGACGGTTATAGTCGAAAAGATCGCTAACCTCGAAAATGGCGCGCGCAATCCTGTGCAACTCATCAATGAGCCCAAAGCGCATCATGCCCATCGCAAAGGTTCCATGCTCGACCGGCCAGACCGAGCCCCGATGATAGCTGTAAGGATCGTATGCAGGATGTTTAGAAGACAGAGTGCGCACGCCCCAGCCGCTAAACATGTCATCGCGGAGAAGGCGGCGGGCAACCGATGCCGCGAGATCCTTATGCACGATGCCACACGCCAACAGGTGTCCGGGATTCGAGGTAATGGACCTGATCTGACGGCGTTTCGCGTCGAGTCCGAGGGCAAAGAATTCCTCCTTGGGCATCCAGAAGCGATCATTGAAGCGCTTTTTCAGCTCCGAGGCGTCATGAAACATGCGTCGCGCTAAATCGCGGTCGCCCATAAACCACAGCATTTCCGACATGTGAAGCTTGGCTACATAAACGAACGCCTGCTCTTCGCAGGTGGAGATCGGCGGCTCTACCTGGCTACCATCTTCATAAACAATGGCGTCGCCCGAATCCTTCCAGCCTTGATTTCGGTTGCCGAGGCTGGAGCGCGTCTCATAGTTGTAAAATCCGTCGCCAAACCGGTCGCTATATCGGTCTTTCCCTTGCAAACCAAGCAGGGCAGGTTTTAGGAGTGGCCGGACGAGGTTTTTGTTCCCGGTCCAATGCCATAGTTCTGAGACTACGATCGGATAGAAAGAGGATGTGGTCGCAGCGCCATAGTAGCGGGAACGCGGGTTGTAGTTGAGAGCAGCAAGTGGCCCGGTATGCGCTTCGTGCAACATCCGACCCGGCTCCTCATCCCGCCAGTCGTTTTCCACTTTCCCCTGCCACTTGGGCAATTCATACAATGCGCCGCTCATCATGGATGTCGATGCAATGGCTGCTTGCCACCCAGCGGTGAGAGTGTCTCGCCCAAATAACGCAATGTAGATGGGAAGACCCGCGGCCATCACCCAGCCTTGGTCGCCGTGATCAAGATCCGGCAAGCGCAAGGCTGCCAAGTCACGTTTCGCTTGGTGAAGCGCGGATCCCACAACTGTGGCGAGGGTTCCCCCAACGTTTGTGTCGAATTGTGTGGAGTCACTGAGGAAGATGGATCGCTTACGATCGAGTTCATTGTGCGTGCCAAAGAACTGCCGGCAGTCGTAGAGCGGTTGCATCTTCTTGCCTTCAAAAACGGGAATGAACTTAATACAGGTATGCCACGATTTCCGAGGGCTAAGACGGACTTCGAACCGCAGCCGCGAATCACGGTAGACGGCCGGTGAGCCGGCATTCTCAATCTGCACAATCAATCCGCGATGAACATAGGCGACTCCTCGATCGCCCTGATGCGAGTAGCGGTGTGCGGCGTGGTACTCGTAGGCCAGTTCGGCACGGCGCGCGGAAACACGCCGCCAGCGTCGTTGTAACTTTCCATGCTGTTTTCTCTTGAATGTTTCAGCCTGATCGGCGAAATCGCCATCCAATTCGATCTCGAATACGAAACGCGCCGGTTCCTGGCTAAAGTTGGTGAAGTCGATGTCTTCGTGTACTCCCAACCCGACCGCGCGCGATACTCTTAGCTCGACGGTCTCTTCAGAAGCCGCCTCCATCTCACCGGATCCCGTATCTTCCTTCCAGATAAGACCCGGCGGGGGAAAGATGTAGTATCCAAGCCACGAGTGTTGCTCGAAATTTGAAACCGCCACTGTCTCGGGCGTTTTGCCGTCCACAAAATAGCGATATCGGGACAACAAGCGTGTTTCACCAAAGAAGAGACCATGCCGGGGAAAATCGCCAATCAAGCCATCAAGGTCGGTCGCCAGCACAGCTCGACCCTGGCTGCAGTAAATCGTCTTGGGTCGAGGAATGAGTTTCGCCAGCGACCTGTGATCAAGATCCTTCATGGCCTCCGATACGTTTCGTGGTCAAGAGTTCGGCTGGACATTCCACGGGTGATTCAACACAACGTTTCACCGTCGCCTGCTCGTCGACCAAAACAATCCAGCCACGGTGATTGCCAGCGCACTGAGCGTGATCAATCCGGCTCGCATCATCGACCGGTTCAGCGCAGCCTTGCGAGCTCCGACAAATTGTCTTTCCGGATACATGACCGTTTGTCCGTTCGTGTCAGGGCGTAGTCCCATTTCGAGTACTTCCGCCAAGTGCAGCGCATCACGGTTGGTTTCCTGTGCAATCTGCTCCTTGCAGCTGAAGCCGTCGGCCACAATGATTGTCGAGAGCCCAGCCTTGCGCACTTCGGGTAGCAGCTTGCGTTCGCCGCAAGCAACCGATACTTCGTATTTATCTTTTTCGTAGCCGAAAGAACCCGCCATCCCACAACAACCGGATTCCAAGACCTCTTGATCAAGCCCCATCTTTTGCATCAGCGATTTTTCTTCCTTGAAGCGCATGATTGCCTTATGGTGGCAATGCCCTTGAACGATGGCCCGCCGGTTTACGCGAGGCGGGTGATAGCCTGGGACTTTCTTCTCCAGGAACTCAGAGAACGTGAATGTGCTGTCGGCCAGGACGCGCGCTTCCGCCGATTCAGGGAATAGACCATGAATCTCATCGCGAAACACAGAGCAACAACTCGGCTCCAAAACCACCATTGGCGTACCCGCTGCAAGATGAGGAGCGAGCGCTTCAAGGTTTCGTCGAAGATAAGACTTTGCCATCTCAAGGAACCCGTAGTCATACAACGGCCGGCCGCAACAGAGATGCTGGTCTAGCACTTCCACTTCACATCCCGCCTGTTCCAGAACATTGACTGCGGCTTGAGCGGTTTCGGGCATGAAGTAGTTATTGAAGGTATCCGCCCAGAGAAGCACTCTCGGACCGGAGCCGGGTCGCCGTCCGCGTTTCCGGAACCAGGCCTTGAAGGTTTGGGGGGCGAATGGCGGAATCTGCCGTTGTAAAGGAACGCCTGCAGCTATTTTGGCGGCATCACGCAAGCCCGGCAGCTGAGTAAACAGGTTGACGAAACCCGGAGCGATTGACGACAGGCGTGCCCACTTGTCGATCCATCCGAAGACATAGGCAGACATGGGACGGATACGTCCCTTCCAGTAGTGCGCAAGAAATTCTGCCTTGTAGGTCGCCATGTCAACGTTCACCGGGCAGTCCCCCTTGCAACCTTTGCAGGCGAGACATAGATCGAGCGCTTTCTTTATGTGGTCGTCGCGCCAACCGTCCCGGATGACGTCGCCGTGCATCATCTCCCAGAGCAGATGAGTGCGGCCACGGGTGGAATGCATCTCTTCCCGCGTGACCATGTAGCTGGGACACATTGTGTCCTGCTCGCCCTCGCCGTTTTCGCGACGACACTTGCCCACACCAACACACCGCAGCGCCGCACGGGGGAAGCTGCCGTGGTCGTCGGGGAATTTGAAATACGTCGCTGGATTCCATGGGCGATAGTTCGCCCCCAAACGCAAGTTTTCGTCGATGCGATAGGGGGCAACGATCTTTCCCGGATTCATCTTCCAGTCTGGATCCCAAATAGACTTGAATTCGCCAAACGCCTCGATCAACTCCGGCCCAAACATTTTGTATAGAAATTCGGCTTTCGATTGTCCATCTCCATGCTCCCCGGAAATCGAGCCACCATAGCTAGTCACCAGGTCAGTGGCTTCGTCCATAAAGGAGCGCCACTTACGAATTCCAGGTTCACTCATGAGATCGAAGTTCACACGACAGTGGATACAGCCCTGCCCGAAATGTCCATAGAGGGCGGATCTGTACTGATATTTCTCGTAGAGCTTGCAGAGATCTCGCAGATAACCGCCGACTCTGTCGGGCGGAACCGCAGAATCTTCCCAGCCTTCCCAGGTAAGCGGCTCGCCGGGAACGAAGGCCGTTGCCCCCAGGCCGGCTTCACGCACGTCCCAGACCTTTTGTTGCTCGTCTTCTTTGACAAAAAGTTTCATGCTGGGCTGATCGGAGCCTTCTAGCGCCTTCATGGTTTGCCGCGCTTGTTCTTCGGCTTCTTCCGTGGTGGCGGCGCCAAACTCGACGACCAGCCAGCCTTTGCTTTCGGGGAGGATCGAAAGATCGTCTGCCTGGGGCATCCCTTTCCTCTTGACGTTGGCGATCAGGAATTCGTCGAGCCCTTCAAAGCCAATGGGTTTATGTTCGAGAATCTCGGGAACGTGGTCGCCCGCTTCATAAATGCTGGGATAGCCGAGCACGAGCAATACGCGTTTAGGATAGCTGTATACAAGTTGGACCTGTGCTTCGAGAATCGTGACGCAAGTGCTTTCGCTGCCGACCAGGGCCCGTGCCAGGTTGAAGCGTCCGTCTTCCCCCGGCAATAAGTGGTTAAGGTTGTACCCGGAAACGCGTCGTGGGATGCGCGGATATTTTTCCTTGATTAAATTTGCATATCGGACACGCAGTTCCCGCAGTTGCGCGTAGATCTTTCCCGTCCTTCCCCCTTGAGCAGCCCGCTCGTGAAGTTGCCGTTCATGCATCCAGCCCACGGTCATTTGCGTGCCGTCGTAGAGGACGATGTCCATAGACAGCACATTCTCAGCGGCTTTTCCCGCCATCTGCGCATGAACGCCGCAGGAATTGTTACCCAACATGCCGCCAAAGGTGCAGTGATCGTGGGTTGCGGGATCGGGCCCCCAAGTTAGCATGTGAGGCTTGGCGGCGCTGCGTAGAGTGTCACAAATCGTGCCTGGCTCGACGCGCGCGTATTTCGCTTCAGCATTTAGCTCGACAATATTGTGGAGATATTTCGACCAGTCGATGACCACAGCAACGTTGCAGCATTGTCCCGCAAGACTAGTGCCGCCTCCTCGCGAAAGCAGAGGCGCTCCGAACTTTCGACAGGCGGCAATGGTCTCGATCACATCCTGCTTAGACTTGGGAATGACCACGCCGATCGGCACCTGGCGGTAATTGGAGCCGTCGGTGGCATAGAGCGCTTTGCTGCCGGCATCGAAGCGAACCTCGCCTGAGACTAATCTTCGCAGTTCGGCCTCCAATGCCGCGGCGTCAACCTCAGACGAGCGATTCCGCCACGAGTGCTTTAATTCTTCTGATGAGACCAGCGGAACCCGATTTGCAGACATCCTCCTCCTTTAGGCAGCAAAACGCTCGATGTCAGCCTGCTTCAGTTCGATTCCCATCCCTGGCCGGGACAGATCCGGAAGCAGTTCGCCATTGACGGGAGGACGTATGCCGTCAAAGAACATTTGTTCAATGCGAACGTGATCGTGAAAGTATTCCAGGTGGCGTGCAGGAGTGGTTGAGCAGCAGATATGGGTGTGCAACGCCGGAGCGGTGTGCGCGGAAAGAGGCACATGAAATGCCTCGCACAGTGTCGCCACTTGCAGAAACCCGGTAATGCCTCCGCAACGAGTCGCGTCCGCCTGCAGCACATCAACCGCTCTGGACGCCAGCATGCGGCGAAAGTATCCCAGCTCATATCCGTATTCTCCGGCGGCGATCTCCATAACCGCTGGAGCGCGATCACGCAAGAGTTGCAAGCCAGCCAGATCATCGGAGGATACGGGCTCTTCAAACCAATTCACGCTCAGGTCGGCAAATTTCTCAGCCTGCGCCAACGCCTGTTTCCGACTGTAGGCTCCGTTGGCGTCCACAAACAGTTCTGTGTCCGATGTGATGGCTTCTCGGGCTGCGCGCACTCTTTCCAGATCCAGCCGCGCGTTACGCCCGATTTTCATCTTCACACGCGGGATGCCCCGATCCACCCAACTTTCGAGCTGCTTCTTCAGTTGTTCGGTGGAATACGAGGTAAATCCGCCGCTGCCATAGATCGGCACTGATTCCCTGACCGCGCCTAAGAGACTGACCAAGGGAAGGCCGAGCAGGTGTGCCTTCAAATCCCAGAGCGCTGAATCCACCGCTGAAATTGCCATGGAGACAATTCCTGGCCTTCCCAAGTTTCGGGTGCGACCGACCATGGCGTTCCAGCTCGCGGTAGTCGCCATAGCATCCTGTCCTACTGTTACTTTTGAGAGCACATCCTCGATCAGCCTGGCAGTCGCGGTGTCCGCATAGGTATACCCGAGACCTGTATGATTCCCGGCGCTTGCGCGCACCAGCACGAGCGTCGTGCTCGTCCACTCCAGCGTCCCATCGGATTCAGGAAGATCGGTGGGAACTTGATAGGACGACGCCTCAATTCGTTGGATGGGAACGCCGCTTAACGTGAGAGAGTCACTCCTTTCGCCGATTTGCTCGCACGATACAGTGATAACCGTATTGATTTCAGGGCATCCGGTGCTTGAATCTCCAACTGTAGAGATGATTTATTGACGGGAAGAGGTAGCTTCAAAGTTCTCAGCGTTGTCGAAATCAGTTGCTCTCGGCGCCTCAACTGTCATCGCCATTCTGCAGGGATAGTTCCACATTTCTCTTCTCAACATTGTTTCCCGATTGAGTGGCCAACCTCCGTCGGAATCGCATCTCTAATACGGCAGGGTTCGACCTGACTCATGATGGAGGGGTGTTATGACTGCAGCCGATGTGCTCGTCGAAGCGCTGATTGATTGGGGCGTTGAGGTCATTTTTGGGCTTCCTGGGGACGGTATCAACGGCATCATGGAGTCGCTTCGAACCCACCAGGACAAGATTCGATTTGTTCAGGTGCGGCACGAAGAGGCTGCTGCTTTCATGGCATGTGGCTACGCCAAATTCACAGGAAAGTTGGGAGTCTGTCTCGCCACGTCGGGTCCCGGCGGTATCCATTTGCTGAATGGTCTCTACGATGCCAAGCTCGACACCCAGCCTGTGCTGGCGATCACTGGATTGCAGTTCCACGATCTCATCGGAACCTACACGCAGCAGGATGTAGCCCTCGACAAACTTTTCACGGATGTTGCTGTTTTCAATGAGCGAATCATGGGTCCCACGCACGTAGAGAACATCACCGACTTGGCTTGTCGAACTGCTATGGCTTATCACGGCGTTTCCCACATCACGTTTCCGGTTGATCTTCAGGAAAAGGAGGTCAAGGAGCGGCAACGTTCCAAGCGCAACGTTCCGCATCATACTTCGGACGCGTACGCGCGCAGCGCGCGTCTTCCCGATCGCGTGGATCTTGAGAGGGCTGCCGAAATCTTGAACCGCGGCAAGAAGGTCGCGATCCTAGCGGGGCGCGGCGCTCTGAATGCGACCGACGAACTGGAGCAAACCGCGGAATTGCTGGCGGCTCCAATCGTAAAAGCGCTCCTCGGCAAAGCCGCGGTGCCCGATGACAGTCCTTACACGACCGGCGGAATTGGTTTACTCGGCACCAAGCCCTCGCAGGAGGCACTGGAAGATTGCGACACGCTGCTGATGGTGGGTTCATCGTTTCCTTACATTGAATTCATGCCTAAGCCGGACCAGGCTCGGGGCGTTCAAATCGAGCTCGACCCGAAACGCATCGGGCTGCGATACCCGGTGGAGGTCGGGCTGGTCGGCGACAGCGGCAACACACTGCGCGAGCTGATTCCACTGTTGAAACGCAAAGCGGACAGAAGTTTCCTTCAGGCCGCTCAGGCCGCGATGAAAGACTGGTGGGAGGTCATGGAAAAACGGGCGACTCGGCGCGACAAGCCCATGAAACCCCAAGTCGTAGCCTGGGAACTGGGCAAGCGTCTGCGGGATGATGCCATCGTGAGTTGCGATAGCGGAACGATTGCAACCTGGTGGGCGCGACACATTCTCGCTCGCCGCGGTCAGATGCACACTCTATCCGGAAATCTTGCAACCATGGCGCCGGGATTGCCTTATACCATCGCCGCCCAGATTGCCTTTCCGAACCGCCAATGTGTTGCCTTCGTTGGGGACGGCGGCTTCTCAATGCTGATGGCAGAGTTCGCGACGGCAGTGAAGTACAAGCTTCCTATCAAGGTTGTCATCATCAAGAACAACACCCTCGGACAAATCAAGTGGGAGCAGATGGTTTTTCTCGGCAATCCCGAATACGGCGTTGATCTGCATCCGATCGATTTTGTGGCGTTCGCACACGCCTGCGGCGGAGTCGGCTATAACGTTGAAGATCCCGCAGAGTGCGGACATGCTGTGGACAAATTCCTCAATGCTCCCGGCCCGGCAGTGCTGCAAGCAGTGGTAGATCCCTTTGAGCCGCCCATGCCGGCGAAAGTGAAGGCCGAACAAGCGCTTCACTTTGCCGAATCGTTGGCCCGTGGCGAGCCGAACCGGAAGAAGATTGCGTTGACCACCATATCTGACGAGGTGCGGGAGTTGATCTAAGAATTACGGTCCGCGCCACGAACCGAACCAAAGGAGTTGCTGTGAAGCCAGAAACCGTCGTGATCACCGGGGCATCCGCCGGATTAGGGCGAGCAGCTGCACGGGAGTTTGCGCGACATGGAGCCAAGATCGGCCTGCTCGCGCGGGGCCTTGACGGATTGGAGGCGGCAAAACGCGAGGTTGAGGACCTGGGCGGAACGGCCCTCGTCATCCCAACCGACGTGGCGAATTCGGCGGCTGTCGAACAAGCAGCCGATTCTATCGAGGAGAAACTGGGACCGATCGACATCTGGGTGAACAATGCTATGGCTTCGGTTTTCTCGCCAGTCAAGGAGATGAAACCAGAGGAGTACAAACGGGTCACCGAAGTCACCTATCTCGGCGTTGTGTATGGTACTCTCGCGGTTTTGAAGCGCATGCTGCCGCGCAATCGCGGCACGATTGTCCAGGTCGGCTCGGCTCTGGCCTATCGAAGCATTCCACTCCAGTCTGCTTATTGCGCGGCCAAGCATGCTATCGCGGGATTTACCGACTCATTACGCTGTGAGCTGATTCACGACAAAAGCAAAGTCCGGATCACCATGGTACAGATGCCGGCGCTGAACACGCCACAGTTTAGCTGGGTGAAAAGCCGACTCAAGCACAAAACCAAACCGGTGCCTCCGATTTTTCAACCCGAGGTCGGCGCGAGGGCTATTTATTGGGCAGCTCATCACGGGCGTCGCGAGTTGTACGTCGGATGGCCAACGGTGGAAGCGATCGTTGCCAATAAACTCGCGCCTGGAGCACTCGATCACTACCTCGGGCGAACAGGCTTCCGTTCGCAACAAACATCTGAACGGGAGGATCCCGGACGGCCCGATAACTTGTGGAACCCAGTCCCAGGCGATCACGGCGCGCACGGGACGTTTGATGCCCGTGCTCACGAGAGAAGCTGGCAATTTCGGGCAAGCCTTGACCGACTCTGGATCGGCGCTAGTCTGGCGGTGATCGCCATTGCGGGATTCTTGCTCGCTTTCAGAGGCGACCATCACATCCGAGCGACGGACAGTAAACGTTTTGAACGAATCTTCCGTCATGCTGCATAGTCATTTAAGCCCGCCGGAAAGTGGCCGGCTAAAAACTTTCCGAAAGCGAGCAAGTTTGGTCTGAGATACTCCCTTGATCACTTCGCCACCACGTGACAGCGAGATGACCAAAAATGCGAAAACGCCTTGTCACACGAACTCCGACAACTGTTCAGGCGCGAGGTGAAGGTTGGTTAGATCTTGAGCATGCCGCCGATCTGCTCACAAAATTCACTACCAACCGTATTATGTACGAAAGAATCCTGCCCATCTTGTGGCGGACAGGGCCTTGCTCCTCATAGCGTTTTTCTGTCGGCAGCGGGATCAATCCAGTAAAATTATTCAAAGCATGCGCGTACCCGAAGGGCACTCGGTAAACAGGCATCAAAAGTCGCACGTCAGAAGCGGGCTGCCTGAGTACTTCAAGGGGCCGAAAATGGGCATCAGGGTCGTGAGATACGTTG
>WNEX01001536.1_pt1 | contig 11017 bp, 11 predicted proteins | sample 5399841 | NCBI WGS metagenome assembly WNEX01 (sample SAMN13153337, study PRJNA577476) | soil metagenome | isolation source: 40 cm grassland meadow soil 2 days after 1st rain plot 5 | place: USA:California | collected 2015-09-18 | reverse complement strand
CACGATTTCCGGCTTCACGAAACCCTCGTACGTCGGGCCGGCGGAGGAGAAGCTGGCGAGCTGGTATTGCAGCGGCTGCATCGGGTGATAGGCGTCGGTTACCGCACCCACGGTGATGACGTACGGGACGTTCCCGGGCGCGTTGATGGTCATCGGTTGCGGTCCCCGATTGCCGGCCGCTGCCACGACCACAATCCCGGCGCCCCAGGCGGCCATCACCGCTTGGTCGAGTGGATCGTCCCAGTACGGCGACTGCGGCGGCGCCCCCAGCGACAGATTGATCACGCGAATGTTGTAGCGGGACTTTTCCTTGACGACCCACCCGATACCGGCGATGACGTCGAAGTACCGACCGGCGCCGGTGCTGTCCAGCACGCGCACCGAGACCAGATTACCGCCGGGTGCGACGCCCTGAAAGTTGCCGGTCGTGGCCACACCACTGCTGGCGATGATCGACGAGATGTGCGTACCGTGGCCGAACAAGTCGTCGATGCTTTGGCTGTAGTTCTGCTGCGCGGCCGTCTGGTTATACGTCGGCTGCTGGCGCGCCCGAATCACGTCGTACTGCGCAAGCACGTGCGGGGTCTGGTACGGTGTCGTCTGCAGAGGGCCCAAAGTGCTCCACACGCCGGAGTCGAGCACCGCGACCGTGACGCCCCGTCCGGTCACCCCACCGACATGCAGGTTGCTGGCGGCGACCTCCGACGGGTAGTTGGTTTCCGGCAGATGACTGGAGCTGGCCTGCACCGACGAGTCTTCGAAAATGCGTAGACGCGGGACATCTGAGGCCCGCAGCGCCTCGAGCTCCCGGTCATCCAGTGCTGCGCCCACTGCACGGATAATGGAAAGATCGCCGGTCACTACGCCGCCGACCCGCGCGACGGCGCTGCGCGCGACTTCGACGCTCTCGGCCTGCACGATGTAGTCCTGCCGCACGCCCACCGGTTCAACTCGGGAAGGTGGTGTCGTCCGCGCCCGCGCGGGCGCAGCCGCGACGGGCATCCGGGCTGCCGGCCGAGACGCGGCGGTCATCGGCGATGGCGACGGTGAATCGCTTCGGGACATCACTGCCCACAGGGCCAGCAAGACAGTCGCGATGAACCCTGCGAATAACCAGCGCCTGGACCAGGTCTTCGTTGTCATGAAGGCGTTCTCGTTTCTTGGTATGCGGAGTACTCGCTCCGGCCTTCGTTTTACAGGAACAGCATCGCCACGTAGCGACAACGCTCGGTGCCGCAGGAGCGCAAGCTGTGACGCGTCCCGCATAAGCGCCGGTAAAGTCGCTACGTTCTACGAGATCATGTTGACATAACCGCCCACCCTCCAAGGAAACTGCGCAACACCGGCTTGATGAGCGCCTCTCGTCAGGAAGTCGTCCCCTGCTCGGCGGGACGGTCGCTTTGCAGTACTGCCTCGGCAGAGCGCCGGGAAACCGACACGGCGACAAAGCGAGTACTTCGCTCGGTGTGCATTAGGCAAAGGGCTTGCTGCGCTTGCCACTTGAGAGTGAGCGCCTTTTCCCGGCCGCGCACGTAGCCCATGCCCGCCGCCACTACCGCACACACGAGGACGAACCCGACGGTCTGGACACGTGTGAGTGCAGCGATCACGTAGCCAGCGGTAGCGCCTACCAACGTCGCCACGACGGTGGACTGCATCACCACTCTATCGGCCTCGGCATAGAGCCGGTCGGCGAACTTCTGGATCAGTTGCGAATCGTACCTGACATGATCCTCGCTCATAGGGTTATCCCTTTCTCCGAGTGCCCCATCGCGAATCAAGACCCTGCGGCTGCGACCCTCGTCCCGGCCACATCGACCCGCGCCAATGTCCGGACTGTAGCAAACGCGGCGCCGGGTTTGAGCAGCCGGTCAATGGCCGGTCCCGGTCTTGAGCCAGACCCGACCCGGCCCAGGCGTCCGTGGAATTTGCTGCGCGTGCGCCGCCCGCCCTCACTGCCGCCGAACGGTCGGTAGGTTGGGGTGCGCCGCGAGGACGGACTGCTTGAGAGTCCCAGCGTAGAGTGCTGAAATCCGCTAAGACACGATACAGAGGTGCAACCGTGACGCAGACCTATTCCGGCGGCTGTCAGTGCGGGAAGGTGCGCTATGAGGTCAGCCTGGACATCCAGTCCTTCGCGATTGGAAAGAATCCGAAAACGGGGGCGGAGATGGCCGCCATCAACGTCCGCTGCTTGGACGACGCCGATGCCGATACCTTCAGGGTGAGAAAGGTGGACGGCAAGAGCTTTTAGCACTGCCGACTGACTCACCGTAACAGGCGCCGCGGCGATGCGGGTGCAACGCGGGCCCCCGCCGCATAGCGGAGGGCTATCTGCCCGAGTCACCCGCGCGGATGCGCCGTGCACATTCGCGCTGCCAGATCACGTAGCATGCGAAATGAAAGATCAGCTGATTGGCATTGCGTGGGTCGACGACGTCGTACTTGACTTTGTCACGTGTCACCGGTGTATCACACACGGGGCACGTCTGCCCCCCTCCGAAACCACCGTTGATCAGCGTAATGACCTCCACCGGCAGGCGACCTTCCTTGATGCGCTCCTGCACGCGCGATCGCAGCTCACTCTCCGGCAAGACCGCCTCGGTAGGCATTACTTGCGCCTCTGCCGCCGGGCTAGGTTTGGTTCGGCCGGCCCGCCGAGTTAACGCCGATATTCGGGCGGCCGCAATCGGGGTTTCCGCCATCAACCGGCGTTCATGACCGGGACGCTCTGGTGCCACGCGGTGGCGCGCTCGTAAGCGCGCGCCAGGCGCAGCACCGTCGCCTCGCTGCCCGGTGGACCGCTGATCTGAAGTCCGATCGGCAAGCGCTCGGCGGTGAAGCCACAGGGAACGGAGATGGTCGGCAGCCCCAGCAGGTTGAGCGGCCGGGTGTTGTGCAGCATGCGCAGCTCGAGCGGTCGCGCGGTGTTGGGATCGCCGAGCTCGCTCAGCGCGAACGGTGGCACCGGTGTGGTGGGCGTGACCAGAAGGTCCACATCCGCAAAGCAGCGCGCGGCCGCATGGCGGGCCTGATCGAGGCGGCGCCGGCTTTGCATGTACGTGGACAGGCTCACGTCCGCCCCGGCGCGAATTCGCTTCAGCGTGGCCGCCTGGTAGAGCTCGGGACTCTTGGCCACATATTCCTTGTGAAATTCGTACGCCTCGGCAGAGAGGATCGCGACGTACGGCTCCATGACGGACGCGTAGCTTGCGTCCGTCGCGAATGGCGCCACGTCGCGCTGCGAGCGCGTCAGTTTCTTGAGCACGCCGAGCGCTGTCTCCATCGCCGCCTGAATGTCAGGATGCAGGTTCTCGTAGAAGTAGTCCCGGGGAATCCCGAGACGGAGCGCTGCGGTCGCACCCTCGATGGCCGCCGCGTAGTCCGGAACCGGCGCGTCGGTACTGCCCGGGTCCTGGGGGTCGTAGCCCGCGATCGCCTTGAGCAGCAGCGCCGCGTCACTCACCGTCCGCGTCATCGGTCCGAGATGATCCAGCGACCAGGAGAGAGGAATGGCGCCGCTGGTGCTGACGCGGCCGTAGGTCGGTTTCAGCCCGACGATCCCGCAGTAAGCCGCCGGCTCGCGGATCGAGCCGCCGGTGTCCGAACCGAGCGCTGCGTAGCACAGCTGCCCAGCCACCGCCGCTGCGGAGCCGCCCGAGGAGCCACCGGGGCTGTAAGCGAGGTTCCACGGATTGCGCACCGGGCCGAAGTGACTGAATGCCGAGCTGGCGCCGAAGGCAAACTCGTGCATGTTGAGTTTCCCGAGCAGCACGGCGCCGGCGGCCTTGAGGCGCCGTACTACCTCCGCGTCCTGCTGCGGTATGCGCTCCTTGAATAACGCGCTCCCAGCCGTGGTTCGCAGCCCAGCAGTGTCGAGGAGATCCTTCAGGGCGATCGGAATGCCGTGCAGCGGGCCCTTCCAGCCGTCGCGGCCGACCTCTGCTTCGGCGCTGCGGGCGCTGGCCAGCGCCGATTCCGCGGTAACGGTAATGAAGGCGTTGAGGCGGGGATTGAGTGTCTCGATGCGATCGAGACACGCCTGCGTGAGCTCCACCGGGGAGATCTTCTTGTGCCGCACGAGTTGCGCGGCCTCAGTCAGGCTGAGGGCCGTGAGAGCGGTCGCGGCGGGCCGCGCTGTCGAGCTCTCGGACAGGACGCTACCCGCCGCCCCGGTCAGAGCACCCTTGATGAAAACCCTGCGAGACATCGGCTCAACTCCCACAGCGGCTCCCGTGCGCGTACGACCGACGAAACTACACTATTTCGCGGGTCGTGACAGAACTTGGCTTCTCGCGAAATCGGAGATCCGCGCATTAGACGTGTGAGTTTGTTGTTGCCAGTCGGCCGCATCTCACGTCCACGATGGGGCAGGCGGCACGGTTTGTCTTGTAGGTGACATTAATCACAGCGTCCCGAGCGCGAGATGCTGTTCACGTTCTTTCGAGCGCAACGCCAACAGCGGGCTCGTCCTTGCAACCCCCCTCACAGAATGCGGAGCCCGATACCCTGTCTGCAATGAAAGTGGGATTGGCCTCAAATGTCGCCCGCAGGAGACCTGTATAACACCAGGCCATGAAGTGCCCGAAATGTGAGCACCGCCAGGATGACATAACGCAATGTGCATCTTGCGGCATCTATTTCGCCAAATTTTCCCGGCGACAGACTCGCCACGCTGGCCGCCGCAGCGCCGCTGCCCGCGCGCAGCAACACGCGTCCGGGTTTGGGTGGGGTGCCATTGCTTTCACTGCGATCGTGAGCTCGGCGCTCGTTTGGCACGTCCCGCGCGGCCAGGCCTCACCCTCCCGGATCGCCACTGCAACGCATGCGGTGGCGGCCAGCGCCTCCGCAGGGCTCGCGGCGGCGACGAATGGCGGGCTCGCAGGTGCGTCGTACGGCGCGGATTCTGCGGCGTCGCGACGCTTTGCCCGCAACGCCGAGCCCCCGCGCGTCCTTGAGGGTCTCGAAGCCCAGCTGGCGAGGTCTTTCCCCGCTCGCAATGCGATAGAAACCGCCCGCAACTCCACGGTGTTCATCCGCAGCGGCCTGGGAGTAGGCTCAGGGTTCATCCTCGATGCGAGCTGCCACGTCATCACCAGTCGACATGTGGTGGACATTGACGCTCCCCAGGTGGCGAGCAATACGGTGGACGGTGCCGAGTTGCGCGCACGTCTCGGCGCCGAAGCGCAACAGCTGCAGGCGAACATCGTCGAGCAGATGCAGTTGCGGGCGGCGCTCGCAGGGCAACCAGGCACGAACCTGCAGGTGCTGCAACTGGATGAGCGTATCGAGGCGATGCAGCAGGAGCTCGCCAGCTTGCCGGGGCAGCTCAACCGGGAGGGCGCCGACAAAGGCGCGCCGAAGCCGTTCAACGGTTTTACCGCGACACTGGTGGACGGTACCGAATTCACGGTGTGGCGCGCTGAGTACGCGGAAGGCCGGGATCTCGCGATCTTTCAGCTTCCGGCGGACCACTGTCCGCACCTGGATCGGGCCAGCTCCGCCAGGCTCCTCCAGGGAGAGCGCTTGTACACGATCGGCAACCCCTCGGGGCTGGCTTACAGCGTCACGGCGGGCATCTTCTCCGGGGATCGCGGCGCCGGCAAGGAGCGATTCCTGCAAACCGACGCGCCCATCAATCCGGGCAATAGTGGCGGCCCCTTGATCACCGAGAATGGTGCGGTCGTCGGCATCAACACCATGAACTTACGCGGCACGCAGGGCATCGGCTTCGCCATTCCGATCGAGGCGGTGTACCAGGACTTCCCGCAGTTGCGCAGCGCGCCGCGCTGAGTGCTCCTCGAGCGACGCTTGCCTCGCCCACCATCGCGATCCTTCGGGTCGCCTCCGACGCACCTCGCGTAAATCTACCCACGACACCTCTCCCGCTACCGCGCTCATTCAGCCGGGTTCCAAGCGGCCCCATGGCCAGCCCGGACTGGTAGCCCGGGCTGGCGGCTGGCAGGAGTCGTTGACCCGTCTGGCGACCCTGATAGGGGTCGCCGTTCCGGATTCTCGGCCAGTCACGGGAGTGTTCCCGGGCCTCCCGCACGGAGCCGGCGTGGTCGTCATCCGTGGGGCGCCGAGGTCGGCTGGCTCGGGCTACCCTGATGGTAATCTTCTCTCCATCGTTTCGTACGCCGGATCGTACCGGGAGCGTTGCCAGTGAGACGCGGTGTGGGGCTGAAGCGTGATATGGCAGGGGCACTCTGCACATTCCTGCTCCTGCTCGGAGCGGCGTGGCCGACATCCGCCGGCGACGCGAAGCCTTTAACCGCAATCCTCCTCAAAGCTCGAGCCCATCTGCCGGATTCCAATTTCGCCGACTCGGTGGTGCTCGTGATGAACAACGTCGGGCACGCCCCGGTAGGTCTCATCATCAACCGGCCCACCCAGGTTCCACTCTCGCGCCTCTTTCCGGATCTCAAGCCCCTCGCGCAACTGCACGACAAGGTTTACTTCGGCGGGCCGGTTGAATTCGGCTCGGTGTGGTTCCTTTTTCGCGCCGTCAAGCCGCCCAAGCATGCGATCCAGGCTTTTGAGGGCGTCTACTTCAGCGCGAACCGGGAATTGCTGCTCCAGCTGCTGGCCCGCGACAAGCCCATGGACGGCCTGCGGATCTTCGTCGGCTACTCGGGCTGGGCTCCGGGTCAGCTCGAGGCCGAGATCGCACGCGGCGACTGGACCCTCGAGCACGCCGAGTCGGATGCGATTTTCAACGGCAAGTCCGAGTACCCCTGGCCCGCACCGCAGTCTCCGAAGCGCAGCACCTGACGAACGCCTACCAGATGCCTCCGAGCGCCACGGTAATGGCCGCGCCGTTCACGCCTCCCGCTGCGTCGCTGCACAGGAACGCGATTACCTGCGCGACCTCGCGCGGCTCGAGCACCCGGTTCTGCGGGTAGATCGCGGCGCGCTCCCGCCACACCTGCTCGACGCTGATACCGCGCCGCTCAGCCTCGGTCTTCGCCGAGCGCTCGGCCATTGCCGTTCGCACCCAGCCGGGGAGCACCGCGTTGGATGTGACTCCGAATGGCCCGGCGTCCTGGGCGACCGCGCGTGCGAGCCCGATCAGTCCGTGCTTGGAAGCGGTGTAGGCACTGCCGCAGCGCTCCGCTTTCTCGCCGGCGGTCGAGCTGGTGAACACGAGCCGGCCGAAACCGCGCTGGCACATCCCGCCCGCGGTCAGCCGCGTGAGCTCGAACGGACCGTCGAGGTTGATGCGCATCGTCTCGCGCCAGACTTCCGGGTCCTGCTCCCACACGAGCCGCTCGTGAGCCGAGCCGATGCCGTGGTTCACGATCAGCAGGTCGATCGGCCCCAGCCGCCGCTCGGTCTCGGAGACCGCCAGGGCGCAGCCTTGGGCGGTGCCGAGATCGGCCGCGACGTACTCCAGGCCGACGGCCGCCAGTTCCGCGGCGCTGCGCGCCACGATCATCACGCGCGCTCCCGCGGCTGAGAGGAGCAGGGCCGCCTCGCGCCCGATCCCCCGGCCGCCGCCCGTAACGAGCGCCACACGTCCGTTCATCCCCCAGCTCCCGTAATCATGTTCGCGGAAGCCTTTCAAGCCGGGTAGATCGGGTTCTGAGACTGAGCAACCGGCCCGGCATGAGGCAGCAGCTCATCGAGATTCACGCCGCAGTATGGACAGAAACCGACCTTCGGGCCGGACCCCCAGCTGAAGGCGACGGGCATCGCTATGGTCTGTCCGAGTCTCGCCTGGCACTTGGGACACCTCACGATGCGCTGCATGGCGCAGGGTGCCCAGCACCTTCGGGCTACCACGACCAGCCCGCCGGACAGTACTCTTTCAAGCCAGTGGGAGTCCACGGGCCCGCGGGGCGGGCTCAGGAATCGGCGGGGTCCGTCACGTTGAGTGCGTCGTCAGCCTGTTGCGTCGTCGCACAACGGTCAGCTCGAGTGCGACTTCTTCTTCTGGCAGCGGTGGCACCCACCCGACGATGTGACCGCAGGTGAGGTAGATCACCCGGCCGCTGCGAAAATCGACCTCCTCGTCGTCGCGGTCGTCCTGGGACGGGTCATAGCGGCGGATGTTCCAGTCGCAGAGGCTCAGCATGTAGCCGACCGTGTGCAGCTCCTGATTGACGATCGCATCCGACATGGAGAAGAAATCGGCGAACGCCTGATTGTGAATCGAGCATACGTGCGTGTGGAAGTCCGCCACCACCTCCGGACCGTAGAACTCCGCAAGGTCCACGCCGAACGGTCGCTTTGACGAGATCAGAGCGGACGCCTCGAACCCGCCGGGCACGGCCCGCACGACGCCACCGCACTCGTACTGCGGATCGCAGATGGCGGCCGCATGTTTGAGGCCGCTGATCGCCGCTTCGTCAATCGTCGCGAACACCGCCAAAGTCAACAGGTTGACCATCTGGCCTCCGAGCTCGTTGGCGCGACCCGGCCCCCCCGGCGCACTCCTCGAGCACATGGTGGTCAGACTTCCCGATCCGGCCGTCAAGGTCGTGGCAGCAGGTCGCACAACGCAGACGCGATGTCAGGCGCGTGACGGCGGTCAAGTCTCGACACCGGCGGCTGAGACGCGCGTCAGCTTTCGGTTGACGCCGGTTTTTCCATAAGGTTCCGCGCAGCGGGCGACGGCCATGCCTATCGAGGCCCGCTTGCGTCTGGTCACTTGCCGGGAGATTTCGACGTCGACTTGAACACCACCCCGTCCTTCATCACGAAGCCGACGTTCTTCAGCTCATTGACGTCGGCGAGGGGATCGCCCGCGACCGCGATCACGTCCGCGTACGCACCGGGCGCGACTACCCCGAGCTCGCCGCTCCGGCCAAGCAGCGCCGCGCCACGCGAGGTGGCCGACTGAATCGCCTGCATCGGCGTCATCCCGAATTCGACCTCCCGGCCAAACTCCTGCGCCAGGGGCTCGGACCACGGAAAACCGCCGGCATCCGTGCCGAACGCGATTTTGACGCCGGCACGCACTGCCTTCTGAAACGAAACGCCGTGGACGGCCACACGCTTGCGGTCCCGCTTGCCGGTCGGCGTGTCGGGCGGGTCCAGATCGTAGTAGTAGACGGACAGGGTCGGTACGAGCCAGGTGCCTTGTCTGACCATCTGTGCGATCTGCGCGTCGGTGAGCTCGAGACCATGCTCGATGGAGTCGCAGCCGCCGTCCAGGGCGCGCTGCAGACCGATTCCGTTGTAAGCGTGGCAGGCGACTCTTCTGCGCCAACCGTGCGTCTCGTCGACGATCGCCCTGAGCTCCTCCACGGTCAGCGTCGGCTGCGAAACGAGTGCGCCCTGCTCATCGACCCACGACCGGTGCGTCATGTATACCTTGATCCAGTCGGCACCATGATCGAGCTGCTCGCGCGCCGCCTTGCGGGCCTCCACCGGGCCGTCGACGATCTGAGCCCCCTTGGGCACCTCGAGTTCGGGCGCATAGCCTTCGAGGACATAGCCGCCGGTCGTCGAGATCGAGCGGGTTGAGACGTAGAGTCGCGGCCCGGGAATATAGCCCTCCTCGATCGCCCGCTTGATGCCGACGTCGCCGAAGCCCGCGCCCTCGGTCTCCACGTCGCGAAGCGTCGTGAAGCCCTGTTCCAGCGCTCGCCGCGCCGCAAGCGTCGCGCGCACCACCCGGTAGGAAGCCGGGAACTTGAGCAATTGCACATCGTAGCCGCCCGCGGCGGGCACCTCGCCCTGAAGGAATATATGAGTGTGACAATCGATCAGGCCGGGAAGAAGGGTTGCGCCGCCGAGATCGATCACCTCCGCACCGGGTGGCGGCGGACGCGCCCCTGCCGTCGTGACTTCGGCGATGCGATTGCCGCGGACCAGGATCTCGGGCTTCAGGCGCGGCTGGCCGCTCGTCCCATCGATCAGCGCCCGGGCCCGCAGCACCGTGAGATGGGGTGCCGTGGCCGCGGCCGATCCCGGGGAATCCTGCGCGAGGCACAGCCTCGCGAGGCATGAAATCACGATGCCGAGGTAGGGCACGAGACGCATGGAGATCCCCCTGTCTTGACCGGCAGCGGACCGCTCCGGGTACGCCGCGCATGATGCCTGCCGCGATCTACCCGTCAACCACCGTAAATCCCTCGCGCCGGGCCGCGGCCGTGAGCCGCTCATCGAGGCAGACAATCTCGAGCGTGGCCGGATCGTGATCGGCCGCGACCAGGGCGGCCGCGAGCTGAAGACTATCGGCCGCCCGAAGGGGGTGCACGCGCAGCAGCCGCTCCGCCGTGCGGCGCAGGGCCGTCGACGGCACGATCTCGTGCCAGCTGTCGGCGAGATGGCGCGCGACCGCCAGCGTCGCCTCGACCTCTTTTGCCGTCAGCGCATTCTCCCGTTCACGTCTCGCGATGGCCGCGGCAATCTCGACCGGGGTTCCCCACCAGGCGAGTATCTCGGCGTCCTCCTCGAGGACTCTGAGCATGGCCTCGCGAGCGGGCTCCTCGGCAAGCAGCGGAATGATGGCGGAGGCGTCCCAGAACTTCACGGGCGTACACGCCTCATCGCTCCTCCAGCCGATCGAGGCGCAGCGCCTCGAGGAGACGGGATGCGCGGCCGAGCGGCTTGCCAAGGGAGGCCCGCAGCTTCTCGGCCGACATCGGGCGAGTCGGCGGCCGTGTCACTCCTTGAGCGCGAAGCAGTCACGGTCGTAGATCACCACGGCATGTCCGGCCCGCACCTTGCGCAGGTAGGCGCTCAGATTATCCTTCAGTTTTGAAATGGTGGCTTTTTCCATCTGGCCATTATAGCCATGATGGCTCGTGCAGCTCAACGCGCCGAGGCGGGGCGCGGCCCGTGTGCCAAACTGTCACCCTCACGTCCACGCTGGCACGGGAGCAGGCGCACGGGCATCTTCTAGCGCCGCCCGGGCTCACTCGCGAGCGCGCTTCCGACAGGTCCGGGCCGCAAGACCACAAACGGGGGAATTCACATGAAAAAGTAGCTATCACTCATCATGCTCGCAGCGGTGCTGTTCGCCGGCCCGGCTCTCGCCGCGGATCCGATCATCGGCACGTGGAAG
>WNEX01001491.1_pt1 | contig 11020 bp, 7 predicted proteins | sample 5399841 | NCBI WGS metagenome assembly WNEX01 (sample SAMN13153337, study PRJNA577476) | soil metagenome | isolation source: 40 cm grassland meadow soil 2 days after 1st rain plot 5 | place: USA:California | collected 2015-09-18 | reverse complement strand
CATCGAACACGTGCGGGAGCAAGCGCGCTTGCAGGTCGCGGGACGCAACGGGAACAAGCTCGTACATGAGTTATTGCCAGTAGTGGAGGCAACTGGTTTTTGCAGATTGCCGGAGCCTTCTCGAGGCGATGTTTTCCTGGATCTGGAGGGTGATCCGTTCGCGGGTGAACAGGGATTGCAATATCTGTTCGGGTTTGCTGTGTGGAATGCAGACGGCGAATTGAGTTACGAGAAGCAATGGGCTCTGAATAGAGATGAGGAGAAAAAAGGCTTTGAATGGCTGGTGGACGAAATCACGCGGCGGCGCGAGGCCGATTCGAAGATGCATGTGTATCACTTCGGGGCGTACGAGCCGGGAACGCTGAAGCGGTTGATGGGAATGCATGCGACGCGCGAAGACGAGATCGACCGGATGCTGCGCGCCGGAGTGCTGGTGGATTTGCATCAGGCGTTCAAGCAGGGCGTGCGGGCGAGCGTGGAAGAATACTCGCTGAAAAAAATAGAAGCGTTTTACGGATTCGAGAGAAAGACGCCGCTGGAGAAGTCGCGGAGCGCGATGAGGTACGTCGAGCACCGGCTGGAGTTGGGCTGGGGCGACGAGGTGTTGCCGGAAGAAATTCGCGAGGTGATGGAGGGCTACAACCGCGAGGATTGTGTTTCCACGGCGAAGCTGCGAGATTGGCTGGAGGAAGAACGGCTAAAGCTGGTGAGCCTCGGTGTGGCCGTGGCGCGGCCGCCAGAAAAAAGCGGGGATCCTTCAGAGAAGCTTCAGGAAAAGCTGAACCGAGCGGAGGCGCTGACCGTACAGCTTTGCGAAGGAATTCCTACGGATCCGGAAGCGAGGTCGGAAGAGCAATCCGCGCAATGGCTGCTGGCGCAGCTTTTGAGCTGGCACCGGCGCGAAGACAAGAGTGCCTGGCAAGAGGGCTACAGGCTTGCAGAGATGAACGATGAAGACTTGCTCGACGAGCGATTAGGTCTGACGAAGTTGCGTTTTGTGAAGAGAGTCGACTCTGGGTGGCAAGTGCCGACGGACCGCTATTCGTTCGATCCACAAAAGAGCAACGTGCGTGTTGGTAAGAGCGTGTACTTCGGCGATGAGAAGTTCGGCGAAGTCATCGCCATCGACCATGTGAAAGGAATTGCGGACATCAAGAAAACGAAAAAAACCGCCGACGCCCACGCTCCAACCGTCTACATGTGGGACGCCCCGCTGCCGACAGATGCCCAAGCCGGCTCGCTCTATCGAATTGGCGCGTGGGTTGCGGAGAACGGCGTTGATGCGCCGGGACACTATCGTGCAGGACGCGATTTGCTGCTCCGCAAGCCGCCGCGCCTTCTGGATAGGGAGAAGCTCGATCCCCTGGCCTCGGAGCGGCCTGAAAACACGGCGAGTAGAATTGCGCTCGCCCTGCAAGACTCCGTCTTTGCCATTCAGGGCCCACCGGGTTCGGGAAAAACGTACACGGGCGCGCGCATGATTTGCGAGCTTGTAAAACGGGGCAAAACAATTGGCGCGACTGCATTGAGTCATAAGGTGATCCGGAAACTTCTCGACGATGTGGTTGAAGCAGCGCGGGGAAAAGGTACAGCCGGCGTGCGATGCATGCATCGGGAAAAAGATGGTGAGGAGAGCGACGGAGTCGCGGTGGCGAAGAAAGACAATGAGGAGGCGTTTGCGGCGCTGCGCTCGAACAAGATTAATGTTCTCGGGGGAACATCGTGGCTGTGGGCGCCCGAAGCTGCGTTCGAATGCGTGGACGTGCTCTTTATTGATGAAGCCGGCCAGATGTCGCTGGCGGATGTGCTTGCTGTGTCCCAGGCGGCAAAGAGACTGGTCCTGCTTGGAGACCCACAACAACTGGAGCGACCGACGAAGGGGAGTCATCCGAACGGTGCGGAAAAGTCTGCGCTGGAACATTTGCTGAATGGGCGAAAGACGATTGCGGAAGACATGGGGTTTTTCCTGCCGCAGAGCTGGAGATTGCATCCGGATGTTTGCAAGTTTACTTCGGAAGTGTTTTATGAAGGCAAGCTGAGTTCGCATGCGATTGCAAGGAGCAGAGTTTTAGAAGGGCACGCTTCGCTGAAGGGAGCCGGATTATGGTTTGTTCCGGTGGAGCATGAGGGTAACCGCAACGCAAGCGCCGAAGAGGTGGAAGTGGTGGCGCGGATTGTGAAGGGTTTGCTCCAGCCGGAGGTGAAATGGTTTTACGGGGCGGGAAACAGCAGGAGATTGAAGGAAGGAGATATTTTGATAGTTGCGCCCTATAACGCGCAGGTGGCGGATTTGTCGGCGAGGCTGCCGAACATGCGGATTGGAACGGTGGACAAGTTTCAGGGGCAGGAGGCACCAGTGGTCATTTATTCGCTGACCACGTCGTCGCCAGAGGATGCGCCTCGCGGAATGGAGTTTTTGTACAGCTTGAACCGGCTGAATGTAGCAACGTCGCGCGCGATGTCGGCAGTTATCTTGGTGGGGAGTCCTCGGCTGTTTGAGCCTGAATGCCGGACGCCACGGCAGATGCAACTGGCGAACGCCTTGTGCGCCTACCGGGAAATGGCGACACAAGTGGATGCTGACGAGATTTAGCCGGGAACGCCATTCTCCTGAATGGCGCTTTAAGTTCCTCCAAAAGGCAGGTTTGCATGCCTTGGATTGGCTGGCGAACAGGAGACGTCAATCAGAGACTGGCGTTCCCGGCGAAGCTCATTTCTGGCCGAACTGCTGCAAAGTGACGTTGACAAGGAACGGGTTGTCGAAGTCGGTGGTTTCGCCCCAGCCCTTGCCAACAACCGGTAGAAGCCTTGCGGAGAGCGGCTTGTGCCACTTCACTGAGAGGCTAGCCATGTCCGCAATGATCAGCGAAAGCTGCTCGGCCGTGGTGTCACCCGGTAGAGGGATCGTGTCCAAGCCGGTGCCGCACACGGCGGAGTACGCGAGCAGCGCATCCACGGAAATGCGGCCTTCGCTCCAGCGCTGCGCCAGACGCGCATCTTCAAGGACCGGCAGCATCAGCCCGCTGTAGCCGGTCTGCTTCACCTTCACATCCTTGATAGCGGCGGTAATCGTGGCCGCGGCGGTCATCGTTCCGCTCATGCCAAACGGCTGCTTGGTCAGGTTCTCAATGGCGACGCCGATCGAGGTGTTTGGCGCAGGCGACGGAGCGGGCGAAAGGTCAATGCCCATGTACGTCCAGCCGGTCTCGGAGTCCACGCGCCCGGCATGGTGCTCGACGTCGAAAGCCACATTGGCAAGCGCGTCGGTGAGCCGCTGGCGGGCCGAGGGCAGATCTGGCGCGTCTTTGAACGCTGCGGCCACCACGGGAGCCGACTCGAGCGCGATGGCAAACTGATGGCCAAAACCGGTGAGATACGCGGCGGGAAAGAACGGCGACAGCGGCGGCACACTGGCGATGGCGGCAAAGCGGAAGTTGCCCTGGCTGTGCTCGGTGGAGTCTTCGAGCTTTTTCATAATGCGCGCCGCCGCCGCGATGGCGCCCCAGCGAACGCCGTCTTCGCCCGCCACAACCACCGTGCCGTTCAGATTTTTCGTGCTGGCGAGGATTTCCCCGAGCAAATCGGCCTGCGAAGCAGGGTCGTTGGTGTTCAGCATCGCCGGGCCGATGGACATTGCAAACTTCTGCTGCTCCGCAAGAGCGTCCAGCAGTTTGAAGAAGTTGACGGCCTGTTGCGTGTTCATTCCCTGGATGTATTCCGGGAAGGGTTGCGTGGCTATGCGGATGGTTTGCACCTGGTAGCCGCGGGATTCGAAAGTGACCTGCGCGCGGTGCAGCATATTGAGCGCGTCGGCAATTTCGCGTTGGTAATCGCGCCAGTCCAGATTGACGAACGCGGTGATGGCGCGAATCTTTGGATTGGCGGGATTGACGGTGTTCGCGGCAGGCTGCTGCGCGGGTGCGTGTTTCGTTTGCGCTTGTGGCGTGCGCGCTGATGCTGTTACAGCGAAACCTACGAGTGCAATGAACGCAAAAAAACGAAATCCACGATGAGCTTGCATACGAAATCCCCCGGAAGGCACGATACATCGCGGAGAATTCGCTTACAAGATTCGACCTAAGCCTTGTTGCTGAAACTCAATGTGGCGTGTTTGGCGGTGAGCTCGCTGGTTTCGTCTGGCCTTCCTCGCAAGGGGCCCACCAGGAGTGACTGTGGCGTTCTATTTGGCTGTAATGAGAATACTCACAGGAGTTCCCATTTCGTCGTCCAGTCCACTGCGCTTCTTGCCCATCAATCGGGCAGACATTCTTGCTGTTTGATCTATTGGAACACCCAAAAAGTGTTAGAGAAAAGAATGCGACGGCGATGATGGTTTTGCCGCGCATTTGATTTTGCGATTTCACACGAAAGCGGAGATGCCGGTGACGCGCTCTCCGATCACCAGCTTGTGAATGTCGTTGGTGCCTTCGTAAGTGTAAACGCTTTCGAGATTGTTCATGTGCCGCATGATGCAGTAATCGTCCACAATGCCGTTGGCGCCCAGAATGTCGCGGGCTTTGCGCGCGGTCTCGAGCGCGATGGCGACGTTATTCATTTTCAGCATGGAGATGTGCGAGGGATCCGCTTTGTTTTGATCCTTCAGACGCCCGACATGCAGCGCCAGCAATTGCCCTTTCACAATTTCGGTGATCATCCAGGCGAGCTTTTCCTGCACGAGCTGATGCGATGCAATGGGCTTGTTGGCAAATTGCTTGCGCGTCTTCGCATATTGCAGCGCGGTGTCGTAGCACGCCATCGCGGCGCCGAGCGCGCCCCATCCGATGCCATAGCGCGCCTGATTCAGGCAACTTAGAGGACCTTTCAGCCCCACGACACCGGGGAGCAGATTTTCTTCGGGGATTTCGCAGTCGCCAAACGATAAACCCGAGGTCACCGAGGCGCGCAGCGACCATTTGCCATGAACGTCCCAGGACTTGAAGCCGGGCGTGCCTTTTTCCACGAGGAAGCCGCGGACTTTGTCGTCTTTGCCCTTGGCCCACACCACGGCGACGTCCGCGATGGAGCCACTGGTGATCCACATTTTTTCGCCGTTCAGGACGTACTTGCCGCCTTTTTTCACGGCCCGGGTGAGCATGCCGCCGGGATTCGAGCCGAATTGCGGCTCTGTGAGGCCGAAACAGCCGATGGCTTTGCCCTGTTGCAGGAGCGGCAGCCATTTATTTTTCTGCGCGTCGCTGCCGTAGGAATAAATCGGATACATCACCAGCGCGCCTTGCACGGAAACAAAACTGCGGAGGCCGGAGTCGCCGCGCTCGAGTTCCTGGGTCATCAGGCCGTAGGCGACGTTGGACATGCCGGCGCAGCCGTAGCCATGGAGGTTGGCGCCGAAAAATCCAAGTTCGCCCAGTTGCGGGATCAGATGCTTCGGAAAAGTGGCTTCGCGGCTGTGTTTTTCGATGATGGGGATGACTTCGTTTTCGACGAATTCGCGCGCAGTCTGGCGGACGAGTTTTTCCTCGTCATTCAATTGCGAATCGAATTCGATGAAATCCACTCCGCCAAATTTGGCCATGCGTTGGTTCCTTTCGAGCGTTCCTAGAGTGTAGCAACGCGCCGGATTTAGCAGCAACTTTGGCCCTTTCACAGCGAGGCCTGCTTGACGCAACGCCGCGCAGCGGCGAAACTTTTTATTTGCCGTTTGAATGAGGAAATGTGTCGAAAAAACTCTCCTTAGCCAGGAAGCGAGCCGGGCGACGCAGCAGGGCGCTTCCAACGCGGCCAAAAATCCTGATTTTTGATGTGGATGGCGTACTGGTGGACGTGCGCGGAACGTATTGGCGGTCGGCGCTGGAAACGGTGCGCTACCTTACCGGCAAGCGAGTCACCTATGCGGAGTTGCACAAATGGAAGAGCAAGCCGGGGTTCAATGACGACTGGAGCATGGTGGCGGCGTGGGTGACCGCCTTGGGCAAACCGCTTTCTTATGACGAGGCGCGAGTTGCTTTCGAAAGGTTTTACTGGGGCAACGATGGGAAGCCGGGAAACGTTCGCAACGAGAAGATTTTGGTGACTCCGCGGCAGATCGAAAAATGGGCGCTGCGCTTCGAGCTGAATCTGTTCACGGGACGCACGCGCCAGGAATTTTCCTTCACGTTTGATCGTTGGCCGGGCACAAGGTTTTTCAGGACGATCATCACCATGGACGACGCCCGCAAGAAGCCCCATCCCGACGGTTTGCATATGATTCTCGACGGAAGGGATCCGGCAACCGCTCTATACCTGGGCGACAACATTGACGATGCGCTGGCTGCGCGAGATGCAGGTGTGCCGTTCCTGGCGATCATTGCGCGAGACGAACATCGCTTCCGCGAACGCGCCGCGCGCTTCCGCGAATTGGGGGCGCTGGCGCTGCTTCCCCGCGCAACGGAATTGAATCGCATACTGCCCCAATGAGGGACGGCATCCCCGCCAGCGCTAGCCACAGTTGCAACGCAAAAGTGGCTCCAACCCTTTCCCCGATCTGATAGAGTGCGTCGAGCAAAATTGTTGGACGGGGGAATGCCGATGAAACGACGCACCTTTTTGAACGTCACTGCGGGCGCGGCGACCGCTTTGGCATGCAAACCAATTGCCCTGGCCGCGGAGCAAGACCGAAAAACACCAGTTGTCTATCCTGATCCCGCTGTGGAAGTTGTCGATCCGCGCTTCGCTAAATATGCTGTCGCGAATGCCGCAGTCGAGCGCCTGTACACGGGCGCGCGCTGGGCCGAAGGGCCGGTTTGGTTTGGAGACGGGCGATATCTCCTGTTCAGCGACATCCCCAACAATCGCATCCTGCGATGGCTGGAAGATACGGGCGAGGTCAGCGTTTTCCGCAGCCCTTCTAACTACAGCAACGGCAATTTCCGCGACCGGCAGGGCAGGCTGCTGACTTGCGAGCATGACACGCGCCGCCTGACGCGCACCGAACACGATGGCGCGATCACTGTCCTTATGGACCAGTTTCAAGGCAAAAAGCTGAACGCTCCCAATGATCTTGCGGTGCATTCCGACGGCGCCATCTGGTTCACCGATCCCGGCTACGGCATCATGTCCAATTACGAAGGCCACAAAGCGGCGTTCGAGCTGCCGGCCAGCGTTTATCGGTTCGATCCGAACACGCGCCAGGCGAGCGTAGTTGCCAGCGATCTGGACAAGCCCAACGGGATTTGCTTCTCTCCAGACGAGAAAAAGCTATACATCGTGGACACGGGTGTTCCTAAGTACGCCGGCGATCCGCACCCCATTCGCGTGTACGACGTCGAGGATGGCGTGCGCCTAAAGAATGGCCGCCTGTTTGCGAACATGGCGCCGGGGTCTTCCGACGGCATCCGGTGCGACGTGGATGGCAACGTGTGGTCGGCCGCGGGATGGGCGGGAGAAGGCTACAACGGCGTGCACGTTTTCGCTCCCGACGGCACGCTCATCGGCAAGATTCATCTTCCAGAAACGTGCGCGAATCTTTGTTTCGGCGGAAGCAAGAAGAACCGCCTATTCATGGCGGCAAGCCAATCTCTTTATGCGCTCTACGTTGGCACACAAGGTGCGCAAGTACCTTGAGCTGCCTAGCGCGGCTGGCATTCTGGCTTTCGCCTCTTGCGGGCCCGCAAAAAAGCACCCCCAACTATTAGGAGAACAGCGAATGGCGCCAGGAGCCATCGGTAGCGGCTGGACAAAACGAAAGGAAGCATTAGGGCTGCAAGTTGGAGAGCAAGGAACAGGCAAAGACCGGCTGCGACGATCGCGCCAACCAGAACGACAGGACGACTTGAGGAAGACATGGCCTTACCGCAGACCAATCCCGGACGAGTATAGCACTTAGGGACCTGCGTTGACGCCCGGCCCGACGGATGCTATAAAGTACACTTCAAAGCGGCGGCTTAAAGCCCACCGTACGCTCTTACGGGGTGGAGCGAGGCGTGGCTGCCAACCTATCTGCCCCGCGTGGATCTGGGTCAGAGGCGACGGAAATTTAGGCACAACAATTCGATGCCTTCCATCGGTCACCAACTTGGCGAACTGTTCCTTGGGGCTGCGCCCACAGTCCTGATTATCCTCATTTTTTACTTCATCTTACGGACGCTTTTCTTCCAGCCGCTCCTGGAGGTGATGGCGGAACGCGACGCGCGCACGGTGGGTGCGCAAAAGGCTGCGGAAGCGGCCCAAGCCGCGGCAGCCGAGAAGGTCAAGCAATATCAGGAAGCTCTAAAGCAGGCGCGCGGCAAAGTATACGCGGAGCAAGAAACGGCGCGAAAGAAACTGCTCGACGAGCGGGCGGCGCAGTTGAAGGACGCGCGAACCAAAGCTTCCGGGGAAGTCACACAAGCCAAGGAACGGGTGGCCAAGGAGTTGGGGGCCGCGCGGCGCGAAGTGGAGGCATCGGTGGCTCAACTTGCCGCTGAAATCGCACGGCGTATTCTGCAAGCGCCGCCGCGTCCAAGCGCCCCTGCGAGAGAGGCTCGATGAAGGCAAAGCGCTACATCTTGGCCTCCGCCAGCGCCGTCATTGCGGCGCTTTTCTTAACTCTGACGGCGCACGCCGCGGAAGAAGGCGGCGCGGCCGGGGCGGAAACGGCCACGGAAATCTTCAAGTGGATTAACTTTGCCATCGTGGTCGGAGCGCTTTTGTGGGTGTGCTTGAAAAAGGCGCCAGGATTTTTTCGCGGGCGCGCGGAATCCATCAGCTCCGCGATCACTAAAGCCGGGAGTACGAAAGCAGCCGCTGACGCGCAACTGCGCGAAGCGGAAATGAAACTCGCGCATTTGGAAAAAGAAGTCGCGGAACTGCGGGCGTTTGCCGAGCGTGAAGCCGCCGCGGAGGTCGGGCGGATTCGAACGGCAACGCGTTCGGACCTGGAAAAAATCGGTGTGGCAGCGAAAGCGGAAATCGAAGCGGCGGAACGCGCGGCGCGGCTGGAGTTGAAAGCGTTGGCCGCGATGCTGGCGGTGGACGGCGCGGAAGCGCTCCTCGTGAAGCAGTTAAACGCACGCGCGCAGGCAGGGCTGATCAGCAATTTCGTCAAGACCTTGGAAGGGATGCCGAATTGAAATCCGCGAGCCTCCAATACGCGAATGCGCTGGCGGACATCGCGCTGGAGCAGGGCGCCTCTGAGCCCGCCGCCAAGCAACTGGAAAGTTTTGCCGCCGCGTATGAGGAATCGGCCGAATTGCGCACTTTTCTGGCAAGCCCCGCCGTCAGCGTGGAAGCGAAACACGAGGTGCTCGAGAAGATCTCCAATCGCCTTGGCGCGAGCAAGATTATACGCAATTTCCTGTTCGTGATTGCCGATCACCGGCGAACGCAACTGATTCCGGAAATTGTTGCCACGTTTCAGCAGGTGTTGCGGCAGCGCCAGGGCATGGCCGAAGCGGAGATTTCCTCCGCGGTGGAATTGACGTCGGCGCAGAAAAAAGAGCTGGCGGCAACGCTGGCGCGAGTAACGGGAAAGAAAATCGAGCCGAAATATTCGCTCGATCCGGCGCTGCTTGGCGGCGCGGTGGTGCGCATCGGGGACACGATTTACGATGGTTCGCTGCGGAGCCGTTTGAATGAAATGCGCGCGCGGCTGGCGTCAGAATAAAGAAGTTTAGATATTGCGCTTTTGGCGACGGTGTGACGAGGCAGCTTTCGGGGAAGTGACGGAGCACGCATGGCAAACATCAAGGCAGACGAAATCAGCAAGATTCTGCGTGAGCAGATTGAGAATTACGAGCAAACCGTTGCCGTCGATGAAGTCGGCGCGATCATTAGCGTCGGCGACGGCATTGCGCGCGTGCACGGGCTGGAGAAAGTGATGGCCGGCGAGATGCTGGCTTTTCCGCACGACATTTACGGCATCGCCCTCAACCTGGAAGAAGAAGAAGTCGGCGTGGTGCTTCTCGGTGAAACGACGGAGCTGAAGGAAGGCGACGTCGTGAAGCGCACGAACACGATCATGTCCGTGCCCGTGGGCGACGCACTGGTGGGACGCGTCGTGAATCCGCTGGGACAGCCGCTGGACGGCAAAGGCCCGATTGCCACGAAGCAGCGCAATGCCCTCGAACGCATTGCGCCGGGCGTTCTGGACCGCCAGCCGGTGCGCGAGCCGCTGCAAACGGGCATAAAGGCGATTGACAGCATGATTCCCATCGGGCGCGGCCAGCGCGAATTGATCATTGGCGACCGCCAGACCGGCAAGACCGCGGTGATTCTCGACACCATCATCAATCAAAAGGGCGGCGATGTTATTTGCATCTATTGCGGCATTGGCCAAAAGCGCTCGACGATCGCGCAGGTGGTGAAGACGCTGACGGACGCGGGCGCGATGGACTACACGATTGTTGTCGCTTCCTCGGCAGCGGAGCCGGCTTCGCTGCAATACATTGCGCCTTACGCCGCGTGTGCCATGGGCGAATACTTCCGCGACAATAAGCGGCATGCCGTGGCGTTTTATGACGACCTTTCGAAACACGCGCAGGCGTACCGCGAAATTTCCTTGTTGCTGCGGCGTCCCCCGGGCCGCGAAGCATTTCCGGGCGACGTGTTTTATCTGCATTCGCGCTTGCTGGAGCGCGCTGCGAAACTGAATGACAAACTGGGCGCCGGCTCGTTGACCGCCTTGCCGGTCATTGAAACACAAGCCGGCGACGTTTCCGCGTACATTCCCACCAACGTGATTTCGATTACCGACGGACAGATTTACCTGGAAGCGGACCTTTTCAACGCCGGCATTCGTCCCGCCATCAACGTGGGCATCAGCGTGAGCCGCGTGGGCGGCAACGCGCAGATTAAAGCCATGCGCCAGGTGGCGGGTTCGCTGCGGCTGGACATGGCCCAGTACCGCGAGCTGGCGGCGTTCGCGCAATTCGGCGCGGATCAGCTCGACAAGGTGACGCAAGGCCAGCTTGCCCGAGGACAGCGGCTGACGGAGATTTTGAAGCAGGATCAGTACGTGCCTTTGCCGGCGGAAAAACAGGTATTGATGATTCAAGTGGGCACGAGCGGGGCTCTCGATACTGTGCCGGTGAGTGAGGTGCAGTGT
>WNEX01001760.1_pt1 | contig 11057 bp, 10 predicted proteins | sample 5399841 | NCBI WGS metagenome assembly WNEX01 (sample SAMN13153337, study PRJNA577476) | soil metagenome | isolation source: 40 cm grassland meadow soil 2 days after 1st rain plot 5 | place: USA:California | collected 2015-09-18 | reverse complement strand
GCTTGCCGCCATGACACTTCTGGCCTTTGCAGGGAAACTGCCGCGCACGTCCACGGCTCTCCCGCCCATCGAGAGCCTGCGCACCTGGCTGGTCATGAATCTTCTCGGATTCCTGGCCGTCGCTTATCTGACCAGCTTGCTTGTCCATTCGCTCCGCAGCAAAGGCCGCGAACTTGAGGAAAAGAGCGAGGAACTTCTCAGCCTTCAGGATTTCACGCAAGACATCATTCACTCCATGCGCGGCGGTCTGATTACCACGGACCTCGACGGCGTCATTCTCCTGCTCAACCGCACCGGCGAGGACATTCTGGGATACCGGTTCGCCGACGTGCGCGGCAAGAAACTCCAGGAGTTGAACCAGGATTTCTGGCTGCCCGGACAGTATCCCAACGTGGAGCGGCTTTCTCTCCGAAAGGAAATCGATTTTCGCACTCCGCAAGGTGAGGCCCGCTACCTCGGTATCAGCGTGTCTCCCTTACGTTTGGGAACCGAAGAGCGCAGCGGCTTTGTATTCAACTTCCAGGACCTCACGGATTTGCGCCGGCTCGAGCAGGAAGTGGCCACGAAAGAACGCATGGCTGCGCTTGGACGGCTTTCGGCGGCGATCGCTCACGAAATCCGGCAACCGTTGACGGCAATGGCTGGCGCGGTAAAGGAGCTGGCTCGTCTGGTTCCGCTGGAAGATGATGAGAAACAGCTCGTGAACATCGTCAGCCGGGAATCCGAACGCCTCAACAACATCATCACGGACTTTCTGAACTATTCGCGGGAAAAGACTTACCAGTTTCAAGAAGCAGACGTCCGGGCGCTCTTGGACGAAACGCTGACCTTGATGGAGAAGAAGCCCGAAGTCGGCTCCAAATTCCAAATCGTTCGCGCTTTCAACGGCCAGGAATTGCGCGCGCGTGTGGATGCGACAACGCTCTCCGCGCCATGCCCACCGGCGGAACGCTCACGGTTAAACTGGAACCGTATCCGTTCTGGCTGCGCATTGCCTTTCGCGATACGGGCGTTGGCTTGGACCCCAGGCAAAAGGCTAAAATTTTTGAGCCGCTGCAATCCGGGTTCGAGGGGGGCACCGGACTGGGGCTTTCAATCGTCTATCAGATTGTGCAGGCCCATAGCGGAAAGGTCAGCGTCATTTCGGAAAAAGACCGCGGGGCGGAATTCATCGTCGAGTTACCGCGAGTTGCGTGAGGCGTCATGCAGGGAACGAAGGCCGCTACAAAAGAGACCGCAAAGGAACTGCCGCACATTCTCGTCGTGGACGACGAAAAGTCGATCTGCGAGCTCCTGGAGATAACTTTTCGCAAGGAAGGCCACCGCGTGGAAGTCGCCAACAGCGTCGAGGCCGCCAAGCGCAAACTAGAATCGCAGATTTTCGACATTATTATTTCCGACATTCGCATGCCGGGAGAAGACGGCGTCAGCTTTCTTAAATTCGCGAAGGAAATCGCTCCTGATTCCTTTTTTGTGCTGATGACCGCCCTTCCGGCGCTGGACACCGCCATCGCGGCTCTTAATTCGGGAGCCGACCGCTACGTCATCAAAGATCACAACCACATCGATCAATTGCGCCGCGCCGTCCAGGAAGTTTCCGAGAGTCTCAGATGGAAGAAGGAGGCAGGTTACCTGCGGAGGGAGCTGCGCCGCCTGACCGGGCTAGACAATATCATCGGGCAAAGTCCCAAAATGCGCGCGATCTTCGATTTGATTCAGACCGTTGCGCCGCAGTCGAGCCGCGTGCTCATTACCGGTGAAAGCGGAACGGGAAAAGAGTTGGTGGCCCGCGCCATTCATGAAAACAGTCTTCGTGCGCAGGCTCCTTTTATCACTATCAATTGCGGCGCATTTCCGGAAACACTTTTGGAATCCGAGCTTTTCGGTTACATGAAAGGCTCGTTCACCGGGGCCAATGAAAACCGGCAAGGGCTCTTCCAGGCGGCGCACGGCGGAACGCTGTTCATGGACGAAATCGGCAACATGAGCCTGACCATGCAGGTAAAGCTGTACCGCGTTCTGCAAGAAGGCAAAGTGCGGCCCATCGGCAGCACGGAAGAATCGGATGTGGACGTGCGCATCATCGCCGCCACCAACAAAGACTTTGAAAAGGAAATCGCGGAAGGCCATTTCCGCGAAGATCTCTATTACCGCCTCAGCGTAATTCCCATCCACGTTCCGGCTCTGCGCGAGCGGCGCGAGGACATCCCGCTATTGGCCCGCCACTTCCTGGAACGCTTCCGGAAAATCATGGAGAAACCCATTGAAGGGATCTCTCCGGAGGCGATGAGCAAGCTCGAAGCCTACGACTGGCCGGGAAACGTAAGAGAGCTTGAAAATACCATGGAGCGCGCCGTGGCCCTGGAAGCCGGCAAAGAGGTTTCCGCGCGGGTGCTTCCGGATCGGATTTTGGGTTATGGCGGAGCTTCCTCTTCCGGCGCGGCAGCGAGCCAAGGAGTCGAAATCCCGGACGCGGGCGTGGATTTTGAAAAGGTGGTGGCAACCACGGAACGATTGTATTTGCAGGCCGCCCTGCAAAAAGCAGGCGGCGTTCGCACGCGAGCTTCCGAGTTTCTTGGAATCACCTATCGTTCTTTCCGGCATTATGCCAAGAAGCATAGCCTCTAGAGGAAGCCCAAAACAGGTCCGCTTTTGCGACGCAGTTGCCACGGGCAAGGCAAGCCTCGCCCTTTTCTGGTACCAGAAGCCCACCTTTTTGTAGGTCAAGGGTCATGTAACCGGCTGACGCATTGTGCTGTTAGGGGATGACAAAAAGTGTCGACGAAAAAGGGTCATTCCCATTTTGAAGCACCCTGAGTGCGACGGCTGAACTCTGTCGCCAATGTAAGTCATTTAGATTCTATATGATACGCGAGCGCAGGACAGGTCATTGGCCCGGCCATCAGATTGGCCACCGACATGCCCTACTTCATGCCAGTGCTTGTGGCAACCTCAAATTCCTAAGGAGATAGCATGAAGAAACAGAAGGGTTTCTCTCTTATCGAGCTTTTGATCGTCGTGGCGATCATTCTGATCATCGCGGCCATCGCCATCCCGAACTTGCTGCGCTCGAAGATCGCGGCCAACGAATCGTCCGCCGTGGGTTCCGTGCGCACGATTGGTACCGCGGAAGTAACGTATTCGTCCAGCTGGGGCAGCGGTTACTCTGCCAACTTGACAAGCCTCGGCGGCGCAGCTCCCTGTGTTGCAGCGACTGCGGCTGCCGCTTGCTTAATCGACCCGCTTCTGAGCCAGGCTCCATTCACGAAGAGCGGCTATCAGTTTAACGCCGCTGGCACCTTGCTGGTGGGCGGTGTTCTTAACGGCTTCGAAGTGAATGCTTGGCCGACCACGTTCCAGACGACTGGTGTACGCGCGTTTTGCGATGACCATACGGGCGTGCTCAAGTTCAACGTGAACGGTGCGGCGATTGGCGTGGCGGCTGGTTCCTGCCAGGCCGTTGCGACCGCCGCTGGTGTTTCCGGTCCGGTCGGCAACTAAGTTTAACTTTACCCAGCCAAGTCTCCGGGAGAGGGAGGAAGCTCAGCTTCCTCCCTTTTTCTTTTGTGTATCCAACTCCAGGTTTCCCTTTCAGACCCGTCGATCTCTCGAGCAAATGCGTCAGGCGGAGGCGGCTTCGGTTTGAGGCTTGGTTTTCGTCTGAGGCTTGGCCTCGGCTGGGACTGACGCGGGAGCTTCGGGTCCGGCGAGGAATTCGCCGGCGAAATCCGCCAGGAATTCGTCCATGGTGATGGGCGGGCGGCCAAGGAGTTGTTCGAGGAGGCCGTCAATCTTGCCGCCTTTGCCGCTGACGTAATAAGCCTGCAGGTCGAGCAGGGCGTCGGCTTGCCACTCGGGCATGCCGCTGGCGAGCATGGCTTGGCGCTGCTTCTCGGCGGGGATGTCCACGTATTGGACATCGCGGCCGGAATGTTTTGCGATTTTTGCGGCGAGCTCGGAATAGGTGAGCGCCTCGGGGCCGTTCAGTTCGTAGGTCTTGCCGGAGTGCTCGCCTCCGGGGAGCGATTTGGCGGCGACGACGGCGATATCGCGCACGTCGAGGAAGCTGACGCCGGCGTTGCCCATGGAGGAGTGAAAAACTCCCTGGGTGCGGATGGAGGACGCAAAGTAGGTCAGAACGTTTTGGTGGAAGCTGTTGGGACGGAGAATGGTGAAAGAAATTTTTGTGGATTTGAGTTTGTCCTCGACGCGGCGGTGCCAACTGGGGAAGGACTTGCGCCATTCGCGAGCGCCCATGGCGGAATTCAAGACAATGTGGCCCACAGCGGCGGCGGCGCAGGCGTCAATCATATTCCATTCGAGCTCGATCAACTGCGGGATCGGGGAACACACCAGGTAGACGCCGGTGATGCCCTCGAGCGCCGCGGGCAGGGTATCCTTCTTAGAGAAGTCAGCGATGACCGTCGAGGTTCCTGCGGGAGCTTTGGCCGCTTCGGTGGCCGAACGAAACATGGCGCGGTGCGGTGCGCCGCTCTTGGCGACTTCGGTTAAGACAGCTTTCCCCATCGTGCCGCTTGCACCAGTTACCAAATACATGGTTTGTGCCTCCTGAGGATTACACGCCAGTGCAGGCGGGCTGGGGAAGCGGAGGATGGCGTGGCTCGTGTCGCTATATCTTATACGCGCGCGGCAGCCCGGGTCTAGCAGTTTGGTGCCAGGCGCCTCACTCCAGGGGTAAGGCGAGCTTAAACTGGCGGCGAGTATCGGGCTGGCAACGCCGCCAGCGAGATGCCCGACTACCTGGTGATCCTTTCACCTAGTGGACTGGTGGTACCAAAGTGTTTTCCCGGTCGTACGGGTGCCGCCGGGTGCGAGCGTACACGGTAACCCAGATGCAGGCGTACCAGAAAAGGATGTAGATGAGCAGATTGCAAGCGAAGGCAAGTCCTGTCCAGAATCTCTGCCAGCCGGTCATCAGCGCGCCCGGCGTATTGAGGGAACTGGCGAGGTGCGTTCCCGGGGCGGAAAGCACCTCAAGGATTCTGCTCCATAACGGGCTATACGCGAGATTGATTTTCGCCTCGAGCAGAAGCGCGGAGGTAATCACACCTAAAACGAAGGCCCAGAGGATTTTTGATTTGAGCATGCAGCCTCCCAGAAAAAAAAGATAAAGGCGAACTGGGAGACCTGCTTCTTGAAGCTTAGCAAATGCGGGGGCAAGAGGAAAGCGGCAGCAAGGCTGCCGCACTCTAAAAAACTTATGGCTGGGAATCAGGGCGGCGCTTCAGCGTCGGCCGATCATCATCGCTCGTGCTGTTGGGGTCGTTGCCGCCCGGCTGCTTCTTGGACTGCTCGGTCTTGGTGCGCAGGGTCGGCTTGTCCTTGGCATCGGTGGCCTTGCGCGAGAACATGATGTTGCGGAGGCGAGCCTTCACCGTATCAAATTCCGAGGTCGTGACGATGTATTCCTGCCGAGCCGGAAGAATGCGCGCGATTTCCTTTTGTGTATTCCCGATGCGCTCCGGAGTGGGCGGATGCGTGGAGAAGGCCTTCGGGATGGTGCCGGGACGGCGTTTCTCGTCGGCCTGGATGCGCTCGAAGAAAGTCACATACGAATTCGGGTCGTAGCCGGCCTTGTACATATACTGAACGCCGAGGAAATCCGCCTCGCGCTCGGCATCGCGCGAAAACTTCAGGAAGGTCAAGGGAATCGCCAGGTTCATACCCTGGTACATGGCATAACCTGCCCAGGTGTAGGGAATGAAAATCATCGCGGGGATGGAAAGCAGCTGCGTGAGTTCACCCTTGGTGGCCTGGCAGGTGCCGTGGCGCGCGGTGACGTGCGAAATCTCATGGGCCATCACGCCAGCCAGTTCTGACTCTTCCTGGGCGCGGAGAATCAAACCGCTATTCACGTAGAAGAAGCCGCCGGGAAGAGCGAAAGCGTTGACCTCGTCCGAATCAATGACTTTGATGGTGAAAGGAACCTTGGCGTCGGAGTTGCGCACGAGGTTTTGGCCGACGCGGTTGACATATTCGGTGACGACGGGGTCGTCAATCAGCTTGGAGGAGCGCTCGACTTCTTGGGCGAGGCCCTTTCCCAAAGCGATTTCCTTCTCAATCGAAAACCAGTTCATGTGGCAACTGACTTTGCGGTCGCCGATGGCGTCCACGTCTTCCTTGGAGTTCCTGGGATTGACGGTGTCTTTCTGTTGTACCGGCTGCGGTTCAGCGGCAGGCTGCTGAGCCTGCTGTTGAGGCTGTTGCGCAGCTTGCTGCGTCTTGGAGGGGTCTTGCTGCGGAGGATCCTGGCTCTGCGGGATGGCGAATGCTGGAATTGCCAAGAGGGCGCTGCCGAGGGCGAAGTTCAACGTGCGTCTCAGGATGGCTTTCATGTGCACCTCCGGCTACCCACTAGTATACACCCCAAAACTCCGGGCTGGCGTCAAAACCTTCAGCAACTATGATGTTAAGTTGGGAAAGAAGGTTATCCCATGGGGGCGAGGCGGCCTGTTGTGCCCTATTTTGAGCCAAGGAAGGTCCCCTTTACTAAACGCGGGCCAGCGACGAAACGGCCCGGAAAGTGCTATTTGCGAAGGGTTCAGGGCAGTGGTAGTTGACACACTTTGGGGCTCACTCTACAGTCAGGGACAGCCAAATCTACTTATGAGTTTAATGAAAATTCAGGTGGGTCAACTCTGGAAGAAGGACGCCACCGGTGACATTTACCTGGTAACCCGGCTGTATTCGGAAGCCCTGAGTACTATGGCCGTGCTGCGAAAGTCTGGAGCCGAGGGCGAGGCTCAGGTTCGCGTGAGAGTGGAGCGGGGCAGCAAGGGCCAGACCATTCGGGGCTTCTCGCCAGCGCAGGAAGAGGAATCCTACTAGGACCCGCCCGAGCTCTAAATCGAGCGAACTTCCATTTTTACAACGTCTTCCACCTTCATCAGCTCCTTTTGCAGGAAAGGCTCGCCGTATTGAACGCCGATCATTTGGCCGTAGTGGCGAGCGAGTTGGTTCATCTCTTCTTCCAAGTGGTCGATGGCCAGATGGACTTTGCTTGGCGGCTCGGCTTTTTTTGGGTGAAACTGGGAGGCGAAAGCCATGATGGCTTTGCGGCGCTGCTCGTATTGATCGGAGATGTCCACAACGAATGTGGGACGCACGTCAGCGTAGGAAACCGAATAAAGGATTTTGAACGGGCGGTAGGCCTCGCCGCTGATGGGCAACTGTTTAAGCCCGGCGAGGAAGCAGCCTTCGTAAGCCAGAATGGAGGCATGATAATGGTCGGGATGGCGAGCCTCCCAGTAGGGAAGAATTACTGTTTTAGGTCGGACCTGGCGAATGACTCCGGCGAGGCGGAGTTTAAATTTTCGGGAGGATTTGACATCGGAGTCGGGTACGCCAAGTGTGTCACGCCAGCTGACGTTCAATAGCTTTGCGGCGTTGGCGGCTTCTTTTGCGCGGATTTTGGGAGTGCCGCGCGTGCCCATTTCGCCGGCAGTCAAGTCGAGGATTCCCGTTTTATAGCCGAACTGGGCCATCTTCAGCAGCGTCCCGCCGCAAGTGAGCTCGACGTCGTCTGGATGGGCCGCAATCGCTAAGAGATCGAGATTCATTTTCTGCCCTCAGTGCCGCCTACAAAATGCCCGCCGATTCTATCAGTTTGGGTGTTGCGGAAGGGAAAGCGAGACGGCGCCGAGATGGCCGTGGTGTATCTGAGGCTGTGGTATCGTCTTGGGGCCATGACGCAGGCTGCCGGCGAAAAAGGCGGATCTCTCGCAGGGATGGTCGCTCTGGTTACGGGCGCGGCTAAGCGCCTGGGACGTGCGGTGGCGGTGCGGCTGGCGGAAGAGGGCGCGGATGTGGTGGTTCATTACTGGAGTTCTCAGTCGGAGGCGCAAGATACTGTCAAGGAAATTGAGAAGCTCAGGCGGCGCAGCGTTGCCATTGGGGCGGACCTCGGCAGCGTGGGGGAAATCAAGCGTTTGTTCGATGAGGCGGGCAAACATTTTGGGCGGCTCGACATTTTGGTGAATAGCGCGGCGAATTTTTTGCCGGCGAGCATGATCTCCACGACCGAGCAAATCTGGGACGCTGCGCTCGATACGAATTTGCGCGCGCCGTTTTTTTGCGCACAGGCGGCGGCGCCTTTGCTGAGGAGAACGCAGGGCGTCATCATCAATTTTGCCGATACGGGTGGGCTGCTCGGCTGGACGGGATACATTCCGCATTCGGTGTCGAAAGCCGGCGTCATCATGCTGACTAAGGTACTGGCGAAAGCGTTGGCTCCGGAAGTACGCGTGAATGCGATTGCACCGGGCACGATTACGATGGAAGGCGATCCACCGGAATGGGAAACAGACTTTATTAAGGTGGCGCCACTGCGGCGAACGGGCAAGCCGGAGGACGTCACGGACACGGTCCTTTTTCTGGTGCAATCGAAATTCATCACCGGGCAGGTGCTGGTGGTCGATGGCGGGCGCATGTTATAGCGCGCAAAGGGCATTCTGACAGGCAGAGCTTCGCCGTTCTAAGCAACAAACCTTTTCTGCGGTCGTGCAGAGAATCGCGCCGCGGTGTATTCTAATAGACTGAAAAACATCGCGAAATTTGCCGGAGGGAAAGCGTGGCATCGGTACAACCACAATTCGGAGGACAAGAGTCCGAAATGCCGAATGAGGCAGCGGTTCGTCCCCAGCATACGATCGAAGACGTTGAGATTCAGGAGTGGCTGGAGTCGCTGGATTCCGTGCTGGAAACCAGCGGGCCGGAAGTGGCCGCGGAAATCCTCGAACGGCTGCGCGCGCACGCCACGGTGAGCGGAATTGACCTGCCGTTTAGCGCGAACACGCCTTATGCCAACAGCATTCCGGCGCGCTTGCAGCCGCTGTTTCCGGGAGACCAGGAACTCGAGCGCCGCATCAAGAGCCTGATTCGCTGGAACGCGCTGGCCATGGTGGTGCGTGCGAACCGCGTTGAGCACAACATCGGCGGACATATTTCGACTTATGCCTCGGCAGCGACGCTGTACGAAGTCGGTTTTAACCATTTTTTCCGCGGGCGCACCGAAGAATTCGAGGGCGACGCGGTTTATTTTCAGGGCCACGCTGCGCCGGGAATTTATGCGCGCGCGTTTATCGAAGGGCGCATCAGCGCGCACCAACTGGAAAACTTCCGGCGCGAACTGAAACCCGGCGGCGGGCTGTCTTCTTATCCGCATCCTTGGCTGATGCCGGATTTCTGGGAATTTCCGACGGTGTCCATGGGCCTCAGCCCGTTGATGGCCATTTATCAGGCGCGCTACAACCGGTATCTGGAAGATCGCGGCTTGAAGCCCCGCACGGACGCGAAAGTTTGGGCGTTCCTCGGCGACGGCGAAACGGACGAACCCGAGTCGCTTGGCGCGATCACGCTGGCTTCGCGTGAGAAGCTGGACAATTTGATTTTTGTCGTGAATTGCAACTTGCAGCGCCTTGATGGACCGGTGCGCGGCAACGGCCAAATCATTCAGGAGTTGGAGTCGGCGTTTCGGGGCGCAGGCTGGAACGTCATCAAAGTGCTCTGGGGCAGCGAGTGGGACCCGATACTTGAGCGTGACACCGAGGGTCTGCTCGTCAAGCGCATGGGCGAGTTGGTAGACGGCGAATACCAGAAGCTCGTGGTTTCGTCGGGCGCGTACGTGCGCGAGCATTTCTTTGGCAGCGATCCGCGGCTGCTGCAGCTTGTGGAACCGCTGCCAGATGAGGCGCTGCGGCGGCTGCGGCTGGGCGGCCACGATCCGCGCAAAGTTTATGCGGCTTACAAGGCGGCGGCGGACCACCAGGGTTCACCGACGGTCATTTTGGCGCGGACGATCAAGGGCTACGGGCTGGGCGAAGCGGGCGAAGGCAAGAACGTTACGCACCAGCAGAAAAAACTCAACGAAGACGAGTTGCGTGAATTCCGCTCGCGGTTTGGCATTCCGCTGAACGACGAAGAGTGTATCGAGCTGCCGTTCTACCGGCCGCCGGAAGATAGCGCGGAGATTCAGTATTTGCGCGCACGGCGCGAAGCGCTGGGAAGTTACGTTCCGCAGCGCAAGGTGCGCTCGAAGCCGATCGTCGCCGACCACGACGAACTCTTCAAGGAATTTCTGGAAGGCAGCGAGGGCAGGGAAGTCTCCACCACGATGGCATTTGTGGGGATGCTCCGAAAAATGCTCAAGGATCCGGAAATTGGCAAGCTCATCGTGCCCATTGTTCCGGATGAAGCGCGCACGTTTGGCATGGAGTCGTTGTTCCGCACCGTGGGCATTTATTCAAGCTCGGGCCAGAAGTACGAACCGGTGGATGTGAACACGCTGCTTTATTACAAGGAAGCGAAAGACGGGCAGATTCTCGAAGAAGGCATCACCGAGGCCGGCTCGATGGCTTCTTTTATCGCGGCGGGTTCCGCGTATGCGACGCATGGCATTAACACGATTCCTTTCTTCATTTATTACTCGATGTTCGGATTCCAGCGGATCGCGGACTTCATCTGGGCCTCCGCGGACATGCGCACGCGAGGATTTTTGCTGGGCGGCACGGCGGGACGCACGACGCTTTCCGGCGAAGGCTTGCAGCATCAGGACGGCAACAGCCATGTGCTTGCGCTGCCCGTTCCCAACCTGAAGGCGTACGATCCCGCGTTTGCGTACGAAATTGCCGTCATCATTCAAGACGGCATTCGCCGCATGTACAAAGACGGCGAAAGCATTTTCTATTACTTGACGGTGATGAACGAGCCGTACGCCATGCCTTCGATGCCGGGCGATGTAAAGGACGGCATCTTGCGCGGGATGTACCGCTTCCGGCAAGCATCGAACTCCAAGGCCAAGCTGAAAGCGCAATTGTTCGGCAGCGGGGCCATCTTGAATGAAACTCTCCGCGCACAGGAGATTCTCGAAACCAAGTATGGAGTGGCCGCCGACGTTTGGAGCGTCACCAGCTACAAGGAACTCTACAACGACGGCATGGAAACGGAGCGCTGGAACCGCCTGCACCCGGGCGAAAAGCCGCGCGTTCCGTACGTCACCGAGAGCTTGGAGGATGCGCCGGGCGTTCTTGTTGCCGCTA
>WNEX01001472.1_pt1 | contig 11099 bp, 8 predicted proteins | sample 5399841 | NCBI WGS metagenome assembly WNEX01 (sample SAMN13153337, study PRJNA577476) | soil metagenome | isolation source: 40 cm grassland meadow soil 2 days after 1st rain plot 5 | place: USA:California | collected 2015-09-18 | reverse complement strand
TCCTTGCGGCCATGCAAACGCTGCGCTCGTCCAAGGTGCGGTCAGCCTTGACCGTGCTGGGAATCATCATCGGCGTCTCCTCGGTGATTTCCATGGCAGCGATCATCCAGGGGTTGAACAAATTCGTACAAGACCGCGTGGAGTCGCTGGGGTCCAGGACTTACTTCCTGACGCGGTTTCCGCCGGGAACGGACCCTTCGCGGATGCCACAACGGATTCGCGTGCGCCGGTATTTTGATTACAACTACGCGGAATACATCCGCACGGCGGCCCCCGATGTGGAGGACGTGAACACCGTGGGGACGCGTGGCTTCTTCCTGGGAGACACGAACTTAATTACCTATGGAGACCACAGCGTGGAGAAATTGATCGTACGCGGAGCGGAGCCATCGTACACGACGGCGCTGCCGCTGTTCACGGTTGCGCGGGGACGGTTCATCAGCGCATTTGACGAAGCGCACGCGCGGCCCGTGGTGGTGCTGGGCGCCGCGATCAGCGAATCGCTTTTCCCGAACGAAGACCCTTTGGGGAAAACGGTGCGCCTCAACGGCAGCACGTATGAAGTGATTGGCGTGTTCGAGCACGATCAGGGATTGTTTCTTGGCCCCGGAGTGGATATTTTCGCGATTATTCCGCTAAGCAAATTCCGCAAGGAGTATCCGGAAGCCAAAGAATTGATCATGATTTTCACGATTCCAAAGGATGTGAACATCGAAACCGCGCAGGGCGAGGTGATTCAAGCGATGCGGCGGCTGCGGCGCATCCCGGCGGGCAAGGACAATGACTTTGAGCTGAGCTCGCCGGACTTTCTGAGCAATTTGTGGAATCAACTGACGGGAGCGCTGGTGATTTTGACGACGGTCATCAGCTCGATTGGGCTGCTGGTGGGGGGAATCGGAGTGATGAACATCATGCTGATTTCCGTGACGGAGAGGACGCAAGAAATTGGAGTGCGCAAAGCCATTGGCGCGCGAAGGGCGGACGTGCGGCTGCAATTTTTGCTGGAAGCGGTGGTGCTCACGCTGGTGGGCGGAACGATTGGCATTCTGATCGGCGCGGGCGTTTCCACGATGGTGCGCGTCACTGTGCCGTCGATTCCGGCAACACTCTCGTATTTGTGGGTGACGATTGGATTTGTGATTTCGGTAGGCGTGGGACTGTTCTTTGGGTATTACCCGGCGAATCTAGCGGCCAACCTCGATCCGATTGATTGCCTGCGGTATGAATAGATCAAGTCTTCAGTTGTCAGTCGATGATTCTAATTGGCGGCGGAGAAGTAATGCTCCGTCCAGCCCAGCTCTATGAGGGCTTGCTGAAGACGCGCGAGCGGCAAGCCCACCACGTTGAAGTAACAACCCTCAATGCGGGGAACATAACGGGCGGCGTAGCCCTGGATGGCATAGCCGCCGGCCTTGTCGTGCGGCTCGCCGGTGCCGAGGTAGCGGGTGATTTCTTCCTCCGAGAGAGGAGCGAACTGCACAAGAGTGGTCTCGACAAAAGAGAGGCGTTCGGCGTCGGGGAGGCGGATGAGCGCGACTCCGGTGAGAACGGAGTGCGTGCGGCCGGAAAGTTTTTCGAGCATGCGGCGGGCGTCGTCGGAAGAACGCGGCTTTCCAAAGATGTGGCCGTCAAGAACCACCTCGGTGTCAGCGGCAATAAGGATAGCAGGACCCACCGCGCGCGCGGCGGCGAGCTCGCCTTTGGCATTAGCGAGGCGGAGAACAAGGTCGTTTGGCGATTCGCCGGGGAAGGGCGTTTCGTCGACGGCCGACGAAAGCACCGTGAAATGGTAGCCCGCGTCGCGAAGAATCTCCGCGCGGCGGGCGGAAGCGGAAGCAAGAATCAATTTCATAACGTACCTTACCAAACAAGGATACTCCAGTGCAGGCGAGATGGCAGCCTGCGCAATAGGAAAGCTACATGGATGCCAAAACGCTGCACAACCCAAAATACTTGACCTTGTCCAAGACAGCCATTATGGTGCGGAGACCCAGGCGATCTGCATAATTGCACATCAATCTTGTGCCCGGGCGGAATAAGCGAATGCAAATCCCGTTCCTGCTGTATATTTCTGTCGCTTTTATCGTGGTGCGCGTCGTAAGGCGCAAGGAGGCAATAGGAGGCTGGCTTCTTTATTTTTACTACTGGATTTCCGCCGTTCTATTCATTTCATTTCGCGACATCACGCAACACCTGAAGGTCTACGGCCTTTCCTTTCGCTCAACTTCGATGAATCATGAAGCCCTCGTTTTGGCCGTTTTCCCGCGCCTTTTCATGCATGTCGCGGTGGCGGCGGTTGCCGTTATTCTGCTGATGAAGAGGGAATGGGTGTGGGTGGAGCGCTTACGAGTGGTCCTTTTGGCTGGAGTACTGATCGGGGGTCTTTCCGTCTGGCTGGATGTTCGATATTTCCCAGGATCGACGCGATCCAACGCCGCCCGCTGGATTGGTCTTTGTCTGTGGCTACTCTACTTTCTTGCTTCCAAAAGGGTGCACCACGTTTTCCGGACTCGCGACTGGGACAAATTCGGCGGTCAGATAACTACGGATTCCTGATACTCGCCGAAGAGGCGGCGGAGGGCGTCGGAGATTTCGCCGACGGTGGCGTAGGCTTCGACGGCGGCGAGGATGGCGGGGAGAAGATTTTCGCTAGTGGCGGCCCGGCGCTGGAGCTCGGCAAGAGAGGATTGTACGCGGGCCGAATCGCGGCGGGCACGCAGAGCTTTGAGGCGAGTGACCTGAGAGCGCTCGATTTCTTCGTCGATGCGCAAGGTGGGGATAGAGCGTTCTTCCTCAGCAATGAAGTCGTTGACGCCGACGACGATTTGCTCTTTTTTCTCAACGGCGCGCTGAAATTCGAACGCCACTTTCTGAATTTCTCCCTGAACAAAACCGGATTCGATGGCGCGCAGCATTCCTCCGAGCGAGTCGATCTTGGCGATGTACTCTTCGGCGCCGCGTTCGATTTCGTTCGTGAGATGTTCGATGGCGTAAGAACCCGCGACGGGATCGATGGTGTTGGTAACGCCCGTTTCATGGGCAATGATTTGCTGGGTGCGCAAGGCAATGAGGGCGGAGTCTTCGGTAGGTAACGCGAGTGCTTCGTCCAACGAGTTGGTATGCAGAGACTGGCAGCCGCCGAGAACGGCGGCGAGCGCTTGAATGGCTACGCGGACGATGTTGTTTTCCGGCTGCTGTGCTGTAAGGGAAGAGCCCGCCGTTTGCGCGTGGAAGCGCAGGAGCAGCGAACTCGGATCTTTGGCCTGGAAGCGGTCGCGCATGATTTTGGCCCACAGGCGGCGGGCGGCGCGGTACTTGGCAATTTCTTCGAGCAAATCGTTGTGCGCGTTGAAGAAAAAAGAAAGCTGCGGCGCGAATTCGTCCACGCTGAGGCCCGCATCAAGCGCGGCCTGGACGTAAGCGATGCCATCGGCCAGGGTGAAGGCCACTTCCTGGACGGCGGTCGCGCCGGCTTCGCGAATGTGGTAGCCGGAGATGGAAATGGTATTCCAACGGGGGAGATGGTCGCGGCACCACGCGAAAATGTCGGTGACGATGCGCATGGCCGGGCCCACGGGATAAATGTACGTGCCGCGCGCGATGTATTCCTTGAGGACGTCGTTTTGCACGGTGCCGGAAAGTTTTTGCAGGCCGGCTCCCTGCTTTTTCGCCACGGCCACGTAGAGGCAGAGAAGAATCGCGGCGGTGGCGTTGATAGTCATGGAGGTGGAGACTTTTTCGAGCGGGATGCCGTCGAAAAGCGTCTCCATGTCTTCGAGCGAATCGATGGCCACGCCGACTTTGCCGACTTCGCCGAGGGCGAGAGGGTGGTCGGAGTCGAGGCCAATTTGCGTGGGAAGATCAAACGCGACAGAGAGGCCCGCCTGGCCCTTGCTTAACAAATAGCGATAGCGCTTGTTGGATTCGACGGCGGATCCGAAGCCGGCATACTGGCGCATGGTCCAGAAGCGTCCGCGGTACATGGTGGGATAGATGCCGCGCGTGTAAGGAAACTCTCCGGGGTAGCAGAGAGCCGTCTCGGGATCCCAATCGCGCAGGTTTGATTCGGCGTAGAGAGGATCAAGCGGAAGCCCGGAGAGCGTGGTGAATTTTTGCTTGCGCTCGGCGCGTGCGGATTTGGTTTTGGCTTCAGACATGGCGCCACGGAAAATGGAAAATCCAAAATGGAAAAGGGAGGCGCGTGATTTGCTTGTGACTGCAGTTCATTCGCATGGGCTGCTTTCACAACTTGCGGGCGTGGCGGAACGAAGTCACCGCAAAAAACACCAGCAGGACGGCCATGGCCACTGCCACGCCAACGAGCCAGCGAGACACGTCGCGCGTCCAGGCGCGAAACGCGGCGTTGAGCCAGGCCAGCGCGAGAACGGCAAACACCGCGCCGGTAAATTCGTGAAAAAGCTGGCGCAGGACGCGCCACAGGCGTCGGAACCCCTGGGGTTGTGAACTGGCCGGCGCGCTCGCGCTCGTAGACATGACAGCATCTTAGCGCAAAGCGAAAGCGAGTTCTAAGTTGTAAGTTTTAAGTTGTAGGTTTCAAGAAAAACGCGTTGGACCTATTTGGAGTCGATTCCTGGAATCCCGGTGTCGTCCGCTAGTTTCGCCGTGTCGAGGCGTCGATTTGGTGCGGTTCCCAGGATCGCGCGTCGCTAACTCAATGGTCGCCTATTTGATTACGCGCGGTTGCGTAGGACTCTCAGCTAGACCTCCGTAGGAAGAAGGGCTGTGGACAAATTGGAGACAACGGTGCGAAGGTCTCTTGTATCAAACTTTGCGTGGGCCTAAAATAGCAATTGAAGTACGGGAGAACCCTCCTTGCAACTCGATGATCATTTGAAAAACCTTCTCCGCGAGCTGGGACACGCCATCAATGACACAGTATCCGAATCCGATCGCATCACGGGCGCAATAGCCGGAGTGCGCGCGCACGGGTACGATATTGTGCTGAAATTGGACGCCACCATCGGGCTTGCGAAGCGCGACGGAGCGGCGGCAGAAGATGCCAAACTCACGACGCTGGACAAGCGGTTCCTGGAGTCGCTGCGCATCCAGGTGGACCAGGAATCCATGACGGAAGAAACGGAAAAGAAGCCGGTGGCGCGATTGACGATGACGCCCCAGGACGTGCGATTTTTGAAGTCGTTGCGGATTGCCACGGACGACGGCGAATGAGGCATCTCCCCAAAATCGCCGCGCTCGGGTTGCCAATGCTGCTGGCAGCGGGAGTTTTTTCTTCACCTGCAGCGGCGCAAGTGCCGGTTGTGGTGCCCGTAGTGGTAGACACTGCCGTGCCGATCATCGTAAACGCGGTGAAGCCGAAGCCCAAACTAAACGGGATTGTGAAATTGGAAGGCTTCGTGATGAACGCGAACATCGCGCAAATCTCCGTGCGCGCGAAGGGAAACGACATGTCCATCCAAACGTTTTCCCTTTCGCAGGAAGCCTCGGCAAAAATGCAGCAGATCGTGGACAAGGGCGGCTTCCAGTACGGCGACAAAGTGACGATTTATTACAAACCCGCCACGATGCAGGCCATGAAGTTCAAAGGGAAACCCTCGAAGCCGATTTGATTCTTATTGTGAGGCGGCCCATGTTGCGCCTCCCCGCGGTTGCCGGACGCTTTTATCCTTCCGATCCGAAAGAACTCAGTTTTCTCGTTCGCAATTATTCGCAGGCTGACGCACAGCGGCAGGCCATTCCCGCGAAGGCGTCCCTTGTGCCGCACGCGGGTTACATGTACTCCGGTCACGTGGCGGGAGCGGTTTTTGCGCGCATCGAGCTGCCGAAGAAAATCATCGTGCTCGGCGTGCGGCACTATCCGCGGGGAGAGCCGGCGGCCATTCTTTCAAGCGGTGTCTGGCGGACGCCGCTGGGAGATGCTCCGATCGATGAAGGGCTCGCGGGCGCGATACGGCGGGAGTGTCCTTTGTTGTGCGAGGACAGCGTGGCGCACAGCACGGAACATTCTCTGGAGGTGCAGGTGCCGTTTCTGCAGGCGCTCGCGCCGGGATTTTCGTTTGTGCCGGTAGCCCTGGGGACCGTGCAATTCGAATCGCTGGTGAGCGTCGGCGAAGGGATGGCGCACGTCCTCCGTAATGCAAAAGAAGACGTGCTGTTGCTCACGACCTCGGATTTGAACCATTATGAAGATGACGCGACCACGCGGGTGAAGGATCGCAAAGCTATCGACCGGCTTCTGGCGCTCGACGCGCGTGGGCTTTTCGACACTTGCCGCAACGAAGGCATTTCCATGTGCGGACTGGGGCCGGCAGTGGCCATGCTCACCGCTTTGAATGCGCTTGGCGCAAAGAAAGCAGAATTGGTGGAATACGCCACGTCGGCAGACGTTTCCGGAGACCGCAGCCAGGTGGTCGGCTACGCCGGAATGATTTTTTCCTGAAGAGCGCGACGCAACTGAGTCTTTAAGCAAAGAAAACGACTCTCGGGCCTAGGCTGAGAGTCGTTTCTGTTTCTGGATGCAAATGTTCGTTTAGTGCGGGCGGCCGCCGGAAGAGGCGCGCGGCGCGGGTGCGGGCGCCGGAGCCGGTGCGGAGTGCGTGGAACCGCCGCCACTTGCGCTGCCGGAGGAACGTGATCCGCCCCAACTTCCGCCAGAAGCCCCACCACCGACAGAGCTGCGTTCGCCGCCTCCCGAATAACGGGGGACAGGCGGCGGAACGCTATTTCGCGGCGGTGCGACGCTCCTCGGTGGCGTGACCGTGCGCGCGGGAGGAGCTGCGGCCACGGTTGCGTTGCCGTCGCGGTTCGCCCTGCCTGCGGCGGGGACCTTTTCGCTTTCCCCGCGGGCCACTTTCTCGCTGGACGCCGCTGCCGAGTTGTTATTCGAGTTTACGAAGCGATGTTCCTTGGGATCGTAAACAATCGAAGAATCTTTGCCGGTCGAAACGACGCGAGCGCTTCCGCTGCTTTCAAGAACGGTTCTGGAAACGCGAACGGGAGGCGCTGTGGGTGTAAGAGCGTTGTTAAAAGCTTCTTTGGGAGCGGATTTCAGCCTTCCCCATTTCTCTCCCGGCGAAAAAGCGATCACGCGGCGCCCACTCAGATCGCTGGAGGCCCCGGCGGAGAGAATTCCGTGCTCGAGGTTCCGAGGAGTCTTGCCCTTGGCGTCGAGCGGATGCATGGGGACGAAACCTATGTTCCCCTTGTTGTGAACGAACACTGCGGTCACCGGATGATAGATCGGCCGGGGCGGATGAACTCGCGGTGGGAATCGCCTGATGGGAACGCCCCCGCCAGGAAAGTAGCCGTAAACGATCGGCGGAGAGTAAAACCAGCCCCCGCAGCCTGAGTCAAAGAGCCATCCGCCGTAATGATACGGAGCCCAACCCCAAGGCTGGAAGCTCGCAAAAGTCCAGCCGAAAGCAGGGTCCCAAATCCACTGCCCATCGGTGAAGGGCGACCAGCTATAGCCTACGCCGAAGGGCCGCCAGCCGAAGCCGTATCCTCCGCAATTAGACCAAGAACCGTAGGAGTAGAGACTGCCGAATCCCGCTGCATAGTAGGGGGAATTCGTGTATTGCATGGTGGCCGCGGTGGCGGTGGAAACCGTATCGATCTGCCCGGAAACCCAATGATCGAATTCGTCCTGTTCCGGAACGCGGCCGATGCTCACGGACGATTCGTCGCCGGCTTTCATAGAGAGCAACTGCCCTTTTGCAAGAGGCGTGGTCTCGTCCTGATGCAATACATTGATGTGGCCAGAAACTGCCTCGACCGAGCTGCCGTCGTCAAAATTATCGAGGCGGAACGTGGCGCGGCTTCCGGCCTCAACGGTGAAATCACCGCCAGTGACGCTGAAATAATCGCCGCTCACGGGATTTACGTGGAAGGAAGCGCTGCCTTGCCGCAAAACCAGGCGCGTTATCAAAGCGCCGTCCTTCAGCGAAAGGTCATAAAACTCAAGAACCGTGTTTTCTTTTAAGAAGGCCAGCGTGCCGTTCTCGAATTCGACTTCCGCGCGTCCATTGTCGGTGGCCAGAACGTAGCCTTGACGAATGGGAAGGTTCAATTGCGCGGCATCCCAGTTGGCTTTGGAATCCGTCAGCGGGTCGCGGTGCGTTTCTGTGGCAAAACGCACATCGCCGCTCACTAAGCTGAGGCGGATGATGCGGGCGTGGCTCGCGTCAGCGGAAGCGGACGGCACACCAAAAAAGAGCGGCACCAAGAGAATCAGCAAAAGGGAAGGAAGAAATTTGCGGGAAGTCATAATTCACCCCCTCACGGGGAAGCTCTCTAAACCATTAGACGGCCAGGAAACAGGGCCGGTTGCATGCTCCAGCCCCTAAGACGATAGTCTCGCCGGGGGTTGCTGCCGTCAAGCATCAATAGGAGACGCCCGACGCAAGACTCGACTTGAATAAACCCGGCGATCACCGAGCTATGCATTTTGCGTATTCAGAATTTCGTTTGCACGATTCTTGACACTCTCGTAGTGAAACGTTAGTTTCAAACGGGGGATGTCCAGTTCGTCCGCAGTGTGCCTAGAGAGTCGCACCCTTTTATGGAAAGGGCGCCTCAGGTCCTTAGGGTTTGCTTACCATTGCGGAGCGGCGGAGTCCCATCGCCAGGGGGTGTTATGCCAAGTGTTTCTCAAGTGTTATCAGCAACTGCTTTAGTTGTGACGGTCCTGTTGGTCGGCCAAGTCGCCTACGGTCAAGGCGGGGCCACGGGCGCGATCACCGGAAGCGTCGTGGATGCAAGCGGCGGTTCAGTAGCTGGGGCGGAAGTCCAAATCATCGATACACGCACGGACGTGGTAGTGCGGAAACTACCCACGGGATCTGACGGCTCGTTTGTTGTGCCGCTGCTGCCGCCGGGCACTTACTCGGTAGTGGTCAATAAGTCGGGATTTTCTCAAGCCAAGGCCGACGGAATCGAAGTGCGCGTGACGGAAACCACAAGAGTAACCATCACGCTGAAACCAGGCGCCGTCAGCGAAAGAGTCGAGATTTCGGCGCAAGTGACGACCGTTGAAACCACCAACGCCACAACGGGCCAGTCGCTTGGAACGGAAACGGTCCGCGAGCTTCCGCTGGCGACGCAGAACTATCAGCAATTGCTGACGCTTTCCACTGGTGCGCAGAGCGAGCTCAACGCTTCAGCGCAACTCGGCCGGGGAAATGTTCGCGTCATTGTCAACGGTCAACGTGAGGACAACAATAACTATCTTATCGAAGGAATCAGCGCCACAGATTACAACGTAGCCCAGTCAACGAATGTTCCCCTGCCCAATCCCGATGTGATCCAGGAGTTTAAAGTCCAGACTTCGTTGTATGACGCGAGCCAGGGACGCAACGGAGGGGGCAACGTCAACGCGATTTTGAGGTCCGGAACCAAAGAGCTTCACGGTGACGTGTACGAGTATTTCCGCAACGACATTTTGAACGCGAACGAGTTCTTCCTCAACGCCGCCGGTCAGAAACGCCCGCCAGTAAAACAGAATATTTTTGGCGGCAGCTTGGGAGGACCTGTAGGAACTGAGAAATACGGCTTCTTTTTTGTCAACTATCAAGGCACGCGCCAGCGCAGCGCTCTCTCGCCCGGGACGCAAATTAACAACCCTGGGTTCCCGATTCTGCCATCGAATCGCACTTCCCCGACCTTCGCCTCGGATTTGGCCGCGTTGTTCAGCACTCCCGCGACACTTCCGACACTGGCGAATCCTGCGGGCTGCCCGGCGGTTCCTATTTCCATCGATCCGGTTATGCTTTCGTTGCTGCAGTTTAAGAGCAATCAATTCAACGACCCGGGCGGATATTTGATCCCTTCACTTCCCGGTACGCCCGGCGTCGCGGTTAATCCGGACACGTGCTCCGTCAGCGTCAATACCGCGCCTTTCCTCGTCAGCAAGCCGGGAAAATATACCGATAATCAGTTCACCACGAATTGGGATCGGGAATTTGCCGGCGGCCGCGACAAAATCTCCACCCGTTTCTTCTTTTCCAACGCCGAGTCCTTTCTGCCTTTTGGCGCTGGTGGGCTGCAAGCTTCTCTAGGCGGGACTCTGGCCAGCAGCATCAGCGCGACCGACCTGGATTTTCCTTACGATCTGCCGGTAGCGGCCAGGTTCTTCACTGTCAGCGAAACGCATCTCTTCTCGCCAACCCTGGTGAACGACTTCCGGTTTGGCTTCGTGCGCATCAATAACAGCCTGTTGAATATTCCGCCTGTGACGGCTGCGGGTGTAGGCATCAATCGACCTACGAACAATGTGACCCAGTCCATTTACAAATTCACTCTCGGCAGCTCCGGGTTTCAGATCGGGCCCACTCCGCCTGCAGACCAATTCCAAACCCAGAACAACTTCAACTTTGTGGATACCGTAAGCTGGGTGAAGGACAAGCATGTATTCCGCTTCGGCGGGGAGTTTACGCGAGTCAACTTGGACAAGCTCTTTCCGCAAGTCTTCAATGGGCAACTCTTTTTCGTCAATTCCCCCGGCGCTCCCGGCACACTTTTGACGCCAAGCGTCGGCGGCATCACCGATTTCCAAAAATTGCTGAATGGTCAGGTAGACTTCAGCTTTGGTGGTGGCGGCGTCTACAATCACGAATACCGTGCAAACGACTTTGCCTACTTCGTCCAAGATGATTGGAAAATCCGGCATGATTTGACATTGAATCTGGGATTGCGCGTGGAAGAACTGGGAGCCTTTCACGACAACAAGTGCCACATCGGCAATCTCGACGCTGATCTCGCCAACTCCGGCCAATATCCGTTCATCTATGGCCATTGCGTCAGTGGTCTTGGTGTCTCAGGTCTGACTGCAACCGGCAGCAACACCACTTTCAAGAATGACTACACGACGGGCCTGGGGCCGCGCATCGGCCTTGCCTACGACCTATTCGGCCGCCATACCACCACGGTTCGCGCGGGATACGGAATCTATTTTGTTCGCGAGGACGTCGGCACGGCGGACCAACTCAGTTTTCAAGCGCCCTTCTTGCCGGTAGCTTTCGGCGGAGGCGGCCCCGGAAGCTTCGCAAATTTCTTTCTGACGGGCAACAATGCCTTGCCCCAAGCAGGCGTACTCGACCCGAACTTTATACCCTGTCTTGGAG
>WNEX01001461.1_pt1 | contig 11141 bp, 7 predicted proteins | sample 5399841 | NCBI WGS metagenome assembly WNEX01 (sample SAMN13153337, study PRJNA577476) | soil metagenome | isolation source: 40 cm grassland meadow soil 2 days after 1st rain plot 5 | place: USA:California | collected 2015-09-18 | reverse complement strand
GGCAAAGTATAGGAACCGGAGATTTTCATGTTCGCGCGATAGGCCCTTGTAGTGGCGGGTCTTTTAGACCCGTTGCTTGCCGAGAAGCTCACGCGATGCGCGAGAGCGCCGTCTTGAGCGCGCGCGCCGCGTGAACGACCGCCAGATGCCGCCGGTAATCGGCGGAAGCGTGCAAGTCGGAGTTGGCGTCCACGCCTTGCGCGACAAGCGCCGCGGCAGCTTGAATATCGTTGGGCGAAGAAGTCTTGCCTTCGAGCGCTTTTTCCGCGGCGGTCGCGCGATAGGCGCGGTTGGAAAGCCCGGTAACGCCGATGCGCACGAAGCTGACTTTGCCGGCGTTGACGCGCACACGCGCGGCGACGCCGACAATCGCGAAGCCGCTGGCAGGCTGCGCCATCTTCTGGTAGCTCGTGCCGGTGCGCGCATCGTCAATGGGCACAATCACTTCGCGAAGAATTTCGCCGGGTTCGAGCGCGGTGGTGAACGTGTCAACAAAAAATTCGGCGGCGCTCACGGTGCGCTCCGACTTTGCCCCCTTGAGAACGAACTTCGCTTCGAGCGCTTGCAGCGCAGCAGGATAATCCGCCGCGGGATCGGCGTGCGCCACACTGCCCCCGATAGTGCCCATGTTGCGCACCTGCACGTCGCCGATAGCGGCTGCCGTTTCGGTGAGCAGCGGGCATTTCTGCCGCAGCAGCGCTGAGCTCTCAACTTCGTAATGCGAAGCCGTTGCCCCGATATGCAGTTGGCCGCCGGCTTCGCGGATGTAGTTCAAGTCCTTGAGCGCGCGCAGATCCACAAGATGCTCAGGCGCGGCCAGCCGCAGCTTCATCATGGGGATAAGGCTCATGCCGCCGGCAAGCGGTTTCGCGCCGCTCGCGAGCAGATGCAGCGCTTCGTCGAGGGATTTGGGAGCGGTGTATTCAAATTTTTGCGTGATCATGTTCGTGGCTCCTCTAATTTTTCGCCGCCAGAATTTTCCAGATTTTTTCCGGCGTCAGCGGCATATCAATGTGCCGCACGCCGAGCGGAGAAAGCGCGTCGACCACGGAGTTGACGACTGCGGGCGAACAGCCAATCGTGCCCGCTTCGCCAACGCCCTTCACGCCGAGCGGATTCACGGGAGAAGGCGTACAAGTGTGGTGGCTCTCGATCCACGGCATCAAATGCGCGCGCGGAACCGCGTAGTCCATCAACTCGCCAGTGATGAGCTGGCCGTTGTCGTCGTAAACGGCCTGCTCCCACAATGCCTGGCCGAGCCCCTGCGCCACGCCGCCGTGCACTTGGCCGTCCACGATGAGCGGATTCAGGATGTTGCCGCAATCATCCACCGCAACGTAGCGCCGAATTTTGATTTGCCCCGTTTCGCCATCAATGTCAGTGACCACGATGTGCGCGCCAAACGGGAAGGTAAAGTTCGGCGGCTCCCAGAAGCGCGTGGCCATGAGCCCCGGCTCCGTATTCGGCGGGAGTTTGAGCGCGCGATAAGCGGCGCCAGCGATTTCCTGGAACGATTTGGACTTGCCGCTTTTATTGTCGATGACTTGTCCGCCGACCAGCGAAACGTCTTCGGATTCCAAGAGCATGGCGCCGAATTTTTTGACCTTGGCTTTCAAGTCTTGCAGCGCGTAGTAAAGCGCCGTGCCGCCAACGGCGGTAGCGCGGCTGCCGAACGTGCCAATGCCGTATTGCACCACGGCGGTGTCGCCGCGAATTACCAGAATGTCGTCGAGGCCGACGCCGAGTTCGTCCGCGGCAATCTGCGCGAACGTGGTTTCTTCGCCTTGGCCGTGCGGGCACGTGCCGGTCATGATGGTCACTTTGCCGCTCGGCTCGATTTTCACCGTGGCGCTCTCCCAGCCGCCCGCGGGAGTCGCAGGCGACGGGCCGATGGCGCAAATCTCGCCGTAAGTGGAAATGCCGATGCCCATATATTTGCCTTGTTTGCGCGCGTCGGCTTGTTCCTGGCGCAGTTTGACGTAACCGACCAGGTCCAGCGCCTTCTTCAACGGCGCGGCGTAATCGCCCGAGTCGTATGTGAGCCCGGTGGCCGTCGCGTAAGGGAAGTTATCCTTCGTGACGAAATTCTTGAAGCGAATCTCGGCCGGATCCATCTTCAGTTCCGCGGCAAGCAAATCCACCATGCGCTCGATGCCATGCGTGGCCTCGGGGCGTCCTGCGCCGCGATACGCGTCGGTTGGCACACAATTCGTGAACACGCCGACGATATCGGCGCGAATGTTTTGCGTGTTGTAGATGCCCGGCATCATCAGCACGCTCAACTGGGGAATCAGCGGGGTGAGCAACTGGTGATACGCCCCAACATCCTGAATGAGCTTCAACTTGATACCCAGAATCGTTCCGTCGCGCTTGGCGGCAACTTCGTAATAGTCCACGTGGCCGCGGCCGTGAATCGTGCAGCTGAAGTTTTCGCGGCGCGATTCAATCCACTTGACGGGCTTTTGAATCTTCATCGAGACGTAGCCCATCAGCGCTTCTTCGGCATAAACGTTGAGCTTGCTGCCGAATCCGCCGCCCACTTCCGGCGCGATCACGCGCATGCGGTTTTCTTCCAGGCCCAGCATGCCTGCCACGAGCGTGCGCACCAGGTGCGGAATTTGCGTGGACGTGTAAAGGTTGAGCTGGCGGTCGGCCCCGCGCCACTCCGCCACCACGCCGCGCGTCTCCATAGCCATGGGTACAAGCCGCTGGCTGGTGATGCGCTGCTTCACCACCACGTCGGCTTCGGCAAACGCTTTGTCCACGTTGCCGCCGTCCTGGTGATAAGTGAACGCGACATTGTCCGGCCATTGCGGATGCACGGCAGGCGCGCCCTTCGCGAGCGCCTTCTCGGGATCGGCCACCGCGGGCAGGGCTTCGTAATCCACTTCAATCAGATCGGCGGCATCGCGCGCAAGGTAGCGGTCGCGCGCCACAACCACTGCCACGGGATGGCCCACAAAGTAGACGCGATCCGTCGCCAGAATCGTGTGCTGCGGCACGCGCAAGTCGGGCATCACAACGCCGCAGGGAACTGCGCCCACGCCTTTCGTATCCTTGCCGGTAAATATACTCACGACGCCGGGAGCGGCTTCCGCTTGCTTGGTGTTGATCGAGCGAATCCGCGCCGCGGCGTGCGGGCTGCGCACAATCACGGCGTAATGCATGCCCGGCATCTGTATATCTTCCACGTAAGTCGCGGTGCCGGTGATGAGCCGCGGATCTTCGCGCCGGCGAATCCGCTTGCCGACAAAAGTCTCAGTCTTAACAGTTGTAGTAGCCATGGTCGCCTCCTACTTTCCCGCGCCGGCTGCGGCGGCTTTCACGGCGTTGACGATGTGCTGGTATCCGGTGCAGCGGCAGACGTTGCCTTCCAGGCCGTGACGAATCTCGTCTTCCGTGGGCGAAGGGTTGCGGTAGAGAATTTGCTTGGAAGCCATGATCATTCCCGGCGTGCAGAACCCGCACTGCAATCCGTGCTCGTTCCAGAACGCTTCCTGCATGGGATCGAGCCTCCCATTCGTCGCGAGTCCCTCGATGGTGACAATGTCCGCGCCATTGGCCTGCACGGTGAACATGCTGCAACTTTTGATAGCTTTGCCATTCAGCTCCACGGTGCACGCGCCGCAGAGCGAGGTTTCGCAGCCCATGTGCGTGCCCGTCAGGCCCGCCACGTCGCGCAAGAAATGAATCAGCAGCAGACGCGGCTCGACGTCCTGGGAATAACTTTTCCCGTTGATCGTAAGATTGATGTTCATGACGTTCTCCGGCGGGGACGATTTTGCGTTGCAGAACATACCAAAATTCGGGGCTAAGCGCACCCATCATACGCCTTATTCTGGCCGCGGGAGCAAGCGGATTTTGCCGTCTCACATTTGCTATGCTAACGGGCCGTGAAACCCGCGTTTCTGATTGATACCGACACGGCTTCGGACGACGCCGTTGCGCTGATTATGGCGCTGCGTTCGCCGAATGTTCGCGTGCTGGCGATTACCGCGGTGGCCGGTAACGTGAATGTGCGGCAATCCGCGCGAAATGCGCTGTACACCGCGGAGCTCTGCGGTTCGAGTGTCCCGGTTTTCGTTGGCGCGGAAAAGCCGTTGCGGCACGAACATCAAAGCGCGGACTGGTTTCATGGCAAAGATGGCTTGGGGGATCACGGTTATCAAGCGCCGAAGCGCCCGCTCGAAAAGCAACATGCGGTCGACGCTATCGTCGAGACGATCGAAGTGAATCCCGGCTTAGTATTGGTAACTCTGGGGCCGCTGACCAACGTTGCATTGGCGTTGCAGCGGAAGCCTGAGATTGCCACAAAAGTGAGCCGCTGCGTGGTCATGGGCGGCGCGCCCTGCTGCGAAGGAAACGTCACGCCCGCTGCCGAGTACAACATCTGGTGCGACCCGGAAGCCGCCCGCATCGTGATGCGCAGCCGCCTGCCCGTGGAGTTGGTCGGCTGGCATCTTTGCCGCGGGGAAGCGGCCCTCAACCTCAACGATATCGAACGCGTGCTGAGCCTGGACACGCCGCTAGCGCGGTTCGCCATCGAGTGCAACAGCCGCGCCCAGGAAGCGTACTTCGAGCAAACCGGCGAGCACGGCATCTCCTTGCCCGACCCAGTGTGCATGTCCATCGCCCTCGACCCATCCATCGTCACAAACCAAACCGAACATTTCGTCGATATAGAAACCACAAGCGAGCTGACGCGCGGCATGACGGTAGTAGATCGCCTGAACGTGGCGGCGAATGACCGCAACAAGGCAGCCTGGGCGGATGTTCTAAAGCAAGGAGTAAAAGCCAAGGTCGTCTGGACCATCGACATCCCCAGCTGGAAGCAAGCGATGTTCGCTTCCTTGCGCTGATTGCAAGGTTGGCTAAGTAGAATGATGTTGCGCATGTCGTTTCTCAGATATTCCTTGCACAACCGGGGCGCTATTGGTAGAACTGCGCCAATGGCCGAGACACCGCAACCCAGGCACTCGGGTCTTGTGCGCGTCACGCACTGGCTCATTACGTTTGCCTTTTTTGCGCTACTCGTCAGCGGATTGGAAATTGTTGTCTCACATCCGCGCTTCTATTGGGGCGAGATCGGCAACGTCAACACGGCTCCTCTATTCAAAATCCCTATCCCATCCTCCAGGAACCTGGTTCCTACGGGTTACGGGTATGTTCTTCCGGATCAGAACGGTTGGAGCCGCTATCTCCATTTTCAATCCGCCTGGGTGTTGGTGCTGATCGGCTTGTTGTACGGTGTTGCAGGAATTTTGAACGGACATTTCCGGCGGAATCTGCTTCCCGCTCTCTCTGACATTTCGCCGAAGCGGCTTGCGGTCTCCATCGTCGAGCATTTACGCTTCAAGCGGCCGAGCGCGGAAGAAGCCTGGTCGTATAACGTGCTCCAGCGACTAGCCTATTTGATGGTGATTTTTGTTCTGTTTCCGATGATCATCTGGACGGGCCTGGCCATGTCTCCCTCTTTTGTATCGGCGGTTCCGGCCGCGGTGAATGTTTTGGGTGGGCAGCAATCGGCGCGCACCCTGCACTTTTTCCTGACCTGGGCGCTGGTGCTTTTTCTTCTAGTGCATGTCTTTATGGTTTTTCTAGCAGGATTCCGAAGCCGCATGCGTGCCATGATCACCGGGCGCGGTGCGGAACCTCTGGAGCGCGTATGAGCAAACTCTCTCGCCGTACACTGATTACAACCGGCCTCACGGTAGCGTCAGGCGCTTCGGGGCTCGTCGCCGCCGCGAAGCTCGCCAAGCGCTATGGGCTGATTCCGCCCGATTCCGGCGGCATCTACGGCCCCGGCGAAACGCTGACCTATGCCGCTCAGCGATTGTTGACGCGCCACTCTCTCGCGCGTGAATTCTCCCGCAGCCAAATGTCCGCAAAACCATTCGCCAATGAAGTCGCACCCTTGGGCGACGAGTTCGAGCGGCACAAGCAGGGAGCGTTTGCCGATTGGCGCCTGGCCGTTGATGGCTTGGTCGCCCGCCCGGCGTCGTTTTCGCTTACCGAGCTCAGAAGCTTTCCTCGCCGCAGCCACATCACCATGATTCAGTGCGAGGAAGGCTGGTCATACATCGCCGAATGGACCGGCGTTCCGCTTTCTCACGTCCTCGAGCGCGTAGGCGCGCTCCCGCAAGTGCGTTACGTCGTCTACCGTTCGATCCAACCGGACTGGTGGGAGAGCATCGACATGGCCGACGCGCTGCACCCGCAGACTCTGCTGACTTACGAAATGAACGGCGGCGAGCTCCCCGTAGGATTCGGCGGACCCCTTCGCATGCGCGTTTCCCGGCAGCTGGGATATAAGAGCGTGAAGTACATCACCCGGCTCACGTTGACCGACAACCTCAAACGGTTCGGCAAAGGTTTGGGCTCAGCCTCCCCCGAAGGCGGCTACGCATGGTTTGCCGGCGCCTGACGCGTAAGGCTACGAGCGGATCCTGGGACTGGCCATTCCGCGCACTTGCATTAAGATAAGTCATTTATTATCAACACGATGCGACGCCACCTCGTTCCTCGCAAAGCCAATCTGATGAGGACAGAAACTGTAGCGGGTACCCTCTGCAACCGCAAATGCGTCTTATTTATTGGCCCGGCCGGGTGACTGTTTCCAGGAGCTTCCTGGTGGCAACTTATTTCCCGGTCTAGGGTTTAACGAAGTGGGAGCCGTAAAGGTGTTAGGCTTCCATCGGAAGGACCTTTCCAGCGGGTCAGTCGTAAGTCGGACGTCCCTTCCGAGAACAGGGGATTCGTCATGAAGACGACCACAGTTTCAAGATTCACGAGCCTTAACAAGTTTGGGGTTTTAGCCTGCGTTGCGGGTCTGTTGATTTTGTTTGCGCCGCAAGTGCGCGCAGATGATAACGATACGTCCAAAGATCCGCCCAAGCGTGTGGCGCGCGTCAGCATCATCGAAGGCTCCGTGTCGTTGCAGCCCGGCGGACAAGGCGATTGGGGAAGCGCAGCCAAGAACCGCCCGGTGACCATCGGCGACAAGATTTGGGTCGACAAGGATTCCCGCGCCGAATTGCAGGCGGGAGAAGCCGCTTTCCATCTCGGCGGCATGACCGCTCTTTCTTTTCTCAATCTCGATGAGGGCATCACGCAGGTGCGCATTCCCGAAGGCGCGGTGAATTTCCGGGTCCGCGAGTTGCGCCAGGGCGACGTCTACGAAGTGGATACGCCAAACGCGGTTTTCAACGTGCGGCAAGCCGGCGCGTTTCGCATCGATGTAAATGAAGTCGGCGACTCCTCCCGTATTACTGTGATTCGCGGTGACGGCGAAATCACTGCCGCTGGAAAGACTTACGACGTGCGTGCTGGCGAACAAGCGGAATTCAACGGCACAGAAGATAATCCCACGTACAGCATTGTTCGCGCGCCGGGTCCCGACGGGCTCGATAAGTGGGCGGAAGAGCGCGACCTGAAAGAGGACCGCTCGGCTTCGGGAAATTACGTTTCGCGCGACGTCCCCGGCTATGACGACCTCGATGATCATGGCACTTGGAGCGAGGAACCGGAGTACGGGCACGTGTGGTATCCGAACGGTGTCGGCCCGGACTGGGCGCCTTATAGCGACGGCTACTGGAACTGGGTCGCTCCGTGGGGATGGACCTGGGTGGGCTATGAACCTTGGGGTTTTGCGCCTTACCACTACGGCCGCTGGTCATATATCGGAAGCCGATGGGGTTGGTGCCCCGGACCGTTCTTTGGTCCCCCGATTTACGGGCCGGCTTTTGTCGGCTGGCTTGGTGGAGGCTTTGGCTTTGGTGTCGGTTTCGGCGTGGGCTGGTTCCCGTTGGGCTGGGGCGAGCCGTTCTTCCCGTGGTTTGGCTGCAGCCACAACTTCATTACGATCATCAACGTCCACAACACGTTCATCCGAAACGTGAATGTGTTTAACAACAGAAACTTTAATTTCGTGAACGCGCACAATCTGCGCGCGGTGACGACGACTTCACGCAATAACTTTATGAACGGCAACCGCATCAGCCGCGGCGGGCAGCATCTCACCGAAGCAGGTTTGCGCGGTGCGCGTGTCACGAATTCCGTCGGCATCCGGCCGACGCAGCACAGCTCGCTAGGCGCGTCGAACTTTAGGGGAAATGTAGCGCGCCCGTCGAACACCATCCAGAACCGCTCCGTCATGGCGCGCACAGCTCCCGCACGGGCTGCTTCTCATGAATCAGTCCGCACGATGAACGGCGCGATGAGCGCGGGCCGCTTTGGCGGTGCACAAGTTGGTGGCGCCGCGAGGGTCAATGGCGGCGTCGACGGCGCTGCAAGAGCCAACGGGCAAGTGGCCAACTCCGGCGTGCACGGCAATATGAAAACTAGCGGCCAGTTCGAGAATCGGCCCGGCAACGCGCAGGCGAATTCCGGCGCCAATTCCGGAGTGACCGCGCGGCAGCGCGAGCTTTCGCAGAACCGGCCGCCTTCGGCAATGCCGAATGGCAACCGCTCCACGAACGGACCCGCGGGGAACAGCAATCTCGCACGCGCCGGCAATGGCCGCGCTTGGGAAGCGCAGGGCAATGCCACCGACCGCGGCCGCGCTCCGCAAGGCTTCGGCGATTCCAATCGTCCGGCGAACGCGCCTGCGCAGAATTCCCCGCGCAGCAGGGGTGGTCGCCCATCTCCGGGCGGCGCGAATTCCGGCGGCACCTCACCCCATGCCCGCGTGATGAGCGATCGTCCCCCCTGGGCAGGCAACGGCGGCGCGCATAGCAGCAATGGCATACCCTCCGGCAACGGCGGGCGCTCTTATGAACCTTCGCAGCGGAGCAACAGGGCGCCTTCCTATGATAATCGTGGCTATGCGCGGCAGCCCTCGTATTCGCCGCGCAGCTATTCTTCACCGCGAACGTATTCCGCGCCGAGCCGGAGTTACCCCGCGCCTTCGCGTTCCTACTCTCCTCCGGCAAGCCGCAGCTATGGTGGCGGCGGCTACAGCGCCCCACGCAGTTACGGGGGCGGTGGCGGTTCCCCGCGTAGTTATGGCGGTGGAGGCGCTGCTCGCAGCTACGGCGGCGGTGGTGGCGGCCACGTGAGCAGTGGTGGCGGTGGTGGCCACAGTAGCGGCGGTGGCGGCGGTCACGTCAGCAGCGGTGGTGGTGGCTCGCACGGCGGTGGTGGCGGCCATCCGCATCGCTAATCCCGTTTCTGAAGGATGCCGAAAAGTTCAGAGCTCAAACTTTAATTGCAAAGCCCGTCCGGAAATCCCGGGCGGGTTTTGTTTTCCTAAGCACGGTGCCGTCTGTTCTCCGCTTGCGCGGTCTTCCTGTAGCGCCGAAGCACGTTAAGATTTGTAGCACTGCGGCGATGTTGCCGCGAGGCACGGCGCGCCGCAGTCCACTTCATGGGGTTCATGATTTTACGCTGCTACCATCTCCAGAATCGAATAAGGACTCTTCGTCTCCACCATAAGCTTCAATCGAAGGCCGCATTTTGACGCCAAGGCCGCATATTCCTCTTGCGTGCGTTCCATGCCGCCGGGGATCGCCATCATGATAATGTCGAGTTCCTTGGAGAGATGCGGCCCCGGCGCGGGCGGGACGACCGTCTCGATGATCAGCACTCGCGCGTGCGCCGGCATAGCGCGCCGGATGGCGGAAAGGATTTTGATGGATTCCGCGTCGGCCCAGTCGTGGATGATGTTCATCAGCAGGTAAGCGTCGGCTTTGGGCACAGCGTCAGTGAAGAAATTGCCGCCGACCACCTTGAGTTTTTCGCCATTTTCCGGCGCGACCTCCGCCACCACGTGCGACTGATCGAAGAGGATTCCCTCTGTCTTCGGTGAACTCTTCAGGATGGCCCGCACCAGGTGGCCACGACCACCCGCGATGTCGGCGATGCTGGCGAATTGCGAGAAATCGTACGCAGGCAGTATGGCGGCGATATCGCGGTGCGATTTAGAAGTCATGGCCGAGTCGAAAATGCGGCTTTCTTCGGGGTGCTTGGCCAGATACACGAAGACGCCCTCCGCGTGGCGCTTTGTGAACGCGCATTCGCCTGTACGCAACGAATGCTCCAGGTCGCCGAACGCATCCCAGAACACCGGCAACCCGAGCATCCGGACGTAATCCCTGAGAGAGGCAGGATGGTCGGCGCGAAGGAGGCGCGATGCCTCGGTATGATGCCAGGTTCCATCTTTCCACTCGAAAATGCCAACCGAGGCCAGCAAGCGCAGTACGCGGTAAAGCGCCAGTGGCTGCGTGCCGGTGGCTTTCGCCAGCGCCTCGGTGGATTGTGGCAGATCGCCGAGGGCATCGGCCACTCCCAACTCAGCAATTATGTGCAGGCACCGCGACGTCCAGCATGCGGTGGTGAGCTGCATGATTTGGATGTCGGCGGGGCTGGGTGGCGTAGCGGGGCTAGGCGCAGTGCTGGCGTTCATCTGTATCTCCCTAGGAAAAACGCAAGAGAAATGAGTTGCGCGATTATAGCCCAAAGTCGATAAGCGGGGCACGCCAATTCATCTTTGGATTGCACGTGTGGCCCGCGCGTCTGAGCGGCACAGCAATGCTGCGTCCCTCGATTTGCCCGGCTGGCTTTAGAGTGCGGCAGACCGGCTTGCCGGACGCGACCTGCTAAGGCTTGAAGTGAAGGAGCAAAATGCCATAGCCGACGCCTGCGGGGTCGTCGGTTTTGGCAGCTTGGAACGCCATGAAGCGGCCATCCGTGGAAATCACCGGATTTGAAGCTTTGCCGCCTGCATAATCGTTGAAATACGTAAGGCGAGTGAAGTCCTTTCCGGTTCCGTCGAGCTTCAGTTTCCAGATGTCGATATTCCCGGAGCCGCGCGTACCGCCGAGCTGCTCGCATTGACGGTCCGCCTCGACGGCGGTATACAGACCGTCCGGGAAGATACCCTCGACCTCATTGTACGAACCCGGTGCTTTGGAAAAATTCGTCACCACGCCAGCGGGCAAGTCGATGCCCATCACCGAGGCTTGACCATGCGGCTCATAGCAGGTGAATGTCATTTTGTTATCGTTGTCGTAGAAATCCTGCGCCTCGAGAGTGCAGCTGCGGTCCTTGCTTTCATAGACGATCTTTTTGTTGATCAGCGCGGGTGCTCCATGCGACAGATCGAGTTCTGCGACGACGAGACGCGAGGACCCAGGCGCCAAATC
>WNEX01001437.1_pt1 | contig 11224 bp, 9 predicted proteins | sample 5399841 | NCBI WGS metagenome assembly WNEX01 (sample SAMN13153337, study PRJNA577476) | soil metagenome | isolation source: 40 cm grassland meadow soil 2 days after 1st rain plot 5 | place: USA:California | collected 2015-09-18 | reverse complement strand
AGAAGCTGCGGCTCGGCGGGAACGGCGCCACATCGATGTTCCGCACGATGGCCTGGTTCGCGAAGTTCGATACCTCGGGGTCGAGACCCTTGTACGGCGTGAATCGGAGCAGGTTACGGCCGCTGACCGAGAGCCGGGCCGTCCGCATCCCGAAGTGCTGTGAGAGGTCGGGCGGTAGGTTGTAGGCCAGGGTGACCTCGCGCAACTTCAGGTACGAGCCGTCCTGCACGTATACCGAGGTGTGTCCACCCGACCAGCTGCTGATCCGGTTGTTCCCGTCCGGGGCCTGGTCGGCGGAGTTGCCGGCAGCGTCGTACAGCAGCTGCGTCAGGTTGACGATGTCCCCGCCCTGCTTCCAGTCCCATAGGAACCCGAGACTGAACCGCTTGTAGTCCAGATCGCTCGAGAGTGACATCTGGAAGTTGGGGTTCGCGTCCCCCACTACACCCTGCGTCGTCTTGCTCGTGAGGCCGACGATCTGGGTCGCGGACTTGCCCTTCTCGATTCGAAACGCGCCCAGCGACAGCCCGAAGCCGCCCGTGTTGAAGGCCGGGACGGGCAGCTCGGTGATCTCGCTGCGGTTCAGGTAGAACGTCGAGCGCACGACCCAGGTGACGTCGGGGCGGCGCACAGGCGACACGCCGAGCGCTGCCTCAATGCCGCGGTTGCGCAGCTTGCCGCCATTGAAGATGCGCGTCTGGTAGCCGGTGGAAGGAGCCACTGACTGCTCGAGCAACAGGTCGCTCACGGTCTTCTGGTAGACCGTGACCCCCAGGGTCGCGAACTGATTGCCGAACGTGGCGTCGAAGCCGGCCTCGATTTCCGTGTTCCGCTCCGGCGTGATCGTCGTGTCACCGAGCCGGAACGCCCGCAATTGACCGACCTGGCCGCCGATCGCCGCCGTGCTATCGAGTGTGAAGCGGTTCGCGAAGAGAGGCGGGTTGCCCGTTTGCCCCCACGCGGCGCGCAACTTCACCTCGTCCACGCTCCCCGCGGCCTGCACGAAACGGTAGGACGCCGCAGCCTTGGGATAGAAGTAGTACTTGCTCGGATCGCTGTTCACACTCGAGCGGTCGGCGCGGATCCCGCCGGTGAGCAGTAGTCGCTGGTTCGCCGCGAGGACTTCCTCCTGCGCGTACAGGCCGAGGTTCTTGACCGGCTGCTCCGACTGGATGGAGGTGATGCTCGCCGCCTGGTTGACGTTTTGGAGCCCGAGGGCGAGGGTGCGACCGACGATGTTCGTGAGGTTCAAGTCGCGGTTTTCGTACTGGAAACCTGCCGAGGTGGTCGCCTGGAAGGCGTTCGAGACGGGCGAGTACGTATGGACCGCGCTGCCGACCAAGTTCAACCGGAGATCGGAGGACTTCCCGAGCACCGCCGTACCAGGCTGACCGTCCTGGGGCTCGAACTGGAGATCGGCCGGCGACAGAATGTCGTTCCGCTGGCTGAAGAAATCCAGGCCGGCCGTCACGGTAAACCGGACGTGCTGTGTCGACGTCGTGACGGCGTCGACGTTCATGGTGGAGGTGCCGAGGATGCGCCAGAGGTCCTCGTTGTTCTTGAGTTCCGCGAACGTCTGCAACGGGTTCGACGTGGAGAACACGTTCGCCGGATACACCCCATTCACGGCCCGCAAGTCGATGAAGCTTGGCGTCGACGGAAACACCAGGAATGGGCTCGTTCCGGTGTTGTCGTTGTTCGAAATTCCCCGCTGCGCTAGGCTGTGGATCGCGTTCAGGTTGACGCTGACCTTGAACCGGCTGCCCACGAGCTGGTCGAGGTTGGCACGGACCGCTTGCTTCTGATAGCCGGTGCCGGGCGCGATCCCGCCGTCCTTCTTGACGAGTCCCGAGATGTAATAGCTCGTTTGCTCAGTGCCGCCCGTGACGTTCGCGTCGGTCTCGACGGACAGGGGATGCTCGCCGTACAGCACGCCTTCATTGTCGAACACGGGGCACAGCGGCTGGCAGTAGTTCTGCGATTTTGCACCGAACACCGAGTCGGCCGCCACCGAATCTCGGAAAGCGCGCGAGCCGAGGTGGTTCTGCACGTCGAAGGTGCCGAACCGCTGCGTGACGCTGAACCGAGGGGCACCGGGGCGCCCACGGCGGGTTGTGATGATCACCACGCCGTTCGCCGCCTGCCCGCCGTAGATCGCCGCGGCCGAGGCGCCTTTCAGCACCTCGACGCTCTGAATGTCGTCCGGGTTCAAGTCGGCGATTCGGTTCACGGCGTTGTCTTGCGGACGTGGATTCCCGCCCGCCGACGCCGCCGTGATCGCATCCATGTTGCTCTGGATCGCGTCGTTGGCAATGATCAAACCGTCCACGACGATGAGGGGATCGACACCTCCGTTGATCGTCGTGACACCCCGGAGGTTGATCTGCGCGCCGCCGCCCGGCGCGCCCGAGTTCATCTGCACGAGGGCGCCGGGGATCTTGCCTTGCAACGCGCCCTCGAGCGTCTGCACCGGGGCGCGGTTCAACTGCTCGCTCGGGATCGTCGTGACCGCGTTGGCGAGATTGCGCTGCTCAACGGCGGTCGCCTGGCCGGTCACGACCACCGCCTCGAGGTTGAACACATCCTGCTCGAGGCTCACGGCGGCGCTCGACGCGTCCGCGGCGACGGGCACCTGGCGACTGCGATACCCCACGCTGCGCACCAGCAGCGTAACCGTGCCTGGCGGCGCCGAGAGCGAGAATTCCCCCCGGTCGTTCGTGATGGCGCCGATCGGCGTGCCGACCACCGAGACGCTGGCGCCGGCGACCGGCGCCGCCGTTGTGGCACTCACGACCTTCCCTGTGATGGAGCGCTGCTGAGCCGCGGCGCCGAGGCCGACGGCGAAGCTCAGCGCGAGCGAGACAAACAAGGGGCGCTGTACCACGATCCCTCCAGACCTGATGCGCAGTGGCAGCGGCTATGCCGCGAGAAATTTCAACGACCGCTATGTTGCGCGCGTTTTCTGAGGTCCGCAAGGAGGGTGAAGAATGAGGACTCGGGCGCGGGAACGCAGACTAGGACGTCACGGCTCGAGACGCGCCCGATACGCGAGCAGGCCGGCGAACAGGGGTGGCCCATCCGCAGCAAGCGCCGCGGCCATATCTCCGCCACGAGGGGACCCAAGCGAAGGGCGGACCGTCGTCGCGTCACTCGTGGATGTGATCGTGCTCCGCGCCCCAGATGACGTTCGGATCGTCGCTCTGGAAGGCCATCACGTGCACCATACGCCAGGGAGAAACTTGCGAAATCCGTCCGCCTCGGCGGCGCGCACGTCGTGGTAGCGAACGAGCGCCGCGCGCACCTGCGCCACCAGCTGCGCCGCCCGGCTCGAGTCGGCCGGACTCCGCGGGCGAAGGGGCGTCAGCACGAGATGCGGATCCATCGACAGCGAGCCGCTCAAGGCTTCGTGGGCTGCGTGGGCGGCGTGCTGGTCGGTCGAGTCCATCGCGTCCATCTCGGCTTCAGGGGCCGGACTCTGGGCGCGGCACGCGACCGCTACAGAGAGGGCGACGAACACAGCCGGCGCTGCAGCAGCGAGCCTGGTCATGAGGGGTAACTTAATGGTCATGTTCGACGTTGCCGTCGTCGGCGCCGGCCCTGCCGGCGCGACCGCCGCGCTCGCCCTCGCCCGACGCGGGCTCTCGGTCGTGCTGCTCGAGCGCGACACGCTTCCCCGCTACAAGACCTGCGGCGGCGGTCTGGTCGGCCGCGCGCTCGCGCTACTGCCGCCGGAGGTCGAGCCGGTGCTCGAGCGGCGCTGCGGCCGGGCAGCGCTCCATTTGCTCGACGCGAACCAGCATTACCGCGCCACGCGCGATCCGCCCGGCCCGCCGATCATGGCGATGACCATGCGCGACCGGCTGGACCACGTGCTCGCGTCGGCCGCCGCCGCCGCCGGCGCGACGCTCCGCGCGGCCTGTTGCGTGCGCGGCGTCACCCTGGGGCCGCGGCACGTCCGCCTCGAGACCGACGCGGGTCCGGTGACGGCGGCGTTCGTGATCGCGGCGGACGGCGCCACGGGCGAGCTCGCCCGGCTCGGAGGGTGGGGCGACGGGCGACACCTCATCCCCGCGCTCGAGTACGAGGTGCGCGTGGACGACGCCACGCTCGACCGGTTCGCGCGGGCGCCCCGCTTCGACGTGGGTGTCGTCCCACACGGGTACGCCTGGGTGTTTCCCAAAACGGCGCACCTCTCAGTGGGTGTGCTGACGACACACCGCGGCGCGATCAACCTGCATCGGCAGCTCGAGGAGTACCTGCGTCTGATCGGGCTCGCGCCGCAGGCAACGGAGCGCCACGGCTTCGTCATCCCGGTACGCCCGCGCGCCGGGCCGCTCGCGCGCGAGCGGATGTTGTTGGTCGGAGACGCGGCGGGCCTTGCGGACCCGGTGACGGCGGAGGGGATCAGTCCGGCGGCGCGGAGCGGCGGGCTCGCGGCGGACGCGATCATCGCAAGCGAGCTGGACCCGCCGCGCGCGCGCGCCGGCTACCACGCGGCGCTCCGGCCGCTGCTCGACGAGTTGCGCGTCGCGCGCGCTCTCGCCCGCCTGCTGTACGAGCACCCGCGCGCACGCCGCTGGATGTTCCGGCGGGTGGGTCAGCCGCTCGTCGAGGCGATCACCGACGTCTTCATGGGCGTGCGCACGTACCGCGGATCGGTGGCGGGCTTTCTCTCCGCCCTGGCGCTCCGCCCCAGCACGCGCTCGTACACGGCGAGCTCCTGACGCGCGATCCGCGGCCAGGCGAACCCGGCCGCTTTCGCGACGCCGGCACGCCCCATCGCCGCGCGGCGCTCCGGGTCGCCGAGCAGGGCGATCGTCGTGTCCGCCCACACCCTCGGGTCGTCCGGCGGGATGACCACCGCCTCCTCGCCGCCGTCGATCACCGAGCGAAAGCCGAGGTTATCTGAGACGATCATCGGCGTGCCGCATGCCATCGCCTCGAGCAGCGTGACTCCGAACGACGCGATCGTCGTCGGGCAGAGATACAGATCGGCCGAGCCGTAGTACGCGGGGCGGTTGTCCAACACTTGTCCCACGAAGCGCACGCTCGGACCGAGCTCCCGGGCCCGTCGCACGTAATAGCGACGCCACGGCCCGTCTCCCACCACGGTGAGCACCGCGCCGGGAAAGCGCGCCAGGATGCGCGGCATCGCGTCGAGCAGCGTCCCCAGTCCGTTGCGCGGCTCGATGCGCCCGAGGAAGAGGAGCCGCGGGTGCTCGCCGAGGGTGTCCGTCGGGCGCCGGCCCCGCCCGTTGGGCCGAAAGAAAGTCGTATCCACGCCGTTCGGGATGATGTCCCACTGCGCGCGGAAGTAGCGCGCGTTCGCGTCCACCACTGGCGGGCTCACCGCGATCGTCGCCGCGTGGCGGTCGAGGATCCGCTGCAGCGGCCGCCGGAAGACCCGGCAGCCGATCGAGCGGCGAAACCACGAGTGGAACGTGGCGACCACCGGGATGCCGACGCGCCACGCGGCGAACGGCGCGGCCAACCCGAGCGTCGGCGCGAGCCCGCCGTGCACGTGCACGATGTCGTAGCGGCCCGCTCGGAACAGCTCCTCCAGCCGTCGCCGCAGCCGCCAGCCGGTGGTCACGCGGGACACGCCGCCGTTCGAATAGATCACCCGGCTCGTTCCCACCCGGCGCACGAACTCGGCGTCCGGATGGTCGCCCATGTGGGACGTGACCACCGTGGTCGGGTGCCCCCAGCTGTTCAGCTGGAGGGCGAGGTTGTGCACGTGCTCGGGAACGCCCCCGAGCTGCGGATAGTAGTCCTCGGCCACCAAGGCGATGCGCATCCGGTGAACCTCCGTCACTGTGACCCGGTGGCATGGCCCGCGGTCACGCTCGTTTTGAGGCGGGCAACGGCGGCCAAGACCGCGCCCGGCTCTTCTTCTTGAATGAAGTGACCCACGGCGGGCACCGAATCGAGCACGAACGCGGGGAGGGTGCGCTCCAGTAATTGCACCTCCCGCGCTCCGACGTCGCCGTCGTGGCGCGCGCCGCCGACCATGAGGCGCACGGGACACCGGACTTGCGGCAGGTGCGGGGCGAGCAGCTCCGGCTCGCGGGCGTTCGCCATCGCGAGATACGCCTTGAGGGTGGCGTCGAGATCGCGCCCGGCCGCGGCCGTGTAGCCCAGGACCACCGAGTCCGTCACCCAACTCGCGTCGCCCGAGGAGTCCATGAGCATGCCTCGGATCTTGCGCCGGATGAGCCGGATCCCGCCGAACAGCTTGATCCACGGTGCCAACCGGAGCGCTCGCTTGAACGCCGGCGTGATGGCTCTCTCGGTGGGCCCGCCCTCGATCGACAACAGCGCCCGCACGAGATCCGGCCGCCGGTAGGCGAGCCGGAACGCCTCGGAGCCGCCGATGGAGTGCGCCAGCACGAGAGCGCGGCGCACGTGCAGCGAGTCGAGCACGGCCGCGATGCGGTCGGCCTGGGCGGTGAGCGAGTAGTTCGCCTTCTCGGGCCGGCCAGATGCGCCGACGCCCAGCGGCTCGATGACGATCGTCCGATAGCCCGCGGTGACGAGCAATGGGACGAGCTTACGAAAACCGAACGCCGAGCCGAAGAGCCCCGGAATGAGCACTACCGGATCGCCGCGACCCGTGAGTTCGACGGACAGGGACTCCGCCGGAGCCACGGGCACCATGAGCGACTGCGACACCGCGGTACTGTCGGTGAGGAGGAACAGGGCAAGCAACCACACGCGTTGAGACCCGGGTTAGGGGGATCGAGTCACGCCGACTTTCCGAGGGCCGCCCGCAGCTCCGCGAGCCTGGCGCCGATCGCTTCCGGCGGCACGGTCGCGAGGTCGGGCGGCAACAGCTGACGGCTGGTGCACTCGAAAGCCGCGATGAGACGCTGGTACTCGAGCTCCAGCGGATACGACGGTGGCTGGAAGTCGCGGATCAGCTCGCGCAACAGCGCGGCGCTCAAGCTCTTCTGACCCCCCGCCGCCATGCGCCGGCTGCCGCGCACCAGGATCGCTTCGAGGTCGGCCGCGGAGAGCGCGTCATGGCTTTCGCCGAGCAACGCCGCCGCATCGACCCCCGGCTCGAGCCCGATCCCCAGCCGCTCCCGCAGCAGATCGAACACCTTCACACGCTCCTCGATGGTGCCGGGCGGGAAGAGCGCCAGATGCTCCTCCGCACGGCCCTGACGCTTCAGGTCCACCGGTACCAGGTCGGGCCGGCTGGTCATCAGGAACCAGATCACTTTGCCGCGACGGCGGGTGTCGCCCATGAAGGCCGCCAGCGAGGCGAACACCCGCTCGGAAACCCCCGAGTCCGCTCCGCCCGTTTCGCGGGTGCCGAGGGCCGCGTCGGCTTCATCCACCACCACCGCGACCGGGCCAATCGCGTCGAGCAGCGCCACGACGCGCTCCAGGTTGTCCTCGGTCTGCCCCTGCCACTTGGAGCGGAAGTTCAAGAGCTCGACCACCGGGATGCCGATCTCCTTCGCGAAGCATTGGACGATGAAGCTCTTGCCGGTGCCCACCGGCCCGCAGATCAGGTAGCCCATCGGCACCACGTCGAGCCGTCCCTGCGACAACGCGCGCGCCGTCTCTCGCAGGAGCGCTTTCGCGCCCTCGTGCCCGGCGACCGCATCGAGCCCGACCCGGCTCGTCATGAACGTCAGCAGGCCGCCGCTCGCCTCTTCGATCAGCCGCTTCTTTTCGCGCGTGAGCGCGCCCTGATCGAGGGGGGCGCCACCCGCTTCGGCTTCCGCGAGCAGGCTCTCGAGGTGGAGGCGCGTGAGACCCGCCGTGAGAATCGCGACGCGCCGGGCGTCCACCGCGGCGAACGTTTCGGGACGGCTGCCGCGTCCTGCAAGATACGCGTACCGCTCCTGCTCGTCCGGCACGGGAACGGCGATCTCGAACGTGCGCGCGTCGCTCACGAGCGCGGCCGAGAGCGTCGCCGTGGTCTCTACGAGCAGACAGAACGTCACGCTGCGCTGCAGGAACACGGGCTCGCTCGCCCAGCGGCGCAGCGTGACGATCGCGCCGCGATCCTCCGCCGGAAGCTGCCCCGGCTCCCCCGCGGGTGCCACCGTTTCTCCGTAATCGATGATTACCGCGGCCGAAAACCGCGGGTTCCCGCCGAGCTGATAGCGCAGGTAGGTCTCGATCAGCTGCAGCGCCCGGTCGGGATCGCGCGGCTGCACCTGGGCCAGATTGGTCCCGCCGAGCTTATCGTACGCCTTGAGCACCATCTTGAAGTCGTTCTCGACATCACGATCCGAGAACCCGATCCCCGCGCCACGGTCGTACGTGACGATCGCCGAGCGGTCGTTCAAGATCACCTGACCAAGGCAGTCGGCGATGGTGCCGAAGCGCCGGGCGCCGAGGGGATGGAGGTCGCGCACCCCGGGTCCGTGCAGGATGAAGAAGTCGATACCGCGCTGGCGGATGCGCCGCTGAAGCGTCTTGGCCCAGCTGGGAAGGGACGGCAGCTCGCTCATCGCGCCGAGACTACCACGAGGCCCGAGACTCTGTCAACGACGCGGGCCACGGCATATTACCGGGCATGCGGGCCCTCTGGCTGGAGGATCGCCGCCTGCGCGCGCGGGCCGACGTTTCGATCCCCGAACCGCCGCCCGGCGAGGCGCTCGTGCGTGTGCTCTGCGCCGGCATCTGCAACACCGACCTCGAGCTGACGCGCGGGTACTACCCGTTCACCGGAATCCCGGGCCACGAGTTCGTCGGCGTCGTCGAGCAGGGACCCGCGGCGCTCGTGGGCCGGCGCGTCGTCGGTGAGATCAACGCCGTATGCGGCGCGTGCGGCGCGTGTCGTGCCGGCCGGCGCACCCACTGCGAGCGCCGGACGGTGCTCGGCATCGTGAGCCGGCACGGCGCGTTCGCCGACTACCTCGTCCTGCCCGCCGAAAACCTGCATCCGGTCCCGGACGCCGTGTCCTCGGACGCCGCCGTGTTCACCGAGCCGCTCGCCGCCGCGCTCGAGATCCAGGAGCAGGTCTCGATCGGCCCCCGCGACCGCGTGCTGGTGGTGGGCGACGGGAAGCTCGGCCAGCTCGTGGCGCAGACGCTCGCGCTCACCGGCTGCGCCCTGCTCGTGGTCGGACGGCACGACGCCAAGCTGTCCCTGCTCGCCGCGCGGGGCGTTGAAACCGCGCGCGCCGACCGAGCGCCGCGCGGGGAATTCGACGTGGCCGTCGAGTGCACCGGGAATCCCGAAGGCTTTGCGGTGGCTCAGCGCGCCGTCCGACCCCGCGGCACGGTGGTGCTCAAGAGTACCTATGCCGGTGCGCTGGCCCTCGATGCCTCAGCGGTCGTGGTACAGGAGCTGACGCTCGTAGGCTCGCGCTGTGGGCCGTTCGCGCCGGCGTTGCGATTACTCGTAGAGGGACGGGTGGCGGTCGAACCGTTGATCCACGCGCGCTACCCGCTCGCCGAGGCCCTCACGGCGTTCGAGCATGCGCAGCGCCCCGGCGTGTTGAAAGTGCTGCTCGACGTCGGCTAGACCGCCTTCCGAGAAGCGCGCTACGCCTCGCGGAAGACGAGCTCGGTGGTGATGTCGATCGCCTTGTGCAGCGACCGGTAGACCGGACAGAACTTCGCGAATATGCCGTGCGTGCGTTCGGCCGTGGCGCGCTGCTCCGCCGAGGCTCTGAGATGCAGCCGCACGTGAATGCGTCGAATCACGAGGACCTTGTCGTCAGCTTCCTCGATTTCCCCAACCGCCTCGCCCGTGAGGCGGTCCCCGTCGGCTCTGACTTCGCGCGCCTCCAGCGCGCCTCCGAAGGTGCCTGTAAGTCAGCCGGCCGTCGCCGCGACGACGTAGTCGAGCGTGGTGGCACGCGGTTCGAGCGTGCCGGGCGCAACCTTGTAGTGCTCAGCCACCGCGCCGTGGACACCGAAGACGACCGGCTGCGACTCACCGGGGAGGAAGGCGCGGCGCACCGGTCCTTTGACTCGCTCAATCCGAACCTCAGAGCGGTACACGACTCGGGACATAGCATCACCATGTCAGCTGTGTTCAGGTGAGTAATGGTGAATCCGGCACCACGGTTCCCGCGAGGACTCCTCGGCGGTGTCGAGGTGACGCGACACCGCATCCTCAAACGAGAGTCGTCCGAATGTTGATCTCCGACGTGAGAGTCCGATGGACCGGACACTTGTTGGCGATCTCGAGTAGCCTGGTACGCTGCTCCTCGGTAAAGTCGCCGGCGAGCGTGATCTCGCTCTCGATCCGATCGAGCATCCCCTGTCCGGTTTCACATTCGGCGCAGTCCTCGGCGTGGATCCTCGAATGACGGAGGCGAACCGTCACACCTCTCAGGGGCCAGCCTTTCCGTCGCGCGTACAGCGCGATCGTCATGGACGTTCAGGCGCCGAGGCCCGCCAACAGCAGCTCGTACGGTCCAGGCCCCCGGTCGGTCCCCCCGGCGGACACCGGCTCGTCGGCGATCAGGTGATGACGCCCCGCCGTAATCTCCTGGGCGAATCCATTCGGACCCCCACGCACCACCACCACCCCTTGCTCGTCCATACTGACCATGAGAGACCTCCGTTGGAAGGCTGCCCGTCGAGCGTGCGGCGAATGGCCAGGGGCAGAATCGAACTGCCGACACGGGGAAACGAGCACCCACCCCCAGCGCCCACCGCCCGCTAATCTACGCGTTCCCACCACTTCCGCGGAGCGCTTCTCTCCCGCCGTCGCTCGTGTTATCGCTTCCACCGCCATGAGCGCTGACACCCAGGTTCCCCATCGTGCTCGCTCAAGAGTCTCGGTAGCGCTTAGCCTGAGGTGCCGCCGATACGCCCGGCAGCGATGGCTTCCAAACGCTTCTTCAGTCGGCCCAGGTAAATGGCGGGAGGCTCCAAGAGCGGAATTGCCGGCTGAACACGGGGCCTGACCCGAGCGAGCAGGTCCAGCGCCACTCGCGCCGATAGGGCGTGCGGCAGGTCGAAGTCTCTAAGACGGTACTCGACTGGGAGGCTGCTCTGCCAATTGCTGTGGTTTTCAATGTAGCGGAGGACTCGCCCCAGCACGCCCCTCGTCTTCTCGTCGGCAACGAAACCAGCGTACTGGTCGATCAAGCGCTCCGGCGTCAGCTCAGCCGAGCGACACATCTGTCCGAATGCGTAGATGTTGAGGGACTCAACCTCTCGAAAGATGGCATTGGCGACCAGACCATCCAGGCCGAGCCTGAGACCGCAATCGACGAGAGCCCGGATGTAGCGCGTCTCGCAG
>WNEX01002193.1_pt1 | contig 11241 bp, 5 predicted proteins | sample 5399841 | NCBI WGS metagenome assembly WNEX01 (sample SAMN13153337, study PRJNA577476) | soil metagenome | isolation source: 40 cm grassland meadow soil 2 days after 1st rain plot 5 | place: USA:California | collected 2015-09-18 | reverse complement strand
CGTAATCGCTGAAAATCAGGAATCCCGAGCCGAACGGTCGGACCTTCGCCAGCGACAAACCGTTCAGCACGGCGCCCATCGCGTGCTCACGGATGCCGAAATGCAGGTTCCGACCTCCGGGGGTCTCGGCGGTGAGATCCCCCGCGTCGGGGAACGTCAGCCGCGTCTTGGTCGAGGGGGCCAGGTCCGCCGACCCGCCGATCAGCCAGGGAACGTTCCTGGCCAGGACGTTCAGCACCTGAGCGGACGCGTCCCGGCCCGCGAGCCCCTTGGCATCCGCGGGGAAGCTCGGGAGGTCGCGATCCCACCCCTCGGGAAGCTGGCGGTGTTGCATGCGATACACCTGCTCGGCGAGCTCCGGATGGGCCCGGCGGTACTCCTCAAACGTAGCGAACCACGCATCGCGCAGCGCCCGTCCGCGCTTTCCGACACCGCTCGCGACATGCTCCCGGACGCCGTCGGGCACCAGAAACTTGGCATCCTCGGGCCAATCGTAGGTGCGCTTGGTGAGCCGGATTTCTTCCTCGCCGAGCGGTTCGCCGTGGGCGGCGCTCGTGTCCTGCTTGTTGGGCGCACCATAGGCGATATGGCTGTCCACGATGATCAGCGTGGGCCGATCGGTGGTTGCACGGAAGGTGCGAAACGCGCGCCGCAGCATGTCGAGATCGTTGGCATCGCCGACCCTGGTCACATTCCAGCGGTATGCGATGAAGCGCGTCGCCACGTCTTCTGAAAACGCCCAGTCGGTGTGACCCTCGATGGTGATCTTGTTGTTGTCGTAGATCCAACAGAGGTTGGCGAGCTGCAGATGGCCGGCGAGCGACGCCGCCTCCCCCGAGATGCCCTCCATCATGCAGCCGTCGCCGCACAACGCGTACACATCGTACCCGAACAGGTCGAAACCCGAACGGTTGAACTGCCGGGCCATCCAACGGCCGGCGATCGCCATGCCGACACTGGTCGCCACCCCCTGTCCCAGCGGGCCGGTCGTCGCCTCCACGCCGGAGGTCCAGCGGTATTCGGGGTGGCCGGGCGCCTTGCTGTCGAGCTGACGGAAGCGCTTGATGTCGTCGAGCGTCAGGGCGAGCTGGCCCAACCGCTCGTACTTGGCGTTCACGGCCTTCACGCCCGCGAGCGCGAGCATCGAATAGAGCAGCAGCGAGGCGTGGCCCATCGAGAGGACGAACCGATCCCGGTTCGGCCAGATGGGATCGTCGGGATCGAAGCGCAGGAACTCCTGCCACAGACAGTAGACGACCGGAGCCATGGCCATCGGGGTCCCGGGGTGCCCCGACTTCGCCGCCTGCACCGCGTCCATCGCGAGCGTGCGGATGGTGTTGATGGTCAGGCGTTCGAGGTCGCTCGCGGACATGACCAGAATAAGAAGCGGCGTCGCGATCTCGGCCAGTCCCGCCCCCTTGATCAGGATCGCACGGGCGATGCTGGCGAAATGATCATCATGATGAAGAACGTCAAGTATATCGTGAAATCGCGAAATGCCGTAGTTTGAAACCACTGTGACCCCGCGCGGGCTCATCCTCGCGTTGAAGAGTCCCTTCAGTGGCCCCCCGACGACCGGGCCTCGCGCGAGCGCGCTCCCCCCCGACCTGCTGCGCGAAGCACGGCGTCGCCTCGGTATCCTCGCCCGGCTCCTCATTGCCCTGGCCATCGTCAACGTGGTGCTCGGCCACACGCTGTTCCCGCGTCTGCACGTCGCGTGGCCCGTCGTGGCGGATGTCATCGTCGCGAGCGTGACCTGCGTGTCGCTCGGCGTGTTCCTCTACACCCGGCGCGCCATGACCGATCCTGAGTCCTTTGTGACGCTCGGACTGGCGTATGAAGTGGTCGTCGCGGCCGGCGTGGCCGCCGTTGAGCACGTCTCTCTTCCGGAGTCGGGCATGACTGGCGGGCCGATTATTTCCCGCCTTGGCATGATCATCCTGATGTTCGCAGCGATCGTGCCGAGTACCCCACGTCGGACGCTCTTGACAGCGTCGATCGCGGCGTCGATGGACCCGCTCGCGATGGCGACGGCGATCGCCGCGCGGCATCTGAGCGTGGCACCGGCTCACCTCCTCTGGATGCACATCCCCGACGTCTTGGCGGTCGCGATCGCGACCCTCATCTCCGGTGTCATCACGCGGCTCGGCCGCGAGGTGCGGGGGCGGGATGGGGGAAGTGTACGTGGCCCACCATCGGATGCTGGCGCGTCCCGCCGCCATCAAGCTGATCCGATCCGAGAAGGCCGCCTTCGACGGGACCGAGCACGCCCAACGCGTCGCGCAGCGGTTCCGGCGCGAGGCCGAGGCCGCCGCCGGGCTGCGCTCGCCCCACACCATCGAGTTGTACGACTTCGGGAAGACCGACGACGGCACGCTCTACTTCGTCATGGAGCTCCTGGATGGAATCGATCTCGATTCACTGGTGGAGCGGTTCGGTCCCATACCACCCGCCCGCACGGTGCACGTGCTGCAGCAGGTGTGCGCATCCCTCGCGGAGGCGCATGCCCAGGGCCTGGTGCATCGGGACATCAAACCGGCCAACATTCACCTCTGCCGCATGGGCCTCGAGCACGACTTCGTGAAGGTCCTGGATTTCGGGATCGTGAAGTCCCGGCAGCCCGTGACGGAAGGGCCGCAGTTAGCGATCGCCGCCGACCGGATCATCGGCACGCCCGCGTTCATGCCGCCCGAGATGGCAACTGGCGGCGCGGTCGACGGCCGCGCCGATCTGTACGGCGTGGGCTGCCTGGGGTATTGGCTCCTGACGGGCCGCCTCGTGTTCAGCGGGGACACCGCCAACGAGATCATCGCGCAGCATATCCGCGCCGTGCCGGTGCCCCCCTCCATTCACAGCCCGTTCCCGGTCGACGTGTCGCTCGACGACGCGATTCTGGAGTGCCTGGCGAAGGACGCCGAGCGGCGGCCGCCCGATGCACTCGATGCGGCACGGCGCTTGGCGGCGTGTGACGTCGGTGAGCCATGGACCGAGCAGCACGCCGAGCGCTGGTGGCGGGAGCAGCTCCCAAAAATGGAAGCATCGGCCGTCGGGGTGGCGACCGGAAGCGTCATTTCTCACGTCTGAGCGGCTAGCGCGGGACTTTCGCCCGCAGCTCAGCGAACCAGTTCAGCACCACCGCGATCCGCGGCCGGAGCTCTTCGGCCGGCAGCTTCATCATCAGGAACCGCTCTCCGTCCCGCGAGACGTCGTAACTGCGCGGTCGCGTCCACCCGGGGTTGTCGGGATACGGGCCACCGACAGGGCTCTGGGCGCGCTACTCCGGCCGTTCTGTAGGTAGACGCTCAGGTGGCCATGCCGCCGGCGCCCAGCTCGCGCTCGAGCGTGTAGCGGGAGGCCATGGCTCCCTTCAGGTGATGAAACGAATCAGCTTTCGCCACCGCTTTCAATGAGCCTATCGCGGCGCTCGCATCTCGACCTGCTCCGTGGCCTGCGTCCACCGCTCGAGCCCCGCGTCGAGGTCGCGCTTGAGGGTCTCGAGCTGCGCGCCGAGCGTGTGGGCCGTCGCGGCGCCATCGGGACGCGTGTAAAGCGCCGGGTCCTCGAGCGCTGCGACCACGCGCGCGACCTCGGATTCCAGCGCCGCGACCGCGGCCTCCGCCTCGTCGAGCTCGCGCTGCGCGCGGCGCAGGTCTTTGCGCGGATCGCTTTTCGGGGATGGGGCCACCCGGTGGCGTTCGTGCACCTGCCGCAGGGCTTGCTCCTCGGCGGCGCTGACCGCGGCGGCGTGGGCCCGCTCCGTGCTCACTTCCTCCCACTCCGCGTATCCGCCGGCGAACTCGGTCATGTGCCGCCCGTGCAGGATCCAAATCCGCGTCGTGAGCGCGCGCAATAACGCCCGGTCATGGCTCACGAGGATCACCGTGCCGTCGTATCCATCGATCGCGTCCTCGAGCGCTTCGATGGATTCGACGTCGAGATGGTTCGTCGGCTCGTCCAGGATGAGCAGATTGGCGCCCGACAGCATCAGCATCGCCAGCGCGACGCGCGCGCGCTCGCCGCCGGACAGCGAGTCGGCGCGGCGCAGCACCTCCTGGCCCGAAAACCCGAAGCGGCCCAGGTGCCCCTGGATCTGACCGCGCTCCCATTTCGGGCGCAGCGCGGCGATCACCTCGTAGAGCGTACCATCGAGCGGCACCTGTGAGAGATCCTGCCGGTAGTACCCGGTGGTGATCGACGCGCCGAGCCGGAGCTCGCCGCCGTGGAGCGGATGCTCGCCAAGGAGCGCGCGCAGCAGCGTGGATTTTCCCGCCCCGTTGCGTCCGATGATTCCCACCACGCCGGTTCGCTCCAGGGTGCCGCTGAATCGCTCCACCAGGGTACGCGTGCCGACCGCCACGCTCACGTTCTTGGCAGTCACCACCTGATCGCCGCCCCGTTCGGTCACCTCGAACCGCAGCGCCATCGCGCCGTCGGGTCCGACGACCGGGCCGAGCCGCGGCAGCCGCTCGAGACGCTTGCGCCTGCCCTTGGCCTGTTTGCTGTTCTGTCCAGCGATGTTGCGCGCGATGTAGTCCTGCTCGTGCGCGATGGTGCGTTGCTGCTGCTCGAACGCACGCTGCTGCGCCAGCCGGCGCTCGGCGCGCTGGGCGACAAAGTCGCTGTAGCCGGCCGAGTACGGCGTGGCGGTGCCGCCTTCGAAATGCAGCACGTGATCCACGGTGGCGGACAGAAACGCGCGGTCATGGCTCACGAGCAGCACGGTCCGCTCACTCGCGGCGAGGTATTGCTCGAGCCACTGCGTCGTCTCGAGATCCAGGTGATTCGTCGGCTCGTCGAGCAGTAAGACGTCGGCGGTCGACATGAGCTGGCGGGCCAAGCCGAGCCGGCCGAGCTCGCCGCCGCTCAGCGCGGACAGCGGCGTTACGCGGGCCTGGGCAGGATCGAACTCGAGGCCGTGCAACACTGCGTCGATGCGGGCCGTGACGGCGTAGCCACCCTCGCGCTCGAAACGCTCCAAGTTTTCGCCGTACTGGGCCAACGCGCGGGGCGACGAGTCGTGGGCGAGGTTGGCGGCTTGTTCCACCAGGGACTGTTCCAGCGCCAGCAGCTCGGCGAGCTCGCCGGCGGCCGCCTCCCACACCGACCTCGCGGCGCCATAGTCACGGTGCTGCTCGAGCAGCGACACGCGGAGGCCGGGCGCGCGCGCGATGCTCCCGCGAGTGGGCTCGAGATCGCCCGTCAGCAGCCGGAACAGGGTCGTCTTCCCGGTGCCGTTCCGGCCCAGGATGCCCCAGCGTTCCCCGGGCGCGACCGTGAAGGAGACGTCGGAGAACAGTTTCGTGGCGCCGAAGTCCACGCCGACGCCGGCGAATGCGATCTGGGTCATGGGGGGTTGCTACCGGGACGCCAGTCGCAAGATCTCACTGCCTGCAAGCAGGAACGCCCCGGTGCCGTACATCTCCGTCTGCTCTGGTCCCGTGTCGCCGGGTGCATCTCCCACGCGCTGAACGTAGCCGAGCTTGCCGCTTGGCCGTACGGCCCGTACCAGTGCCGACCATCCGCGGCGTACCGCGCGCTCGTATTCGCGTCCAAGCAAACCCTCATTCATGCCCCACGCAAGCGCGTACGTGAAGAAACCCGTCCCGCTGGTCTCCGGGTTCGGCCGGCTGTCTGGATCAAGTAAACTTGCACGCCAATAGCCATCCGGTCCTTGCAAGTCAGCGATTCGTTGCGCCATCTCTTGGAATAAGGCGGCGAAGCGCCCTCGCCCGGCATAGTCCGGAGGCAAGTACTGCAGCACGCGCGCGAGACCTGCCAGCACCCAGCCGTTCCCTCGACTCCAGAACACCTTTTTACCGTTGCGTTCGCGCTGATCGAAGAATCGGCTATCGCGGTAAAACAGTCGCTCGTGCTGGTCGTACAGGTAGTCCGTTGTTTTCCACCAGAGCCGGTCCATGAGATCGGCATAACGACCGTCGCCCGTGGCGCTCGCGGCAAGCGCGAGGGCCGGCGGAGACATGAACAGAGCGTCGCACCAGACCCATTCGCGCAATGTCTTATCGTCGCTGAACTCGAGCGACTCGGCGAACGGCGCCTGCAACATCTCCCCGAAGCGCGCCAGGGCCGGCTCGATCACGCGCCGATCATGCTCGACTCGATAGAGAAGAAAGTAGCTCTGGGTGACGGCGTGGTCGTCCGCGAGAAAGGGTTGCGGCCCCGGCTGCCACTGGACGCTTTCGCCATTCCGGCGGATCGCATCGAGGTATTTCTGGCGACTGCTCGACCGCACAGCGAGCTCGTAGAGACCTGCCCAGAATGGCGCCCCCTGCCACTCGTACGGCTGGTGGGCCGATGGGTTCGCCAGCTGCCAGTCGGCGACCGTGGTCATGGCGCGCAGCACCGCCTGGGGCTCGACCGCGTCGCTCAGTGGTGCGGGCGCTGGCGCTCGTGCTGGCAGGGTCGTACCACAGCCAGCGATCACGAACGCGGTCGCGGCGGCGACCGACAGGCGTGCCATCATTGCGAGGAAAGACCGAGCTCCAACTCCGCCCGATGAGCCGCCCGAGAATCGCTCAAGACGTGCAACCGGCACCCTACTCCTTGGGCGTGAGCAGCTCTTGGTACGGCGGGTAGTCGCGCAGCGACCGCAGCGACGGGAAGAGGTGCATCACCCCGCCGCGTGGATACCCCTGCGCGAACGCCTCCTGTACTAGCCCTACGGCGGTGTCACGCTCGCCCAGGACGGCCTGGATCCGTGCCCGCCACATCGTGTGCCTGCCGTAGAGATAGCGGGGGCTCATCGCCTGAAGTGTCCGGGCCAAGGCCAGCGCGTCGGCCCGCCTCTCCTGGCGCGCCGCCAGCACGCCGAGAAACCCCTCGATGGTCACTCGATCGGGCGAGTCACCCGTGATCACGGCGATCCACCGCATCGTGGCATAGTCCGGTACCCCCGCAGCCCGCTCCGACGCGAGACCCTCGAGCAGTCGCCGGGTGTCGTCGAGTCGGCCCCCCACGTAATAGGCGAGGGCGAGACGGAACCGGTTGGCCACGGAGCGCGCCTCCGTGGCCGGCCGGCCCTCCAGCCACCGCACGGCCCACATGCCCGCGGCGGGCGCGTCCGCCTGGTGATCGTGCGCCGCCAGCTCGAGCGCCGCCATGATGGCGATGTCGGCGGGAGACCAGCCCGGCTGCGGCGGGAGGCTGGGCGCTTCGACCAGTCGCTCGCTGATGTCGGCGACCCGCCCCAGGGCGGCGAGCGCGCGCACCTCGGCCGCGAGCACGGCGAAGTCGGCCGGGTGGCGTCGCCGCCCTTCGAGCGCCTCCTTCAACTCGCGGCGGTGATCGCCGATCAGATGGCGGCCGAACGTCAGATAGAACCAATAGACCGACCAGCCGCGGAACAGGCCGCGATCGGGCCCCAGCGTGGTGAGGGCCGCGACCATTTCGCGGGGGCGATTGAGCGCCAGCGCGCACTGCGCGACCAGCCACAGCGTCTCCGAATTCGGCGCGATGGCGGCCATCTCGCGCGCGGTCTCGAGTGCGCGCTGCCGGTCGCCCCGGCTCTGGGCGAGCACCCACGTGAGGTAATGCTGGTCGAGGGGAGCGAGGCGACCCGGAGCGCGCTCCACCGCGTGCGCGATCGAGTCCGCCGTCGCGTACTCCCCCAGGTCCATATGCTCGTGCGCCGCGAAGATCAACGGGAGCCGGAAGGTCGTGTCCTCCTGCGCGGCGCGCCGGAAGTGCTGGATGGCGCTACGCGAGTCGAACTGCACCATGCGATCCAGTCCCTGGATGAACTCCTGGTATGCCGCGAAGGTCGGCGGCTGGCCGGTGGCCTTGGCCCACAAGCTCAAGCGTGAGTCGAACAGCGTCGCGAGCGCCGCCATCACCCGCTGCCGCAAGGCTTCCACCGCGGTGAGCGGCTGCGAGATCGGCCCCGCCACCGGGTCGAGCGCGCGCAACACCGTGCCGTCCTTCGCGGCGGAGATCTGGACCTGGAATCGGATGCTGTCCGCCTGCCGGTAGTACGCTCCCGAGACCACCGTACCCGCGCCCGTCTCGCGCCCCAGGGTCTGAATCCCGACGGCATCGAGATGGCCTGGTCCGTGCCCACCGGGAGTGCGGGAGGAGCTCATCACCGACACGGACGGCACCACCTCCACCAGACCCGTCTGGGCGAGGCCCTGTGTCACCCAATCGGCCGCCATGTGACCCACGTTGTCGAGCGTGGGGTCCCCGGTGTGGTTTTCGATCACCGCCACGACCACGCGCCGATCATTGAGGTGCCACCCGCTACTGCGTAGCAGCCGGACGGCCGCGCCGACGCCCACCACTGCGAGCACGACTCCCAGCGCCACGGCGACTCTCCGTCCCCGCCGGCTGGCGAAGACCCCACGTGTCGGCACGCTCGTCCGATGGGGGGATCCCCCCAGCGCCGTCGCGAACTCGGTCACCGTGGGAAACCGGTCATCGGGAAGCGGTGCGAGGGCCCGGGAGATGGCGTGCTTCACAGCCCGCGCGACGCCGGCGTCGGCTCGCTTCATGGCCGCGCTCGCTTCCAGCCGGGTCCAGTTGTGCACCCGGCGTTCCGTCATGCTCGCCGCGGGCGACTCCCCCGCCAGCATCTCGAACAGCACGCAGCCGAGGCTGTAGAGGTCGGTGCGCGCATCGAGGTCTCCGAGGGCCATTGCCTGCTCCGGGCTCATGTAGCCGGGCGAGCCGATCGGTTGGCCCGCCTGGGTGAGCGTCAGGCTGCCGGCGGCGCTGATCGCGCGCGCGATGCCGAAGTCGGCGACGATCGCGTGCTCGCCCGAGAGGAGGATGTTCTCGGGTTTGATGTCGCGGTGGATGATTCCCTGGCCATGGGCGAACGCGAGCGCGTCGGCGACGTCACGCGTGATATGGAGTGCCGTCTCGAGGGGCAGCTGGCGATCCCGCAGCAGCCGATGCCGCAGCGACTCGCCTTCGACGTACGGCATGACGTAGTAGAACAGCCCGTCGACCTCACCAGCCGAAAAGATCGGGACAATGTGGGGATGGCTGAGGTTCGAGGAGAGGTCCACTTCGCGAATGAACCGCTCGCGCAACAGGCGGGTGGACACCTCCGGGTCGAGCACTTTGATCGCCACCCGGCGATGCGGGTGCTGCTCCACCGCCAGGAAGACCCGGGCCATGCCCCCCGCGCCGATCTCGCGTTCGACGTCGTAGTGGGGCGCCAGGCTCGCGCGCAAGGTGTCGAGCACGTCAATCATGCGCGCAACTTAGCGGACCCTCGTCTACCGGGCGAGCGGCGCGACGGGCCCCTGGCCGATTCCGTCCCGCGCGCTACAATTTCCTCGTGGACAGCGTCGGTTCGGTGCGGAGCTCCCCCTACGTGCGGCTGGCAGCGTACTATGCGCTGCTCGGCGTCGCCGTGTGGCTGCTGGTCAGGTTCGTGCCCAGCATCCCTCAGCTGTTGGACCAGTTCCGGGAGGTCTCCCTCCTCGAGACCGTGGCCAGTCGCAACCGTCTGGTCGAGGAAGCGACGGCGGCCGCTGGAAGGCTGTCTCAGGGCCAGTGGGCACTGGTCACCTTCCTGTCGATGCTCACGGCGCTGCTGCTCGTGCTTCCGGTCTCCTGGGTGTACATGCTGACCAAGCAGCGCTCGGGGTACGACCAATCGGTCGTGCAGACCGTCATCATCCTGCCCATGACGGTCGCTGCCACGGTGATTCTGGTCCAGAACAGCCTGGCCCTCGCGTTCACGCTCGCGGCCATCGTGGCGGCGGTGCGGTTTCGCAATACCCTCAAGGATACGAAGGACGCGGTGTACATCTTCCTCGCCCTCGCGGTCGGCGTCGCCGCGGGCGTTTTCTCGCCCACGGTCGCCGCGGTGATGTCGCTCATGTTCAACGTCGTCGTGCTCGCGTTGTGGGAGCTGAACGTGGGGAACATCTACGCGGACCAGCAGGGCCGCACGCCCGCGCTGCCGCCCGCCGAGGGGCTGCTCGGCCCGCGCCGGCGGTCCTCGGCCGCGCTGGCCGTGGGAGATCCGGATCTGCTCGCGGCCCTTGCGCCCCACGAGCTCGAGGAGGTCGCGGACCGCGCGGCCCGCTTGCAGGCCTACGTGATGGCGCGATCGGGCGATAAGAAAGAGGACCGGTTCAACGGCGTGCTGCTCGTTCACACGACGCAGCCGGAAGCCGCTCAACGCGTCATCGAGGAACTGCTGCAGCGCCAGGCGCGTCGGTGGCGGCTTGCGGAAATCGTGCCGGCGGAGGCGGGCCGCTCGACGCTCGAGTACCTGATTCGGCTCCGGGACGAGTTCCTGCCCGCCACCCTGCTCGATGCCCTCAAGGGGCGCGGCACGCCACCCGTCGACGCCGCCGAGTATCGCTCGCTCCGCGGTTTGAAGAAGCGTAAGGAAGAGTGAAGCCTTCGGCGTGGCGGCTCACCGCTCTGGCATCGCTGTGCATCGGGCTCGAGGGATGCGGCCACGCGACAACGGTCAGCGCCGGTCCGGCAACGGCGCCGCCGGCACCTCCGGCGCAGATCGACGCTACGCTCTTTCTCATTGGGGACGCGGGCGGACCGGCCGCGCCGCCCGATTCGGAGCCGGTGTTCATGGCGCTCCGGGCCGCGGCCGCCTCCGCGCCGCACGCCGTCATCGTGTTCCTGGGTGACAATGTCTACCCCGACGGCATGCCCGACTCGGCCGCGCCGGGCCGGGGCGCGGCCGAGCGCGTGCTCACACAACAGCTGCGGGTCCTCCAGGCGAGCGGCGCCCGTGGCTTCTTCGTGCCCGGCAACCACGACTGGGACAGCATGCAGCCGGGCGGCTGGGAGGCGATCCGTCGCCAGGAGCGCTTCATCGCGGCTGCGGGCGGCGGTCTCACACTCCTGCCGGCGGGCGGCTGCCCGGGACCGGCCGTCGTGGACGTCGGACAGGTCGTGCGGCTCGTGGCGCTGGACACTCAGTGGTGGCTGCAGGAAGGACCCAAGCCGGCAGGCCCCACATCGTCGTGCCCGGCCAGCTCGGAGCGCGCAGTGATCGATTCAGTCCGCGCGGCATTGCGCACCGCCGGCCAGCGTGTCGTGGTCGTGGTGGCGCACCATCCGCTCGCGAGTGGTGGGGTGCACGGCGGACACTTCGGGTGGCAGGATCACATCTTCCCGTTGCGGAACATCAAGCCATGGCTCTGGATTCCCCTGCCCCTCATCGGCTCGCTGTATCCGATCGCGCGCGCGCAAGGGATATCGAGGCAGGACATTCCCAGCCGCGCCTACAGGCGGATGCGGGCC
>WNEX01002879.1_pt1 | contig 11271 bp, 16 predicted proteins | sample 5399841 | NCBI WGS metagenome assembly WNEX01 (sample SAMN13153337, study PRJNA577476) | soil metagenome | isolation source: 40 cm grassland meadow soil 2 days after 1st rain plot 5 | place: USA:California | collected 2015-09-18 | reverse complement strand
GCGCTCTGCCAGCAAAAACAGGCAAACACTTGGGGAGAGTCGCTGATCCTGGGTATCCCGGATGCCCAAGCGCCCTCGATCGCTGATGAGGTGCAAGCCCTGCAATCAATTCTGCCGGACTCAAAACTCTTCATGGGCTCTGCAGCAACCGAAGAAATTCTGCGGACTCAGGGACCAGACAGCCGGATCGTCCACATCGCCACCCATGGATATTTTCGTCAGGACAACCCTATGTTTTCGTCCATCCGTCTGGGAGGATCGTATTTGAGTTTGTACGACCTGTATCACCTAAAGCTCCCGGTCGAACTGATCGTTTTGAGTGGCTGCGCAACCGGTCTGAATGTGGTAAGGCCAGGGGACGAGGTGGTCGGATTGGTTCGCGGCCTGCTCCAGGCCGGAGCGCAATCGCTCGTCCTCAGTTTGTGGGACGTTCACGACCGCAGCACCAAAGAGTTCATGATTGCCTTCTACACTCGCCTGCAGCAGGGTCTCTCGAAGCCGCTGGCCTTGCAAGGCGCGATGATCGAATTGAGGGAACGTTGCCCACATCCTTATTATTGGGCCCCTTTCACATTGATAGGAAAGGTTTAAGTCCGCCTCAATATTTTTTTCTGCCCCTATATTTTTTCTCGGGTTGCTCTCCCTTATGTATCAGATGGGCAGAAGCCTTCGTCGCTGAAAATGGCGAGCACTGGAGGTTGAAGAATGGAGCATTTCTCGGAGCAAGCCTGGGCTGATTTCGTTCGTGGAATCGGTGAGTCCGAAATGAAAGCCAATGTCAAATCGCATCTTGCGCGTGGCTGTTCGGATTGCAGAGCGGCATTCGATGTCTGGAACCGAGTGCAGGCAACTTTGGGCAATGAAAGAACCTACACGCCCCCGGACAGCGCAGTTCGAATGGTGAAACAGGAATTCGCTGCCACGCACTCGCCGGAGCAGCGTTCGTCGGTCTTAGCAAGCCTCTTATTTGACACATTCGCGCAGCCCTTGCCGGCGGGAATACGTTCCACCGTAGCGGTCGCGAGGCAACTGATATACGAGGCCGAAGGACTCACGGTAGACCTACGTCTGGATCGTCAGCCGCAGTCCAACAAGATCTGTGTGGTTGGCCAGGTGCTCGATAAGGGCATCCCGCGCGTCTCGCCCAGCGGCGCTTCCATCATGATCTGGACGGAAAAAGGACTGCCTATCGTCCAGGCCAGGGCAAACGTGTCTGGGGAGTTTCAACTCGAATTCGAGCCACAAGATGGCCTACGGCTTTCGGTTAATGTGGATGGCCGGAGAACAATTCGGATTCCATTAGCAAATTTGAAAGCTGTCAGCGCCGCTGAGTGAGATTACGTTGGGAACCGAAGCAGGTTACCAGGAAAGATTACAGGTGTAATTAGCGCGATACAGAGGAGTCACTTTAGAATCTCGGAACCACGCACATAGCAACTCCCCCACTGGAGAATTGACGATGAAGACGATGACTGACAGTGGGAGATTTAATTTCGCACGGCGAGGCGTGGCGATCTGCCTGCTGTTGTTGATTCCACTGCTTGCACAACCGGCACACGCCCAAGCTCGTCTTGTGGTACGCGACTCCTTGGGACTTTCAGGCATCAATCTGACATGTGCGCTGCTGGGTTGCAATGTCGTCCGTGGGCTGGGCGATCCACAAGGACAATTGTTTCTGGTCACCTTCCCGTCCATTCTGAATCCGGTGACGGCGCTATTGAAAATCAACCTGCAACTCGGCATTGTTGATGTCGAGATAGACCAGGTCGTTAATACTCAGGCGGCCTATGCAGGGCCGGCACCCTCGTACCTGACAGACGAGAAGCCGACCTCGTACTATGGCGAGACGGTTTGGCACGGCTATGTGGCACAGCCAGCCAACCAGGTGATACGCACCAGTTCAACCCAATCCACATTTCACGTCACCGGGTCTGGAGTAACGGTTGCGGTGATCGATACCGGCGTGGACCCCACGAATCCTGTATTGCAGAATCTGCTTGTGTCCGGGTATGACTTCACTCGAAATGTTAACGGTGGCTCGGAGAAATCGGACGTTAGCACTTCGCCGGATCTGAGCCAGGCCCAGACCGCCCAAGTCAACCAGAGAACGGTTGCGGTGCTCGATCAACGAACGGTTGCTGTGCTTGACGGATCGCAGTATTCGGCTTTTGGCCATGGAACCATGACCGCCGGCATCGTGCATTTGGTTGCGCCACAAGCGAAGATCATGCCGCTGAAGTCGTTCAACGCCAACGGGGCAGGCTACGACTCCGATATTCTACGGGCGATTTACTACGCAGTGAAGAATGGCGCAAAGGTCCTGAACATGAGCTTCGACTATCCGACCTACTCGGCGGAGCTCGCCAATGCCGTGAAATATGCGAACAGCAACGGAGTGATCTCAGTCGCATCGGCCGGAAATGACGGTCAACAAGTAGCGGTGTATCCCGGCGCGTTGCCGTTGGTGATCGACGTCGCCTCTACTTCGAACTCGGATATTCAATCGGTATTCACCAATTACGGCGCGCCGCCGGTCTGGATGGCTGCTCCCGGCGAAGGTGTAATGACGACTTATCCCTGGGGCACTTATGCCGCTGGATGGGGAACCTCGTTCAGTGCGCCCTTCGTCAGTGGAACCGCTGCCCTGATGCTGGGCACCAACGGGAACTGCACAAGTTCTAAAGTTGCCTCTGGGCTGGCACATGCCCACTCCATCTCTGATCCGCAACTGGGGTACGGTCGACTGGACACCTACCAGGCCGTGCAGTCATGCCACTGATGGCGAGTCGAGGCGCAAGCGCGACGATGACGATTGCCGGAGTTGGCGATCCACTCTCTCCACAAACCGGTCCTCTAGTGCTACGCATTAAAGAGCTGGAAGAACAGCACCTTGCATTTCGCAATTCGCTTATCTGTGCGTTTAACCAGCTACTCGATCTCAAGGACATCAGTACCGGGGTACATAGCACGCGATTGGCGGAGTGGGCGATCCGAGTCGCTCGAAAACTGAATATTCCCGAAGAACATATGTATCAGGTCGAAGTCGCGGCCCTGCTTCATGACATCGGCAAAATAGGTGTTCCGGACGCTATCCTGAAAAAGCAAGGTCCGCTCACCTCTGAAGAACGCGCTTTGATTAACCGCCATCCTGAATATAGCTGGTCCATCCTGCGCTTATTCCCTGGGCTCGAAGACGCAAGTTTGTACGTTTTACATCATCACGAGAATTTCGACGGGACTGGCTATCCTGCACGACTGAAACGGGAGGACATCCCGATCGTCTCGCGTATCGTCTCCGTTATCGACGCCTACGACGCAATGGTCTCAAACCGCTGCTACCGAAAAGGACTCCCTCACACCGAAGCGGTCCGTCGGCTTCTGGAAAGTGCAGGAACTCAGTTCGACACGGAGGTTGTACACACCTTCATCCCCATTGCGGAGCAAGAAGCTACCGAAGTATTCGCGGCAGCCCGAAGTATTCGCGGCAGCCGGAACCAGTACAAGCGCCGCGCTTTAGATAGAGGCGAAGCGGGTCTCGCGCTCGGTCGCTACAGGCTTTAGAGAACACCATCAGGAGCGTGTTCGCACCTGTCCGGGCTGTCGCAGGATCGTGGTGATCCAGCGGGAAGGTAGCTCATAACAAGCCCTTTTTTTATAGTGTTCCAGATTCCGAACAAATTCGACATTCTTGTTGACCGCCGCGCTTGGTGCAATTTACGCTCTCGCCCAAGAATGACATTCATCTCGACTTGAATGCCTCCCTCGCTGAGGAGCAATGTCAAAGCGTGAGTGCCGAAATGAGCCCGCATTTCCGGCCGGATTCTTGGTTCCGTCTGGCCGGGACGGGCTCAGTAAAGAAGCGCGAAACCCCGTTCGGCAGCAACCCAGTGCGAATCCGCGGACCCTTGTTCTTTGACGCAAGTCACGTACCTTGCGCCCCGGACAAGGAAGCTAACCCCGCGCGCTTGTCGCTTTGGGAGATCCATCCGGTCTATGCCATCGATGTTTGTAGCGAGACCACTATTGCAGCGTGCAGAATCGATGATGAGTCCCTCTGGACTCCGCTGAACGAATTTGAGCCATAGAGCGGGCCGCAGCAAAGTCGAAAAGCCCTCTTCCGGCCCAGGTAGCATCTGCGTAATTGGTAGTAGTCGTCCTTGTAGGTCCATCGGGACCAGGGAGTACCAATCACAGAGGTGAATAATGCCTGGAATTGCGACCAAGTTCGTGGTGGCTGATCTCGCTTTCGATCAGAATTTGGGCCGTTCGATTTCGGAAATCAGAACAAATTCAGCTAAGCCACCAGATCACTGAGCATTCGCTGTGCGTCAGACATTCTCTTGAAGGTGCGCGGACGCTCGCCCGGCAAACCAGCCCAGCGCCGTTTGATAGCCCAAAGGAAGCGCTGGAGCGATGGGAGCATACGTCTCAATCCGGAAATAAATATTGGCGTTGCTATGGCGATCGACGGTGGTGCGGTTGCGGCGGTGATCCATAAAGCCGACCGCACCAAGCTTGGCGAGATCGCTGTCCAACGGCGAGATTTAACTGAGCGGGCCCGGGCATACCTGAAGTACCTCCGATCACCACTGCCACTTCGCCGCTTAAATCCCCAATCATAGCTCGGCTCGCCGCTGCCAAATTCTACCACGGGTTCAAGAAGCTTCCCGAACGTTTGCGGCCCTCGACGTAGCCCCTGCTGGTCAGCATTAAATACACTGACGGAGGGGCGGACTACGGCGAAGAGCGCCTGATCTTGGATCATGGCGTTTCTTAGCCCAGCTTCGCTATCCTGCTGCTTCGGTGCTAGCGCGGAGGTCTATGGCTAAGAAGCGGTCATTCGTCAGCCGGCGTAAAATATGGAGTTGTTGAAGCGGTGGACCCTCTCCGCCCTTGAGGCCGAGTCGATCATGATCTAGGCAAAAAGAGCGGTACGTTTCCAGGATGGCAACAGGGAGCGGCAGAACGCCGGCGCATCTGAATTCTGCAAGGAAGACACGGACTTGACGAAAATGTTGGGCAGCGTCACGGCAATTTGCGAGTCCGCAGGGGTGTGAACGATCCAGTAGCTGCGGTAACCCGCGGCTTCCCGAACGCTTAGTAGTACCCCCGAATCGGCGGTTTGCGCTTAAGCACCAAGAACTAGACAGGAGCCACACGAGTGTGATGATTGAGTTGGCTTGCACCGGATCTCACCTCCGGTCGAAGTATCAGAGCGTTGCCAACCACGAATTCAAAGCAGTGTTGAGTCGCCGGGAAGCAGCTCATAACACAGCTTATAACAAGGAGAATTTTTATCGCAGAAAATGGATTCTTCTGGAGCTTCAGCGCAACAGTTCATCAAAGCTGTGACTCTCCAGCCCCTTATTTCAAATGCTTGTTGACCGCCTTGGTCATCTGAAACATGTCCAGTTTCTTACTGCCAAAGATCGGCTCCAACTTATCATCGGCCAGGATTTCTCGTTTGTTCTTTGGATTCTGAAGTTTGTGCTTCTTAATGTGGGCCCAAATCTTTTTTGTGACTTCACTTCGAGGCAGTGGTTCTGCGCCGACAATTTTGGCCAAGTGCTCTGAAGGCTGCATTGGCTTCATAAAGGCGCTATTCTTTGCTCTAGGCGTTGTCTTTGCCATTTTTCGCTCTCCCCTTGTCGCAAGCATGCCTAACTCGGCAATCACGGGAATTGTAACGGATCAGGATGGCAGATGTGCGTAAAAGCAATGGTTTCAATTCGGCTCTAGATAACATAAGCAGGGCTACGGTAGCTCCCACTCTAACGCGTAAATATCGAAAGTGCTGATGTCGCGCAGAGCCAGCGGAGAATTATCAGGAGCTAGGCCGGTCCAGGAGGCGAAGGTTCCCGATGTTGGCCGCTTCACATCCTTCAAGCTGGCCACGCGTTCCAGCTTATGGTCCTTGATTTGCACCCGATAAAACGCCGGCTCACCTCCCGCCGTGGAGCTGAAGTACACAAACTTTCCATCATGCGACCATGCTGGGTAGTCCGCCTGTGTTTGGGTCAGCTAAGTTCGAAGAAAGGCTTGACAAGAAGCTGGATAAACTCCTCTCCGAGCAGGCAAACGTCATTCTGGAAGCCGTTGGCGAGACCATGGAGAAGAAGCTGGATGAGAAATTCGATCCTGTCATTACTAAGCTAGACGGCATCCTGAAAGGAGTCGAGGCGCTCCAACAGGAGAACACCGTCGGTGCGGAGCAACTCCGCCGGCACGAGGACCAACTGCAGAAGCACGAGGCCCGCATCGCAAAGCTCGAGACCGCACCAGCTTAATTCTTTTTCGCCTATGCTCGTCCATAAGTGCGACAACTGCAAAAAGGAGATCAAGGGCCGAGACAAAGAGATCATCGCCGGATACGCCTGTCCTCAGTTCTCATTTTGCGGACGCTGCGGAAAACCGATCATCGTGTTCCTGAAGAAACGCAAGCTTCTTGAGCCGGCCAAGACGACCGGGTCGTAGCCCAATCGCGATTTCGCAACAGACCGCAACTGACGCGGTCTCTTTTTTCTTTATGGCCTTCGTTGAATGGGCTGTAGCCCGAAGCAGCTTCACTGGATCATGGTGTTCTACGATTGCCCACTGAAAAAATCTAACCTACTGAGGTGTTGTCAACGCACCTGATTCCCGACGCTCAAGCCGAACTTGCCGAAGCTTGGTTGCCTCATCAGCGTTCATGCCAGGAGCCAGATCGGTTTCTTCTAGGAAATAGCGCCAGCCGTTGTATCGATCTTCTTCGCTCTGGCCGAATTCGTAGTCCCTCATAAGATTTTCTGCCGCAGTATGGGCTTGCAGGACGGCCATAACGCCGCCAGACTCGTACGTACGGGAGTTGAAGCGAATAATGGCGAACGAAGATCTGAGATGATCTGCCATGCTCCCCTCCCGAATGTCTGTACCGCCAACCATAACGGCTTATCTGGAACAATGTGAATGGCTCGAAAGAGCCACCGTGCGGTCCTTGGCTGGCATTCTTGCGTGTTGGCTTGTACGAAGTTGGAAGAAGCGAATGCTTAAGAAAAAGTAAAGCGCCTCGCATTTAACTGGAGGCGCTTGAACTTTGAACGCCCCTCCCCCGAGTGCGTTCAACATCAGATTAGGACATCGGCTGGGTTCTCGAAATGGCACGTGAGTGCCCGCTTTGGCACGTGAGTGCTATCTCGTCGATTGTTTATCGTTTCTATGCTGTTTCGAGATTTCCACAGCGCAGCGGGCGCGCAAGATACAGCCGGCCAGGTTGCAACTCTAGGACTGCTGTGCCCTTAGAGCACGCCGAAGCTCGACTGCACAGTTTTCTGGCACACGCGTTTCGACAATCTGCAGGCCGCTGACGATAAACCACATAGCACGGTGAGAATCCCATTGACGACTGAGCCAGGACGGTCTAGAGAAGCGTGTGCTAGCAAGAACTAATGGTGGCCTTGAGTCGCGAAGATGGCGCATCTCCCGACGAAATCTCCGCTCCGGGGGCCCGTAATTGAGGAGTGCAAGCGAAGGAGAATTCCGTCGTGAAAGTTCAGCTCGAAAATCTCGTACTGCATATGTACAAGACTGGCATAGGGTACTCTGAAGCCGTGCGTGAGTTTGAAAAGGGTTTCATTCTTACAGTCTTACAAGGGCAAAAGGGTAATCAGGTTAGAGCTGCCCAAGATCTCGGCATGCACCGTAATACGTTGCGTCGTATGATCCATTGCCTGCAGATAGATATTCAGCCCATACGTGCTGTGGCGCGCCGCCGACCACCCCAGCACGCACTGCTTGATTCCCCGAAAAAGACCGAACGTGCGCTGTAGAAACGCATAAAGACTGTCGAGACCCAAGTCGGACCTAGGCCTTGCGCGGGAGACGCCTCGTTGAGTAAGGCTCTGGCCTAAGAAACGGAGAGTTTAGCAACGCTGGCGCTTATGAAAGCCGCTTGCGGACGACGGAGTTGGCCAGATCGTTGGCCTCGGAGTTGTGCTCACGGCCGACGTGGGAGATGGAGAAATTGAAGGAGCGGGCCAACTTGCGGCAGATCCAATTCAGAGAATAGAGCCGCGGACTGCGGCAGTTGTACTCACCCCGCATCTGCCTGACCATCACTTCGGAGTCGGAGTAGACGTGTAGCGCCTTGGCTCTAAGCGACAGAGCACACTGCAGGGCTTCTAGCAATGCCACGTATTCAGCCACATTGTTATCTTGGTGGCCGATCCATTTGGCGATTCTGATTGTGCCTCTCTCAGATCCTTCGAGCACCACCCCAATGCCAGAAGGCCCCGGATTTCCCAGAGAGCCGCCGTCCACGAAGGCTACGAGATTTAACATCCGCTCCTGTCTGGACAAACATGCCTAAGAATGTTTCTGAGGTCAAGATATTTATCTGGTTCTTTAGCAAAGGCCACTCTGGGCTTTCCCCCGCGCTGTGGAAGTTTTGTGGAAAACATTACAATGTGTTCTTCACATTCAGCAAGTATCAACCATTCAATGAATTGCAACTCTAACTGTGCACACTGGTCAGGTTGGACATTGCACCGAAAAGCGGCATTGACAACAAGCGATAGACCGTTTACGGTGCGCAGCGTCGACGATCGAAAGGATTGGTTCAAATAAAATTAGCCAGTCCGAAGTAGATTGAGTGATCCGCTCGGTAGGGCAACCTGCCGGGCAACCAGACCCGAAAAATCCGACTGGCTCTGCGAGGACCAGTTGGGGTTTGGGACTGCGAAAGCAGTGATCGCATCAGAGGGCTGTGATGGTGCGTGCTTCCACGCTGCTGGCTCCCTCGCAAGAGTTGGCGGCTAGAGCACAACCAATGTCACGGCCCTTTTCATTTCTGTTGTTCTTCTCCTTCGACTTCGCGTTCGCCAGCAAAACGTTTCATGCCTTCTCCGGCATTCTTGTCCCGAGTCACGGGACAATCCACAGTGTGCGAATGGTTCCAAGCACGAAGCCCGCTCCGAATACGAGCTCGAAATAGAGCACGCCAGTTTTCAGAATCGGCATAACATTTTGCTGTCTCTCAGTGGGCCGCCCATTGTCGCTAGGTTGCCAAAGGCTACGAGGCGTACCATTGGACATGGGCAGAATACATCCAGAATGCCCCGACTCAGACCCTTCTGGTCGGTAACTGCCGATGTCCTCCTTCGACAAGGGCCAGGCGAGGAAGACGAAGAGGAAGACGAAGGCGACGGCAAAGAAGATGACGACAAAGACGACGGCTACTCAGAGTGAGCCTGCCCTTATTTATTTCAGTGGGTGAAGGATGAAACGTGAACATTTCGTCAATGTAGTCGAGGACGCGCTCGACCCGCTCCCACAGGAATTTCGCAGTCGCATTCGTAACGTTGCTGTTCTGGTAGAAGATATGCCGCCGAACCAGCCATCATCGCAGTCGGGGCAGCAAGAGCGGCTGCTTCTGGGTCTCTTCCATGGCGTGCCCACGACCAAGAAGAGCATATTTGACCTAACGACGGGGCCCGATTACATCGTGCTTTATCAGAAGAATATTGAAGCGGTCTGCTCCAGCGAGGCCCGAGTCCGCGAACAAATCCGCCTGACGGTCATCCATGAACTTGGCCGCTATTTCGGGATGGATGAGACCCAACTGAAGGATGTTTAGCTAAAAAAGGCTGGACTAGGCTCGTAGTAACAGTCCGAAGCGGTCGATGAATAACGGGAAGTTGAACTTCCTGAGCCTTGTGACCAGAGTGTTATTTGGCAATTTGCTCGACGGAGGGTAGCGCAAATGGGATAAGCTCTAATATCTCCGATTAGGGCTGGTTTGGGGGTGATGAGTTTGGCAGAAGTTCGGCTGCAAGAGGGCGAGTCGTTAGAGAATGCCCTCCGTCGGTTCAAGCGCAAGGTTCAGACGGAAGACATCATTAAGGAAGTGAAGCGCCACTCCTACTACCTGAAGCCGGGCGAGAAGCGCCGACTGAAGCAAGCCTTGGCGCGAAAGCGTGCCCGAAAAAAGATTCGCAGAGAGCCGGATTAAGTTGCAACAATTAGCGCCGCTGCTGCTAAGCAGCGGCCTTCCGTTTCGCCGGATGAGGTTCTCTGCTGGACAATCCGTCGAAAGGTCGGTTTCTAGGCGAGTTCACCTGACGACCTGAACTCCTCTAGTTCCCGGCCTTCGCGCCAGAAGAGGAATTGTTCACAAAACTCACCGTTGGATGGGAATTGTCACGATGCGCCGCTAACGAAGTCCTTCCGCGATGTATAACTGCGAGAGCAAACGATAGTAGCTGTAGCCGTACGCTTGTGCCTCGGGAGCAATGTAGAGGTCGGCAATCAGCCGAACACCGGCCGGGTCGGAAGGCATCACCCGTCGCCAGAGCCTCCGCTGCCCTGTGGTTGGGTCCAGGCGGAAGAGGTTGACAACAGCGCCTCCACGGGTGGCCACATACAACGGCAAAGGTGGGGTTCCCCATGCCGCTACCCGCTCACGCTCTGATATACCCTTAATCGGACGGGGCGGTCCGCCGGCCAAGTCGTAGATTTTGTCGGACCGGTCAGAAACACTCGAACCAACAACATACTTACCATCGGGCGAAGCCACGATACCGAACACACCTTCTGGTAGCGCTGGTTTCACTTTACCTGTATTCAGCGTCATCATGTACATGCGGTCGGAATCGCCTGCCGTCACATCAAAGATTATCTGCTTCCCGTCCCCCAAGAACGTGGCATAAGAGATGTCGCCGTTGATCGGAGGATATCTCTTTGGTTCGCCGGGCCCGATAGGTAACAAAACGAGCTGAGGTGGAATACTTTCCGTCGTCACCACCACCCATTTCTTGTCTGGAGAGATGGACCAAGGCCGCCCTTCACCGAGGCGCACGGCGGACGCACCACGGATGCTGCGAACGTATGAATAGGCTTTTCCAGCCACTGCTTCTCCGCTTTCAGAAAACGCGACCATTTCACCATCCGCCGAAATGGCACCCATGAGGGACAGGTCGAACCATGATAATTCACGCTCTTCAGTCGAGCGCGGAGCTAGAGCCTTCATACCCGTGCGGAAGTCATCACGGGTGAACAGCACCCGCCCGTCCTGCGCAACGTCATGGACGGTAATAGAGCCTATCCCTCGAGTAACCAACCGCTCCTTGCCGTGGCGAGAAACTGCCAAGAGCTGTTGCGCCGTCCCACCGCGAACTGCGCTGAACCAAATCTCTTTCCCATCAGGCGTCCAAGCGACACCGCCTGCCGAACCGAAACCGGATGCGAGAACCTTTGCCGTGCCTTTCGTGTCACAAACAACAAGGGAGCCGATGGTTG
>WNEX01001426.1_pt1 | contig 11272 bp, 13 predicted proteins | sample 5399841 | NCBI WGS metagenome assembly WNEX01 (sample SAMN13153337, study PRJNA577476) | soil metagenome | isolation source: 40 cm grassland meadow soil 2 days after 1st rain plot 5 | place: USA:California | collected 2015-09-18 | reverse complement strand
TAACTCACGCGCAGAAGTTGGGCCGCATCCACCACCCCCAGCTCCTCGCTCTTCACCCGCGCCAGTACCCCCACCCTGCCCAATTCCTTCTTGCTCATCCCCGTCCGCCTCAATCTGACCTCCTCTCGGAGGTCCTATTTAGGGGGATATTTCTATCGAGGACAAAAGGGGACATTATCATCGAGGTTCAACAGCCGCGCATTCCGATTCCGATTCCCGCGCCTTGCTTCAAAAAACCCCTCTAAATTTAACAAGGTTACTTCGCTTGCGAGGCGCCGAAAACGGCCTATTTTCACGGGATTTTACAGGCTTGACGCTTAAGCGCGCCCTGAGAATCTTTCTAGAAAGGTTTAAGGTGATTGTTTCTTCCGGGGTTCGTCTTCCTCATTAGTCCCGGATCGAGGTTTAACCGCTCCTTGAGCAGCCTCCGGTTGTCGGCCATCAGGCGGCCCGCTCAGAACGGTCTGTGGTGTGTTACGTGTCCGGGCGGGAGACTCAGATGTGCACCGCTCGAAGGGGCGTTCAGGCCGTCGTCCTTCTTTTTGCAGCAAGTCTTTCCGGTTTACCCGCATTCTCTCAGTCAGCGCGGTTTCTCAGTGCCGAGGCGCGCTCGCTCCACGTCCCCACGCTTTACTCATCAGCAAATCCTTGCTCCAGCAATGCGAATCATTCGCCATACGCCGCTTGGGGCGACAACTCCCGGACTGATGACTCGCGTGACTCGCTTTTGCCTTGCGACCGCCCGGAACCACCGATTCGAGCGGCCGTGGAGCCCTGCGCTCCATCTCTACGCCCAGCTGCCGGATGCGCTCCGGCAAGAGATTACGTTCGGGACGACTTGAACACTATGGGCAAGCAGGGCCTAACGATCCTTCGCGCGCGGGACAAAGTCCTCGAAATTCTGCAAACGGGAAACGCTTGCTCCGATTGGTATCGCGTCAAGGACCCCAACCCGGCTGCCACTTTTCGAACGATTGCCTTCGCCCTCGACCGCGAAAGCGACATCTATGTCCGAGAAACGCCACAGTCTGGCGGAATCCAGCTCATCCGAAATCCATACGTCGCCAAGGTCCTGCAAGGCGAAGGACCAAACGCCACCGTGACGATCAATGTAAACGGGGCCTTTTTCTTCTCCATGGGCACCGTGGTTGACGATCGAATCGAAGGCGGACCTGTGAGTTTTCGCGGCGCACGGCCTATCCAAGTCGGGCCCTATTCCGGCGGCTCGTTCCGCGCGCAGGTCCTTGCGCTTCTCCATGAGTTCGGCCACGTGATCGACCTTCTGCCGATGGACCGTGATGACTATGAGGGAAGATCCCGGCAGAACACCGCAGACGTTCTGCGCGTTTGCCGCGCCCAAGTGGAATCCAAGACAGTCCCGGGCAGTCTTCTGGCTTCCCGCTGACGCGAAGTCGTTTTTTCTGGCCGTGCGCTCTGGCGCCAGTCTTCCGGTCCTCCTAGGTACATGTCTCAATACGTGACGATTTGCACGTGGAGGTCACTACTCCCTGGACCACAACCCATTAGGAACTGGCAGCATCAACAACCCCGTGCCTCCGTCCCTTTTCCTATGAGTTCGCGGATCTATGGGCGGAGGCGTCCCTGCAAAGTCTGCGCCCGTCCTTTGATTTCGCTGCTATTTACAATTCGCAGAGTAATTTTACTTGCTGCCTGAAGCCGCCTCGCGTGCGAGCAACTGGCCCAGATCAGCGGCTCTCTGCGCGGCGCGTTAGCAGGTGTGCGAGAAGGAAGAATACGCCGTAATAAAAAATCCAGTTGCCCCCAAATGTCCAGGCCAAAGAACCGTGAGTGTCGGGCATGATTAGCTCCGCGATTTTCAGGCCGGGAGACAATAAGGCAAGCAGCGCCGCCGGGATTTGCGGTTCGAGCGGCACGGCCACGGCTAGGGCCGGAAATCCCGCCATCAGGCCCAGCCCCGCGAAAAGCAGATTGCGGACTAGCGCGTGTTGCGGCATCACTTCTCATTCTAGGACTGTTCCAACTTGCTTCCGGCGACCAATCGCCGAAGCTTGCCGTAGATCAAAACTCCACAATTCAGTTCGACCATGCGAATCTGAGAACGCCCCGCAGGAGAGACGCAGGCAATTCCTCGCCCATGGTAACGGCTTTGTGGTTTCATAAGTCTAACCATCATGACGAAAAAGAACTTCATGAGAATCCGCACAATCCTCTTTGCTCTCGCCCTTCCTGCTGCGGTTTTCAGCTTTTTGCTGGCGCACACGCGCGCGGGAGGGCCGCAGCAGGACCAAAAGAAATATTCTCAAACGCCGACCATCGAGGAGTATCAGCCCAAATCGACGCTGGTCACGAAAGAACACAAGATCGAGCGCGCGAAGTTTCCGTTCATTGATATTCACAGCCATCACTGGAACCCCACCGCCGAAGAAGTGGACCGCCTCGTCCGCGAGATGGACACCATCAATCTTCGCGTGATGGTGAACCTGAGCGGCGGTACCGGCGAGCAGTTGCGGCAAACTGTAGCGACGATGAAAGGCCGCCATCCGGACCGCTTCGTGGTGTTCGCGAACCTGAGCTACGACGACATCAACACCCCCGGCTACGGCAAGCGCGCTGCGGCGCGTTTTGAGCAGGACGTCAAGAACGGTGCGCAAGGTCTGAAAATCTTCAAGAATTTCGGCATGGACCTGAAATACGCCAATGGCGAACGCGTGCACGTGGACGATCCCGAATTTGATCTCGTCTGGGACAAATGCGCCGAATTGGGCCTCCCCGTGCTGATTCATATTGCGGAGCCTTCGCCGTTTTTCGATCCCTGGGACTATCAGAACGAGCGCTGGCTCGAATTGAAGCAGTTTCCACAGCGAGCGCGGCCACCGGGAAAATATCCGCCGTTTGAAACGCTGATCGCGGAACGCAATCATTTGTTCGCCAAGCATCCGAAAACAAATTTCATCGCCGCGCACCTCGCTTTTCACGGCAACAATCTTGAACGCCTCGGCAAGACGCTCGATGCGCTTCCGAATATGTACGTGGACATCGCCGCGGTGCTCGCTGAACTCGGCCGCCAACCCTATTCCGCGCACGACTTCCTGGTGAAGTATCAGGACCGCGTGCTGATGGGCAAAGACATTTACGATGTGAATGAATACAAATGGTATTTCCGGGCGCTCGAGACGCGTGACGAGTATTTCGAGTACTACCGCCCGAGGCACGCCTTCTGGCGGATTTACGGCTTTCAGGTTCCCGACGAAGTGTTGAAAAAGGTGTATTACAAGAACGCGCTGAAACTCGTGCCCGGCCTCGACGCGAAGCCGTTTCCAGAGTAAGCGTTGGAGAGGCTGCGAACGACGAGTGGTGAGCACGTCCGGGAAAAGCTAATTTTAAAATTAGGACTTACGATTTGGTGCTTTTTTAAGGGGTCGCGCGTAAAGCTCTCGGTAAAGAGCCGCGTGCGCGTCGATCATGGTTTCAAAAAAGAGCTTTTGGAGCACACGTTGACGGCCTAGAGCAGCTAAGGAAGATGCGAGACCGGGTTCGTCCAGGACTCTTCTCATTGTATCCGCTAGCGCCAAGGAATCGCCGGGAGGAAAAACGAGTCCAGCCCCCTCGACGATTTCTTTAAGGCCTCCAACCGCCGAGGCAATCACCAGACGCCCGCGCGCCATTTGTTCGAGAGCGGCGAGGCCCGCAGTCTCTTCCATGATGGTAGGGATCACGATGGTGGAGACTTTGCGGAGTTCGTGCTCGAGAGCTTCGCCCGAGAGGAAGCCCGTGATGCGAATGCAGGGCTCCAGGTGCGAGGCGGCGATTCGCTTTTCCAAGCGCACGCGCTCGGGACCGTCTCCGATGATCAGAACCTTTACAGCGCGGCCCTCCGCGCGAAGCAGCCGAACAGCCTCCAAAAGGACGGAGACGCCTTTTTCGGCGACCAACCGCCCCACATAGGCAAAATTGCTATTTTCGAGGGCCGGCGTTTCCTTTTTTCCCTTCGCATCGGCAAAAGGATCGGGCACGCCGTGAAAGATGACCGCGGTCCGGGGAAGATCCAGGCGCGCAGCGACGTGATGGCTGGGCGCGATGTTCGCAGGCGCGCAGCAGGAGCCTGCCCGGCGCAGAAACGTGGAAGCGAGAAGCCGGAGCGCACCGAGGTGGCCTTCAATTTTTGTGTTGCAGTTCATGCACTCCAGATAATTGCCGGCCTGGAAATGGCCGGGGCATACGCTGTTCGCCGGGTGATGAAACAACAAGCCGTTGGGGCAAATGGCCTGGTAACCGTGGTGTTCGATGAGGTATGGCTTGCGGGCCAGGCGCGCCAGAAAAACGGCGGCGAGCGCGGGACCAGCGACGTGGGCGACGTCGCACGAGCGGATGAGCCGCCAGAGTTGAACATGGCCGGGCCGCCGGACCACGCGAAAAGGAAGCGAGCTGTCATCGTAATTGCCAGCCGGAGTTTGCGTTACCAGCGTAACTTCGAATTCTGCGAGACCCCGGGCATCGCGGCGTTCAGAAAGCCCTCGGGCCAAAGAGAGAACTACCGTTTCGACTCCACCGACACTGGGCGCAAAGAAGTGAGAATAGAGGAGCAGCTTCACTTCGATTCCTTGCTATTTCGCTTGAGCCGCACAGCCTCGTCGACCGCCCCGACCCAGCAGTCGAGAAACTCTTCCTTGGTCCAGGATTCCATCTGGCGGCCCACACCCTCTTTCAGTTGTTGCAACCTTTGCGGTTCGGCAAGAACGCTTTTCAAGATTCCTGCCAGCGCATGGATGTCCCCGCAAGGGTAGAGATAACCGCTTTTGCCGACGTCCACCATTTCCAGGCGGCCAAGAACGGCATCGCTCAAAATGACTGGCAGGCCGCAGAACATGGCTTCGGGGACGACCAAGGGGCAAGCGTCGTAGCCCGAGGTGAGAACGAAAAGGTCTGCAGCCCGGTAAAAGCCGGGAAGCTCCGAGAAGTTAACGAAACCCAGGAGCCGCACGCGATCGGAAATACCCAGCGCGTGGACGCGGGCCTTCATTTCGGCGTGCTGAGGGCCATCCCCAGCGAAGACAAGGTAAACCCCTGAGAGATTAGCCTTGGCGAAAGCTTCCAGCAAATCGAAGGCCCTCTTCCAGGGCTGCAGCTTTCCGCAAAACAAGATGACGGACGCATCCCCGGGAACGCTCCACCCAGCGCGGACGGCAGAGCGGGTGGATTTTGCATTAGACGCCAGCCACGCTTCCTTGTCCACACCGCAATGGATAACTCGAACGCGATTTTCAGGAACTCCAAGCCGAACGGCGAGATCTTTTGCCGCGTTGGACGCTGCCATAATGAAGTCCACAAAAGAGTAGACGCGATGCAAGATAAACGGCTTGAGCCACGCCTTCCAAGGTTTCGGCTCGCGAGAGTGAAAGGTTGTGGAATCGGTGGAAATCAAAACGGAAACACCCGCGCTTTTGGCCGCAAGGACAGTCAGCCAAAAACTTGCGCACATGTAGCCCGTATAAATGACCACCGCATCAAAACCACCTCCCCGGACCAGCTTCCACAAACCTGGATTCCAGAGGCCCCAGAAATGCGCGAGGCGCGGACGGAGAGACCGGTTCGGCACATGCACCCATTTGTAACCGTCTAGAAGAGGCACGTCCCACTGAATCTCGACACCGAATTCCGGGTCGAAGCCGGGTTCGGCTCCCTGAAGGCTGCAGTAGGCGACGAGGATTTCGAGGCGAGGGTCGTTGGCGAGCGCGCGAAAGAGAGGAGAAGCATACTGAACGACGTGCGTTGCGAGAACCAGGACCCGGTAGCGTCGATCAGGCATGGGGCAATTGCGCGATTTTTTCGCGGGGGGCAATGTCCACAAGGGCCGCAAGGAAACCTGAAGAGTTCAAAGGGAAACCTCGGGGAGAGAGTATAACCCGTTTCGCAAGGCAAGCGGGTATGCTAGACTGGGGCAGTTCCGCAGGGGTTTGCGGTTCACCGAAAGATTCCGCATTGGTGTCGTTCCCTTTGCGCGACCGTGAATGGGCGGCTTTGTGCGACGCCATTGCGGCGCGAAATTACATCCATCGATGACCCAGGCCAGGCCGGGTCAAGCGAAAAACGAGGATTTGTTATGTCCGGGCATTCAAAATGGGCCACCATTAAGCATAAGAAAGCGGCGACTGACGCGAAGCGCGGCCGCGCGTTTACGAGAATCATTCGAGAAATCTCGATTGCGTCGCGCATCGGCGGAGGCGATCCCAACTCCAATCCGCGCTTGCGCACGGCTATTCTCGCGGCGAAGAACGAGAACATGCCGAACGACAACATCGAGCGCGCCATTCTGCGCGGCACGGGGCAGCTCGAAGGCGAGCAGTACGAAGAAGTGACCTTCGAGGGATATGGGCCGGGCGGTGTGGGCATGCTGATTCAGGCGGTGACCACGAATCGCAACCGCGTGGTGGGCGAGTTCCGCCATTTGATGAGCAAGAACGGCGGGAACCTGGCGGAAGCGGGCGCCGTTGGATGGATGTTCCACCGCAAAGGCGAGATTTCCGTTCCCAAGGAAGCGGCCAGCGAAGACAAGTTGCTGGACTTGGTGCTGGATGCGGGCGCGGAAGATTTGAAAGATGATGGCTCCTCCTGGTACATCGTTACGCCGACGGAAGCGCTGGAAAAAGTGAAAGACGCGCTGACAAAAGCAGGGATCACGCCGGCTTCTGCGGAAATTGCAATGGTGCCGCAGAATTACATTAAGCTGACCGGGCCGCAGGCCGTGCAGATGGTGCGGCTGGTGGAGGCGCTGGAAGAACACGACGACGTGCAACACGTGTACGCCAACTTCGACATTGACGAGTCGGAAATTCAGGCGGCGGTGGGCGCGAACTAAAGAGTTTTAAGTTCTTAGTGCTAAGTCTTAAGTAAGAAAACAACGTCAGTCCAAGGTTGCGGCCACTGCGGTGGCCGTTTTTATTTGCGCGCGCCCTGAGGCAGGGAAGGCGCTTCAGCCGGCTCCGGGTGCTCGGCATCCAGAATTGAACGAATTTTGCGCGCCAGGGCGGCCAACGAGTAGGGCTTTGAGAGGAAAGCAAAATTGGAGTCGTGGCCGCTGTGATGAACGATGGCGTCCGCGGTTAAGGATCTGCCACTCGCCATAGTTCCTGTCTAGCCTTGGCTCTTGTGGTCCTTGGTATTCCAGTTTCTTGCATCCTCGTCACCGTATTCTTCCGGCGACGTGTACTTTTCGTAGTATCGTGCCATGGCACTGCTGAATTGACCTAAGAGGACCTGATGAGATGGGAGTTCCAGACGAGAAGGGGATCCACGTAAAGAGGTAGCTCTTCATCCAGGAAAGGTATGGCAAAGTCTGTTTCAGCCTGAGCTAGAGGGATTCCGAAGTGGTCTGTGAGTCGAGGCCGCATCAGCGCCATATTCTACATTTAGCATATTGCCAGCATAGTGCCTAGTTCTCGAAGGTCCGATCCCCAGCGGGACGCGCTGAATCGTGCCTCTACGACCAAAAAGCGGCAGGTTAGTCGACGATCTCGGGGCGGTATTCCTCGATGACCGGGTTGGTGAGGGGTTCTTTCGACATGCGCGGGCGCATTTTCGCTGAAGATAACACCTCAATCGATTTTGCGACAAGGAGGTGTACTCGTCCAGTAGATTAGTGACACTTTGCCTTTCTCCGAAGGAGTTTCCAACGGGTGACGAATTCGAGTGGGGTGAGGTAGGCGAGCGACTGGTGGGGGCGCACGCAGTTGTAGGTGTGTTCCCAGCGGCGGAGCTGGTGATTGAGCCGCAGGGGCTGATCGGAGTCGGCGTGCACCTGGTAGAACTCTTCGTGATGCGTGCGATGGGAGCGCTCGACATGGGCGTTGAGCTTCGGCGACTTGGGCGGAAGCACGAACAGCGGGAGCTGTTTTTGCTGACAGGCCAGTTCGAATTCGGCGGCGAACTCGCTTCCGCCGTCGACCTGTAAGGCTTTCACAGGAAAAGGAAAACGCTCCAGCAGGGTATCGAGGAAACGCGCCGCGGCGAGCGAAGTAGCGCGGCGATGCACCTCGACGACATCCCAGCGCGAGACCACATCGCGGGCGCTGAAGTGCTTGAGGAGGACGCCGCGGTGCATGCGAATTTCTTTGGTATCGATCTCCACGAGATCGCCGGGATGCTCGATGGGCCAGTATTTAGGCTTGCGAATGGCCCACGGGCGTTTTCGTAGTTTGCGATGTTGGCGAAGCAGGACCGCAGATTTCGGGGGCTCGTGCAGCGCACCGGTGCGTTTGAGAGCCGCCAAAATGCGGCCGACCATGGAAACCGAAACGTAAAGTTTTTCGCGAGCGAGCAGCACCACCAGCTTGTCCTTGCCCCAGCAGGGATATTGTTTGCGCAGCGCGAGCACACGCTCCGCCGTTGCGGTTGTCCAGGTAGGTTGACGTGTGTTGCGCGGGCGATGCGAACGCCCTTCCAGGGTGGTGAGATCGTGGCGGTCGAAGCGGCGTCGCCAGCGATAAAAGGTCTGCCGGCTGATGCCAAAGTGCCGGCAGGTGCGTGCGACGTTGCGTCCGTTGAAGAGATAAAAGAGCATCCACTGAAGTCGTGTTCGGGCCGCCCGGCTTAAACTCTTTCCGAGGCGCGCCAGCTGGCGCGCCTCGGAAAGCTCATCCCATCTGATTTGGCTCATCCTGACACTCTACCGAGTGTCACCATTCATTCTGAACGAGCACAGGAGGAGGTGCCGCGCCTGTTATTTTAATACGTTTAATTTCCCAGGAACCGTGGTAGAGGCGTGCGCAGTACACAGGAATACGGGGCTTGAACAACGTCTTGAACAATTTCTTTCGGCAATAAACCGGGTCAAGCGGGCGTTTTTTCACGCCCGGCCACTGGCACCATTTGCCCCCTTCGAATGGTGTATTCCTCGGAGCCCCAGCGAATGCGTTTTGATCCGAAGCTCGCCAGCCACACGATAAAGTATATGGCGTCCCGAACAGGGACAAGCCAGAGGTTCCGCCGCAGGACCTCGTCTCTCACACCCCACACGCCCACCGTCCAGGCCATGGGAAGTCGCAGCACGAGGTAGGCAGCAACGTAAGCGCTACCAATCAACGCCGTCGGCGCAAATAAAACCGCAAGCAAAGTCCACGGGAGCCCTTGTGTGAAGAGCAGTCCTAAATAGGAAAACGGCCTGCACAAGCGCACCGTGCGGGCCCAGCGCAATTGATGATCCCAGAATCCGCGAAACGTTTGCGCGGGATACATGGTCCACACGGGTTCACGCGAGAGGACAATCTCTCCACCGGCATTGGCGATGCGCAGACCCAATTCGTAATCGTCAGCAAGCGCATCCGCAATGGATTCGAAGCCGCCCATCTTTCGGACCCAGTCTTTCGTCGTGGCGATGGAAGCGCCCAACGCAAAGCGAATGCCTTCCTTCCATCGGGCCATCAGAACGCCCGCGAAGAAATCGCTCGCTGCGCCGATCGCCTCCAGCTTGGCGCCAAGGTTGTCTTGAAGGATGGCGCGATAAAACGACGTTACAGCGCCGATTGTTTTGTTGCTTAAAGGCGCAACCACTTCGCGAAGATAGCCTGGATCAACGCGCACATCCCCATCAGTCAGAACCAGCACATCGTATTGCACCTCTCGAGCCAGCATGGCCAGTTTGTTTACTTTGCGATTCGCGCCCAGGTCTTCCGCGCTGGTGAACAATCGAATTCGCCTTTGAGGAAACTCCGCAATGATTTGGCGGATGAGCGGCACAGCAGGATCGCGGTCGTCATTCACCGCAAACAGGATTTCGTATTCGGGATAGTCCTGCTTGCAGAAACTGGCAAAGTTTTCGTAGGAGCCGAAATCAACGCCGCGGACCGGTTTGAGCAGGCTCGCGGGAGGAGTGTAATCCACGCGCGCTTGTGTTTGGTTTCGCCCAAAAAACCGAAAAACCGCAAGGATGGCAAGAATGTAGTAAACGAACGGGGCCGCCGCCACGAGCAGCAGAACTTCGCGCCACAGTCCGTAGTGGGAGATCATAGAAGCCAAATCGCCGCCATCTTGCAGAGCTCCGAAAGATTGTCGCTTCAGCCCGCCGCCACCAGGGCAACGCCAATGCAAACGAAGATAACTCCCGCCCACCGGGCAGCGCTCACGTCCTCTCCCAAAATAAACTTCGCGCCAAACGTCCCCACGACGTAACTAACGGCGGACGCTGGAATCACCAGACTGATTGGTTCCCAGGACAGCAAAACCAGCAGTGCGTAGAACGACAACGCCATCAGCGGAATGCCGGTCCAGAACCATCCATTGCGGACCGCACACCCGAGAAACAGCAACACCGCGCGGGGCCGCAGACGGGCCGGTTCTCCGACCGACTTCATTCCGTGGGTGATGGCGATTTCGCCGCCTGTGCTGCCCAGGATCAAAATCGCAAGACCTATGATTATCCGCATCGGGCTACCGCTTCGGCGGACAATTCTGTGGTTCGCGGTTTGGTTTGCCCCACAAGAAGAACGCCCACACAAATCAGGGCCACGCCGACCCATCGCCGCGGCGAAACCGATTCATGCAGGAAAATAACCGCAAGGAAGGTGAGGACTGCATATCCGAATGCTCCCGCCGGCATGACGTAGCTGTAGTCCGCCCAGCTCAGCACGGTCATGTAGCTGATCATAAAACCAATGAGGAAAAAAATGGCAAGCCAAATGGTTGCGTTGGTCACGGTCAGGCGGAAGGCCTGGGCGATTCCATGCAGCGTCAATTCAACGGGGCCGATCTGTGCCATTCCACGCTTCAACAGCAAGTCGCCCACGTTCGCGCACACCACCATGGCGAAGACCATCACCAGCGTCTTGATCCGCAGCCTTCTCTCGCTTGGCATTTTAGGGAAGCTAATCGTTTCCGGAAGCGGAACTCGTACCGGGTACGGAAACCATGGGCTTGTTGTAGTCCTCGCCGCCTTTGCGCGCCCACTTCAGGCGCTCTGCGCGAAGCTTCAGGAATTCCGTCGCTTCCGCGTACAGCCGTTTGCGTTCATGGGTGTCCCACAAAGCGTCTTTGACGATGCGCCAGACGACTCGCGGACGGAAATAGTACTCATCGTAGAAGCGGTTCACGCCGCCCATCATTTCCGCTTTCGAAAGATGCGGATACTCAATATGGGGAAGCTGGTGGCCGCCGGAATCCGCAAGCGCTTCAACCTTAAGGAATCCTTGCGCCGCCATGCTGTCGTGAAGCTCGGTACCGGGCATGGCATGCGCCAAGGAGACCTGAATGGTTTCGCAATCCAGTTCCTTGGCGAAGTCGATGGTCTTTTGAATGGTCT
>WNEX01001493.1_pt1 | contig 11312 bp, 6 predicted proteins | sample 5399841 | NCBI WGS metagenome assembly WNEX01 (sample SAMN13153337, study PRJNA577476) | soil metagenome | isolation source: 40 cm grassland meadow soil 2 days after 1st rain plot 5 | place: USA:California | collected 2015-09-18 | reverse complement strand
CGATCCAGCCCTTCTCGAGCACCGCGATGTTGGTCAGGCGATGCTCGCTGGCGAGGTAGTAGGCCGCACCCAGCCCGTGGCCGCCGCCCCCGACGATCAGCGCGTCATACTCGGCCCTGGGCTCGGGGCTGCGCCACTGCGCCGTCCAGCCGCGCTGGCCGGTGAGGCCGCGCAGCAGGAGCTTGAGGCCGGAGAAGGATTGCATCGAAAGGCGCTTCAGTTAGGGCGCGGTGCGCCCGCGCGTGCATCATGCTCCGCGAGGTCTCGCGCGACGAGCACCCGCGCGTCCGTCGGCTTGCACGAACTCGGCGACATAGTCGTCGGCGGGCCGCTCGAGGATGTCGCGGCCCGTGCCCGTCTGCACGATGCGCCCGCCTTCGAGGATGGTGACCTTGTCGCCGAGCTTCAGGGCCTCGTCGAGATCGTGACTGACGAAGAGGATGGTCTTCCTGACCCGCTCCTGCAGCGCCAGCAGCTCGTCCTGGAGCTTGCGGCGGATGAGCGGGTCGAGCGCCGAGAACGGCTCGTCCATGAGCAGGACGTCCGCATTGGTCGCGAACGCCCGCGCGAGCCCGACGCGCTGCTGCATGCCGCCGGAGAGCTCGCTGCAATAGCGCTCGGCCCACTGCGAGAGCCCGACGAGCGCGAGCTGCTCCTCGACGATGCGCCGGCGCTCCTCGGGCGGGTCGCCCCGCAGCTCGAGCCCGAAGCCGACGTTGTCGCGCACCGTCCTCCACGGCAGCAGGCCGAACTGCTGGAACACCATGGCGATACGCAGGCGGCGAATGCGGCGCAGCGTCGCCGGATCGCAGTTCACCCCGATGTCGACGGTCGTGTCGCCGTCGCTCACCAGCACCTGGCCGCGTGTGACGAGGTTCAGGCCGTTCGCCGCGCGCAGCAGCGTCGACTTGCCGGACCCAGAGAGGCCCATGAGGACCGAGATCTCGGCCCGCTCGACACTGAGGGATGCGTTCGCGACGCCGACCACGACGCCGGTCTTCTCGACGATCTCGCTGCGTGTGCCGCCCGCATCGAGCAGGGCGAGCGCCTGCCCGAGCGCCGCCGCGCCGGCGCGGCCCGCTCGGGCGCAGAACAGGATGTCGACGGCGCGGAACTCGAGCGCTGCGGTCACGGCGCGGCCGCCTTGTCGGCCGGGCGGCTGATGCGGTCGAGCACGATGGCGAGCAGCACGATCACGAAGCCGGCCTCGAAGCCCATGCCGACCTGGACCGTGTTGAGCGCCCGCACCACCGGGACCCCGAGCCCGCCTGCTCCGACCAGCGCCGCGATCACCACCATGGAAAGGCTCAGCATGATGCACTGGGTGATGCCGGCGAGAATCGTCGGGGCGGCGCTCGGAAGCTCCACTTTCCACAGCAGCTGCATGGGCGTGGCGCCGAAGGCCCGGCCGGCTTCCAGGAGCGCGGTCGGCACGGAGCTGATGCCGAGCTGAGTGAGGCGGATCGGAGCGGGCAGGGCGAAGATGACCGTCGAGATGAGCCCGGGCACGACGCCTAAGCCGAACAGCACCAGTGTTGGAATGAGGTAGACGAAGGTCGGCAGCGTCTGCATCAGATCCAGCACCGGGCGGAGCGCGGCGTAGAGCCGCGGGCGATGGGCCGCGGCGATCCCGACCGGCACACCGATCGCCGTGGAGACGAGCGCGGCAACGATGACGAGTGAAAGGGTCTCGAGCGTCGCCTCCCAGTAGCCCTGGTTCATGATGAAGAGGAGCGCCGCCACGACGAATACGGCGAGCGGCACCGAGCGGCGGAGCCCCCAGGTGAGCGCGCCGGCGCCGAGGATGAGGAGCGGCGAGGGAATCGCCCGCAGCAGGCGGGTAAGCCCGTCGACGCTGTCGCGGATGACCGCCGAGAGCCCGTCGAACAGCACCCGCCCGTGACCCTTCACGTACTCGATCATCACCGCGATGCTGTCCCCGACCGGAATCTTGTGGCCCTCGAGCCAGCGCTCCAGGCTTAAACGGTCGGCGAGCTTGCCCGTCGTCTGCATCGCGCTGAAGCCCGGACGTCCGCCGAAAGTCGTGACCCCTTGCAGCCAGCCGGCCACCACGCTGGGGTTCGCCTTGAGCCAGGCTTCCGCGGCCACATCCGGCGACAGATGGCGATCGAGGATGTCGGCCATCAGTCGGCTCTCCTGTTGCGTCGTGAAGGAGAGGTTCCTGAGGAGCCGGCCGACGTTGGGGCACTCGGCCGAGTAGCCGGCGCGCGTGTTGGTGTCCACCCGCGCCTCGCCGTAATTGGGTCCGAAAACCGTGTCCCCGCCCGCGAGGTAACGCAGGTCGAAGCGCATGTTCATCGGGTGCGGGTCCCAGGCGAGGAACACGATCGGCCGGTGGGTGCGCACGGCGCGCTCGACTTCGGCCAGCATCCCCTGCTCGCTCGATTCGATCAGCTTGAAACCACCGAGACCGAAGAGGTTATTGCGCAGCATGCCGAGCACCAGTCGGTTGCCGTCGTTGCCGGGCTCGATGCCGTAGATGGAATGGCCGAGCTCGGCGGCGAAGCGCTCGATGTCGGCAAAACTTCGAAGGCCGCCCTCGTAGGCGTAGGCGGGGACGGCGAGGGTGTACTTGGCTCCGGTGAGATTGGCGCGGATGACCTCCACGGAGCCCTCCGCCACGTAGCTCTTGCGATCGGTCTCCTGCGTGGGCATCCAGTTGCCGAGGAACACGTCGATGTCGCGGTTCTTCATGGACGTGTAGGTCACGGGCAGCGACAGCACGGTGATCTCGGGCCGGTACCCGAGGTGGCGCAGCAGCACGCCGAAGAGCGCCGTCGTCGCGGTGACGTCGGTCCACCCGATGTCCGACAGGCGCACGATGCGGCAACCGCTCCCGTCCAGGGGCGCAGGTGCGGCAGATGCCGGCGGCGCGGCGCCTGGCGGGGCCGTGCCCTCCAACCCGAGCGCCCCGTGACAGACGAGCGCGCCGAGTACCGCACACAACCCGCGGTGCAGCGCGTGCGCCTCCCGCCGGCCCGCGCGCGCCACCCTCACCCCCGTCGGCTCAAGTCGCGGCATGTTCGCCCCCACACGGTCTTCTCGGCGGAAAGCGGGCTTGACCCGTGACGCCGCCGACTCCATGATTCCGCTCGAGCTTGAATAGCCGTTTAACCGACTAGCGTCAAGCTCCGGTAAATCAGGCAAGTTACTGAGTAATCAAGAAGTATCGACACCGGGAGCGGTACCCAGAGGGCCGCCCGTCGCCTGCGCCTCGACGAGTCGCTGGAGCCCGCCGTTGAACAAGCAATCAACCACGCTCAAGGAACTCGTGCATCACGGCTCCTCCGCCGCGCGCGACGAGGGAGAGGAGGCCCGGCGAGTCCAGCTCATCGAGGTCACGATCGACAGTCTCGCCGAAGTCGGCTACGTCGGCACGACCCTCGCGGAGATCGCGCGGCGTGCCGGGGTCTCGCCCGGACTGGTCTCGCATTACTTCGGCGACAAGGACGGACTGCTGGAAGCGGCCTTTCGGACGCTGGCGCGCACGCTCGCGGTGCGTGTGCGCGCGAGGCTCGCCCAGGCACGCACTCCGCGCGCAAGGGTGCAGGCGGTCATCGACACCAATCTCGCGCCGGAGGAATTCGACCAGCGCACCGGCACCGCGTGGCTCGCGTTCTGGGGCCAGGTGCTGCACGTGCGCGGCTTGAAGCGGGTGCAGACCGCTTACCAGCGTCGCATGCTGTCGAACCTGCGCAGCGATCTGCGCCGGATGATCCCGGGCGAGGAGGCGCGCAGCCTCGCGGCGATGATCGCCGCCATGATCGATGGAGTGTGGCTGCGCGCCGCGCTGTCGGAGTGGCACGAGGCTGACAGCGAGGCCGCGCGCGCCCTCCTCACGGCGTTCGTCGAAGGCCGGCTGAGCGAGCTCGCGCAGGCCGAGACCGAGCGCGCGAACGCCCGGGCAACCGCGCAGACGTGCCGTGCAGGCGACACTCTCCGGGCGATCAACCCCGCCACGGGCGCGCTGCTCGCGGAGCTCGCTCCGGACGGCGCGGAGCAGGTCGATGCCGCGGTCGCGCGGGCACGGGCCGCGCAAGCCGAGTGGGCCGCGCTCACGGGCGCCGAGCGCGGGCGCATCCTGCAGCGCGCGGCCGGGGTGCTGCGCGAAAGGAACGACGAGCTCGCCGAGCTCGAGACGCGCAACACCGGCAAGCCGATCCAGGAGACCCGCTCGGTGGACGTGCTCTCGGGTGCGCAGTGCCTGGAGTACTACGGCGGGCTGGCCGCCGGCATTGCCGGAGAGCACTTCGATCTCGGCCGACGAGCCTTCGGCTACACGCGCCGCGAGCCGCTCGGTGTCGTGGCGGGGATCGGTGCGTGGAACTACCCGCTGCAGATCGCCTGCTGGAAATCCGCGCCGGCGCTCGCCTGCGGCAACGCGATGATCTTCAAGCCGGCCGAGCTGACGCCCCTCACGGCGATCAAGCTCGCCGAGGTCTACGCGAGCGCGGGAGTGCCCGAGGGAGTCTTCCAGATCGTGCAGGGGCGGGCCGAGACCGGGCGTCTCCTCACCCGCCACCCGCAGATACGCAAGATCTCGCTCACCGGGGAGGTGGGCACGGGCAAGGCCGTGCTGGCGGACGCCGCGGCCTCCCTCAAGCAGGTGACGCTCGAGCTCGGCGGCAAGTCTCCCCTCATCGTGTTCGGCGACGCGAGCCTCGAGAATGCCGTCTCGGGCGCATTGCTCGGGAATTTCTATTCCGCGGGCGAGGTGTGCTCGAACGGCACCCGCGTGTTCGTGCACCGGAGCCTGCACGCCGCTTTCGTCGAGCGGCTGCGCGCGCGCGTTGCCGCCATGCGCGTCGGCGACCCGCTCGATCCTGCCACCCAGGTGGGCGCGCTCATTTCCGAGGAGCACCTGGAGAAGGTGCTGGGGTTCATCGCCCGCGGGCGCGCGCAGGGAGCGCGTCTGGTGACCGGCGGGGCGCGACTCACCGCCGGGGAGCTCGCCAAGGGCTGCTTCGTCGCGCCCACGGTGTTCGACGACTGCCACGACGACATGGACATCGTGCGGCAGGAGATCTTCGGACCGGTGATGTCGGTGCTGGAGTTCGAAGACGAGGACGAGGTGATCGCGCGCGCCAACGCCACCGACTTCGGCCTGGCCGCCGGGGTCTTCACCAATGATCTCACTCGGGCTCACCGCGTGATCGCGCAGCTGCAGGCCGGCACTTGCTGGATCAATCACTACAACGTCACCCCCATCGAGCTGCCCTTCGGCGGCGTGAAGCTCTCGGGGCTGGGGCGCGAGAACGGACGCGCCGCCATCGAGCACTACACGCAGCTGAAGAGCGTCTATGTCGCCATGGGCGACATCGACGCGCCTTACTGAGGACCAAAGAGCCGGCGGGGGGATGAGCGTGTCGCGGGAGACGTTCGACTACGTGATCGTCGGCGCGGGCTCGGCGGGCTGCGTACTGGCCGATCGGCTCACCGAGGACGGCCGGGACCGCGTGCTGGTCCTCGAATACGGCGGCTCGGACCGCTCCCTCTGGATCCAGATGCCCACGGCGCTCTACATCCCCATGAACATGGCGCGCTACGACTGGCGCTACTACACCGAGCCCGAGCCGCACCTCGGCGGCCGGCGGCTGCACACGCCGCGCGGCAAAGTGCTCGGCGGCTCCTCCTCGATCAACGGGCTCGTCTACGTGCGCGGCAATCCGCTCGACTTCGAGAGCTGGGAGGCCGAAGGCGCGGCGGGGTGGGGCTATCGCGACGTTCTGCCGTACTTCAAGCGCGCCGAGCGGCGCGCCGGCGGCGGTGATGAATACCGCGGCGCGGAGGGCCCGCTCGCCACGAGGCGCGGCACGCTCGAGAATCCGCTGAACGCGGCGTGGCTCGAGGCCGGCCGCCAGGCCGGCTACGCGCTCACCGCCGACATGAACGGCTTTCAGCAGGAAGGCCTCGGGGAGATGGACATGACCGTGGGCGGCGGCCGCCGCTGCAGCGCAGCCAACGCGTATCTTCGGCCCGCAATGAGCCGGCCGAACCTGACCGTGCGCACTCACGCGCTGGCCACACGCGTGCTGTTCGACGGCCGCCGGGCCGCCGGGATCCGCTACGAGCGGGGCGGGGGCTCGCACGAGGTGCTGGCCCAGCGCGAGGTGCTCCTCTGCGCGGGTCCCATCAACACCCCGCAGCTGCTCAAGCTCTCGGGCGTCGGGCCGGCCCGTGAGCTCGCCGGACTCGGAATCGACGTAGTCCGCGACCTGCCCGGAGTGGGCGAGAACCTGCAGGATCACCTCGAGTTCTATTTCCAGATCGCTTGCCGCGAGCCTGTCACGCTCTACTCGCAGATGTCGCTCCTGCGCCGGGCCCTCATTGGCGTGCGCTGGATCCTCACCAAGGACGGCCTCGGCGCGAGCAACCACTTCGAGACCGGCGGCTTCGTGCGCAGCCGCGCCGGCGTGCGCTACCCGGACATCCAGTTCCATTTCCTGCCGCTCGCGGTGAGTTACGACGGCTCGGCGCTCGCCCGCGAGCACGGCTTCCAGGCGCACGTGGGCCCCATGCGCTCGCGGAGCGCAGGGTGGGTGCGCTTGAGGTCCGCCGAGCCCCACGATCCGCCCAAGATCTGCTTCAACTACATGTCGCAGCCTGCGGACTGGGAGGAGATGCGCGCCTGCGTGCGCATCACGCGCGAGATGTTTGCGCAGCGCGCGTTCGATCGTTACCGCGGGCGCGAGATCCAGCCGGGCGAGGGCGTCGTGACCGACGAGCAGATCGATGCCTTCATTCGCGAGAAGGCCGAGAGCGCCTTCCACCCCTGCGGCACCTCGAGGATGGGAAGCCCCGCCGACCGTCAAGCGGTGGTCGACCCCGAAACGCGCCTGATCGGGCTCGAGGCGCTCAGGGTGGTCGACTCATCGATCATGCCGTCGATCACCACCGGCAATCTCAACGCGCCGACCATCATGCTCGCGGAGAAGGCGGCGGACCACATTCGCGGCAGGCCGCCGCTGCCGCGCTCGACGGCGCCTTACTACACCGCGCCGAACTGGCAGAGCGCGCAGCGCTAGAACTTGTAGCCGAACGCAGCTCCCAGCACCCGCGGCCGCAGCGGCGTCTGCGCGACGATGAACTGATCGGTGCTGACGAACACGCTGGCGTTCGAATTGCTCAGGTTCTCGCAATACACGTTCAGGTACCAGGCATCCTTCGCGACGCCGAAGGAGGCGTCGTAGACCGAGTACGCGGGGTTCTCGAACCGTCCCCTGGAGTTGCTGACGGTTTGACCTGGCAGGAATGTGGGATTCGCGCCGGCCTGCGTGAACGAATGAGCGCTGTGGGTCGCGCCGAACTGAACGTAGGGCGTGTACCCGCCGACGCTCCAGTCGTACCGCGCGCGGAAGCTGAACTGAAGCGGCGGCGCATTGGCGCTCGGGCTGCCGATCGCGCCGTAGGGGTCGCCGCCGCGCGCGCTGAGCGGTGCGCAGTTCGCCCCGCTCGTGTCGCACACCTGCGTGATCGGGTTGCCAAAGTTACCGCTGGCCGGATTCAGGTCGATCAGCCTCGGGGAGTTCGTCTGCTGGCTCTGATTCCAGGAGGCCGCGCCCTGGAGCGTCAATCCCGGCACCACGCGAGCCACGAGCGAAGTCTCCACGCCCTTGATGACGAAGTTCTGGCCGTTGGTGTCGAAGAAGATGTTGCCGGTCACCTCGGGGTCGAAGAAAGCGACCTGGACGTTGTCCCAGGTCTCCCGATACAGGGCGCCGTTCCACTGCAACCGATGGTTGAGAAACTCCGTCTTCCAGCCGACCTCGTTGTTGGCCAGCTTGTCGGATGAGTAGGACCTCGGAACCTGGTATTGCGCTACGGCGTCCGGACCATAGGCGTACCGGAAGACGCCGCCGTTCTGGTTGAAGCCGCCCGGGCGGAAGCCCTGTGAGAAGGTGTAATACACCATGACGTCCGGCGTGATGTGCCAGGTCAGATTGCCGCGGCTCTTGTAGCCGGACTCGGTGTCGCGCAGATTCTGCGCATCGAGGTTGAAGGAGAAGGATGACTGGCAGGGCGGCAGGCCGGCCTCGAAGCAGCCGAAGCTCGAGAGCACGCTGCCCGCCATCGAGTTCTTGAATTGGAAATGACGCGTGCCGAGCGTCGCCGTCAATACTTTCGGAATCAGGTCGAAGTCGACGGATACGAAGAACGCGGTCTGCTTCGTATCACGCACCTGGTCCTGGTAGAAGGAGGTGTTGTCGCCCTGAACACCCGGATTCACCACGGTCGTGCCGGCAAACGGGCCGACGTTCGTCAGACAGCCCGTCGTCAGCGTCGCGGTACAGGGGGGAACGTTCTTGTACAACCAGGCGGTCTGATCATACAGCTTGTTGTCTTCCCAGTACGCACCGGCGATTGCTCGCACGCGCCAGTCGTCCGGGGTGCTCAGGCGGAACTCGTGCTGCTGGTGGGTATTGCGCTCGACGTTGTGCCAGATGGCGCTCGGCGAGAAGCACGTGGGCGTCAGGGTGGCGTCGTATGCGGGGCCGTAGCACTGGTAGTAATCCGCGAACACACCGCGCGCGTAGTTCGTGTAGTCCCCGATCTGATCGACGTTGCGCACCAGATAGCCGCCGGTGTAGACCGCCTTCAGAGCGGCGAACCTGCCGTTGACCGTCCACGCGGTGCTCTCGAACTTGTCCTTGTCATAGCTGTTGTTGAACAGCGTGACCTGCAGCGGCTGTAGCGGCGCACCATCGGAAGCATTGGGCTGCTGATAGAACACGCCCTCCGACTGCATGTCCTGGTACGACTGCGTGAACAGCGCGTCCCAGTCGTCGCTGAACTTGTATCGCGCCTCCACCCGTATTCCCTTGTAGGTAACGGGATTGATCGCCCGCGCGGTCAGACTGTTGTTGTTCAGGGACGGGCTGCCGGGCGGCACGCCGAAGGCCGTAGCGTTCAAGTTACCACCGGGGCACATACCAGCGGTCGGTGAGCCCGTCGAGCAGGCGGTCGCGTACTGGGCGTAGTGGATGCCGATGTCGGTGCTCTTGCGGGTGAAGGTCGCCGGCACGTTGTCGATATAGCCGCCACGACGGTCGTCGTAGATCACCGCTCGCAGGGCCATGGTGTTGGGAATCAGCGGGACGTTCAGGACCGCAGTCAGGTCGGTATTCGGATCGCCGTGCGTGGTGGTCCCGTAGCCGCCCTTGACGCTCGCCTCGACCTTATCGAGCTTCGGCTCGTTGGTGATGTAGCGGATTGCGCCAGCCTCGGCGCCCGCACCGAAGAGGGTGCCCTGCGGGCCTTCCAGCACCTCGATGCGATTCAGATCGGCGGCGTAGATATCGAGGTTGCGGTTGGGGAGCTGGCCGGACTGGTTGTCGAGGTAGATGGCGACGTTGGGCCACGCCCCCGTCGAGCCGCTCCCCTGGCTGGCTTGCGACCCGGCGCTCAGGCCGCGCATGAAGACCTCGTTCTGGCCCGGGCCGTTGCTCGCGGTCGTGACGCTCGGCAGGAATTTGATGTAGTCGTCGAAGGTCGAGACGTTGAGCTGTTGCAGGGCCTGTCCGGTGAGGGCCTGCATCGAGATCGGGACGTCCTGGATGCTCTGCTCGCGCTTCTGCGCCGTGACGATGATCTCCTCGAGCGCGCCCCCCTCGGTTGTGCCGGCCGCCGGCTCGGCGGCGGCCGCGCCGAAGGACGCGCCTCCCAGGATGGCCGCAACGGCATATGAGATCTTCGAGCGCATGGCCGACTCCCCCCAACGACGCAAAGGCTAGACGATCAGATCGAACATTGCGTGCAAGCGACCGTGCGCACGCTCACCTATTCGAACACCCGCGCACGCGCGGCGTCGCCGTCGATGCGGCGCTGCGGCTGCAGGCGGCGCGTCGAGGGCGACAGGCCATATGTATCCTTGAATTGTCGTGAGAAGTGCGCGCAGTCGGCGAAGCCCGCTTCGTTGGCGATGTCCGTGACGGAGCGGTCGGTGTTCTCGATCAACCAGTTCGCGTAGCGCATGCGCAGCTGCCGATAGAGCGAAGCCGGACCTATGCCGACATGCTGCCGGCAGAGCCGCTCGAGTTGCCGCGCCGAGAGTCCGAGCTCGGCCGCGACCGCTGCGACGGCGATGGGGCGCGCGAGGTTCTGCTCCATGAGCAGCAGCGCACGGCGCACGCGCGGCTCGGCCACGGTCTCCGACAGCGGTGGGTGTGGCTGGGTGTCACTCCCGGAGCGCGGGCGGTCGAACAGCAGCACCTGGCTGGCCTTCTGCGCGACGGCGCGCCCGAGATGCTGCTCGATGAGATGGGTTGCCAGCGCCGCGGTTCCGGCGCCGCCGGCGCAGGTGATGCGCGGGCCGTCCGCGAGGAACAGGCGATCGGCGATCACCTCGTAGTTCGGAAATGCCTCGAGAAAATCCTGGTAGTGATACCAGCTGACGCAGGAGCGCCGCCCCTTCATCAGCCCGGCGCGGCACAGGATGAAGCTGCCGGTGCAGATGCCGATCAGGGGCACCGCTGTCGCGCCCACTTCGCGCAGGTAGCGCATGGTCGCCTCGTCGATCTGCGGTCCCGCGTGCAGGATTCCGCCGATGACGACCACGTAGTCGAGGAGTTCCGGGGAGAGCAGTGCGCTCGTCGGCTCGAGCAGCACGCCACAGCTCGCCGGCACCGACTCCGCCCGGCTCGACATGATCGACCATTGCACGTGCAGCGGACGGCTGCGATCGCCCTCATCGGCGGCGAGACGCAGGTGGTCGATGAACACCGCAAACGCCGACAGAGTGAAATGATGCGCCAGGATCACCCCGACGCGCAGCGGCGGGCGCGCCCCGCGCTCGACCGAAGGGAGTCTGTGGTTGGCGCTTGAGTGGGGCATTGAACGCTCACTCAATGGTTATGGTTCCCCTGACGCGGCTATATTCCACCAACGCCGAAACAGACGCAAGACGAGCCTCGTACGGTCAGGAACATTACACCAAACAAGAGGATAGCTCGCGCGTGGCCTGAGCGCTGATCGCGAATCGTCATTGAACGCCCGTTCAGGAGGGCAGGACGGAGGAGCTCAGCGCAGGACCGCGAGCCGGGTGAGGTTGGCCTGGACGACCGTGTCGTGGCAGGCGCTGCGCGCGTACCAGCGACGCGCGGCTTCCACCAGCGCGGTGCACATGTCGACCGCCTCGGCTTGCTGGGGAGCGAGTTTCTCGCTGCGGCTGACGGAGAACCCGCGCGGGGGCGTGCGCACATGACGACGCAGGCGCAGCCGCTTGAGCGCGCGCGTCGGGACCGATTCCGGGGTCGCTCCGCCCTCCTGCGCGACGCGCTCGCTCACGCTGCGAC
>WNEX01003012.1_pt1 | contig 11328 bp, 10 predicted proteins | sample 5399841 | NCBI WGS metagenome assembly WNEX01 (sample SAMN13153337, study PRJNA577476) | soil metagenome | isolation source: 40 cm grassland meadow soil 2 days after 1st rain plot 5 | place: USA:California | collected 2015-09-18 | reverse complement strand
AGAACTGCCTCGCGTTGAGCCACAGATCGGCGCCGATCACCAACGACAATGCGATCATCCACTGAGCGGACGGGAGGCGGCCACCGAGGCCCGCCCACACCAGGCCGGCGGTGGCGGCGAGCGCGATCGCGCTCGTCACTGCACCGAACATGATGTCGCCGCCTGCGACGGCCCGGCCGTGTGCCAGCGCGCCGGCTAGGCTCCCGAAGACACCGGCGACGGCAAGCAGCACGAGGACGCCTGCGGCAACGAGCCAGGCTCGTACATGGGACTTACAGGTAGCTCCGTCGGCACGCCCGTCCAGGCGCTCGACCCCGAACGCCGCGAAGCACGCGACCACGAACACGACGACGAAGTACGCCATGCCGGGCGCCCGCATTTGCTTGACGTACGGCATCACCGACCACCACACCTGATAGAACGGCGTCCCCTTCCCCAAGCCGATCAAGAGGAACAGCAGCCCGATTCCGGCCAGCCACAGGCGCAGGCCCCGGTCCTTCCGTGCCCCGGCCCCGAGGAGCGCCAAGGCGATCACCGGGAGGCCGAGGTACTCGGAGTGCAGCTTGAGGCCGTTGGGTCCCCAGTACGTCCCCGTCCCCGTCGCGCCCCAACCCACAAAGTTCTTGAGGAAGAATTCAGGGATGTGCACCCAGGGAATGCCGTAGGTCGTTGCCCCGGCGAACCCCCCCTGGACGCTCACAGCGCGAGCTGAGAGCGGCATATGCTCGAATGCCGGAAGCAGCTGGATCGCGGCGATGCCGAAGCCCAGGGCAAGCGCCGCCGACGCGAGCCCCAGCGTCCGGATACGATCACTGGTTCTGGCGGTCCCGGTTCCGAAGCAGAGGTACAGCGCGAACAGCCCGGCAGCGACCAGCATGTAATACGTCATCTGTACGTGCTGCGTGAGAATGCTGAGACCTATGCCCAGCGCCGTCACGCTGTAGCCCCATAGGCGGCGATCCCGCATGCCGACGATGAGGCCGAGCAGCACGAGCGGCAGCAGCGCCGTGACCACCAGCTTCCCGTCGTGTCCGGGCTGGGCGTACGAGGCGACGAGCCCCGACAGCTGATACGCCACGCCACCGACCACCGCGCCACTCCACGCCACCTGGAGCCGGCGCAGCAGGCAGTACATGAAGAGGCCCGCCAGGACGTAGTGAACGAAGAATCCGATGTTCATCACGGTGGCGGTCGGCAGAACGAGGCGGAGAAATGCTGTCGGGTACAGAATGTCTCCGGTGCCGAGCGCGCCCACGTAGGGCATCCCGCCGAAGATCTCGGGATTCCACAACGGCACGTGTCCCAAACGCCGCCACCACTCGGCGCCCCAGCCACGGAACGGCAGGCCGGCTGTGACTTGGTCGCTGAGCGGCCCGGCGAGCCACTGCCCCCGCAGCATGGGCAAGCTCAGGATCGCGATCCACAGCGTGAACACACCAGTCGCGATCAGCGTGGGGCGACGGGGCTCGTAAACGGATGGCGCCACGGAGGTCGAGGGATCAGGATGACTCACCGCACGGACTCCTGTGGACGGTGGCGGAGCGGGAACGTGAGGACCGCGGCGGCGGCCTCCAGCACGGTCAGGAGCACGCGCGACGCGACGCTGACGGCCACCGCCCCTCCCGCGCCCAGAAAGGGGGCGAGTAGACCGATCAGCACGACCTCGCGTACCCCTACCCCGCCGGGCGCGAACAGGGCGAGAAGGCCGAGAATGTAGCCGAGCGTGAAGGCCGCGACGGCGCCGGTGAGTGGCAGGGGCGCGCCGGCGATCAAGCCCCGGGCCAGCATCCAGAAGGCGGCTCCGTAGGTCCACCAGCTGACCACCGTGAGCAGCGTGCTCGCGAACACGGCGCTGAGGGCGAGCGGCTCGAGCGGCGGCGCGGCATTGACCAGGCGACCCAGCCAGGCGGCCGTAGGGCGCCACACCAGTGCGCCGATGGTCGCCACCGCGACCAGGGCGGCCGCCGCGAGACGGAGCGGCGGGGCGCTATGGGGTGCCGCCGCGGCCACCACGGCCACGCCACTGCCGAGCGTCACGGCCTGGATCACGAACGCCGACGCGGCCGCGGGACCGGGCGAGACGCCGGCGCGCTGCGCGAGCACCACCAGACCGGCGACGCTCCACACCTTTCCCGGGACGTAACGACCGAGGTTGGCGAGGCTCCAGGTCCGGGCCGCGCCGGCGAAGGGGAGGCGCTGGTGCCACCCGGCCAGAATGCGGCGCCAGGACTCGATCTGCATGATATAGGTCGCGAGCACCGTGAGGGCGGAGGCGGCGATCCACGCCGGCGTGACCGTGAGCGCGACGTGGAGCGAGCGGAACTCCGTCCAGTTGCGCGCGATCGAGCGGGCGACAAAGGCCACGACCGCCAGCGTGACGAGGCCCTGAGCGGCCCAGAGCCACCGCCGTGCGTGTGTCAGCTCAGGCCTTGACGAACTTGTAGACGACTGACCGCGCGAGCATCCACCAGGGCGCGGGAATCGGCGGATAGAAGTACGTGCCGCCCCAATCTGCGAGGCGGAACCCGTTCATCTCGCCCAGGCGGCTGATCGTCTGACGCGTCCAGCTATAGATGTGCCCTTGCCGGTCCGGGACCCGGAACAGATTCCAGAGGATCTCCTTCACGTGATACGGATTCGGCACGGAGACCATCCACACGCCATCCCGCCGCAGCACTCGATGGATCTCGCCGGCCGTGGTATACGCGGTAGGCGTGTGCTCGAGGACCTCGACCATGAAGACGTAGTCGAACGAGGCATCGGCGAACGGCAGGCCGCTGGTGATATCATGAATCAGGATGTCGGGGGCGGCGAACTCGGGCGCGATGTCGAGTCCCTGATATTTGACATCGCGCGGCAGGTAGTTGCGGAGATCGCCGTTGCGCGAGCCGATGTCGAGCACCGCGCTGCCGGGGCGTACCTGCGCCAGCCGCATGTGCTTGCGAAACCGCATCCGCTCTTCGCCGGAATTGCGCCAGGCGTGGCGCTCGCTGTAGAACTTGGTGAGCTCGGGGGACGCCGGCGCGATGCGATTGGCCATGGGTCGGAAAATTACCATGGCTCGAAACCCATGGAAAGTCGTAGCTTTGGGCAGCTCCCATGCGCATCCTCCACGTGGTCACGGCGTTCCCGCGGTCTCCGGACGACGTGATCGTGCCCTGGCTGGTCGAGCTGCTCAAGCGACTCCAGGCCGCGGGACACGAGGTGGAAGTGTTCACCTCGTCCTACCGCGGCGCCCCGGACCAGGTGGTGGGCGGGATTCCCGTGCACCGGTTCCGGTACAAGAGGCCGCGCCCGACCGGATGAAACGCTCCCTGCTGTACCGGCTCATGCCCGCGTGCTTCGTGGTCGCCGGCATGATCGCGGCATGGCGGCTGTGCCGGCGCCAGCGCTACGACGTGATCCACGTGCATTGGCCCTTCCCGCTGGCGCTGTTCGGCTGGGCGGCGCAACGGGCTCGCCCGGCCGCCCTGGTCACCACGTTCTATGGCGTGGAGCTGCGGTGGGTCAAGACCGCAATGCCGTTTTTCCGAGGGTTCCTGAAGTGGGCGGCGCGACGCTCCGACCGGGTGGTCGCGATCTCATCGTACACGGCGGACGAAGTGCGCGAGCTCGTACAGGTGCCGATCGAGGTGATCCCCTACACCACCAGCCTTCCCGCACCCGCGGTGCCGCGTGCCGAGCGGCGTTCCGCCGCAGCGCCCTTCACGGTGCTGTCCGCCCCCACGGTGCCGCGTGCCGAGCGGCGTTCCGCCGCAGCGCCCTTCACGGTGCTGTTCGTGGGCCGGCTGGTGGAGCGCAAGGGCGTGAGCCACCTCGTGGATGCGGTCAGTCTGCTCCTCCCCCTCCCCGGGGCGGACGTCCGGCTGGTGATCGTGGGGGACGGGCCGGAGCGGGCCCGGATCGAGGCTCGGATCCGGGAAAAGCGTCTCGATGGGCGGGTCGCCGTGCGCGGCAGAGTCTCGGACGCCGAGCTGCAGGCCGCCTACGCCGCGGCGGACGCGTTCGTGTTGCCGGCCGTGGTGGACCGGCGCGGCGACACCGAGGGGCTGGGGGTCGTGCTGCTGGAGGCGATGAACCATCGCGTGCCCGTGATCGCGAGCGCGATCGGCGGCATTACGGACATCGTGGAAGACGGTGTATCGGGAATGCTGGTGCCGCCGGGCGATGCGACGGCACTGGCCGCAGCGCTGGGCCGTTTGGCGCGCGCTCCCGACCTGGCCGCGGGCCTGGGCGAGGCGGGCTACCGCCGGCTACGGGAGCGGTTCAGCTGGGATGCGATCACGCGGCGCTGGCTGGAGGTCTACGCGGCCGCCGCGCGCCCCCGCTAGGACCCGAAGGTCACGCCACGGCATCGCTATCCCCCACGAGGTCTACCCACCCGGCTTCGTTGGCGACGAGCGCGTAACGGCCGCTCGGCCCCAAGCGGGATGGCGTAGAGTTGGTCGAGGTTCGTCGTCACGAACAGCGTGCGACCATCCCTCGAGAGTACGACCGCCATGGGATGACCGGGGACCGCGATGGCGCCGATCTGGCGGGAGCGCTCGAGATCGATCACGCCGATGTCCTCGGTGAACTGGTTCGTCACGTACGCCCGGTTTCCTCTCTGGCTGAGCACCAGCCGTGTCGGCACCGCACCCGTGGGCACGGAGCCTCCGGCGCGCAACGGATCGAGCAGCACGCAGTCGACGCTCGCAGCGGATGCGCGGGTCACGTACGCGGTCTGATTCCTGCCGATTACGACATCGAACGGCCGGCCCGTGACGGGCAGCCGAGCCGTCAGGACGGGCGTCGGGTGTCGCGGGAGCCTCCACGGCGAGCGCTCGAACGGCCTGCGCTCTATCGATTCCATGATCTCAGGGGTGAGGCCCGCCGCGGTGGGCGCGCGTCGCGGCGCGTCGGCCGCGGCCCGCAGGATCGTACAGCGGTCTCGGAACTGCCGCAGCGCGGTCGCGAGGCCGGTCCGCTGCAACTCGGACCAGCGCCGGCCCGTGACGCGACGCACCACGCGGTAGGGCGTTGCGGTGTCGACACCCGCTCGCCGCGCCAGCTCTCGCAGCGAGCCGCGGCGGGCGTCCGTTTCGTGCTTCCAGTACAGGACGCGCGCCCAGGCGGCGAGCTCCTCCAGCGGGGGGAGCCCCTCGCGTCGCAACAGGCGGGCGAGCTGATACCGGCTGTGCATGCCGACCATCGCGGCCAATTCGCCGGCCGGTGGCGCGTGACCGTTGAACGCCGCCAGCACACTGACGACGGCGCGGGCCTGCGCCGTCAGGTGCGGCAGCGCAGTGTGCAACAGGGTCGTGAGGGGCAATGGAGGCATAGGATGTCGCACACGCACCACAACTGTCGCCCGAACGCGCTGTTGGCGGCGTCGGGGCGCGGCGCGTCCGAACCGGTGCCGCAGGGGGGCTGCACGATGTGCGCCGCCCACGCGCCGGACTAGCTGTCTCGAGGCCCTCCGTCTCCGCCGCCCGGCCGGTCCGGCGGCCGCCGCAGGGCCCGCACCTCCTCGCGCACGCCCGCGAGCATCTCGCCCACGAACCCGAAGCCGAACAACATCAGGCCGGCGAGGACGAGCAGCAGCACGAGGTAGAGAAACGCCCGGTTGCCCTGCTGGTACACGTAGCGCTCGATCAGCGCGTACACGGCCACCAGGAAACCCAGCAGGATGAGCACGGCACCGGGGACGCCGAAGAACAGCAACGGCTTGCGCCCGAAGCGGAGCTGGAACCACACTGACACGAGGTCCAGCACGCCGACCGGGATGCGCCCGATGCCGAACTTGGACTTCCCCGCGCGCCGCGGCAGCAGTGGCACCGGGCGCTCGGCGAGCCGGAAGCCCTGCGCCGCGGCGATGACCACCATGAAGCGATGCCAATCGGGCCGGGTGGTCAGGCCGTCCATCACTTCGCGCCGGTACGCCTTGACCGAGTTCAGGTCGGTGACCCGCACACCGAAAAGCCAACGGCACAGCCCGTTGTAGACCCAGGACACGAAGCGTTTTTCGTAATGACCCTGTTTCGTGCCGGTGACGATGTCGGCGGCGTCGTCGAGGATCGGCTGCACCAGGGAGGGGATGTCGCTGGGGCGGTATTGCAGGTCGGCGGGATAGAACACGAGGATGCGGCCGCGCGCGGCATCGCCCCCCGAGGCCAGGGCGTCGGCGATGCCGCGCTGGCTGCGGTGCGTGACCACGCGCACGAACGGGTGTTTGATCGCGAGCTCGCGCAGCGTCTCGGCGGTGGCGTCGCGGCTGCCGTCGTCGACGATCACCACTTCGCAGCTGTACGGCAGCGGCAGCAGGGCCTCGCGCGCTTGGCGTACGAATTCCGGCAGATTCTCGGCTTCGTCCTTGGCGGGCACGAGGACGCTCACCTCGGGAGTGGCCGTCCCCGTGGCGAGGCTCACAGTCGCTTGCGCATCCGGGCGGGCAGGATGCTCAGCTGGTCGCGGTACTTGGCGACCGTGCGCCGGGCGATCTTGACGCCCCGCTGCGCGAACATCTCGACGATCTGCTGGTCGGTCAGGGGGTTCTTAGCATCCTCGTCCCCAACCATCTTCTGGATCTGCGCCCGGATGGCGCGGGCGCTCGCGTCCTCGCCGGTGGTGGTGGAGAGGCCGCTCGAGAAGAAGAACTTGAGGGGCAGGAGCCCGCGTGGGGTCTGGACGTACTTCTCGTTCGTCACCCGGCTCACCGTGCTCTCGTGCATGTTGATCACGTCCGCGACCTCGCGCAGGGTGAGCGGCTTCAGGTATTCCACGCCTTTCTCGAAGAAATCGCGCTGGCGATCGACGATGAAGTTCATCACCTTGAGCATGGTCTGGCGCCGCTGCTCGATCGCCTGGATCATCCAGTGCGCGCTGTTCATGCGCTGGTTGATGAAGTCCTTGTTCTCGCCCTGGAATTTTTTCTTGTCGCGCGCGATGTCCTGGTAGGTCTTCGAGATGCGCAGGCGCGGCAGGCCGGCGTCGTTCAAGAACACCTTGTACTCCCCGTCGATCTTCTCGACCACCAGGTCCGGAATGATGTACGCGTCGTTGGCGGCGGAGTGCTGCAGGCCAGGCTTGGGATCGAGCTTCGCGAGGTCGTCGGCGACCTTCTGCACCTCGGTGGCATCGAGCCCGAACCGCTTGCCCAGGTCGCTCCAGCGGTGTGCCTTGAGGTCCTCGAACGCGTCGCGCACCAGGCGGTACGCCAGGGTGTCGGTCTCGGCGCGCGCCTCGAGCTGGAGCAGCAAGCACTCGCGCAGATCGCGGGCCCCCACACCGGGGGGGTCGAGCTTCTGGATGATCCGCAGCATCTCCTCGGCTTCGGCCGTCGTGAACAGCTGTGGCTGGACGTCCTGCGCCGACTCGACGGCGTGCTCCTGCAGCAGCTGGTTTGCGCCGCGCGCCATCTCTTCGAGCGTGGCGCCGAGGTAGCCATCTTCCGCGATATTCCCGATGAATTCCTCGGCCAGGAGCTGCTGGCGGGGCGTCAGGTCGAGCAGCCGCATCTGCTCCCGCAGGTAGTCGGAGAGGTCCTTGCTCTCGACCGGCACCGGCTCGACGTATTCCCGCGCTTCGCTCATGTCGCGGGGCGGCGCGCCCGAGTCCGAGCCGTCGTCCAGCAGGATCTCTTCCCAGTTGGGCTCGTCGTTGGCTTCGGCCTCTTTCTTGTCCTCCTTGGCCTCCTCCGCCAAGGGCACCTCGGTCTCCTCCTCCGGCTCGACCAGCTCGAGGAACGGGTTCCCGAGCAGCTCCTGCTTCAGGTGCTGTTGGAGGTCGAGCAGCGGCATGTACAGCAGGTCCATGGCCTGGTACAGCCGCGGGTTGATGCGGAGCTGCTGCGAGAGTCCGATGTGCTGCTGCAGGCCGGTCTTCATACGGGTTGGAGTTGGCCCCCCCCGAGGCGCGCGCGCAAGCGTGCCGTGAGGGTGGGCCCGAGGTAGAGGTTCGCTACGCGGTCGTCGAACACCAGCTCGCGCACGGTGCCGGCGACCTGCACTTTGCCTTCGAACATGATGTACGCGCGGTCCACGATGTCGAGCGTCTGCTCCACGTTGTGATCGGTGATGAGCACGCCGATGCCCCGGTGCCGCAGGCCCGCCACGATGGTCTGGATGTCGTGCACGGCGATCGGATCGACGCCGGCGAACGGCTCGTCCAACAGCATGAATTTGGGCTCGGTGACGAGCGCGCGGGTAATCTCCAGCCGACGCCGCTCGCCGCCCGACAGCTGGAACCCCTTTTGGCGCCGCAGGTGCTTGATGGCGAGCTCGTCGAGCAGGCGCTCGAGGCGGTCCGCCTGCTCCGCGGCGCCGAGCGGCAGGGTCTCGAGAATCGCCCGCACGTTCTCCTCGACCGTGAGCTTGCGGAACACCGACGGCTCCTGCGCCAGGTAGCCGATCCCCATGCGCGCGCGGCGGTACATCGGCTCCGGCGTGATGTCCCGGCCATCCAGCACGATCTCACCGCCGTCGGGACGGATCAAGCCGGTGATCATGTAGAAGCACGTGGTCTTCCCCGCCCCGTTGGGGCCGAGCAGGCCTACGATCTCCCCCTGCTCGAGCCGTACGCTCACGTCGTTCACCACGCGGCGGCCCTTGTAGGTCTTGACCAACCCGTGGGCCTCGAGGCGGCTCCCGCCCGAGACCACGGCGTGCTCCCCGCTGGGCGACTCGGCGCGCGCCAGCGCGCGCTCCGCGACCTCGAGCAGCCGGTCCGCCATGCCGGCGCGGTCGGCCGCGAGCTCGGCCCACGCTTCGGCGGTGAACGCCACCGTCGCCAGGTCCCCCGGCACCCCCAGCGCGTAGGTGACGATCTTCAGGAGCGCGAGCCGCGGCAGCACCGACGTCCGGAGGCTGGCGCGGAACTCCTCGACCGACAAGGCTCCGAGCTCGGGCAGCCCGGCGTCCCGGGAGTGGGCGCGCAGCTTGAGGAACTCCTCGCGGTAGGCCACCGCGAGCTCGGCGAACGGCGCGCGGCCCTGCGCGTCCCCGACGCGCGCCAGCGCCGCCGCCGCCAACGGGAGCGACGAGTCGCGAGCGGACAGGAGGTCCGCCAGGTGACTGGGGGGCGGGGCGGCCGGCGTCGTCATCGGTCCGGAGCCTTTTTCTTGGTCGTGTCCGCCGGAGTCTTCTTCTTGGTCGTGTCAGGAGGAGCGGGCGGCAGCGGCTCGAGCTGTACGCCGTCGGCGCGACCCGTGACGGTCACCCGTTCGATCCTGCCTCCCGCGAGCGATATGTCGATCATCGCCCCGCGCGAGTAATTGAGCGACGGCAGGGAGTCGCGCTGGTTGTACTGATGCGTGAATGCGCGGGCGGATCCCCGCGAGACCACACGGTGCAGCGTGCTCTTCGGTTGGCGGGCCCCTCCCCCGGCGGGGTCGGCCTGCTGGGCCCAGCGCGCCGTGAGCGAATCGCCGGTAATCCAGTCCGGGGTCGAGTCCTGCCTGGCCGTGGAGTCGCGCTTCATGGTCGAAAGCGCGTGCCCGAACGCGCGCACTTCGGTAAGCACCTGATCCGGGACGTCGAGGGCGAGCGAGTCGCCCCGCATTGTCGTATTGCTCGAGACGGCCCGGGCGTGGACCGAGTCTTTAGGGCCCCAGGCGAACGCCTGCTGCAGCTTCTTGCGGTCGACGTGCAGGTGAATCGTGTCGGCGGTGAGGCGCCAGTCGGCGCCCGTGGCCACGCCGTCGCCCAGCGCCTTCACAAGGCGGATGTCGTGACCCCGGAGGCCGAGCTCGATGCGGGTGCCCGTCAGCGTGTAGGACTCCGTCCCCTTGCCCTCGACCCGGGGCTTGCCCACGAGCAGCCCAAATCCCACGACCTGATCGAGCTGCATCGAGTCGCCCCGCGCCGCGAAGTCGCTGCGATCGATCGTCACAGCTCCCCCGCCCCACATGCGATCGTTGCCTTTGAAGCGTACCCGATCCGCGACGATGACGTACGGCTCGGCGGAATCGGCGCTCCCGCGGTAGTCGATCGTCGGGCGGCCCGTGGCGTACATCTCGAGCGTGTCCCGCACGCCCTTCAACGCCCGGTAATAGGTCAGATTGGGCCCCCGCAGCACCGAGCCGCTGTTGCGGTTCACGGCGACCACGTTCTTGTGGGCTTCGAGTCGCTCCTGACGCAGGAAGTACGCGGCCGTCACGGCGTCGAGCGTGATGGCGGTGTCCCGGATGTGCACCAGATTCTTCTGCCCGATCATGTCGAAGCGGCCGACGCCGGCGTACCAGGCGACGCTGTCGGACTGCAGGGAGCTCCCGGTGCCCCGGCAGTGCGCGAACACACCGCCCCCCGCGAAGACGTTGGTCTCTCCCGTGCGCACCTCTACCTGCTGCGCCTTGCCACGGACCGAGTCGATTTCCACCGTGCAGGGCCGTCCCCCGGTCGTGTCCGCGGGCGAAGTGGGTCGTTGGGCGAGGACGACGAGGAACATGGTGGCCATCATTGGTTCGGCAGGGTGAACTTCCCGCCCGTTCCCTTGGGGCGGAGCGCGGTCACGACCTTGAAGTCGGGATCGGAGGTGAAACCCTCCCCCTCGATGTGCCGGGTCGGCTCGTCGAATATGAAGGCGCGGTCGGAGCTGACCTGATTCTTGGCCTGGCTGTAGCGGATCACCTCGGTGCGGAGCGTCGCGCCATCAGTCCGCACCACCACCACGCTGCCCCGTGCCTCCATGTCGCCCGTGCGCCAGTGGTAGGTGCCCTCGCGCGAGGTGAGCGTGGACGTCTGGGCACCCCGCGTATCGTAGAACGTGATGTGCACCTGGCGGAGCTCGGCCGTTTGCGAGGGCGAGTAGAAGTATGCCGTATCGGCGAGCACGTGGGCTCGCTGGACTCCCCCGCTGGTCATGTAGTGGGACATGCTGTCGAGCACCTGGTCGGCCGAGTCGGCGGCGGAAATGGTGGCCGTCGGCTTGATGCCGGTGTCGCAGGCGTTCAACACCACCGCGCAGAGCAGCCAGGCGCGCCTCATGCTGCCCCCGCCTTCATGAGGTCGTGCAGGTGCACCATCCCGACCAGTTTGCGCCCGCCGTCGAGCACCGGCAGCGCCATGACGCCGTGCTGCTCCATGAGGCGCACCGCCGCCGCGGCGAGCTCATCGCGCGTCGTGCTCTTGGGCTGCCGCGTCATGACGTCGCCCACGGGCAGATCGAGAAAGGCGTCGGTCTTTTCCATCAACCGGGTGAGGTCCCCCGCGGTGACCACGCCGACCAGGCTGCCCGCGCGGTCCACCACGGCCACGGTGCCCCGCTTCTCGGCGAGCAGCACGACGCACTCGCGCATGGGACGGTCGGGCCCGAGGGTGGGGATGTCGTTCGCGAGCATGACGTCCGCGACGC
>WNEX01003153.1_pt1 | contig 11335 bp, 8 predicted proteins | sample 5399841 | NCBI WGS metagenome assembly WNEX01 (sample SAMN13153337, study PRJNA577476) | soil metagenome | isolation source: 40 cm grassland meadow soil 2 days after 1st rain plot 5 | place: USA:California | collected 2015-09-18 | reverse complement strand
AAGGACCGGTTCGTTCGGGCGTTGAATGTGTGCCCCAATTGCGGGCACCATCGCCGCATCTCCGCTCAGGAATACATCGACCTCCTCGTGGACGAGGGCTCGTGGCACGAGCTCGACACGAAGCTCCGGTCCACCGATCCGCTGCACTTCGAGAACTACAAGCAACGCCTCGAGACCGCGATCAATAAGGCGGGGCCGCTCGAGGCGGTCCGCACCGGCTATGGCCGGCTGGACGGGATGCCGGTCGGCGTGGGCGTGATGGACTTCAACTTCATGGGCGGCTCGATGGGCTCGGTGGTGGGGGAGAAGCTCGCCCGCCTGGCCCGGCGCTCGGCCGAGCGGCACACGCCGCTCATCATCCTGTCGGCCTCGGGCGGGGCCCGGATGCAGGAGGGTGTGCTGTCCCTCATGCAGATGGCCAAGACGTCGGTCGAGATCGCCCGACTCAGGAGCGCGCGCGTCCCCTTCATCTCCATACTCACCAACCCGACCACCGGCGGGGTATCCGCCTCCTACGCCATGCAGGGAGACGTGATCCTGGCCGAGCCGGGAGCGGTGGTGGGATTCGCGGGACCGCGCGTGATCAAGCAGACCATCGGCCAGGACCTGCCCGAGGGCTTCCAGACCGCGGAGTTCCTGCTCGAGCACGGCATGGTGGACGCCGTGGTGCCGCGGAGCGAGCTGCGCGACACCACCGGCCAGCTGCTGCGCCACATGGCGGGCCGGGCGCCGGCGGAGGCTGCCGACTGAGCCTGCTGTCCTTCGAGGACGCCTGCCGCTTTCTCTTCGCACGACAAGGAAGCCGCATCAAATGGAGCCTCGGACCGACCGCGGGGCTCCTGCACGTGCTGGGCCATCCCGAGCGGCATTTCCCCTCCGTCCACATCGCGGGGACCAACGGCAAGGGGTCGACCTGCGCCTTCGTGGCGGCGGAGCTGCGTGCCCGCGGCCTCAAGGTCGGGCTGTACACGTCGCCGCACCTCGTGTCGGTGCGGGAGCGCATCGAGGTGGATGGCATCCCGATCGGCGAAGACGCCTTCGCCGAATGGACGAGCTTTTTGCAGTCCGAGATCGAGCGCCTGGACGCGAGCTTCTTCGAGGCGACGACGGCCATCGCCTTCGCCGACCTCGCGGCGCGCGGTGTCGATGTCGCCGTCATCGAGGTGGGACTGGGCGGACGGCTCGATTCGACCAACGTGATCACGCCGCTCGTGTCGGTGGTGACCAAGATCGCGCGGGAGCACACCGACTACCTCGGCACCGACCTCGCGACGATCGCCCGGGAGAAAGCGGGCATTGCCAAGCCCGGCGTCCCGTTCGTGACGGGGGAGCGGGACCCGGCCGTGCGAGCGGAGCTCGCCGCGGAGGCCGGCCGGCGGGGCGCGGCCCCCGTGATCCTCGTCGACACGACGCGGCCCCCCACCCGCCGTCTGGGCCTGCTCGGCCGCCACCAGCAGACCAATGCGTGGGTGGCGCTGGAGGCCCTGAACCGCCTGCCACCGCCGTTCGGCCCGGCCGGCGATACCTGGCCGGAGAGCTTCGGCCGTGCGTACGTGCCCGGCCGGTTCGACGTGCGCGGCAAATGGATCTTCGACGTGGCGCACAATCCGGACGGGGCCCTGGTGCTCGCGGACACGCTGCGCGACTGCGACCCGCCGCGTCCCCGTCACGCCCTGGTCGGCGTGCTGGGCGACAAGGACTATCTTGGCATGATCGACGCGCTCGCGCCCCAAGTCGACGCGTTCGTGTTCACCGTGCCCGACTCCGCGCCCGAGAAGCGGCGCTGGGACCTGGGCCGGCTGGAGCGCGAGCTGGGCAGACTCACGGTGGCGCATGAATTCGAGCCGCGGTTCGAGCGCGCGCTCGAGCGGGTCGGCGTCGACGCCGCGAGCGTGATCGTCACCGGATCGTTTCACACCGTCGGCGACGCGCTGGCCCGCTTGCCCGGCTTCGCGCCGGTCGCGTAAATTGTTGCGATGCAAGGACAAGCCCTGCCAGGGTTTCGCGACTTTTACCCCGAAGAACTCGCTCTCCGCAATCACATCTTCACCACCTGGCGCGACGTGGCGCGGCGTCATGGCTTCCAGGAATACGACGGGCCGCCGCTCGAGCCGCTCGAGCTCTACACCGGGAAGAGCGGCGAGGAGATCGTGCAACAGCTGTATGCGTTCCAGGACAAGGGAGAGCGCCAGGTGGCGCTGCGGCCCGAAATGACGCCGACCCTGGCCCGCATGGTGGGCGCGCGGGCGCAAGCGCTCAAGAAGCCGATCCGCTGGTTCGCGATCCCGCAGCTGTTCCGCTACGAGCGGCAGCAGCGGGGGCGCCTGCGCGAGCACTTCCAGCTCAACATGGACATCATCGGCGAGGCAGGGCCGGCGGCCGATGCCGAGATCATGGCGGCCGTGATCGACATCGCGCGAGCCTTCGGGCTCACGTCGACGGACGTGCGCCTGCGGGTGTCGGACCGCCGAATTCTCGTGAACGAGCTGAGGGATCGCCACGCGGTGGCCGACGGCGAGATGATGGGAGTGTTGAGCGCGCTCGACAAGTTGGCAGACGAGCCGGCACTGACCGAGCGGCGGCTGCAGCAGGCCCTGGGCGATTCCCCGGAACGCAGGGCTTCGGTCCATGCATTCCTGAGTCTCCTGGGGAACGAAGACCCCGCGACGGTGGAGCGCCTGCTGGCGTCTCCCGCGGCGGAGCAGCTGCGGGACTGCCGGGCCCGGCTCGAGGCGATGGGTCTGGGGGACTTCGTCCAGGTCGACTTCCGGATCGTCCGCGGGCTCGCCTACTACACCGGGATCGTGTTCGAGCTGTTCGATGCCAAGCGATCGCTGCGCGCGATCTGCGGGGGCGGCCGCTACGATACGCTGATCCAGGAGATCGCCGGCGTCGATCTGCCCTGCGTGGGGTTCGGTATGGGAGATGTCGTGCTCGGAGAACTGTTGAAGGAGCGGGGGAAGGACGCCGCGGCGCCGAGTCGACTCGACGCCTTTTTGATTGCGGTGGGCGCCGAGGACGTGGCCCCCGTGCTCAAGCTGGCCCACGAGCTGCGCGATCGCGGCGTCGCCGTCGAGTACGCCCTGCGGGACGCCCCCATCCGCAAGCAGCTCGAACTCGCCGCGGCGCGGGGCGCGCCCCGCGCGGTGATCGTCGGACCAGACGAGCGCAAAGCCAAGGTGGCCGTCGTGCGGGACTTGAAGAGCGGGAGGCAGCGCAAGGTGGCGTTGACGCAGGTCCGTAAGGGCGTCTTCAAGTGATGGCCCAGGCCAAGAGAATCACCCCACGCGCGCAGGACTTCAGCGAGTGGTACAACGACGTCATCATGCAGGCCGAGCTCGCCGACTACTCGCCGGTGCGGGGCTGCATGGTGATTCGCCCCCACGGCTACCGCATCTGGGAGCTGATGCAGCGCGCGCTCGACGACATGTTCAAGGCGACGGACCATCAGAACGCCTACTTCCCGCTGTTCATCCCGATGAGCTTCCTCGCCAAAGAAGCCGAGCACGTCGAGGGGTTCGCCAAGGAAGTCGCGCTCGTGACGCATACCCGCCTCAAGGCGACCGGGAAGACGGGCGCCCAGGCGGTGATGCCCGACCCGGCGTCGGTGCTCGAGGAGCCGCTCGTCATACGGCCCACGTCCGAGACGATCATCTACGCGATGTTCGCCAAATGGATCCAGAGCTATCGCGATCTGCCGCTGCTCCTGAACCAGTGGTGCAACATCGTCCGCTGGGAGTTTCGCACCCGGCTGTTCCTCCGCACCACCGAGTTTTTGTGGCAGGAGGGACATACCGCGCACGCCACCGAGGCCGAAGCCGAGGCGGAGGCGCGTCGCATGCTCGGCGTGTACCGCACGTTCCAGGAGCAGTGGATGGCGATGCCGGTGATCACCGGCTTGAAGACAGAGAGCGAGAAGTTCGCGGGCGCGCTGCGCACGTACGCCCTGGAGGCCCTGATGCAGGACAACAAGGCGCTGCAGGCGGGCACCTCGCACAATCTCGGTCAGAACTTCGCCAAAGCCTTCACGGTGCAGTACCAGACGGCGGCGGGCGGTCTGGAGTACGTGTGGAACACGTCCTGGGGCGTCTCGACGCGGATGATCGGCGGCCTCGTGATGACGCATTCGGACGACAACGGCCTGGTGTGTCCGCCCAAGCTGGCGCCGGTGCAGGTGGCGATCGTGCCGATCTGGAAGTCGGAAGAAGAAAGGGGTCAGGTGCTGGGGGTCGGGGGTCAGGTCAAAGACGAGCTCGCGAGCGCGGGCGTGCGAGTGGAGCTCGACGCACGCGACAGCCTCAAGCCCGGCGCCAAGTACTTCGAGTGGGAGGCCAAGGGCGTGCCGCTGCGGCTCGAGATCGGTCCGCGCGACGTGGCCGCGGGGCAGGTGATGGCCGCGCGGCGGGCGGGAGGCAAGGCGCCGCTCAAGCTCGACGGGCTCACCCGCAGCGTCGTGGCGGCGCTCGACGAAGTCCAGGCGGGACTGCTCAAGACCGCAACGGAGCGGCGCGAGGCCCACTCCGTGCGGGGCGTCACCAAGCAGCGGTTCGTGGAGCTCATGAAGGACGCCGGCGGCTTCGCCTACGGCGGGTACTGCGGCTCGGGCGCGTGCGAAGCGGAGATCAAGCAGCAGACGGGGGCGACCGTACGCGTCCTGCCCGATCCCGAGTTCCGCTCGCCCGAGGCGCCGCGGACGTGCATGTGGTGCGGCAAGCCGAGCGTCGCGGAGGCGGTGTGGGCGCAGGCGTACTAGGGTTCGACCCGGCGCTGCTCCGCTCGATCGCGGAGCGGATCGGCACACCCACGTACGTCTACAGCGCCAACCTGATCCGGGCCCAGTATCACGCGCTGCACGATGCCCTCAAGGACGTGCCGCACCGCATCTGCTACTCGGTGAAGGCGAACGGCAATCTCGGCGTCCTCAAGGTGCTGCGTACGCTCGGGGCCGGCGCGGACATCGTCTCCGTCGGCGAGCTGCGGCGCGCGCTCGCCGCCGGGTTCGAGGCCGGCGCGATCGTGTTCTCGGGCGTCGGCAAGACGGCGCCCGAGCTCGAAGAGGCGATGCGCGCGGGCGTCGGGTACCTGAACATCGAATCGTCGGCGGAGCTCGACGCCGCCATCGCGGTCGCCCGGCGCGGCAAGCGGCGCGCCTCCCTCGGGATCCGGGTGAACCCCGATGTGGCGACCGAGACGCACCCGTACACCAAGACCGGCGAGAAGACCGCCAAATTCGGCGTCCCGTACGACGAGGTGGTGAGCGTGGCGCAGCGCATCGCGGCTGAGCCGCTCTTCACACTGCGCGGCCTGGCGATGCACCTGGGCTCCCAGATCACCGATGTGGAGCCGTACCATCGCGGCACCGTGAAGCTGCTCGAGCTGGTGACGGCCATCCGGGCGTCGGGGATCGGTACGATCGATGCGCTCGACGTCGGCGGCGGGTTGGGCGTCCGCTACCACAACGAGAAGGCGCCCAGCCCCACGGCGTTCGCCGACGCCGTCGCGCCGCCCATCAGGCAGGCAGGGCTCGCCCTGATATGCGAGCCGGGCCGCTATCTCGTCGCGAACGCCGGCGTGCTGCTGACGCGCGTGCTGTACCGCAAGCACGCCGGCGGCAAGGAGTTCGTGGTGGTGGACGCCGGCATGACGGACTTCGTGCGACCCAGCCACTACAACGCTCATCACGACCTGGTCCCCCTCGAGAACGGCGGCCAGCCCGAGGAGCTGGTCAACGTCGTGGGCCCGATCTGCGAGTCGGGCGACTTCCTGGCGCTCGATCGCAAGCTGCCCGCCGTCGCGGCGGGCGAGGTCCTCGCGGTGCTCGGCACCGGAGCGTACGGCTTCGTGATGAGCTCGACCTACAACCAGCGACCCCGGCCTCCGGAGGTGCTGGTGGAGGGCGACCGCTACTACGTGGCGCGCCAGCGCGAGACGCTGGACGACCTGTTGCGGGGCGAGGTGCTCGAGCCGACCACGTGGTATCACGGCGGCCCCCCCTCGACGGGCGGCAAAGGAACGGGATGAACCGCGTCCTCATCCTCGACTACGGGTCGCAGTTCACCCAGCTGATCGCGCGCCGGGTGCGCGAGGCGCACGTGTACTGCGAGATCCACCCGGCGAGCCGCGGCACAGACCTCGCGTTCATCCGGCAATTCGATCCCAAAGGAATCATCTTCTCGGGCGGGCCCAACTCGGTATTCGATCCCGGCGCCCCGACGGCGGACGTGAAGCTGCTCGACCTGGGCGTGCCGGTCCTGGGCATCTGCTACGGAATGCAGCTCGTGGCCCACCTGGCGGGCGGCGAGGTGAAGCCCTCGCGCCAGCGGGAGTACGGTCGCGCCGAGGTGACGGTGCGCGACGCCACGGGCCTGTTCGCGGGCTTCCCTCCGGAAGCGTGCATCACGGTGTGGGCGAGCCACGGCGACCGGATCGAGCAGCCACCCCCCGGGTTCCGGGTCACGGCCTCGAGCGCCAATGCTCCCGTGGCCGGGTTCCAACACGAGACGAAGCCGATCTTCGGAATCCTGTTTCATCCCGAGGTCGCGCACACGCCGCGCGGACGCGAGATCATCCACAATTTCCTGTTTCATCTCTGCGGGTGTGTGCCGGACTGGACGCCGGGGCACTTCATCGATCAGGAAGTCCAGCGGATCGCGACGCTGGTCGGGCCCGAGCGCCGGGCAATCTGCGGGCTGTCCGGCGGCGTCGACTCGGCGGTGGCGGCGAGCCTGGTGCACCGCGCGATCGGCGACCGGCTCGCCTGCATCTTCGTCGATCACGGGCTGCTGCGGCAGGGCGAGCGCGACCAGGTGGAGCACACGTTCCGGACGCACCTGGGCATGGATCTGCAGGTCGTGGACGCGAGCGCGCGCTTCCTCGAGACCCTGGAAGGTGTGGACGACCCCGAGGAGAAGCGGCGCCGCATCGGCCACACCTTCATCGACGCGTTTCAGGACGCGGCGCAGCACGTGCCCGGCGACGTCGGCTTCCTGGTCCAGGGCACCCTGTATCCCGACGTGATCGAGTCGGCGTCACCGCAGGGAGGGCCGTCGGTCACGATCAAGACCCATCACAACGTCGGGGGCCTGCGGCCCAACCTCCCGTGGAAGCTGATCGAGCCGCTGCGCGAGCTGTTCAAGGACGAGGTGCGCCAGGTGGGCCGCGAGCTGGGTCTCCCCGACGAGATCGTCGGGCGCCATCCGTTTCCCGGCCCGGGGCTCGCGATCCGGGTGCTCGGCCCCGTCACGCCCGAGCGGCTCGAGCTGCTGCGCCGGGTGGATGCGATCTACATCGAGGAGATCCGCGCCGCGGGGCTGTACGACCAGATCTGGCACGGGGCTGTACGACCAGATCTGGCAGGCCTTCGCCGTGCTGTTACCGGTCAAGTCGGTCGGCGTGATGGGAGATTTCCGCACGTACGATCACGTCGTGGCGCTGCGGGCGGTGACGAGCCGGGACGGGATGACGGCGGACTGGTTTCCGTTCCCGCACGACGTGTTGGGACGCATCAGCAGCCGGATCATCAATGAAGTGAAGGGGGTCAACCGGGTGACGTATGATGTGAGTTCGAAACCCCCTGCGACTATTGAATGGGAGTGACAATCGTTGCACGACGCCAAGACGCCACGTTCCAGTGAATGGGCATGAGGCGTTACACGACGCCACGACGCCACGTTCCACGAAAACCCGCTAACGTGACCGGCCGGCCATTTTGCGAAGCAGGCCGTACACCATCCGAGCGCAGCTCGCCCGGCTCTGTCGAACAGGCTCGCTCTCAGCTTCAGTGAGGTATCCTTGCGCGATCGCGAGTTCGAGGATCGCCTCAACCTCGTGGAGCGACGATCGAGCGATATCCAGGTATCGGCGAAACTCCGTCGGACCGCGACGACTCGCCCCTTCAGCGAGGTTTAGCGCGACGCTGTATGCCGCACGGCGCCATTGGTCGCCGAGCGCGTAGCGCTCATCGCGAGGGAGTTTCGCGATCGCCGCCTTGGACAAGACTGCCAGCTTCTTCGCTTCCTGCCAGGCCCGAAGCTGTTTGAAGTCCCCCATACGACGTAGCATTGCCTACTCGCCCCGGGACTCCGGCATCCTTTTCGCGCGGCCAGGTGCGAATTGTCCTTCGTGTAACGTGGCGTCGTGGCGTCGTGCAACGCCCGTTCGTGTAACGTGGCGTCGTGGCGTCGTGCAACGCCTTTTCGATACTAAATGTTCTTGTCTTCGAGGAGCTTGAGGAACTCCTGCGGCATGCCGATCTTCGCGAGCTTGTCGGGTACGTCGGCTTCTTTCGCAAACTGGGCGATCTTGCCGAGGACCGGCAGATACTGGTTGGAGACTTCGAGCGGGGGGGCGACGATCAGAAAGAAGTAGTGCACCGGTTTGCCGTCGATGGCGTTGAAATCGACGCCGGCGAGCTTGCGGCCGAACGCGACCCGCAGCCGGTTGACGGCAAGGGCGCGGCAGTGGGGAATCGCGATATTGTGGCCGATCCCCGTCGAGCCGAGCGTCTCGCGCCGCTTCAGCATCTTCACGAGCGTCTGCTCGGCCTTCTCGTCGAGGCTGAGGAGACCGACCAGCTCCTTCAAGACGTCGTCCTTGCTGCTGCTTTGCAGCTCGAGGTTGATGGCGTCTTCGGAAAAAAACTCGCGCAAGCGCACGTGCGGTCTCCAGTGCTTGAAACGGCGGCGAAACGTAATGAGTGGTTGCTCGTGGCGCAACGCGTCATTACGTTGTGAGCCATGGACTTCCCGTATCGGACGGGACACGCGTTCCCGCTGTTCCTGGCGCCCATGTCGGGCGTGTCGGAGTCGCCGTTCCGGCTGCTGTGCCGCCGCTTCGGCGCCGACGTCGTGGTGTCCGAGTTCATCTCCGCGGTCGGCGTGGCGCGCGGCCTGGAGCACCTGTTCGAAGATATGCGCTTCGAGCCGGACGAGCGCCCCATCGGCATCCAGCTCTATGGCGCCGACGCCACGATCATGGCGCGCGCCGCGGAGATGGTGACCGACGTCGCCAAGCCCGACTTCATCGACATCAACTTCGGCTGCCCGGTCAAGAAGGTCGTCAAGAACAACGGCGGGTCGGGGTGCCTCAAGGATCTGGGGCTGGTGCAGCAGATCATCACGGCGGTGCGAAGTGCAACGCACCTCCCGGTGAGCGTCAAGATCCGGAGCGGCTGGGACGAGACCCAGCGCGACCCGGTCGCCATCGCGCTGCGCTGCCGCGAGGCGGGCGCCCAGGCCCTCACCCTGCACGCGCGCACCCGTACGCAGATGTTTTCGGGGAAGGCGAGCTGGGACGAGATCGCCCGCGTGGTCGAAGCGCTCGACATTCCCGTGATCGGCAACGGCGACATCGCGACGGCGGCCGACGTGGTCGCCATGCGGCGGCACACGAACTGCGCCGGCGTGATGATCGCGCGCGGCGCGTTCGGCGATCCCTGGCTGTTCGCGCAGGCGCGTGACCTCGTGGCCGGGCGCCCGCCGCGCCCGGCCCCCACGGCCGCGGAGCGCTTCGCGGTGGCGCTCGAGCACGCGCGCCTGGCGCTCGCGCTCCAAGGCGACACGCGTAAGACCGCGCTCGAGTTCCGCAAGCACTTCGGCTGGTACACGAAGGGCGTTCCCGGGGCCGGGGGCCTGCGCGAGCGGCTATTCCAGATTGAGTCGATGCGCGAGGCGGAAGCGATTTTCGCCACGTATCTGGCCGGGAGCGCGGTGGAGCAGGCGGCGTGAAGCTCGACGACCTGTCCCGTTTCATCGAGCGCCTGCCGTTCGCCAGCATCGATCACCTCCGACCCCTCACCCAGGGGCACGAGGAGGTGATTCTGTGCCAGGGAAAGACGGCCGAGCAGGTCGTCGCGATCGCGGAGCGGCTCGTCGCCGCTTCGGGCAGCTTCCTGGCGACGCGCGCGGACCCGCCGCATCAGGCCGCCCTGGCGGCCCGGTTTCCCCGGGCCGACGTGGGCGAGCTGGGTCGCACGGTGTACTTGCCGCCCGAGCCCGAGCCCGAGCCGACGGGTCGGGGCACGGTGCTGATCGTCACGGCCGGCACGAGCGATCTCCCGGTCGCGGAAGAGGCGGCCGTCACCGCGCGGGCGCTGCGCAATCGCGTCGCACGGTTGACCGACGTCGGCGTCGCAGGCATCCACCGCATCCTGACGCAGACCGATCTGCTGCGCAGCGCCGCGGTGATCATCGTGGTCGCCGGGATGGAAGGGGCGCTCCCGAGCGTGGTGGGCGGACTGGTGCCGGTCCCCGTGATCGCCGTTCCCACGAGCGTCGGGTACGGGGCGTCGTTCGGCGGGATCGCCGCATTACTGGGAATGCTCAATTCGTGCGCGTCGGGCGTCACCGTAGTCAACATCGACAACGGGTTCGGCGCCGCCGCCGCCGCCAGCCGCATCAATCACACATGAAGCTGCCCCTCGCGGGGGTTTGGGTCGGGCGCGGACTCGCGGCGCTCGGCCTGGCAGCCGTCGTGCGTGCCGTGCTCGCGGCCAACGTGTGGGCGCTGGTGGCCGCGCTGGGCGGCTTCCTGGCCGCCATCGGCCTGGCGCTCGCGCCGATCGTGCGCGCCTGGCTCGCCGACGAGCCGGTCACTGTGCCGTCCGACTTCGAGCACGCGCTCGACCTGCTGCGCCGGGCTCACGGCGGCACCGCCGGCTGGGCCGTGGGATTGGTCGCGGGCGATCTCGAGGTCGGGGGTGAGTCCGACCTCGACCGCGTCGTCCGCGAGCGGGGCGCCGCGCTGGTGCAGCTCGCGTCGGCGGACGGCCGGGCCCACGTGGCGCGCGAGCCGGCCGGGACCTACGTGGCCGTGGGCGACTTCCCGTTCGGCGCCGGTCTGTTGCTTCCGCCGAGTGAAGCCGGCCCGCGGGAGGCCGGAGCCGTCGCGGACGAGCTGCGGCGGCTGGTCGCGGGCATGCGGCTGGCTCAGCTGCACGAGCCGGGAGAGCAGCCGGGGCAGGTCGTGTCGCGGCAGCTCGCGGCCCTGGCGGGCGGCGCGCTCACACTCGAGGGAATCGCGAAGGCGGGCGTCGAGCTGGCGCACCAGGTGGCACAGCGCGGAGCGGCGATCGTGCTTCCGGCCATGGGCGCCGCGTCCGGCGCGGGGGGCCGCGTCGTGGCCCTGGCGGGCGGCGCCGATGGGCGCCTCGACAAGCTGGCGGTGCCGTCCGAGGCGCCGGTGATGCGGGCGATTCATTCGGGCGTCCCGGTCGCCGCCCAGGGCGCCGACGACATCTTCGGCGCCGCCATTCCCGACCGTCGCCGGGCGGAGCGCGCCGGCACCGCCTATCCGCTGCGGGACGGGAACTTCGTGATCGGCGCCCTCGTCGTCACCG